>Ga0207695_10000911_pt1 | contig 53168 bp, 49 predicted proteins | sample KBSC54metaG_FD_184354 | JGI IMG/M metagenome (GOLD analysis project Ga0207695, IMG submission 184354) | Corn rhizosphere microbial communities from Kellogg Biological Station, Michigan, USA - KBS C5-4 metaG (SPAdes) (version 2) | ecosystem: Host-associated > Plants > Roots > Rhizosphere > Soil...
CGCCAAGAAGGCCGGCAAAAACCAGGCCGTGGGCATGGTTCATTCCGGAGAAGGTGCGAACCCCGTAACCGTCTCCGAATCGCTCTCCGAGGCGCTCATTCAATCCGCCGATCTCGATCGTAACTCACTCCTCGAATCCTCCAAGTAGTTCCGAGGTTGCGTCTGATCTTGAAGACATGGGGATCGGGAACAAACGAACGCATCCCTGACCGAGCTTGCTATACTTCCCCCGCTTCCTCGAGGTCCCTCCATGTCATCTGCTAACGACATCCTCATCCGCCAGGCCACTCCAGAAGACGTCGCGGCCTGTGGCAAAATCTGCTACGACGCATTCTCCGCGGTCAACGCGGCCCACAATTTCCCCTGCGATTTTCCTAACCCTGAATATGCCGGCGGCTTGATCCAAAATATGTTCAAGGCCCCTGGCATCTACTGCGTCATCGCAGAATCTAACAGCCAGATACTTGGTTCCAACTGCCTCGACGAGCGCGCCATCATTCACGGAGTCGGCCCCATTACTGTCGATCCCAACACCCAGAACCGTGGCGTTGGACGCCGCCTTATGCAAGCAGTCATGGACCGCTCCCGCGAACGCAACTCCGCCGGCATTCGCCTCGTCCAGGCCGCCTTCAACACTCGCTCGCTCTCGCTCTACGCCTCTCTTGGCTTTGACGTCCGCGAGCCGCTCGTAGTCATGCAGGGCCGTACCCGCGAGAGATTGATCCCCGGCTGTCACGTCCGCTCGGCAACCTCCGCTGATCTCGCCTCCTGCAACGCTCTTTCCCGACGTATACACGGTTACGATCGCGCCGACGATCTTGCATTCTCAACACAGCAAGGTTCCGCACTGGTGGTCGAACGCGCCGGGCGCATCACCGGCTACTCCAGTGCCCTCGCCTTCTTCGGACATACCACCGCCGAATCCAACCAGGATCTTCAGGCCCTTCTCGGCTCAGTCGAGTCATACGGCGGCCCCGGCGTCCTCGTCCCCACACGCAACGCCGATCTCTTCCGCTGGTGCCTCTTGAACGGCCTTCGCGTGGTCGAGCCCATGAACCTCATGTCAACAGGACTGTACAACAGCCCTGCCGGAGCGTGGCTCCCCTCCATACTCTTCTGATCGCCAAGACAGAAGCTCGGGTACCCCGTCCTGGATCTGCTAGGGCGGGATTACAAGACAGGGTTCTTTCAAGACTCTGGGTGCCCCATCCAAGCCGCTACATCAGCGCGTCGGATGCAGCGAATCTAAAGCGGCTTGGGTGGGAAACAAACAAGCCAGACTCACATCGCCCAGCGAATAGCTAAATCGCAAACCTCGCCAGCATCTCCGCCGACTTCATTTTCCTCTCCAAATGCCTCTCCAACGCCTGCAGTGCGAACCGCCGCAAGTCCTGCCCACGCCTCCGCGGCCACGCCTCACCCGCAAACGCCCCCACCGGCGCGCGCAGCATCTTCAGCGCCATCTGCCACGAGTCGGCCGACAACTCGCTCGCATTTCCCGGCCTGTGCACACGGCAGAACAACCCGTCCGCATACGCGTTGAAGCTCGTCTCTCCCCCAATCAACGCTTCACCGCACGCAATGCAATGCGCCAGATCAGGCAGCAACCCCAGCAGCCGCGTCATCCACAGTTCGAAGTACGTCAACGGCATCCACGGCTGCTCCACCGTCGTCTGCTCCAGCACCGAAGCAATCAGCCGGAACACCGTCTCCTGCGGATCGTGCTCCGGCAGCGCCTGCTCCAGCACCTCTGCATAAAGACTCAGCACCATCAGCCTCGTTGCATCGACAGGAAGTGACAACGGAGACCGCACAATCTCCAGCTGATCCAGCCTCACCAGTTCCTGCTTCGGCTTCTCTACGAACCAGGCCCGAGCCAATGTCATTGGCTCCAGCGCCCCGCCAAATCGCTTGCGGCTCTTCAGCGCTGCCTTCGCCACACCCTTCATCTTTCCGTAGTCGCGCGTAAAGAAGCTCACCACTAGGTCAGCCTCATGTACCGGCCAAGTGCGCAACACCACCGCTTCTGACGTCAACACCGCCAAGAGTTGTTCCTCAACCAACATCCGAACACACACCACCGCTTACTGCATAAACTCGATAGCCTATAGACAAAAGTCAAAGACCCGAGAGCAGTTGTTTATCATAAGATCAATGGATCTTGGCGCGTGCGGTCTGAGCATTAAGAAGGAACAGGGTGGGCTATATTCGGCAGAGGCCTTCAAGTTCTCGCCTTCTCTATCTTGGGTGAGACCGGAATGGGCTACATCAGCTCCGATGAGCATTGATGATCTGATTCGAGAGCTCCTTGCCCTCGGTTTCCATCAGATCGATATTGGAGACGCGTTTTACGCAGCAGATCCCGATTGGCTCACGAAAAAGCCTGATGTTTAGCGCCGGTGCCCCATGCTTGCCCCTCCGCACGCAAAAACGCGCCCGCCTCAGCGGACGCGTTCTTTAACCTCGCTCGACCTCGAACTACCGTCCGAAATGCTCCGCGTTCTTCTGCGTAAAATGCGCCCATTTCTCCGGCACATCGTCCTGCGCGAAGATCGCCGAAACCGGGCATGCCGGGACGCACGCGCCGCAGTCGATGCACTCAACGGGGTCGATAAACAACTGATCGGCCGTCCCGTGATCGGCCTCGTCCTTCTTGGGGTGGATGCAATCGACCGGACACGCATCTACGCATGCAGTGTCTTTCGTGCCGATACAGGGTTCTGCGATTACATAGGCCATTTCTGAATCTCTCCGAAGAGTTGAAGTCTCGACGCTGATAGTAGCACACGGCCCGTACGGCTGACCTCAACGCCAGGCTCCCCAGTTTTGCCATGCGGGAACCGGCTGAAAGTCTCGCGTAGCGGGTGCCCCATCCAAGCTCCGCTTGGGTAGGATCGGGCGAACCTATTCCAACCCTTTCGCCTTGATCTCCCGCTCCGCCCTCATGGCAGCAAACTCCTCCGGGCTCGGCAGCGGCGTTAAATCTCTCCCAGCAAACAGGTCTTCGAACACTTTCACGAGTTCCTCGTGGATCAGCCCGTTCGACACGAGCGTCTCCGTGCTATCAAGCCGGAACGGTCCGCCCGCAAAATTCGATACACGCCCGCCCGCCTCTTCTACCAGGAGAATCCCCGCCGCGGTGTCCCAGGAATTCAGATTGAACTCCCAGAACCCCTCCAGCCGCCCCGCAGCCACGTAGGCCAGATCCAGCGCCGCCGACCCCGCCCGCCTCACCCCATGCGATCGCAGCGTAATCTCGTGATAGAAGTGAATATTTGGATTCTGATGCCGTTTCTTGCTCGGAAACCCCGTGGCAACCAGCGCCTCGGCCAGCGTCGCAATCTTTGAAACCGCAATCGCCTTCCCATTCACTGTCGCGCCCTTGCCCCGTTCCGCCGCATATAGCTCATCCCGCATCGGGTCGTAAATCACTGCCCCGACCAGCGTCCCATCTTCCGCTTCTTTCAACCCGGCTCCCCGCTGCTCAAGGCCCATCGACACGCAGAACTGCGGAAAGCCATGAGCGAAATTCGTCGTCCCATCCAGCGGATCCACATACCAGCGAAACTCCCTATCGAGCCGTTCGCGGGTCCCTTCTTCTCCGAAAATTCCGTGCTCGGGAAATACCTCTCCCAGCCGCGTCCGGATGAGTTTTTCCACCGTGCGGTCCGCAACCGTCACCAAGTCAACATCGCCCTTGTATTCGGTTTTAACGCCCTGAGCGAAAAACTCGCGCAGCCGCGCGCCCGCCTCCCGCGCAATCTCCGAGGCCCTGGGCGTCCATGTCAGTGTCTGATTGATTCCCTCGGTCGTCACTCGCCGGCCTTCGCGCCACCGGGAGCCTGCGGTATCCCCGCCGCGTTGCGCGGCGCCCGCCGTTTTCCGGCCTCGGTGATCGTCTCGATCTGGTGTTTGTAGATGAAGAGATTCGGTTTGCCTTCGCGCGTGAGCCTCAGCATGCCGTCATCGAAATACTCAATCCAACCGCGCACCGTCTCGCCGCCGCGCAGCTTCACCGAAACCGGAACCTGCCGGTCGCTGAGCGATCGCAGATAAAGTGCCTCTTGGCCCGTTTCGCCGGGAGGCGGAGTCTTCGCGTGGCGGCGGGTAGGAATCGCTGGAGTCATAGTGCCATTTTAGATGCAGCATCCATCTCCGGCGTCAGAAGATGGGCGCCTTCTAAATCGGCTGCAGGACGATTAGAGCAGGGTTCAACACGGCTACACCGACACAAATAACGGGAAAAGCGGCTCACCCCGGCCATTCGGGGTTGTTGCGGGCGGAAAACGACAAACGCCGACCCAGACCCGTAATTCTACGGCGATATTAGTCACCCGCCGTATGCGGCGACATATGGAGGTGCGAGTTGAAAGCCGCCTGCAACGAAGGGTCCTCGACGTTCGCAGGGCGACGATCCGCGCGCTGCGTCGTCATCTCCTCTGGGTTCTTCAACCGTTCTAAAAACAGCTTCATCTCTGGTCTGCTCACCCAGCGCACCTGCAGCGGATTATCCGAAACTGCATTCGACTCGTCCTCGAACAGCACAATTGAAAACGCCACGCCTTCCTCCGTCCATCGAACGACTGTTGCCTGGACCGTGAACACATCTTCAGGCTGGTTTGCCTGCACATTCGACCGTCTCAGCGTAATCGGCATCTCTGTGCCTGCCGCCCAGCGCTCCTCGGTCAGCAGGCTGAAGCCGCCGAGACTGACATCGGCAACCTCAAACGGCCTCGAACCCTGGGCTGTTCCCAAATAACCCACGAGCGGCGGAGCAGGGCAGCGCGTCTCCGTTCGCTGATCCGGAAAAACCTTCCTCAATATCCGCTTGAACAACGACTCTTTGGCGCTGCCTTTGGTCTCGTCGGCAATCTCGATCGCCGCTACCTTCCACGTCTGCTCGCTTCTGCTCATGGCCGATCTCCAACGCAACTGGGAATTCAAAACAACTAAGTCTTTGTTGCATCCGCCGGTTTCTGGGAACCGGTTGTTTTGGCTTCCGGCTCGAATCTCCGGATTCCTGCTCTATAACCAGACAATATTGCGAATCGACACAACCGTGAATCCTTCGAGAGTGGAAGCGTAGTAGCTCGTTGGACTTCGATCTCGGTTACCTCCGCTTTCAAATTAGCCATTACGCGGGTGTAAAACCTCGCACAATAAAAATGGGCTTGATAGCGATCAAGCCCAATGGAATTGCCCTGAATTACTTCCATTACCTAAGTATTCAATTCGGCTTACCCTCCGCAGGCTTCTGACCGGCTGGCTCTCCTGCCTTGTTTTCCGGCGTCGCTGATGCCGCCTTCTGCCGACGCTCCGCAGCCTTCTGCAGCTCCTTTTCGTGGTTCGTCTTTGCCTCTGCTGCCTCGGCATCCGTAATGTACCGGAACACTTGCAGCCGTCCCGGCTCCTGCTCCGTAGTAAACACCCGGTTGTGCTTGTCGATCGCTACTCCCACCAGTGTCTTGAACTGCCCGGGTAATTCACCATGCCCGCTGCCGATAAACGTCAACAGTTGCCCCTCGCGATTGAAGACTTGAAGCCGGTCCTGAATCTGGTCCGCCACCCAGATGTGCCCATCAGAATCCACTGCGATACCCTTCGGTCGGGCGAAATACCCCGGGCCGTCGCCATTCTTTCCGAACTCGCTGATGAAGTTTCCGTCTGCATCGAAAATCTCTACGCGATTATTCATCGTGTCCGTTACATAGACGGTGCCTTCAGCGTCCACTGCTACTCCCTGCGGCGCGCCAAAATCTCCAGGCGTCGTCAGAAAGTGATTCTTCCCGCCCGTCCCGATGCGGCGCAGCAATTTGAGCGAGTCTGCGTCATATACCAGCACCTGGTCCTGCTGCGTGTCCACCACATACAGGAACCGGTTCGTCGTATCGATCGCCAACCCAACGGGGTCTTCTAATCCTTCGGTGATCTGCCCTTCCACCTCATGCTTCGCGTTGAAGATCAGAACCTTGTGTATCTTTCCGTCCGACACAAACAGCCGATCGTCGTCATCGATCGCCACTCCGTTTACCCAGCCAAAATGCGCTTCGTATCCGTTGCGAATCATCTGCACGTCTTGTGTCTCCGTGTTGATGATGAACACGCCGCCGACTCTCTGATCCGCAACATACACAAAGCCCTTAGAATCGACCGCGATCCCATAAGGCCCGATCATCTGGTAAGGAAAGTCTTTCGGATTGAATTTTTCCTGCTCTGTCTGTCCTCCAGCCAGGCGATCCATCCAGCTCGCTTTTGCCTTCGTTTTCGCCGACTGCGTGTAGTCGATCTTTTGTCCTGCAAAGTAGCTCACCCACTTAACGCGCGCCACATTGGGAGGGCTCGGCCAAACGAGCTTCGTCGGATCAAACCCAAATTTTCGCGGGCCGGCTTCTGGGATTGTTGCCTCTGCCTTCCTTTTCTTTTTCTTGTCTGCATTGGCGGTCGTCGTAAACAGCGAGACGCAAATGGCGAGTAGAATTGCCAGCCCCAGCACCTTCCGCATGCGAATCGATTTGTAGAGGAAGCTATACATTTTCGATCTCCAACTCCGAAACCTATTTCCCAGGCAGGACCGTTTCCTTCATATTCAGCCGGTTTTTGTGGCAGCTGTCGCAAAACGCCATATTGTTCGCCTGATCTTTCACCAGCAGATTCGCCTGGCTCGAAGCGTGCGGCTGATGGCACGATAGGCAGCTCATTGGCGTCTTCAACTTTGTTTGATCCGTGGGGTCCATCACATCTGAAACCGGGTGGTACTCCACCGGGTGCCCAAGTCCAAACCGCAGCGGGAGAATCGCCACCTTGTTCTTCTGGTAGTAGTCCTCCGGCAGTCGAACCTTGCCATTGAAGATCGTCAGCAGGTGATTCGCTTCATCCCGCTTTGCTTGCGAATCAGGCCCGTGGCATTCCAGGCACAACGCATTCCCCTTCGCGCGGAGCAGGTGATCGTTGTCTCCACCATGCGGTGTGTGGCACGTCGCACACCCCTGCGCAAACGCCGGCTGATGATGCGCGGGCTTTTTGCGCAACTCATCGATATCGCTGTGACAACCCAGGCAGATGCTCACTGAATCTGTCTTCGGCAATCCCGGCTGCTTGCTCGCGTGCGGATTGTGGCAGTCCGTACAATCCCCCGCCGCTCCCGGATGCGGCACCTTGGCCGACTCGATCTCTTTGCCTTTGTCCTCGTGGCAGGTCACGCAAAGCAGCTTCGCATCCGCTTGCGTCAGAACTACCTTGCCATCCTTCGCGGGCTGGTGGCAGGTGTCGCATCCGTTCCCCTGGAACGGCGCGTGCTGGAACTTCACCATCAGCTTCGGTTCGTTCGACTGGTGCGGATCGTGGCACTGAAGGCAGTTCGCAGTCCCAAACGGCTGATTATTGTGCTTCTTTTGCAGCTCCGCATCCTTCACGTCGTGGCAGTCCACGCACAGCGCCGGAGCAGCCTTTGTCAGGTGGAACCGGTTCTCCGCCGTCGGTTCCGCTCCCGTCTTATGCGTCGTATGGCACGTGTCACAACCGGCGTCGAGCGCCGCGTGTTTACTTCCCTTCTCCGCGACATGCAACCCCGTCTGGTGGCAATTAAGGCAGAGATTCTCTTTCGCGTCCCCTGAAGCAGGCTTCAGAAGTTGATTCTTGTTTTCGCTCGCGTGCGGATCGTGACAAGTCAAACAATCCCGCACCGCCGGAGGATGCACCACTCCCTTGATGTTTCTTGCAGTTTTTTCTTCATGGCACGAGAGGCACAACGCAGAAGTCGTCGCCGTCGTTAGCTTCACTCGCGTCACATCCTTGCTCACCCGCACCTCGTGGCAGGTCAGGCATCCCCCCTGCATCGCTGAGTGAACAAACTTGTGCTTCGTCTTTTCCTCGTGACACTCCAGGCACTTCTTCGCGTCGACGTTCTTGTCCAGCGGCACAGGATGCACAGCCCCCCGCGCCGTTGCCCCACACAACACAATCAATAACGCAAAGAAACCGGCAGAGACTACTCTGCCGTTGAAAGGAAAAGGCCGGGCAAGAGGAAGCAATTTCATACGGACTCTGAATCGATCTCTAGCAAGCGTCTCGCCTTTCTCCAAACGTGACGCCAACCGCTGCAATCTCCGCATCCGATCTAATCCTGCTCAAATGTGGAGTTTCGCAACTCGATTAGATATCCGTACTCATCCCCAAGCCGTGATTTGGATCACATCATGCCCTTCTCCCTCGCACTCCAAATGAAATAGCTCACCGCCATCCGTTCCTGCGTCAAATCTCATTGCTCCATGCGCCATTTACCCCAAACTCGCGCCCCATCCTTTGCATAAACCCTTTCGCTCCTCAATCCGAGCGACGGTCGCCCTCTGGAAAATAACGTGCTAATTATTTGCCAGGAACGGCCGCCCAGCGCTCAAACGGGAGTCCCGAGATGCATAAGGTACGCGTCAACTGGCAGATCAAAGCAATCCTGCCCGTTGTGTGTGTGCTTCTCGCCGGGCTGCTTCTCTTCGCCATTGCGACCCTTACCCTGCGGGATCCCGACCGCGACGCCCTTCTTCTGCTCGCCGGAGCCGGCTCCGTTACCGTTTGCGGAGTCACCATCAGCGTCCTGGCCTATCTCATCCAGCGCCCCGTCGGCGAACTCCAGAAGAAGATGGCGCTCGTCAGCCACGGAAACCTGGATACCACTGTCTCCTTCTGCCACAGTAACGACGAAATCGGAGACCTGGGTCGAAACTTCAATCACATGGTGCAACAACTACGAGAAAGCCGTCAGGAGATAGAAACCATGCATCGCACACAGATGTCGCGCGCCGAGCACCTGGCCACGCTCGGCGAATTAGCGACGGGCCTTGCCCACGAGATCCGCAATCCCCTGGCTGGAATCGCCGGCGTCATCGACATCATCGGCCGCGATCTCCCCGTCACCAGCCCCGCGCGTGCCATGGTCAAAGACGTCCGTATTGAGATCGATCAGATCAACCGCATCCTCACCGACCTTCTCCAGACCGCACGCCCTCATCCTCCCCGCATGATGAAAAGCAACCTCAACACCACCGTCGAACACGCAGTGATGCTCGCCCGTCAGCAGGTCATCTCGAAGCCGATCCGTATCGAGGTCATCACCGCGCCTGATCTTGCTGAAATCGAGCACGACAGCGATCAGATCCATCAGGTCGTCCTCAACCTCCTGCTCAACGCCGTGCAGTCAATAGAAGGAAGCGGGCACGTCACGGTTAAGGTAGACACGCAGGACGACTGCGCCACAATATCGGTCACCGACACTGGCCGCGGCATTTCGCCGCAGCATATCAACCAGATTTTCCGCCCCTTCTACACCACCAAGCCCACAGGCACCGGCCTCGGCCTCTCTCTCGTCCACCGCATCATCGACGAACACGACGGCCAGATCAAGGTCACCAGCGAACCCGGCAGAGGCAGCACCTTCGAAGTCAGCCTTCCCTTCGCCCACGCCGCCGAGCCCGCTCAGGTAGCCTGAACCAGCTACTGGCTACTGGCTACTGGCTACTGGCTACTGAAAGCCCTAATCATTCACCGCCTCATACACCAGTGTCTTCACCCGGTTCTGAATAGTCACATCCCCTGCAGGATGCAGCTGCGCCATGAAGATCACAATCATCTGTTCTTTCGGATCGATCGTGAAGCTCGTATAAGAAAACCCGCCCCGCCCGAACTCACCCGGAGACCCCAACACTGGCCAGATAAGTACCGCAACTACACTCGTTTCAAAGTGTCCTGACGATCGGACTTTCTGGCCAGAGGCTCTCGCGCCAAGAGTCTCCCGCCCCGAGTTGAGCAGCGGACGTAGTGAATTTTAAAGAGCTTTCGCTCCTGGTTTCACACTCCTGCAACTTCTCCGCCGGTAAAGTGTTCTTAGTATCTGCATGCGTATTCCGGCCATTTTCACCCGCTCCAGGCTCGCGACACTCCTGTCGCAGCTACCCATTTGGACGGGCACCATGATAATGGTGCAGGCGATTGCGCATGGCGCATCCGCTCATGCCATCAGCTGGCCGCTGACCTTTTCGTGGGGAAGCGTCATGTCGCTTGCCTACACGTGGCGTCCCCGCATGCGCTGGAGCCAATAGCGTTTAGTGCAAATTGCAAGTCGCCAGAGGATCACGCTCGTAACGGCTCAACACATTGAATTGCTGTGCTTCTCTTTCGGCCGGCTCCGACAGCATAAACTTCTCTTGCAATGAGACCGCTTCAGCCCGCATGTAGCCGCTTCGCCTTTTTCGCGTGCCTCCTAGCTTTTGCCTCTGATCTTCCCGCCCAGACCATAAAGCTCCTCCGGATACCCGACGCCAACTCCGCCGAACTCAGCGATGGCCGCACCGCCCACGTTATCCATACCGGCGCCCGTTTCGCCAACTGGACCCTAATGGCCGTCGCCAGCGAGCCGTCATCCCTAGACCCTTTCGCAGTCCTGGAAGACTTCACCACGCAGACCGGCCATCTCGCCATCGTCGATACCCACGGAATCCGCTTCGATCTTCCTAAGACCGCCGAGCCCACCTGGGCCGATCCCGCAAAACTCTACAACGGCCACAAACTCGAAGAAGTCATCAACAGCGCCTCCGACCTTCTCGGCGACGAAATCCTTTCTCGCCCCGGCGATCCCGATTACGACACCATCGCCCCGCTCATCCCGCCCATCCAGAAAATTAACACCTACTCCTTCGTCGGCACGCCCAACACCGCCGACAAAGTCGGCTTCACCTACGGCGGACGCTCCCCCAACTTCGACCCCGCTCCCTATGACGACGCAATCCGCAAAATCCGCGATGACGGCCGAGTCCTCGACGGCATCGTCGGCGACTGGCTTCCCATCCTCCGCTTCGTCTATCCCGAAGGGCCCGACAAGTGGACGGAGATGATCACCTTCGCTCCGTTCCGAACCGTCAATCGCAACAACCGCATTCAGCCCGTCTGGTATCGCATCGTTCGTGTCGAGAACGGCTCGGTCGCATGGACGCGTTACGTCGACTCCTACCATCCCTTCCCGCCGCGCACCGATTACGACCCGCGCCTCTTCTACCGCGATCTCATCTCGCTCCGCGGCGGCTGGCAAAAGATCCTCTCCCCCGCGATGAAGATCTCCGTTCCCGACTCCCGCCTCCAGAACATGGCGCAGCTGAGCCTCGTCCGCGAAATGATGACCCGGATCAACGACTATCCAAAGTACGGCGTCGTTGATCGCGACTACGGCGGCAGTGAGCACGACGGTTTTCCCGACACATTCACCGTCGACACCACCGCCATGCTCGAGTGGGGACTCATCGACACCGCGGGCCGATACATCGACAACTACCTCGGCCAATTCGTACGCGACGACGGCTCTCTCCTCTATCGCGGCCCAGAAACCGGCCAGTACAGCCGCATGCTCACTGTCCTGGCACAGTACGTCAACTACGGCGGCGATCCTGCTCTTCTAGTTCGCCACCGCACCCGCATCGACGGCATCACCCGGCTGCTCTTCGGAATGCGGGAAAAAGCAAAGCAGCTCCCCCGCGAGAACCCCGCCTACGGAATGCTCGCCGGGTGGAGTGAAGCCGACGCCTCGCTCGACCCGGACCCGCCCCGCTACATGCAGCCCTACTTCTCCAACAGCGCCGAAGCCGCGCAAGGCTTTCGCGACCTCGGCAACGTCTGGTCACGCATCGGCAAGCAGAGGCACTCACCCGATCTCGTCAACTGGGGCGAACGCCTGGTTCGCGAATCCACCGGACTCCAATCGGACCTCCAGACCTCCATCTCCCGCTCGATCCTTCACGACGGCACTGAAGCAATCCTGCCCACCATCGCTGGGGTAAAGGAGCCCTTCCACGTCGTCGTTCCCCGCGACCCCACAGACCCGCAGTTCCGCTCCTACCGTGCCTACATGGAAATGATGTACTCAGGCCTGACCACAAAGGAAGAGGCTGAACAGATCGTCAGCTACCGCCGCACGCATCACGACATCATCCTCGGCATCCCGACCGCCTATGGCTACAAGACCGGCGCAGTCGCCGGCTTCCTCGCCTACGGCCATGCCTACGGACTCATCCAGCACGACATGAGTCGCGAGGCGCTGCTCCTGCTCTACTCGATCATGGCCCACCAGTACACCCGCGGCACTTGGACCGCACCCGAAACGCGCCCCGTCTTCGACAACTCTCCCGCCGCCCCCTACTGCACTCCTGCCCAGCTCATCGTCCCGCTAATGGCCAAATGGCTCCTCGTCTTCGAAGACCCCAACTCCGACATCCTCTGGTTCGGTAAATCCATGCCCGAGCGCTGGCTCGAAGACGGCCAGAAGGTCTCGATCTCCGACGCTCCCACCCGCTTCGGTCGAGTCGCCTTCACCACCGAGTCCCATATCGCCGACAACCGGATAGAGGCAACACTCACTCTCCCGCCCGCCTTCAAGGCAACCGCCAAACTCCGCCTCCGCGTCCCCGGTCAGCGCAAACTCACCTCCGTCACCCTTAACGGAAAGAAATGGAAAGACTTCACTCCGGAAGGAATCATCACCATCCCCCCCGCCTGCGCGCCTGGTATTACCGTCGTAGCTAATTATTAGCGAAAGATGTTTAGAGCCACAGTGTTCCTCATCTCTAGATCTCCCGTTCTCCCGTGACCCTTATCCCCCGTCACCTTGTCCGCTAGTTCCCTCGTTCCCGGCCTTTAGTGACTCACATCACATTCTTCTGGCCCGTTCCCGCCTCTAATAAAGCCAGCGATGTATCGGGGATCACGTTCCCAAGGCTTCCGCTGACAAAAGATCCCCTCACGCACATGCATAGAGAAGTCCAACTGCCCAAAACGGTCAACGTCAGTCGTACTTGAGAGAACCGATGCCAGCAGAAAGAATCCTGATCGTCGACGATGAACGCCTCGTGCGCTGGTCGTTGCGTCAAAAATGTGAGGAGTGGGGTTTCCAGGTCCTCGAAGCCGACGCCGGAGAACTTGCCCTGCGCATCGCTGAGCGAGAGGTCCCCGACCTTGTCCTCCTCGATGTCCGTCTACCCGATCTCACCGGAATCGAAGTACTCGATCAGCTCAAGAAAAACGCCGACACGGCCCCCGCCGTCATCATGATCACCGCCGATCCTCAGCTCGACGACGTTAAAGCCGCCATCAAGCTCGGCGCCGTAGACTTCGTCGGCAAGCCCATCGATTTCGAGCTCCTCCACGAGGTCATCCTCAGCACCCTGGAAGAACTCACCTCCCGACGTAGCAACCCTCAAGCCGCAACTGCTCGCCCTCGCCCCGGAGTCGGCTTTGAAAGCATCATCAGCGTCTCACCCAAAATGACCGAGCTGATGAACTTCGTCCGCAAGGTCGCCTCTTGCGAAGCCTCCACGATCCTCATCCAGGGCGAAAGCGGCACCGGCAAAGACCTCATCGCCAAAGCGCTCCACTACGAGAGCGCGCGTCGCGATAAGCCCTTCGTCGCGATCAACTGCTCAGCGATCCCTGAAACTCTCATGGAGGCGGAACTCTTCGGTCACGAAAAAGGCGCATTCACTGACGCCAAGCAGATGAAGAAGGGCCTCTTGGAAGCAGCCGACGGCGGCACTCTCTTCCTCGACGAAATCGGCGAGCTCTCGCCAGTCCTTCAGGCAAAGCTCCTCCGCGTTCTCGAAGATCAGGTCGTCCGCCGCGTCGGAGGCCTACGCGATATTCAGGTCGACGTCCGTGTTATCGCCGCCTCTAATCGCGATCTGGAAAAAGCGGTCCGCGAATCCCAATTCCGCCAGGATCTCTTCTATCGCCTCGCCATCATCGCCATCTTTATCCCGGCTCTGCGCGATCGCAAAGAGGACATCCTCCCTCTCGTCGACTTCTTCATCGATCGCTACAACCGCCGCTTCAAAAAATCCATTCGCGGCCTCACCAGCGAAACACGCAGTCTCATCCTCAGCCACAACTGGCCGGGCAACGTCCGCGAACTCAAAAACACCATCGAGCGCGGCATGATCCTCGAAGAAGAGTCGTACCTGCGTTCAATCTACCTGCCCTTCTCTGTCGGCGAATCGAACGGGCGCACCCTCTTCGAGCAGACATCACCGCCCGACGCAGGTCGCCGCCTTCCCAACGGCCGCTCGCTTCCGCGCCTCTACATTCCCGAGGGCGGGACCTCTCTTGAAGAAGTCGAGCACTCCATGGTCGAGTTGGCCATGAATCAGGCCAATGGAAACCAGTCCAACGCCGCCCGCCTGCTGGACATCAGCCGCGACGCCCTCCGCTACAAATTGAAAAAATTCGCCCTCGTACCCTCCGACCTCGAAGACTAAAAGGTCAAATCGGCTCTCAACCACGACAGCGTCATTCCGACCGGAGCGGAGGAACCTGAAGTTGTATTTCAGCGGTGGGAGCCCCCGGTCCCTCGCATTTGGGGACCGGAGAACTGATTCTTCATCAAACGCAAGCAGGCGTCTCTATCTGAAAAGAGCGCCTTTTCTTACTTCTTAGTGGGCACCTTGGTCGCAACAAAGGTATCGGTACGCTCGCTCGGCTTCGAAACAGCCACAACCGTCAGCGTTTTGCCGTCTTTGGAAACGGTCCAGGTATCCACCTCCACCACTTTGCCCTTCAGTTTGTCCGTCTCTTCAAACGAATTTGGGTTGAGCCGCTTGAGCGAGACCTGATCATATCCATAGGAGCCGGTGACCGGATAATCATTGCCATCAAACTTCGCGGTATACGACTCGCCCGTGGGCCTTGTCATCTTCAATTCTTCGCCGTTCACCTTATAGGTCGTCACCTGGGCATTGTCGCTTGCCTGTCCGCTGGCAACCAGCCACTTGCCAGACGTAGCATGTACGTCAGGATGCGAAGTCCCAACTCGCTTCAGCGTTGTGGTGTATTCAACAGGCTTGTCGCCGTTCGGCGGGTGGCCCACTCCTTTCACTGTAAGGGTCTTACCGTCTGCCGATACGGTGACTGTCTGCTCGAAAGCGACCTTCCCATCCTTCTTGCCGACAACAGCAACCGTATTTGCATCAACCACCTTGATGCTCCGCATGTCGACGTCTTGATCCGTGACTGGCTGGTCGGTACCGTCGGCCTTAACAGACCACTGGGGAACACAGCTTTCGCAGTGGTACCAACCCTGCGCAATGTATTCCACAACAGGCTTGGGATCTCGTTTCATCTTTGATGGCTGGTTCTTCCAGGTTCCATCAAACGGACTTTGCGCCATGGCGCCGGCGCCGTGAAGAGACGTCATGCAGAGTAGTGCGACCCAGAGAAGACGGTTATTCATTTGCATATCACCTCCATGGTTAAAGCCGGTTACGGTTTTCCGGCACCCTCGTGAAATCGTTCCCAACGAGTGGACGAAACGCAGTACCTGAGCCAAGGGGGGAGCAACTCTGTTCTTGGGACGCAGCGATTGTATCGCTTCCTGTCAAGTGCCGGGTATCGTTGAGTGCGAAGCTCCAGATCGCCATGCAAGTTCTCAGACCATCGGTCGATCGAAAGCCAGCCGGCTCTGCGGGGCCGACTCACCGAATTGCGCCGTTCGACCCGTGTGTCATATTCCTGACCGACAACAGACCCACGCCCGATACTGTGCCCTACAAGATCCCATCTTTTTCGTAGCTTTTGTGAATTCGGACGATCCTTCTTCAACACATTCACTCTCTCGTCCTGATTCTGATCGCCAAGAGAGATTTCTCGGCCAGAGCAAATCCGGCCTGTGCAACGGACTCAAGCCTCACTTCAAGCGTGCAGGGTCTGCTGTCCTATCGGCGAAACACTCCGATGTCTAATAAGAATTCGGAATTGCACTACGTGCGTAATCAGCAGCAGCGGCACAATCAAAGTCGGAAGAAAGAAAGTCGCGCCTAATTGTCCCGCCAGTAACCCGTTGCGATTGGCCTGATAGAAAGCATCGAGAATATCTGCAAAGCCCCAGACATTGAAAGCCCACGCCGCTGCAAACCCGGCGGTCTTTGGCAACAGCAACAGAGTCGCGATAGCAAATACTGCTGCGATCAAATCGCCATAGGCCGCGGGGATTGCAAAGCCAGCCGGCAAATCGATTGACACGACACCCGGAACAATGAATGCCAGGCCGATGAAGCGAAAACAATGCAGCATCAGGAGAGGCTGCAACGCCTCTGCTCGCGGCCGGTCTCGCAGGCGCGGCCATATGTAGCGCGCAGTCACCAACCCCCACGCAGCGAAACTCATTGCGATACTCGTAAAAAACCAGATCATTTGTTGCGGCATAGTTTCATATCTCCCCGTATTGGTTTGAATGATTGTTGGTGCAGCTCTTTGAGGACAGTTGCCAGGTTCAACAGCATGACTCAGTTCATTGGCCTGTCCGAACATGACAGCCCTGCAGATAAGCGTACGGTCGTACTCTTATAGAGCAAAAAAAATTAACGCTCGGCGAATTGCTTGATAAAAAAGTTCCTGGCCTCCTTCAGCCTCGCCTCTTGGGTGTGCGGGTCTGAGGCGACCCGCGCCAACATCAAAGCCCCGGCCATGCTCGAAAACAACAGCCGGCATGTTGCGAGTCTTTCGTCACGAGTCCGGCCCGGAACGAAGGGCAATAGCCGCTCGCGATAGGCATTCAAATGCACTTCGATTTGCTTTCTCACTAAAGCTGGCATCCGCGCAATCTCCGGTGCCAGTGCGGCGAGTACGCAGCCCGCCCCAGGTGAATTCGCATGCCGTACGCTCAGATACCGTTCGATCATCGCCTGCAAAGCCTGGCCTTCCGGCGCACTCCTGGCGGCATCGACCATTCCAGTCCCCATCTCCTCAAATGCTCGTGCCACAGCTCTTACAAACAGTGCGTCCTTGCTTTCGAAATGCCGGTAAAAGCCACCCTTCGTCAGACCTACCTTCTTCATCACGGTCCCGATACCGCTGCTCTCGCTGCCGTGCTCGCGGAACGCGCGCGCAGCAGCCGAAATAATCGTTTCGTGGTTCCTCGCTTTGTGTTCGGCAGAGTACCGCATTGACAAAGAGTACGCTCGTACTCTTTGCGTGTCAAATTGGCCAGCCTGCCGCGAAATGCTTGACGCTGTTCGGGAAGCGCGTTCGGGACTACACATGAGAAAATAGCCCTGACATGTCGCGCGTGATGCTCTCTTCTTTCCCCTTCACACTGGGCCTGCTCCTGACCTCGGCACTCCCCGCCCTCGCAGCACCGCAAAAGCCCGCAGATTCCGCTAAAGCCGGCGCTGCTCTGTTTAGCGAGAAGGGCTGTACCTACTGCCACGGCGCAGTTGGCGAGGGAGCCAAAAAGGGCCCAGCCGTTACAGATCTTTGGAAAGACAAGACTTGGACGAACGAAAAGATCACCAATCAGATCCTGAACGGAGGACAGAAGATGCCTCCATTTCAGGATTCGGTCACCGATGACGAGGTGAAGGACTTGATAGCCTGGCTCCGCGCCAAAAAGAAGCCAATCCCGCCTCCTGCGCCTCCGCAGAACTCATCGGCGCCCGCTCAATAAAGCTCGCTACTTTTTACGCTGGAATCGCTCATGGCCTCGCGAACACCGCGGGCGTTATGGGTCAGCGTTTCGATGATCTTCCTCATCTGTGGGGTGAATTCCTGCCGCTCAGGCACATCTTGCCGGAAGCAGGCTAGCCAATAAATCAACGATGCGATGTACGACACCACTACGATCCGGTCCAGCACGTGATACAGGTTGTTCAGGTGAACTTCCCCCACCCCTTGATTCATGTGTAGGAACGTGACGGCAAGGCTGACAAGCGAGAAGAATCCCAGTCCCGTCGAGATCTGCACCACGCGATCGCGCAACCCCAGAGAAAGCAGCTGGCTCATCGCGGCCAGAGAAACAAAGAAAAGGATCCGCAGCACCGAAGTCGTTATGTCCAGGTGGATGATGTACTGAGACATCTTCGACAGCTTCATCATGCCCGGGGGGCTTGCTATCTGCCACACCACAAACGCCACCGCCCCGATAACCCCGGAAACCACGAATGCGGTCCAGCGCGGCAGTATCGCCTTCACAGGCTTCAGCACCGACATCGACATCTCAACCAGAATCGAAATCATGAAGCCGGCGTCAAATACCGACGAAATTAGATATAGACGTATGTTTAGCTGGGGTTGCAGCCTGGAGACTGCGACAGACCATCCAAGCGCCGCGAGCGAGACCCACACCAGATACGCGGAAAACAGCGGGAAATCCCTGTAGACTCGCTTTCGAATCAGGAGGACAACCACCAATGCCTGAACGACTGCGGATGTAATTGTCAGGTACGTGTCCAAGGTTACTGCTACCTCTATAGGAATTTGGCCCGTTTGGATGCCATTTCTGCGTAGAGGCACTGATCGAGAAGGCCGACGCCGCAATGCAGGCGAAATTTGTACAAACTACAAATCTCACATTAGCGTTATCGGCCGTTTACGCCAAGCATTCAAGGTCGTTATTGCATTACTAATGGAGCATGGGGGTATCGATCCGCTAACCCTCAGTTTGAAACGGCCTCAGCCGCGTTCTCCCTAGCCTCAGGCCACTTGGCTCCGGTCAACTGTGTGGCCACCTCCCACACCTTTTTACCCATCACAGGATCAAGCACCCGCATGTCCACCGCCTCGGGAGCCGGTGGTCCTATCAACTCTGCGAGGCTCTTCGCGGGAGGTTCCGGCATAGCCTTTGCAAGCAGGGTCTCTACCGCTCCCCCATTCCGGCCAGCGGCCTGGTTCGGCAGAAGCCCAAGCGCTCGGCGGTACCATCCCATAGATGGCGTCACCTCGCTTGCATTGGCCAGCATCGCGGCGTGCGACCCAATCGGCTGAGCAGAGGTCCCTGTTATACCCCAGGCGTGTTCATCGCTCTTTCTCTGCAGCTCGACTGCGAAGATCATCATCGCCAGCTTCGACTGGCTGTATGCTCTCAGCGGGGTGTATTCGCCTTGGAGCTGCAGATCCAGCAGTTGGATCTCTCCGTGGTGTCTTCCCGTGCTGGTCAACTGCACGACCTTCGCCTGCTTGCTCGCACGCAGAAGCGGCAGCAATCGAGAAGTCAGGGCAAAATGCCCCAGAAAATTTGTCGCCAGGTGCAGTTCAAATCCGTCGCCCGTTTGCTGCCTGTTCTGTAGTACCAGCGTATTTGCATTGTTGATCAGCAGATCCACCGGCCTGCCCGCCTCCAGCAGCCGATTCGCAAAATCGCCCACTGAATTCATGGTCGAAATGTCCAGCCTTTCGAATCGAACCAGCGCATGCGGCGCCATCGGCCGAATCCTCGCCAGCGCTTCATGACCCTCTGACGTTTGCCGCCCGGTGAGCACAACATCAGCACCGGCGCGAGCAAGCGCCAATGCGATTTCAAATCCAATGCCGTTGGTCGAGCAGGTAATGACTGCCAGTTTTCCGGTTTCCGGAGGGAAGTTAGCCGCAGAATGTCGTTGCGACCCGTTATGTTCGTGCACGTCTTCTAAAGCTCCTGAATTCTACAGATCATGAATGACTAGTCACTCATGTAGACCCTGACGCTACTCGCCTACCAAAGCTCTCCACACCAATCTGAATCCCAACTCGCGGCTCTCAAATTTCATATCTCTATGTGCCGCGATAAATTCCGCTGTCGCCTCCGCATGGGCTCGAAACATCAGAACCAGATACTCCGGAGCCGCCCCATCCAATCCGCCCAGCTCTGCCCCCTCGCTCGACGCGCGCAGCAGTTCCGTAATCACCATGTTCGGCTCTTCCGCATCCTTCAAAAGTCTGCCGGACGAACGCAATTGTTGCTGTACCTTTAGCCGTTTCGGGTGCTTCTCCGCCATGTCCAGAAAGCGGTCCCACACAAACCGAAGGCGCACACGAGTGTCCCCACCGAACGGATAATCGGCCATTGCCTGGTCGATCTCCTTCCGCATATCGCGGTAGAGCTCGTTCAGCAGCTCGTCCTTCGTTTTGAAGTAGGTGAAAAGCGTTCCTTCTGCGACCCCAGCCGAACACGAAATGGCTGAAGTCGGTGAGTGGCCTATCCCTCGATCCGCGAACAACTCCACTGCGGCATCCAGAATCGCCTGGCGCTTCTTGTCGCTTCTCGGTCGTGCCAAACAATCTCCTATAAGCGACTGCTCACTCATTTATTTTAAGTAGCAGATTAAGCCCTCCGCAATAGATTTCTTAGTTCTTCGTCCCAACTGCACCCACATAGGAAAGGCCAGCCCCTTTTCGGGCCTGGCCTCAGTGTCACAACCCGGAATTAAGTCATTTTCAATTCAATAGAGTGCCCAATCGAGTCGTTCTCAAGACCGGTTTCGGGGTGGGACAAAAAGAGACCCGTTCAACCCTTACTGCGGCTTCGCTTCGGTCGCGGGAGCCGCAGCCGGAGCCGCAGCCGGAGCCTCGGTTCCGGCTGGAGTCGCCGCTGGCCGTTTCGCCTGGAACGTTCCGTTGTACTCCGAGAATGCCCAGTCGCCCCCCAGCGCGCCAGCGTCGTCTACCTTCCCGTCGATGCTCATATCCGCCGTCGTCCCCACTTCATCCGAAGTGAATGGAAACTTCAGGGCCAGTTTGCCTTCCTTGAAGGTGCCCGCAACATCCGCCGGACCCCACTTCCCCGTTACATTTCCATCATTGTCCACGGTAAAATCGGCATCCACTTCCCGATCCCCGCCCGGTGTGGTGAGGACAAAATGCCACTTCCCGTTGATACCGCTGTTCCCTGCTCCGTCCTGTGCATGCAGATACGAAGTCCCCATCATCAGGCACACAACTGCCGCGGCTAACACCAGAAACTTTCTCAAGATCCGTTCTCCTTTGACGCGATTCCTCTAGCCTCGTCTGGCAATCACAATTCCGTCAACCCCCGTACTGAAAATTGTGATCCCCGGCTCAAACCGACACCGGCACATGAGCAACCCCCGCCGTCCCAAACACTCTCCGGTACCGCTCGATCTCCGCCGCCGGTCCCATTGCCTTCTGATAGTTGTCAGACAGCTTTACTGTCGGCCGCCCATCAATCTCGCTCAGCTTGCACACCAGGCTTACCGGATTGAAACTGTCGTTTCCCTGTGGATTGCAGTCACGGAAATCGTTGGTCAGATACGTTCCCCAACCCGAACTGAATCGAATCCGATTCTCCGGGAGCCACCTCTTCGGATCCGCGAAATCCGCTGCGCTGCGAAATTCCTCAGCCTTCGCATCGCCTCGAATCGTACCTCCGAAATAAGCATGCAAAGCAATGATCGAGTCCACATCCAGACCGTCCGACGCAATCAATCGCTTCGTTCGCGGATCCCGCTCGCGCTTCCTCAGCCAGGCAATGTATTCATCTCCCGCAACAAAAGGATTCTTGCTGTCAATGCGCTGCCCCGTCCAGTTCGCCACCCAGTCCGGAGCGCCTTCCAGAAACTGCGTTGTCCCAAAGGTGTCGGGCAGCATAATCAGCAGTTCCCCCTGGTACGTCTGCTGCCATAACTCCAGCATCCTGTACTGCGCTTGCTTGAGTTCCTCATCGCTGTCTGCCAGTGCCGCCATCGCCATCGGTAGTTCATGCGCATTCGTGCCGATCGCCTCAAGATCGTGCGTGTAGGCAAGGTAAGTATTTGAGCTGCCAACAAACGTTGCTCCCAGCACATCGCGCATCGCCGTCACAACGTAGTCCTGCCACAGAAAGCTGTGCCTTCGGCGCGTACCGAAATCGCTCACTGTGAGTCCTGGAACACCGTAAAACCGCTCCATCTTCTCCCACAGCCGTGACTTCGCGCGCGCATACATGATGTCGAGTTCAAGTTCCGTCAGCTTCTTCAGGTTCGCCCGCGTCTTCAGCTCATCGATAGCCGACAGCGCATAGATCTCCCACATCGTCGTCTCGGTCCACAGTCCTTCAAACTGTAACGAGATCTGCCCATCGCTCACCGAAAGCTCAAATTCTGAAAGCCGGAAATCATTCTCGAACCAATGTAAAAATGCCGGCTCGAAGATCCCGCGCTTCCCGTAGAACGTATTGCCTGCCAGCCAGATGAGCTCCGACTTATGTATTCGCAGCTTTCGCGTATGTTCCAGCTGTTCGCGCAGCTCGCCCACATCCACCACCTCGCCAAGACGCACATCGTGCGTCCTGTTCAACAGCGTGAATGTTGCCCGAGTCTGCCTGAAATGCTTCCAGATAAACTGCAGCATCAGCAGCTTGTAAAAATCCGTATCCAGCAGCGATCGCGTAATCGGATCGAGCTCCCAGTTGTGGTCGTGCGCGCGCCTTGCCACGTTGATAATCACGTTCCCGCCATTCTATAAAACCGCCTCCGGCGTTTGAGCGAAGTCGTCCATTTGCCTCCGTCACTACGTTCGCCAATCTGTAACCAGACACGTCTTTCCTCGAACATAGACTCAACTCGCCAGCGCCTCGCAGGGAGCAGCTGCCTTCAGGCTGTTGAATCGCGCACCTCTCATTAAACCGGGCTTAAGCCGCGGACTCTCCGGCTAGCCTGAATTCTCCAAGGCTAGCCCCGCGAATCCCGTCACTCTCGTATTGACATTCTGTACGAGCAACATTAGTGTTCTATAGACATCCGATAGGAACCGCGCTAATGACTCAAACCCAGACAAACTTGTTGCAGGGAACCCTCGATCTGCTCATCCTCAAAGCGGTTGGCGACGCAGAGATGCACGGATTGGGGATCTCGCGCCGAATCGAACAGATCACCGAAGGAACGTTTCAGGTCAAACCGGGATCTCTCTTCCCCGCACTGCACCGCATGGAAGAAGCCGGGTGGCTCACCTCGTTCTGGGGCGAGTCGGAAAACAACCGTCGCGCCAAGTACTACCGCCGCACCAAGGCAGGCGAGAGGCAGGTGCACGTCGAAACAAAGCAATGGAACACGATCGCCGGTGCAATGGCCAGCGCGCTGAAAGCATAAGGAGGAGATGATGAAGTCTATCTCGCGGATGATCGCTGCAGTTCGGAATCTCCTTCACACTGGGAAGGTCGAGAGCGACCTCGATGCCGAGCTTCGCGCTTATGTCGACGCAGTGACCGCTGAGCGAATCGCGGCGGGGATGACACCCGAGATGGCCCGGAGAACTTCCCTTGCCGACTTTGGTGGCACCGAACCGGTCAAGCAGGCGGTGCGCGACAGCCGCGCTGGGACAGGCATCGCCACGATTTGGCAGGACGTACGGTTCGCTCTTCGCATACTCCGCAAATCGCCCGGATTCACAGCTGTCGTAGTTCTGACTCTCGCTCTGGGAATCGGAGCCAACACAGCAATCTTCACTCTTGTGAATTCAGTTTTGCTGCAGGCGATCCCTGTTTCGCATCCTGAAGAACTCGTAGTTCTTCGCTGGTCTGCTCACAAGGAGCCGGAAAGCACCGGAATGAGCGGTTTCGGCGATTGCACGATGCGCAGAAGCGCTGGAGATGAAAGCGGCTGCTCGATGCCATATCCGGTATTTCGTGCGTTGGCTCAGCGTCGTGATTTATTCGCAAACATCACTGCCTTTGCGGGTACAGCCGATCTCAATCTCGCCGGAAATGGTCAGGCCAGCATAGCCAGCGGAGAGCTTGTTTCCGGAACGTACTTCGATGCGCTGGGTGTACCAGCCGCTTTGGGGCGGACCCTCGGAATTGCAGATGAGCAAACGGGCGCAGATGCAGTCGCCGTGTTGGACTACGGATACTGGCAGAGAATGTTCGGCGGCGCACCGGGTGTGCTCGGCCGCAGCGTTCGCCTCAACAATGTTGCCTTCACGATCGTTGGAGTCGCCGACCGCAAATTCACCAGGCTCACGCCCGGCAAGTCAGTAGACATATATGTGTCGGTGAGCCAGGCAAAAGCTCTTGGCTTGCGATGGGGTGCAACGGAAGATCCGCAATCGTGGTGGGTTGCCGTCGTAGCGCGTCTGAAGACCGGAATCAAAAGAACTGAAGCAGAAGCCGCGGCGAATCTTGCCTTTCGCAATGCAACGATGCACGCTCCCAAACCAGCATGGAAAGATGCCGACGATCCGCGATTGATGCTGGTACCGGCACAGGATGGCCTTTCAGGTTTTCGCCGTGCGCTCGGCGAGCCGCTGCGGCTGCTGATGGCCGCGGTAGGAATCGTTCTGCTCATCGCCTGTGCCAACGTCGCGGGGTTGCTCCTGGCGCGATCTACTTCCCGCGAACGGGAACTCGCCGTACGGTTTGCTTTGGGCGCAAGCCGTCGCCGGGTGATGCAACAGATGCTCACAGAAAGCATCCTGCTGTCATTGGCTGGAGCAGCGCTCGGAACATTCCTGGCGTATGCGGGCTCCAGCGCGTTGGCCGCGTTTGCGTCGGCGAATGGAGAAAGGCCTCTACATCTCAACGTCGTGCCCGATCTTCGCGTCCTGCTGTTCACCACGGGTGTGGCCCTAATAACAGGAATTGGATTCGGACTGGCTCCGGCAATTCGCGGATCGCGCACCCGTTCGGCAGCGGAGATGAGTCGCGGTGCTACGGAATCAGCGCCAGTAACCCCATCTGCCGGTCGGCGTCGTCCCGGATTTGGAAGCACGCTGGTCGTGCTGCAGGTGGCGCTTTCCATCGTGATGTTGACCGGTGCAGGTTTGCTGTTGCGCACATTGGCCAAGCTGCGCAGCGTGGACGCCGGCTTCGATACGCGCAATGTTCTGCTCGTATGGATAAACCCGGAACTGGCAGGCTATGACAAAACTCATGTGCAGGCCCTCTACGAGAATCTGCAACAACGGCTTTCCTCCCTGCCTGGCATAACGTCCGTGAGCTACTCATCGGGACCGATGCTTGACGGCGGCCTCTGGACTTCAGACGTGAAGGTCGAGGGCCAGACAAGTAAGCAGAGCGTGGACACGCAGATGCTCCGCGTAGGCCCGCGCTATTTCGAGACGATGCGGCTGCCGCTGCTGAGAGGCCACTCACTCGCACTCGCTGACATTCGGAGCGGGACGCCGTCCGCGGTAGTCAATGAGGCGTTCGTACGAAAATTTCTTGAGGGGCGCGATCCCATTGGTCTGCATTTCGGGCCGGATGATAAGGACTCCCCGAAGTGGACAATTGTGGGCGTAGCGAAAGATTCCAAGTACGCTTCACTAGAAGACGAGAATGCGCCAACTGCGTACGTGCCGCTCGAAACAGGCGGAGCGACATTTGCGCTTCGCACAGCGATCGCTCCCGCAGCATTCATACCCGCTGTGCGAAAGGCAGTACAGGACGTAGACGACAACGTGCCGGTAATGAAGCTGCGGACACAGTCCGAATCGATTGATCGTCTCCTCTTCAACCAGCGTTTGATGGCGCGTCTGCTGGGAGGGTTCTCCGCTCTTGGCCTTGGCCTGGCATGCATTGGCTTGTACGGCTTGCTTTCGTATGAGGTGGCGCGGCGTACCCGTGAGATCGGCGTACGCACCGCCTTGGGAGCGCAGCGCAGCGACGTGCTGAGCATGTTCCTCCGCCGTGGCCTGGCTGTAGTCGCTCTTGGCTCCGTGGCTGGTGTTGGCGTCGCCGCCGGAGTAACACGACTCCTCGGTAGCTTGCTTTACGGCGTGCAAGCCCTCGATCCACTTACATTCCTCGCAGCTGCCGCGCTCTTCGCCCTTGTCGGCTTGGCGGCATGTCTCTTGCCCGCCTCACGCGCAATGCGTGTCGACCCTGCCGAGGCCCTTCGTTGCGAATGAATCTGTCCGGTGCTCATGTCTCTCTGAGTAGGAGCACTTCAATCCAAGGATTTCTGCCATGTTGATTTGAGCCTGAACGTGTGAAGGTAAAGTCGAAACACCCGCAGTTATCCTTCAGTTCGGCAGCCGCGAATATGCAGATTTCGTTTTCAGCGAACACTGCGTGCAGACAAGCGTCACTGCTCCGCTTCGTCGTCGATCTGGTGTGCTTTCGAAGTCTTATGCGCCCCACAAGATCCCCGCACCACAAGACGAACTGGCACCAGAACATCCCGGATAGGCATCTTCGGCTGCTCCAGCCGCTGCAGCATCGTCGCCATCGCCACAGCACCGATCCCCGCACAATCCTGGTGAACCGTAGTTAGCGGCACCGGCAGCAGGCTTGCATACCGCACATCATCCATCCCTACAATCCGTGTTTCATCCGGAATGCGCACTCCAAACCCGATCAGCACCTTCATCAACCGCGCCGCCGTCAAATCGTTGCCGCACAGAACGCCCTCCGGCCGCGCCTCAGCCATCATCCGCCGCACAAACGACTCGTCCTCCGCGCTCCCCCGCCATACCGGCTCCCATTCCGGCCTCACCCCATGCGCGCGGAGCGCCTCGTGGAATCCGGTGATCCGCGCGTCTACTGTATTCGCAGCCCTCTCCTCGCCCACAAACGCCAGTCGCCGTGCGCCGTGCTCCAGCAGATGAGCCGTAGCGATGTATCCCGCTCTCCTGTTATCCACTCCCACCAGATCGTGCGCCGACCGCTCCGGATACGGCATATAGCAGCGATCCAGCAGCACAAACGGAATCTGCGCCCGATCCAGCATCCGCGCAATCCGCCGGTTTGCTTTGTCCTTCTCGCTCGTCAGCTCCAAAGGCGCAAAGAAAACACCTGCCACCTTCTTCTCGATGAACGATTCCACCATGTGCTCCGCCGCCTGTGCGCTGTCCTCCACCGAAGCCGATGAATTTCCCCACAGCAAGGCATCCGGTTTCGCAAACTGGGCGCGCATCATTCCATTGCAGATCGGCTCGAAAATCTCCGTCAGCCCCAGTTCCGGAATTAGCAATCCAAAGGTTCGCCCGCTCGGCTTCTGCTGGCCGAGCACGTGGGTCCCCGCGCCTGGACGCCGCGACACCAGCCCCATTCTCTGGAGATCGTGTACGGCCTTCGCCACCGTAATCCGCGAGGCCTCGAACATCTTGCCGAGTTCTGCCTCGCTCGGCAGCCTGTCCCCAACCTTCAGGGCCCCTCTCTCAATGCTCGCCAGCAGATGCTCATACACCCTCCGGTGCTTCGACACGCGCCCGCTGAGCTCGCTCTCTACAGGTGGAATCAATCTGCCGGCCGCTTTTCGTGGTCTTGCCATTTCTTCACTTTCAGGGCCGCGGCTCTTTCGCGCTTCCCTTCCAAGAACACTAGAAGAATGCCATCCCCTTTGTCGACCAAATGTCTATACATATAACTTCTGCACTTCATCAGCTCATACGCGTTTGAAGCCGGTCTCTAAAGGAGCAGATGCTCAACGAGACTGGCCCCATTCCACCGATGGTCGAAACCGGGACCCAGCGGAGGAATCAGCAGTTTCTCTCATCAATTCTTTAGCGGACAAATTGACTACGGCCAAACCAGCCACTCACACCCGCTACAATCTCCACCATGCCCGCAAAGCGCCTGATTCCCCTCTTCGCCGCGATCTTCGCTGTAGCCTTCACTCCAGCTTTCGCAGAATCTCCCAATGACGAGGCCGTCCTCGCCCCCATACATGCCATGTTTGATGGAATGTCCAAACGCGACGCCGCAGCCATCAAGGCGCCCACTCTTCCGGGAGGTACCATGGTCCTCATGCGCGACGGAAAGCCCGCGCAGATGACCTTCGAAGCCTTCGCAGATCGTGTCGGCAAGCCCGGCAAGAATCAGATCGAAGAACGCATTCACGACCCGCTCGTCCGAATTGATAACGATCTCGCCGTGGTCTGGGCGCCCTTCGACTTCCTGGTCGACGGCAAAGTCGACCACTGCGGCACCGACCTCTTCAACATGGTCCGCGTAGACGGTAAATGGCTCATCGCAAGCGTCGCTGACACCGGCACCAAAACCTGCCCCGCCAAATAGAGTTGCGATTCAAAAGCTGGGATGTGCGCCTCCAGTCCCCGGCCGAAGAGACGCGAGGCCCTTACCTTGAATTCCCGGTTGCTACAAACCTTTGAAAAAATGTGTCTTGTAACGACAGGACCGAAGTAACTGCACCCCATCCGAATCCACGTGTAAGCAGACCGTGAAGCTGAGATCATGCCTCAGCCCCTCAGAGGTCCTTACATGCTCTCGGTTTCAACGTCCCTGCGCCCCCGCTGGGTATCGAATACAGACCGCAACCGCGTCATCAAGATCAACAGCGTGAACTATGAGTTGCACGTGACCAACGCAACAAGAGGTCGCCTGTTGAGCCACAGACTTGTGGCCGGTACGCCTCAACTCGTAAACGTCATCGAGATCCCCTTGAACAAGGTCGCTCTTGAGTCGATGTTCGACGCCAGGACCGCCGCCGTGATCCTGCGAATGGCCAAAGATCTCCGGTCCTGATTTCGAGAAAACACGGGCACCTAAATCTCAATGAGCAATTATTACCTCGAGCTTCCCGCCGCGGCGCATCGCATCAAAGCTGTTTCCGATCAGGTTTGCGAACACCTGCCGCAGCTCTGACGTCATGCACCGCACTCGCTTTTGCTCCCCAATTGTTGGTCAATTCAGGCAGGAACAGAGCTGCATGGTCTCCGATCAAGCCCTCTGCGCGATCGCCGCCTCAATCCCGCTTCTCACCTCGATCGGGAGCGGCGGCATCGCCCCGCTCTGCGATGCAACCCAGCTTCCCCATCGATTCCCCGCCTCGTTCAGCACCGAAAGCTCCGCCCCGCGCAGCAGGTAGTGAGTCATCGCAGCGGTAAATGCATCTCCCGCCCCAATCGTGTCGGCCACTTTCGCCGGGAACCCTGGATGCTCGTGCCACTCTTCGCGCTTTACCAGCAGGCTGCCATGCGGACCGCGCGTGATCGCCACCATCTCCAGGGTCGGAAATTCCACCAGCAACCGCTCCGCCCCGGCGCGTAAATGTCCCGGCTGTCCCTCGTTCCCAACCGGCATACCCAGCAGCGCAAGTACCAGCGGAACCTCCGCGTCATTCATCTTCATCACCGTAGCCAGTTCGAGCGACTCCTGGATCACCTCGCTCGAGTAGTATGGCCGCCGCAGGTTTACATCGAACACGCGAATGCATCGCGACGGAGTCTGCGCCGCCAGCGTCTGGATTGTCTGCCGGGCCTCCACGCTTCGCTGCGCCAGCGTGCCGAAGCAGATCGCATCCGCCCTCTCCGCAAGCTTCACCCATCCATCCGACAACTCCAGCGAATCCCACGCCGCCGGCTTGTGGATCGTGTACTCCGGCTGCCCGTCATCGAATGAAACCGTGACCCGCCCCGTCTCGTGCGCGGTATCGATCTGTATGTGTGCCGTGTCCGCTGGCAGGGGGTCCAATTCACGTACAGCCTCCCGCCCCAGGTCATCACGCCCGATCCGGCTCAAAATCGCCGCGTGACTTCCCAGCCGACCCGCCATCACACTGAAGTTCGCAGGCGCGCCGCCCAGCCGTTTCCCGCTCGGCAGCATATCCCACAACAACTCGCCAATTCCCAGCACCAGATGCGGCTCTCTCAAATCAGTACTCCCACTCCGGGGCAGAGATCCGAACCCGCATCTCGCGAAATAGATAGCTCTGCCTGCTCCGCCTCCGAATCAGCTTTCCCTACCCCGGCGGATTCGTCAACAAAATCCGGTAAACCAGAACCCTCTCAACCTTCCCACCTCCATATCGAGCAATCCTCATGGTTGCTCGCCTCATACTCGCCATCCGGTTGATTCGCCATGATTCGATGATCTGCAATCGCGTCCGCGCGCGAACGCTTCAACTGTCCGAGATAGAGACGCACAAACCCTCTCTGGCCTTCGAACACATGTTCCTGTTCGTGATTTACATACAGAAGATCCACAAGCCCCGGCCGATCTCGAAAGGTGCTTGCAATCCTCGCAAGAAGCCTCCGCATCACCGAAGCCCCAAACGGATTGAACAGAAACACCAGGCATGGCCCCTTCGGGAATTGGAACTCGACAGCGTCCCCGCATGTCACTCGCATCTGCATCGACGTGCGCCTTGCCGCCCTCCACTTCGCGGCATTTCGCCGCGCGAAGCCCGCGAGCGCCGGATTCAGCTCTACTCCCTGGATCCTCTTGAACGGCAGTTCCGAGGCCAGCAGCATAGCCCGACCCATACCCGCCCCAACGTCGACAAATGTAAACTCCTCAACCGGCGCACGAGGCCTACACTTCTGCCATCTCCTTAACAGTCCATGAAACACGGATGGCGCGACCCCGAAATACGCCGTAGAGTGCCGATCGTGACGGTGCCCAGATTTCAAAAATCTCCCCGGAATAATGCCGCTCGTCCGCACGCCATTCTCCACGTCGAACGGATGTACGGTATACCCCTCAACCTTGGTCAGCCGGGCCAACCCTCTTCTCTTCTTCCCAGACTCACTCACGTCCACGTTCAACGACACCACTCCTCATCGAGACTCCCTTATCACGCAAGCACCTCGCGTTCCCGTCCCGGTGTTATTCCCACTATCCACTACTTCCTGGCCCTCGTTCCAATGTTGCAACCCGAAGAACACGCATGCCTGCACGGCTCGCCCGTCCGTGACATCGCCCCCTCAATCGCGCTACCCTTTGGTTATTCGCTCATTTGTCGAGACAAGGAGCTCGTTGAATCCCCATGCCTATCACTAAGACCGCCAACATCTGGCATAACGGAAACCTGATTCCCTGGGAGAACGCCACTATCCATGTCATGAGCCACGTAGTCCACTACGGCTCCAGCGTCTTCGAGGGCATCCGCTGCTACGCACAACCGCAGGGCTCGGCCGTGTTCCGGCTTCCAGAGCACATGCAGCGTCTCCTCGATTCCGCCAAGATCTACCGCATGGAGCTTCCATTCTCCCTCGACGAACTCTGCGCCGCAGTTGTCGACCTCATCGAGGCCAACAACATCGCGCCCTGCTATATCCGTCCCATCGTCCTGCGCGGCTACGGCGAAATCGGCGTCAACCCCAAGGGCTCGCCGATTGAGGTCTACATGGCCAACTTCCCCTGGGGCAAATACGTCGCCGGCACCGGCGGCGCCGACGTCTGCATCTCCAGTTGGAACCGCCTCGCCCCCAATACCATGCCCGCGCTCGCCAAGGCCGGCGCCAACTACATGAACTCCCAGCTCATCCGCATGGAAGCCGACACCAATGGCTATGTCGAAGGCATCGCTCTCGACGTCAACGGTCTTGTCAGCGAGGGCTCCGGCGAGAACGTCTTCCTCGTTCGCAACGGCGTTATCTACACGCCGCCTCTAGCCAACTCCGCCCTTTCCGGCATCACCCGAGACAGCGTCCTCACGATCGCGCGCCATCTCGGCCTTCCCGTTGTCGAGCAGTCTGTTCCGCGCGAAATGCTCTACATCGCCGACGAAGTCTTCTTCACCGGTACAGCCGCCGAGGTCACGCCCATCCGCTCCATCGACCGCATCCTCGTCGCCGACGGCAAAACCGGCGAAATCACCAAGAAGATCGCGGACGAGTTCTTCGCCATCGCCAACGGCCTCAAGCCCGACCGCTTCGGCTGGCTCACCCCGACCAAAGTCAACTCCACCGAACCCGTCACCGCCTGATCAATCAAATTCATCGGAGAGTAAACGGGCGGCCATTTCGGCCGTCCGTTTCCGTCTCAGCTCAGCTTCTTATAAGCTCTCGATAACCACAACATGTGTCATCCGACCGGACTCCAAATGGCGGAGTCAAGGAAACCCGCAGTTGCATTTCAGTCGTCCGCGCAATCAATCAAAATCTCAGCCATTCTGAACTGAGCCCCCTTCACACCTCCTTCATATTGATTTACCAGGGTCGCATGTCAATAAATTTTTATTGACAAACGATAAATAGAGGCCCACCATTGAGGCGTTATGAAACGAAGCTCCACCATCTTCCTTCAAGTCGTCATCGTCCTCATCGGCATGCTGGCCGCCTCTCTGTTGCTCCTCGAGCCCACGAAAGAGGGCGTGAATGTACACCGCACTCTTTTCCAGGTCTATTTCACTGACCCCTTCATCGCCTACATCTACCTCGGCTCCATCGCCTTCTTCATTGCTCTCTACAAGGCGATCAGGCTTCTGGGTTACGTGAGGAGAAGCGAAGTTTTTTCGCATCAATCCGTGAAAGCTCTGCGGACCATCAAGCATTGCGCGATGACGCTGGTCGCATTTCTCTTCGGGGCAGAGGCCTTTATCTTCATCGTTCAGCGCAGCAAGTCAGACGACATTGCAGGCGGAGTCATGATGGGTCTCATCCTCATCTTCTTCTCTGTCGTCGTTGCCACCGCCGCGGCTGTCGTCGAAAAGACCCTGCAAAGCGCGGTTGACCTCAAATCCGAAAACGACCTGACGGTATAACCAGCATGGCAATCATCATCAACATCGACGTAATGCTGGCGAAGCGAAAGATGAGCGTCACCGAGCTTGCCGAAAAAGTCGGCATCACCATCGCCAATATTTCCATCCTGAAAAACGGCAAGGCAAAAGCGATCCGCCTCTCGACCCTCGAAGCGATCTGCAAGGCCCTCAGTTGCCAGCCCGGAGAGATCCTGGAATACACAGATTGAGCTAATCATCAATCCGAATATCAATTCCGTCGCCTCTCAACCAATTTGATCCTGCCCTTCCTTCACAGCCGAAATGCACCCAAACCTGGTCCAAGGCACAAACTCACAAGATTTCAAGATTTTCTCGAACTCGTTTGTAGAAATTGCCCCTGACCACTCGTCGTTATAGTGAAGGCGGACGATGCAGGCCGCCCGAACACCACCCAGGAGACCACATGCCGCAATATCTGATCTCAACCTATCTCCCCGACAACTTCGATCCCTCCACGATGACCGAAGAAACTGTGCAAGGCATTCACGCCTTCAATCGGGAACTCGACGCTGCCGGCGTGACAAAGTATGCCTGCGGCCTCGGCCCCTCCCATACACTCAAGGCGCATCCGAATGGGGAACTCCTCCTTACAGACGGCCCTTATCTCGAAGCCAAGGAACACGTAGGCGGATTGATGATCCTCGAATGCGCCAACCTTGAAGAGGTGCTCACGTGGGCGCGCCGGGGCGCAAAGCTTTTCGGCACTCCGATGCCTACTGAAGTGCGAGAGATCTTCTTCGTCCCCGCCCCTGAACAAGCCTGACCACTCACCGCGCATCGCTCGCATGTACGTCCTGAATGGGTTCGCCTGACCGCTAAGATGAGGTCAGGCGAACATGAGCGATGTCCATCGCACAATCGAGGCTATTTGGAAGATCGAGTCCACACGGCTCGTTGCTGCCATTGCACGCGTCACACACGACATCGGCACTGCTGAAGAGCTAGCTCAAGACGCGCTTGTCACGGCAATTGAGCGATGGCCCGCAGAGGGCATCCCCGACAACCCCGCATCGTGGCTGATGACCGCGGCAAAGCGCCGTGCCATCGACAACCTGCGCCGCGGGCAGATGCTCCAGCGCAAGCACGAAGAAATTGCCCGCGAACTTCACGAGCAGCAGCAGCGCCTCGGAGAGGCCATGGACCACGCACTGGATCAGGTCATCGACGACGATGTATTGCGCCTGATATTCACTGCGTGCCACCCCGTTCTTCCCATTGAGGGACGTGTCGCGCTCACCCTGCGCCTCATCGGCGGCCTGACAACCGGGGAAATCGCACGCGCCTTTCTCGTCCCCGAGAAGACCATGGGGCAGCGCATCTTCCGCGCCAAGAAGGCGCTGTCCGACGCCAACGTCCCCTTCGAAACCCCGCGCGGCGACGAACTGCAGCGCCGGGTCAACTCTGTCCTCGCAGTTATCTATCTAATCTTCAACGAGGGTTACACCGCCACCTCTGGCGATGACTGGATGCGCACTGCGCTCTGCGATGAAGCCTTGCGCCTCGGACGCACGCTCGTGCACCTGCTTCCCTCAGACTCTGAAGTTCACGCCCTTCTAGCCTTGATGGAGCTCAACGCTTCGCGCACGGCCGCACGTAGCGGAAAAGATGGGGAAGCAGTTCTGCTACCCGATCAGAACCGCTCCCTTTGGAACCACGCACAGATTCTGCGAGGCCTCGCCTCACTCGACAACGCAACACAACTCGGCGGAGGCACCCGACCCTATGCACTGCAGGCAGCCATTGCCGCATGTCACATGCGGGCCCGCACCGCAGAGGATACAGACTGGAAACGTATTGTTTTCCTCTACGACACGCTGATCCAGACCGCCCCATCTCCCGTTGTCGAACTTAATCGGGCCGTCGCCGTCGGCATGGCTGAAGGCCCGGCCGTCGGCCTCGCGGCACTCGATGGCATCGCTCGATCCGGCGGAACCTCAGCACTGACAGGCAATCACCTGATGCACAGCGTTCGCGGCGACCTGCTGATAAAAATGGGCAACCTGCCTGAAGCCCGTCAGGAAATACAGCAAGCCATCACGCTCGCCCAGAATCTCCGCGAGAAGCAATTGCTGACCCAGAAGCTCGGGCAGATTGAGCAATCCGTCTGACTGTCGACCAACATCCCCAAGCGACTGGGAAACCTCGACTGGAAAGCAAGGGAAGGTAAAGCGCCCCGGTCTTCGAAAAGCATCCAATCAACTCCCCCAGATATCCACATCAAACCTCGCGTCCAGGCCCGTCAGCTTGACTGTAAGTGATTGCTACGAGGAGGAATATTGCGCCATGTCGATAGTACCCTTGAAACGGGTACCCGCACGCAGTCACTAACCGATGGGGAATACCGGCCCGACCCCCTTTAATGCTATCGTCAAGGTTCGGACACGACTCGGACCTCTCCCGGAATCGAGGCGATCGAAACTCATTCTCGGAACCACAGACCCTTCCCGGATGATTGCGACGCAAATGGAAGCGACGTTTTGCCGTGCATACAACGCCTCGAAGGCTCGCCGCCTGGGCTTGCGGATTACTCTTGCTGACTGCGCTCGAGATCCATTCAAGCTCATGAAGGTCGTACTCGATGGCCTTGCCAACAATCCCGAAGCGGCCTTCTGGCTCACTCATCTCCAGCACACTCCGCAGATCGTTCGGATCTTTCCTCTCGACTTCGCTTATCTCGATTCCGATCTGAATATCCTTCAGGCCGTCGAATTGCCCCCAGGCGTTCCGTTGCCCCTCTTCGATCCCCGCGCGACGAGCGCTCTCATCCTGCCCCTTGGCTATCTCGCCGCCAACAACATTGTCGATGGCGACCAGCTCATCATCGCGTCGGAAGAAGAAATCGATCAACGATTCGCGGAGAGCGCCCCCGCATCGAACAACCTTCCGTCACCCGCTGACTCTTCCGCTCTGGCCATCTCGCAATTGGAGCAGACGCCCTTCTTCACCCAGCAATCCACTCTTCCCAATTCAACCCCGCCGATGGGTCCCGGGAGCGGTTTCACTCTCGCCCTCGCCAGCACCTGGCAGGTTGCGACAACAACCGCGGCTCAGCCGCTGGAATCCATCGAAGCGTCACCAGCGGCGGCAACATCCAACTCCCTGGAATCGCAAAACCGGGATCTGGCCGCTCACGACGCTCAGTTGCGCACTCCCGCCGCAGTACAAGTCCTCGAACCTCCTGTGCAGCAGCCCTCCACGATCAACCTCACGCAGATTGCCGCGCTTGAGCGCATTCTTCCGAGGCCCGAACCGCCAGTTTCTGATTCGGATCCCCTTCCCTCGATGCCTGCTCCCGAAGCTGCCGTCAATTCTCAGACCCATGTTCTCACCGCCACCGAAGAGCTCATCGCTCGCAGCAAAGAAGCCGCCGAGAAAACATACGTAAGAGTCTCCGTGCCTCCAGCTCCACCTTCAGGCAAAGGGAAAAAGAAGTCATCCACGAGAGATCACAAAAAAGAACACATCGGGAACAAGGTCGTCCGCTGGCTTGCCCTCGACGAGCCGCTTCCCGAGCGTCGCAAAATCATCCGTCTTGTCCTGCAGGGACTTCAGGCCTACGAAGCTGACGGCGAATCAACGAAGCGTTACACCGTACGCGACATCTGCCCGCCAGGCCTCTACATCCAGACTGACCGTCAATGGCAGGAGGGCGACGCCCTCTCGCTCGTGCTCGTCAAAGAGAACGCGACCGATAGCGATCACGAGCATAGCGTCAGCATTCAGGCCCGGGTGATCCGTCGCGACAGCGAAGGTGTCGGCGTTGCGTTCGTCTTCCCGGAAGGCACAGAATTCCAGCCGTGGCAGCGCGCAAAAACCAAGCGCTCCGACGAATCCGAAGCCGACTTCATTCTTCGCGAATTGCGCCTCGCCAGAGCTCTCGGGTTCCTCCGCCGTCTTTGCCCATGGGCCGCAAGCGAAGTCAACCACGCACTTCTCGAGCGCCTCAGCAACAAGCGCGTCACCAGCGCAGTCGAAATCGCTCTCAAAGCCGAGGACATCCTCGTGCGGCGCGGCCACGTCGCCCAGCCATTCGTCTCCTCTGAAGTTCTGGTCCGCATCATCGAGGGCGGCTCGTGGATCGACGAAGACTGGATCCGCAAAATGTGGGCCGGCCTTCTCGTTTCCTCCTGCTGCGCCGACGGGCAGGACCGTTCCAATCTGCAGTTCATTGACATCCTCGCCCGGCTCACTCCGATACACCTTCGTATTCTCTCCTTCGTTTGCCATCGAGGTGTCGAAGCCCTTGCGGCCGGCGAATCTGAAGCCTCCCTGGACCTCTACTCAACCGCAGCAGAGCTCATGGAAGCCGCCGACTCCCACAGTTTCCCACGCATTCAGCAGACTATCGGCCAGCTCGCCTCGGTAGGCCTGCTCGCCGAAACGGCCCGCGCCTCATACATCGAAATAAGCGACCGCAGCAGAACCCGCACCACTCCTACGACTCTCGGGCTCAGAATGTTCGCCCGCTGCAACGGCCACCAATCCTAAACGAAGCTTCTTTATACTTACTTAACCAACCGGTAACTTACGAGTGGGCTACGATACAAGCGCAAGGGCTAGCTCGTGGCGGCACGTCAAATGGGGCCTGAACACCCAAGCATCTTCATTTTCAAGGTCGCCAAACAGGTTCACTATCGATCTGAACCTCATCATCGACATATAGCCTTTGAGGCAAACGGGACCATGCTTTATCGTTAGCAATGCTTTCAGTCAGATCATTTGTACAACTTTTCTGAATCCTGTAGAGCAGGGGTGGAACTGGCCCGAATACCTCGGAGGCTGCGGATGCTCGAGAAAGCAGTTTTTCGCGCACGCCCTTTTGGCGTGCCGCTGGCACTGGTGGCCTGCGCATTTATCGCAAGCTCAGAAGCAGCAGCAGCGCTCCACTCTCCAATCGGCAATGGGCGTGTGCACGTGCTGTTGCAGGATGCAGACGGCAAGAACATAGCCCAGGCCCAGGCTGAGTCAGGTAAGTCAAACTCCGTCGTTTTGCTTGTGGAGAGGGCGTACAAGCCCGGCGACCGAATCGTGTTCGGCGGGGTAAAGTGGATGGCGCTGAGTGTGGATAGTACGATCCCGGAATGCTTTGTGTTTGCGCCACACGCTGCGTCTGAGGACGCCTCCTACGAGATTCCCTGGGGACGCGAAGAAAAAGAAACCGGGAGCGCCTATGATCCGGCAAGCTTCGTCGGGACAGAGCATTCCATTTCTCTTCGTGCGCTAAGCAAGCGCGAGATCTCGGCATATCGGAACCTTGCGGTCAATCCCTGCGACTTGATGCGTAAAGACGACGCCTTTGTACAGTTCTATCCTCATGCGAGTTCTAACAGTGTTTCTAGAAGCCTGTTCGACTTCGAAGCTCGCAATGCTATCGATGGCCGCAGCCTCAACGGACATCACGGCGTCTGGCCTTATCAGTCGTGGGGTCCGCAATTGCGAACAGATATCTGGTGGAAGCTGGATTTCGGCAGGCCTGTGCGTATGAACAAGGTTCGGCTGATGGTGCGCGCGGATTTCCCCCACGACAGCTATTGGAAGAACGCAGACCTGGAGTTCTCCGACGGAAGCCGCGTTCCCCTCCGGATCAGTTCTTCGCCCGCTTTTCAGGAGTTCTCATTCCCCTCTCGGCGTGTGGAGTGGGTACGCATCGCGAATGTGGTTCCTGCTGACCCAGGCAAGTGGTGCAGCCTGATTGAAGTGGAAGCCTGGGGCAAAGAGGCACGCTAGATTTGCAAGTTTCGCAAACAGATTCACTAACTCGACGGCGAACGGGAAGCTTCAGATGAACCTAATTTTAGTGACAGGTACAACGGGCAAGGTGGGTAGCAATTTCGTACGCCGTATTCTGAACGACCCGGCTCACGAGCAAACAATTATTCGCGCCCTGTGTCACAACCGGCAGCCCGAACCGCATGCCCGGATAGAGGTCGTGAGTGGAACCATCAGCGACCGAGCCGTGGTGCGCCAGGCCATGCAGGGCGTCACACACGTGGTCCATTGCGCAACCTGCAAAGAAACAGAAGACCTGATTATGGATGTTACGGTGAAAGGCCTCTTCTGGCTCCTCGAAGAGTGCCGCAGCAGCAGCACGTTTCGGCAGTTCGTTCTAATCGGCGGCGATGCCGCTCTCGGACACTTCTTCTACCCGCATCCGGTGCCTGTTACAGAGCAGCAAAAGCACAGTGCGTATCCCGGATGCTACGCGCTCTCGAAGGTGCTTGAAGAGGTGATGCTTGAGCAGTACTACGTGCAATACAACCTGAACGGCTGCTGTCTCAGGGCTCCATGGATCATGGAGAAGGATGACTTCAAATACTCGCTCAGCTTCGGCGACGATGTCTTTGGTGGGCCTCGCTGGCGAGATTTGGTCGGTCCCGAAGCGGCTCAGGCGTACCAGCAAAGTCAGACGGTTCCTGTGATGCTTGATCCTGACGGCGTGCCGGTGAAGCGAAATTTCGTGCACGTATCGGACCTTGTAGATGCAATGCTGATGGCACTGGATCATCCCAAGGCACGGCAGCAGACGTTCAACATCTGCATGAATGAGCCGGTGGACTATCGCGAGACGGCCGATTATCTACAGGCCACGCGCGGACTGCCGAGCATCGATGTCAAGACGCAGTACCGATCCACATGGCTCGACAATAGCAAGGCCAGATTTCTGCTGGGCTGGAGACCAAAGAAAGACTTGCCTCTCCTGATCGAACACGCATGGGCGTTCCAGCGACCCCAGTCTGACCCACGCATCATCTGGTATCCAGGCTAGGACTGAGACGTGCGATGACTTCTAGCTTCTCTTAAAGACGTCGAGCGTGGTACCCCGGCGATGCACCTCGATTGCGGCGCCGATGCCGTTTGGGTTTTCCATGCTGCCATCTCGAACAGTTGCTGCCCTAGCTGCTGTCAGGTCCGCTTCAGACAGCAGGGTTGATGCACTTTACAGCACTGTGTCAGCCCAAAGAAGAAGCTCAAAAGGCGTCGACGTTCGAATTACTGCCTATCGGGAAGTAACCCGGAAACTGCAAAACGGGGGTTATTTCCCAATTGGCCACCATACGCCAGTTTCCGACAAAGCTCCTATTCGCTTTACCCTTTTGTCGAGGCGAGCACCACTTCCAGTCCGTCTTCTCCTCCAATCTCCACCAAGTCAATCTTGTTGAGTACTCCGCGCTGCTGGTTTGGTCCGGCCCATTTTCGGTAGACCTCCAGGTAGGCGGTCAGACTCCGAAATGCCGCGTCATCTCGGCTCCGAAGGGATTGCAGCGCTGAATCAAGCGTCCGAGTGTACTCATTCAAAACAATGTGATTCTCGTCTGTTGGAAAGTACACTTCGTCAAGATTGAGGTTTCGAAACTCGACTGATCGGAGATCGGCACGGCTAAAGTCAATACGAGCCATACAATTAGGTGGTAACGTCTCGGCACGAAATGCATTTCGATTGAAGCAGACCTCAATCAGTCTACCTTCGAAAACGCAGTCAGAGAAAGTGCTTCCCTGAAAATTGACCTTTTCTAAGCGCGAATTTCTGAAGGCGCATCCGGTGAAATTGGCGGCAACGTACGCCGTTCCTCGCAGATCCGTGTCAACAAATTGGACTCTGTCAAATGTGTTCCTTTGGTTTTCTTTTATGCCACCCATCGCCGAGTTTCGAAGATCTGCGGAGCGAAAGCTGCAGTTCTCGACCTTCATACCCCAGAGCCGCCAATCCCGACAATCGCACTCGTCGAAAATGCAGTTTCGAATCGTACTGTCGAAGAACCGAAGTCCCTTGAGAGCCGAGCCAGTGAAGTCCAGTGAATCCCAGCCTACCCCTTTTACCTCAGTAAGGCCGCTCAGCGTCGAGACGTCGGCACGAGGCATTTTGATTCGTTGAAATTCCTTCGGTTCGGAGCTCTGCAATCCACGTAGATCAACCCGGTCGCCGCGTTTGGCAAGCGCCAATACTTCCAGACCTGTGCCCTTGAGCAGATGAGCCCACACCTCAGCATTCAAATCGGAATCCATTCTGAATAGAGTAATCTCAGCCGTTCACCATGCCTGATATAAGGTTCTGGGCATGTCACCGCCTACTAGTACGTTACCGCTAGGTTAAGGAAGGTTGGGGACGGCTCGACCGCCACCTGACAACATGGCCCGGCCCACAGGTCTCCGGCTTCTGGAGACCTGCGATACGGCAACTTCAGCCGGCTGCATCATCTCTCCAGCCACCTCAGACATGAGAACCCGTTACGCCCCATTCACGCACCCTGTTTAGAATGGCTGCATGTTCTCGTGCTCTGATTTTCTTCGTCGCACCCTTGCCGCCCTCCTTCTCCTCTTCTTCTCGATCTCCTCCTCAATTCCCGTTCGCGCTCAGGCATACGTCGCCAAGCCAAAACTCGTCGTCATCATCGTCATCGATCAGTTCCGCGGCGACTACCTCAACCGCCACCGCGCTGATTTCAAGAACCGCGGCTTCAATCTCTTCATGAAAGAAGGCGCCTGGTTCACCGACTGCTACTACGACTACGCCAATACCAAAACCGCTCCAGGCCACGCCACCATCGGCACCGGTGCATACTCTGACGGCCACGGCATCGAATCCAACGAGTGGTGGGACTCTTCCCGCTCCGACCAAAAGAAAGTCACCTCCGTCGAAGATGAGCGCTATCAGCTTGTCGACATCCCCGCACCCTCCATCCCCGCAAACGCGCCCGGCGCGCCCGCGGATGCCGCCAAATTCCTCGTGGGCGCATCGCCCCTCAACCTCCGCGCCTCCACCCTCGGCGACGAACTCCGCCTTGGGACTTCAGGCAAAGCAAAGGTCTTCGGCGTCTCACTCAAAGACCGCGCCGCTATTCTTCCTCCCGGCCACGCCGCCAACGGCGCCTTCTGGATCGATCCCTCCAGCGGCCAGTTCACCACCTCCACCTACTACATGGAGCACCTGCCTGAATGGGCAACGCAGTTCAACTCCAGTGGCCGCATCGCTGAAGCCCAACGCGAAGCCAAAGTGGAAAAGACCACGCAGTTCTTTGAGCTCGTTGGCCGTACCCCCGCCGCCAACTCGTACGAATTCGACTTCGCCAAAGCCCTGATAAAAGGCGAAAATCTGGGCGAGCGCGGCGTCACCGATCTCCTCACCATCTCGCTTTCTGCAAACGACATTCAAGGCCACCAGATGGGCCCCGACTCCGACTCCGAGAATCAGATGATCCTCGCCCTCGACAGCCAGTTCGATAAGTTCTTCACCTGGCTCGACCAGAACATCGGACTCCAGAATGTCTGGCTCGCGCTTTCGGCCGATCATGGCATCGCACCCATCTCCAGCGAAGCTGCCAAACTCGGCATGAACTCCGCGATGCTAACCATGAACAAGGTCTACCCGCGCATCGAAGAAGAGCTCAACAAGCGATACTCACCCGGCGCCCACGTTCAGTACCTCATGCCCGGCCCCGAGCTTCCCTACATCAACCTCAACAAGCACGCCTTTGAGAAAGCCCACATCACTGAGCAGACCGCTGAAGAAGAAGTGGCGTCACTCCTTCCCGACATCGTCAACGAACAAAACCCCGCCCCGTTCCCAATGAAGACTGGTCAGCCCGATCAGAGTCAGCCCTCGCAGCACCGCCTGCCTCCCGCGCCTCAATTTGCAGGCGCCTACACTCGCCTTCAAATGGCATACGGACAGTTGCCGCAAACCGAACTCGGCCGCGAACTCGCCCACAGCTACGCCTACCACGGCAACTGGTTCGTCATGCTCCTCCTCGGCGGCTACCAGATGGAAGACATTCGCGCCTGGGGCGGAACAACCCACTTCAGTCCCTGGTCATACGACCGCCACGTTCCCCTTGCTTTCTACGGCGCTCCCTTCGTGCCCGGCGAGTATCATGAACGTGTGGCTCCTGTTGATCTCGCAACTACCTTCGCCGCGGAACTGGGCATCAATTTCCCTTCTGCCGCCATCGGACGTGTGCTTACCGTTGCCCTTCAACCCGAGCAATCCACGACAACAGCTCACAGGCCCTGAGGACCAATACCGCGCGTGAAACCCGACATGAAAGTGCAATTCGCTGGCATCGAGCTGACCAGCCCGGTCATCGCTGCCAGCGGCACCTTCGGATACGGCATCGAGTTTGAAGAAATCATTTCCCTCGAGCGCATCGGCGCCTTCGTCACCAAGGGCATCTCGCTCGAGCCCATCCAGGGACACCCCGCTCCCCGCATCATCCAAACCGCCGCGGGCATGCTCAATGCGATCGGTCTGCAGAACATCGGCGTCGCCGAATTCATCGACAAAAAACTCCCCGCACTCCGCAACTACCCTTCCTGCAAGTGCATTGTCAACGTCTTCGGCTACACCGTCGGCGAATACAAGGGCGTAGTCGAGCGGCTCAATGACGCTGAAGGTATCGCGGCCTACGAGCTCAACGTCTCCTGCCCCAATGTTCATGCTGGCGGCATGGCCTTCGGCTCCGACTGCGGCTCGCTCGAATACCTCGTCCGTGAAGTCAAAGCCGTTGCCAAACGCCCCATCATCGTCAAGCTCTCGCCCAACGTCACTTCCATCGCGCAGATGGCCCGAACCTGTGCGCAGTCCGGCGCTGACGCCATCAGCCTCGTCAATACCTTCCTCGCCATGTCCATCGACGTCGAGACACGCAAGCCGCGACTCACCAACGTCACCGGAGGCCTCTCCGGCCCCGCGATCAAGCCCATCGCCGTTCGCATGGTCTTTGAAGCGTCCAAGGTCGTCGCGATCCCCATCATCGGCCTCGGCGGCATAATCACCCCGGAAGACGCCATAGAATTCATGCTCGCCGGAGCCACAGCGGTTCAAGTCGGAACCGCCAGCTACGCTGACCCGCGCGCCACCGAACGCCTTGCCAAAGGACTAACCTCCTGGTGCCGCAGCCACCACGTCGACCGCGTCGCCTCCCTCACCGGCTCACTCGAACTCCCCCAGAAGCCCTGACCTGGAATGCTGTGATCTGACTGCACGCGGCCAGACACGACGTAGTCTTCGGTCTGGGGGTGATAAGCGAAGGATCTCCTTTTGCTGGGAGGGTCCAGGTATTCACTCCTCTTGTCCTCATCACCGAGGTCCCACACAAGACCGGAAATCGTAATCCCCCCATTACCAGAGGGTCATCGAAGCATTTCAAAGCTGGGTGTAGTGTTAGAGACCAGCAGATCCTTCAGGAGGCCTTCGATGACAGTCGCGACGAGATCCGCACCGAACATTCTCCTGCTCTTGTGCAGCACCACGGCGATTCTGATGACGATCACCGGCCTGGCTTTTCTGTTCGGCTCGCACCTGCTCACCACCTTCAGCCGCGGCCCGCGCCTTGGCGAAACCGACGCAATCTCCGTCGCGCTCATCTTCGGCGGCATCGCCGTCGCCCTCAAGACCATCGAAGTCAGCCTTAGAGCAAAACACGATTCCGTTATAGATTGAACTGCAAGTGCCCCCGGTCTCCCAGTTTTGTAGACCTTGGAGACCACACTCGGTAGCTTACTTAGCCATCCGGGTCAGTTCCCCGTTCATCGAAAGAGAGCGGGCTTAGATTAGGAACTCATCGCGCTCCGCTTTTCCCAATCCCTTAAAATCATCCCTGATGACTCCCACCAGCCCAACCTACGCTCAGCAGCTCCTCTCTCTTCTCGCACGCACGAGTTTCAAACTCGGCCAGTTCAAGCTTTCCTCAGGCGGCACCAGCGACTACTACATCGATTGCCGGACCACGACTCTCCACGCGGAAGGCGGGCGGCTGACCGGACACGCCATCCTTGAACTTCTCGAGCAACACGGGATCCAGGCAGAAGCCGTCGGTGGACTGACGATGGGCGCGGACCCGATCGTCTCCAATGTCGCAACTGCCAGCGCGTGGCGCGCCCAGCGGCACCCGGATGTGCCAATGCTTCACGGCTTCCTCGTTCGCAAAGCGGAGAAGGCGCACGGCACCGGCCGGCGTATTGAAGGTTTCTGCCGCGAAGGAGCACGCGTGGTCATCGTAGACGACGTCTGCACTACGGGAGCGTCAACGGTCGCTGCTATCGAAGCCGCCCGCGAGGCTGGAATGACGGTTGCTGCTGTCGTATGCATCGTGGAGCGGGAAGAGGCTCACGGACGTCCCTCGGTTGAGACGGCTGCTGCAGGAGCTCCCTTCTTGCGGCTCTTTACGGCCGTTCAGGTGCGGGCCGAGCACGTCAACCAGTTGGAGAACGCAAGATCAAATCAGGAATGACGCAGAAGGCACGCTATTGCTGTCCTTCTTTTCTCTGCATGAAGTCGAGCAGTAGCTGGATTGCGTAGCTCGTCTCTGTCATGAGAGTTCTGCGATTCGCATCGTTGTCAAAGGACGCAGCCTGGATTCGGCAAAGCTCGAGTTGCTCTTTGAGGTCTTTGATCGTCCGATCTCGCGTTACCTGATCCATGACAAGACTCGCAACAAGGAAGGATTCAGGGATTCAGGCTGAGCTGCTTGACCAACCCTGACCTTCAACTCCCCATACTCTAACTCAAATAAATCAGGCCATTCGAGCGTTTAGCTGAATGGCCTGGCAATTCATCGTTGCTGTTTATTTAATCTAGTCTTTCTAAACCACTACAAGGCAAATCTAATTTAGAAATATCGGTTCTCACCTTTACGACTTCTCAGTCCCTCTAATTGCTGCTTTCGGCTGTCGCCCTTAATTTCTTCCTAATCTAGTAACGAAGTTTTCGAATGTTAGTTGTTCAATCCTTCGATTGATGAGTTTGGCTAGTTCAACTAGTTGCTGCCCGGGCCCGTAGTCGCCGGCGCTGCTGCTGCCGGGGCGGCCTGACCAGCACTCATGTTGCTCAGGAGCTGAACTTCTACGCGGCGATTCTGCTTCCGGCCTTCGGCGGTGGTGTTAGGAGCAACTTCCTTGTCCTTGCCGATACCGATCAGGTAGAAGCGGTGTGCGGCAACGCCGTACTTCGAGGCCAGATACTGCACGACTGCATCGGCGCGGCGATTGCTGAGGTCGTAGTTATAAGCGGCAGATCCCGTGGAATCCGTTCCACCGGTGACTTCGAGTATGTAGCTCTTGGCGCTTGTCAGCTGCTGTGCAAACTGGTCGAGCTGCTCCTTGTCGTCCTTGCTGAGCGTGGCTTTATCGAATCCAAAGGTCACGGTGACGTTGGCCATAGATTTGTAGCTGTCGAGACCCTTCACCACTGAGTCGAGCGAGTCAGCGCGATGCACAGCGTCAGTTGCTGCGGTCGTGGCGTCGCCTGCTGCCTTGCCTGCGTTCTGTGCGTTCTGCGCGGCAGCTTCTGCTGCGGTCTGCGCCTGCTTGATACCGGCGGTTGCCTTGTCATCGACATCATGCAGGCTGCGGTTGTTCTCGGCAGTCTTCTGATCGAGTTGGTTGGTGTGGTCAACGATTGGCGCCGTCTGGGACTTGACGTAGTTCTTGCTTGCGCAACCGGTGACGCCTATAAGTGCAACGGCAGCTGCAATCAACAATCCATTTGAATTTTTCATTGATTCCCCATTCTGTTCGACCGCCTCTGATTTGCCTGAACCCTTTTGAACCACCTCAGGCCCGGCGGCGATTTTCGTGTCGCCTTGGATAGAGCATGCGTCGAGCCAAATCTAGCCGTACCCGCAAGCCACACAATGCACGTCGGTTAGTGGATGTAAAGGAACTGGTTTCATACTCAAAATGCCATGTAAGTTTTACCTGTTGCGGTAAGTTTGCACCCTATCGTCGCCTCCACTGCTCCCTTTTCGCGGGACAGCTATCCTATGAACTGGGGCTCACTCCTGCCGTACTTTCATGGATTTAATCGAGAAAATCCGTTCTCTACCCACTCAGCCGGGCGTGTATCTCTACAAGAACGCTGAGGGCGAGGTCATCTACGTAGGCAAGGCCAAGAACCTTCGCTCGCGCGTACGGTCCTATCTGCTCGAAGCCTCTCAGGCAAACGCCAAAACCGGCTCCTTGATGCGCGAGGCCGTCGATGTGGACTACATCCTCGTAGCGAACGAGCATGAGGCTCTGGCGCTTGAAAACAACCTGATCAAACAGCGCAAGCCGCGGTTCAATATTCTGCTGCGCGATGACAAGACTTACCCCTACGTCAAGCTCACGCTCGCAGACCGTTATCCGAAGGTTTTCGTCACGCGGCGACTCCGAAAAGACGGTTCTGCCTACTACGGCCCTTACTTTCCCGGCAACCTTGCTTATCGTGTCGTGGAGCTGATTCATCGCAGTTTTCTGTTGCCAAGTTGCAAGATCGATCTGACGCGGTATCACCAGCGTGCTTGCCTGCAGTACTACATCCATCGTTGCCTCGGACCGTGCGTGCAGGACCTCACCACTCCCGACATCTATGCGCAGGCAGTAAAGGATGCTCAACTTTTCCTGGAAGGCAAACAGGCAGAACTCGAGCGCTCCCTGAGCGCGCGCATGATGGCGGCCGCCGAGCAGCAACAATTCGAAGCAGCCGCGCGATTGCGCGACCAGCTGTCGACCGTCCACCAGCTGCAGGAAAAGCAGCGAATCGCAACCGCGGAACAGAGCGACGATGCGGATGTCTTCGGCTATCACTTCGAGGACGGTGCGCTCGCTGTCAACCAGTTCCACATGCGGGGCGGCAAGATCGTTGATCGCCGTGAATTCTTCTGGGAAGATTTGCCGGAGCTCATGGAAGCCATAGGAACCGCGGAGCCTTCGACCGTCGAGGATCTGGGTGGTTCTGTTCTTCCTCCGGCGGCTTCGACCGTCGAAGTTTTGGGTGCCCCGTCCATGACGGAGTCACGGGTGGGAAACAACGAAGCCGTCTTCAACCCCAGCGTTGTCTTCTCCGCTCTTCTCAAGCAGCTCTACATCGATCAGCGCTACGTGCCTCGCTCCATCCTGGTGCCCGTCGACTTCGCAGACCGCGACGCACTCGCTGACCTGCTCAGCGAACGCATCGATCGTCGTGTCGAAATCGCCGTCCCGCAGCGCGGCGAAAAACGCTCCCTGGTCGACCTCGCCGGACAAAATGCAAAACAGTCTTACATCCAGCGCTTCCGCGTGCTGGAACCAACCCGCAAAGCAATCCAGGAGTCGCTGGCCGACTCGCTGATGCTGCCGGAGCTTCCCAGCCGCATCGAGTGCTTCGACATCTCGCATATTCAGGGTGCCGAGACCGTGGCTTCCATGGTGGTGTGGGAAGACGGCAAGATGAACAAGTCGCAGTATCGCAAGTTCAAGGTGATGACGGTCCTCGGCGTCGACGACTTCGCGTCTATGCGCGAAGTCGTCACCCGCCGCTACCGCCGCCTTAAGGAAGAGGACAAGCCCATGCCCTCCCTGATCCTTGTCGACGGTGGGCTCGGTCAATTGCATGCTGCAGCTGAAGCTCTCGAGGCCCTGGGCTTCACCTCGCAGCCACTCGCCTCCATTGCCAAGAAGGAAGAAGTCATCTACCTATACGGCAACGAAGATGAACCTGTAGTGCTCGACCGTCGCTCGCCGGTTTTGCATCTGGTGCAGATGATTCGCGACGAGAGTCACCGCTTCGCAATCGGCTATCATCGCCAGCGGCGCGCCATGCGCGATCGTGATTCAGAACTCCTCAACATCCCCGGCGTCGGCCAACTCACCCGCCAGCGCCTACTCGCGCACTTCGGCAGCTTGAGAGATATTCAGCAAGCCACAGCCGACTCCCTCGCATCCGTCGTGCCCCGCAAAACCGCCGAGTCCATCTGGAGCCACTTCCACGAGCCGCAGACAGCTACTTAAGAACCGAACCCCGTAATTCAGCGCCGCTTTGAAATGGCGCGGATTCATCCGTGCCCCAAGCTCGCTCAGCACTGAGCGCACTCGAGCCGCTGGAAAGTTCCATGTCACGGCTCACGAGTTGCTTTCCATCAGCTCAACCGTGCCAGGCACGTCGCAAAGGTATCGTGCGTCACTGTCGATCTTTGCAGCCAGCCTGCCGCGCTCTAGATAAATTCCTCGTCTGGCCGATAAGGTAATCAGCCATCATCTGCAAATCTGGACCGTCACTGCGCAGTCGGCTGGCTGATGACCTATGGAAACGCATGCCCACCTTCAGCGCAGATCACGCGCTCTTCAGATCTCCGCAGCGGCGCTCATCTACACATCCGCATTGCCGCTCCTTGGTCAGCAACAACTAGCCCGCACCGAGCTTCCCAGCGCACCCAAGCCCGAACCGTCCGCAATGATGACCACCCGGCCACCGGCCGCACCTCAGCGTGCAAGCCACCGCATCAATCTGAATACCGCCTCAATCCTTTTTCTTTCTGCCGGTGAAGCTCTCGACTCATGGACCACCTACAAAAACCTGACACACCAAAAATGGATCTGCGGCTACAGTCCCGCTTTCGGCAATGCCGTTACATACATTTCAGACGACGGCCGGCGCTATGATCCGCAAATAATTCAATACGATCTGTGCGGCCCGGGGCCATCGGGTCAGGTAGCCAACTACGCATACGACGTCACGCGCACTGGTGCCTTTACCGAAACCGGATGGGTGACGACCATGAAACTCAGCAGTAATCGAAACATCACCGGAGTGCTCGCATGGAACATTGCCGATGACGTTGGCCAGATGCTCATCGCGCGCTACCTCCGGAGGCGGCGCTTGGTCGGCAAGGTTGCTCCGGGCATAAACTTCGCCCGGGGGCTGGTTCATTTCGATTGCGGTGTTCAGAATCTGCTCTTCGCCCGCGCACACAACAATGCGAGCACCTGGCAGTTTCGTCTTCCAAACGAAACTACTCTGTATCCGGGCCCTCGCTGGTGGGGGCGCCAATAGACTCCCGGTGCAAGCGCTACGACCGTGCGGCAGCCGCCGTCTGATCCTCAATCGCAAACTTCTCGCTGCACACCGGGCACTCGTGCTGTTTCGAGTCCGCGATGCTGATCATCCGCGTTCCGCAAGACGGGCACTTGCCTCGATGCTCTCGCATTCCAACAAGCGGTCCGAAAAGCGGTGCCAGAATTCCGAGCAGGATAAACGGAATACCAAAGAAAATCCCCCAACCCGTTAAGCACAGCATCACGCCGGAGATGATCAGAATCGGGGCGGCAACCAGGCCGATATACATCCCGCTAAACGCCCCCTTCGACGGCACCGGCAGGTGAAGCTGTGCCTCGTGCTTCTCATGTTCGATTGAACCGCCGCACTGAGGACAAAACCTCCACTCCCGCATTACAACCAAACCACACTTCTGGCAATGAGCGTCCATCGCGAACCGCTCCTTTTCGGCGATGCAGACAGGCCGGCACGACAGCCATTCCTCCTGCCGCAGCCCGAAACGTTACGCCATTCCTGCGCGCCTTCCCGTGACCCTCATCACGCCCACTGCACCGGCTCCATAGATCATTTCTCCTGCCGAAGGCGGTCAGCCCCACCGCAGGTGGTACCCTCACATAACCGCATGACACAGGTCCCGTCTGCATCCCGCACACAACCTGCCGATCTGCCCCGCGTGCTGGGCGCGCCGCAAGCCACGGCAATCGTCGTCGGAACCATCATCGGCAGCGGCATCTTCCTCGTCCCCACGGAGATGATGCGCGACACCGGCTCCTCCGCCCTCGTCTACCTCGCCTGGATTACCGGAGGCCTGTTGTCACTCTTCGGAGCGATGACATACGCCGAACTCGGCGCGATGCTCCCCTACGCCGGCGGCGAATACGTCTATCTCCGCGGAGCCTACGGAGACACTCCGGCCTTTCTCTACATGTGGACATGGTTTGCGGTGGCTAAGCCCGCCTCCATAGCCGCCGTAACAAGCGGCCTGGCGCGCACCCTCGGAGTCTTTTCAGCGTTTCACTTCCTCACCGAACACATCGCAGGCACGCCCATTCTCTGGTCCCAGATCTTCGCCATCTGCGTCACATGGCTCATCACGGGACTGAACTATCTCGGCATCAAAAAGGCAGGCGACTTCCAACTCGTTTTCACCGTCCTGAAGGCCGTCCTCATCCTGATCGTCGCCGCACTCTGCTTTGCATCCGCTTCCGGCTCGTTCGCGAACTTCACCACCTCATTGCCGGCCGCACGCGGCGGCTTCGGCGGATTCATGCTCGCCTTGATCGCCACGCTATGGGCCTACGATGGCTGGAACGATCTGACCATGGTAGCCGGCGAAGTCCGCCGACCCGAGCGATCCCTTCCCGTCGCACTCATCGGCGGCCTATTCATCGTCGGCATCCTCTTCATGGCGACCAACGCGGCCATCCAATACATCCTGCCCGCCGCTCAGATCGCCGCCACCGAGCGCCCGGCCGTCGCAGCGCTTTCCGTCGTCGCCGGTCCGCGCGGCGCGGGTTTCGTCGCAGGTGCCATGGCTCTCAGCATCTTCGTCACCCTCAATGGGACGATCATGTCTGGAGCCCGCATTCCCTTTGCCGCGGCACGAGATGGACTCTTTTTTCGCCAGTTCGCGCATATTCATCCGCGCTTTCAGTCGCCGTCAACATCACTCGTAATCCAGGCGCTGCTTTCCACCGTTCTGCTGCTCTTCCTCTCCCAGTTTCAGCAGCACTTCGAGCTCGCGGTCTTCGCGGAGTGGCTCTTCTACATGCTCACTGCAACAACCATCTTCCTCTATAGGCGGCGTCAGCCCGATCTCCCGCGGCCCTATCGCGTCTGGGGATACCCCATCCTGCCCGCGACCTTCGTCTTCTGCGCAGGCGCCGTGCTCATCTGGAGCTACGCCGGAAACCTGAAGGGCTCGCTGCTTGGTACCGTGCTCATACTTCTCGGCCTGCCCATCCTGTATCTCATCCGCAGACGCTACGCCCAGGACAAAGTTCAGCGCTAGCCACCCATCGATCAACCTCGGCTGCACACATTATCTCGGCAACAAGCCCCGACTGCCGTCCCCAGCGAAGCCGACGGACCCCCAGTTGCTCTTCAGCCCGCATCCTCGAGATAACGATCGGATGCTAGCTAGGAATCCCAGACGATGTATCACCGCATAACCGGGAAGTAAACCCGGACAGCGACCCAATTTCTTGATTACTTCCGGGTAGGCCACCACCCGACCGAACCCCGCCAACACCCTCACTTTTGACGGGCCATTAGAATTGTGGGGCTATGAGGCACTATCGTTCTTCAATACCCAAAGAAGCCAAGGAGCGCATCTTGGCGACGCATATTTCGGGACCGCAGAAATACTTAGCGGAATACGTATTGAATGGTGAGGTAGTCGGTGTTCGTCACTTCGACAAGGACGGCAGAATTGAGTCTGAGCGCCCACTAAAGAATGGATGGACACATGGCACTCTCTACTTCTTTGAAGGAGGAAAGCTCCACTTCTCAGAGCACTACGTAAAAGGTCTAGCGCATGGCACTGCGAAGCAATGGTCCGAAGATGGAGACCTGATCGGGACCTATTCGATGTCCCACGGCACCGGGCTAGACCTCTGGCGACGCAAAGACAACTGGGGAACAGGAAAGTTGTTTCTTGCTGAGGCCCGTTATCTCAAGGATGGAATGTTCCATGGGTTTGAGTGGTGACTGAATGAAGATCAGAAGACCGTAGATCATGAATGTCATTTCTGGATGGGGCAACGACACGGCATCGAGCGGATGTGGAATGATAAGGGGCGTCTGAAACGAGGGTATCCGCAGTATTGGGTCAAGAACCAGCAGGTCACCAAACGCAGATACCTGCGCGAACGCGTGAAAGACTCGACCCTTCCACCATTCCGGAAGACGGACAATCGACCAAATCGCAGCTTTCCTCCCGCGGTCAAGAAGCACCTGATGTAAGCGTGACCGCATTCCACGAGCTGCGGGGAGGTGGAGGTAGCGACTCGGCAATTCCTTCGCTACTCCCGAATCACCGCCCACCCGGACGTAACCCCGAAAAGGGCGAAGATTTGGCATACTTCCGAGTTGCCGACGATACTCCCGGTATGCCTATCCAACGCTGTCCATCACCATCGAGTTCAGCAACATCCGGACCATTTAAAGAGGTTCCGTATTACACTCTTCTACGATGCGGACACGAGAGAGAGTGAACCCACTCGGGATTTTCTGGCTTGCGATTGCGGTGCTGAACGTCGCGAGATTCATTCCGAGATTCGCACATCACATCTCTGATCCCGGCATGGTGTTCGATCTACTTTTTCTGATGTTCTGGTGCGGTCTCGCTGCAGTGTGGATGCCAATCGTTGTTTTCAATTCGTGGCGAGTCGATCCGAAGTCAGTCAGCCATCGCATTCTGTGGAAGAGCCGCGACATTCCGATGAGCCGCATCGTTGCGATTCGTCCAACAAAGCCTTCAAGACTAGTTGGCGGGAGTCCCTTGGAGATTGAAGTGAGCCGGTTCGGCGCAGCCGTCTACCCGCACGACTACATCATTGCGAACCCTGTCGATCGAGAAGGCTTCCTTCACGCAGTCCGAACCTTTGCTCCTCAGATTCCAATTGAGGTTTGAGTCGAGCTTTCACGGGCTTCTGGTCGAGTGACCGGCAACTGGTACTTTGAGCACAAATTCTTGCCAATGTCCCCATCGGCGACGATTCGTCCAGAACCTCGGTTTCGTTGATGGCTGTAATATTTGGGCTGCAAGTCGGCGACTTTTGTGCGTTCCTCCGAGTGGGCGGCTTTGAAGTGAAGAAACTATTTGTCATCGTCGTCATCTTCTCTGCGCTGATTGCGCCGATGCGGTCTCAGCAGACACAACCCGTCGAATTTAGGCTTGAAAACTTTGACAACGCGGCCCAGTTCGCACTCTATCCCGGTGGCGGCTGGCGTTCTTATATTGACCCCAAGTACGTGGTTCAATCGCTCGAAGAGCTGGAACAACGGGTAAGCCAGCTCCCACCCGGCACTAAACTGTACTGGAACCCGCTCAAGCGCGATGCCTCCGATAAACCCATTCTGTTTTCAGATGGTCAATACGACCAATTTGCGAAGTTCTGTCGCGATCATAACGTTGAGCTTCTCGGGTTCTTCTCTCAAAGCATCGTCACTACGTCGGTTGGCAACCGGGGCGCCTCGGAAGA
>Ga0207695_10000912_pt1 | contig 53029 bp, 50 predicted proteins | sample KBSC54metaG_FD_184354 | JGI IMG/M metagenome (GOLD analysis project Ga0207695, IMG submission 184354) | Corn rhizosphere microbial communities from Kellogg Biological Station, Michigan, USA - KBS C5-4 metaG (SPAdes) (version 2) | ecosystem: Host-associated > Plants > Roots > Rhizosphere > Soil...
TGCTCCTGAGTCATGGCGGACTCCTTGCTGTTCGCGGCGCGCATTGCCGCTACGGGCTACGCCCTCCGCGCCAATGCGCGCCAGCATGAAAAACCAACCACTGTCAGATTTAGTCTAGTCCACCGCACATCAGATTGCCCAACTGTTCGATCGCCACCATTCCTCTATTCAGGGGATTCTTGCCAGAACTGGCGGAATACAGCCAGCGCCTCGACACCGCTCCCAGCTTGCCTTGACGCTTGCCGAGCGCGAGGAAATCTCGCGCGCAGTCGTCGCCGGCCAGTCGATCCGATCGATAGCGGCGCGATTAGGACGTGCACCATCTACGATCAGCCGCGAGGTGCAGCGAAATGGCGGAAGGCAGGACTATCGGGCGAGCCAGGCCGACGCGCTCGCCTGGGACCGCGCACGGCGCCCAAAGACATGTAAGCTGGTCAGGAATCGGACACTCGCCCAGGTTGTGGCAAGCAAGCTCCGATTGCAGTGGTCGCCGGAGCAGATTGCGGGTTGGCTCAAGCACGTGTATGCGGTCAACAAGGACTATCAGGTGTCGCACGAGACTATCTATCGGAGCCTCTATATCCAGGCCCGTGGTGCGCTGAAAAGAGAGCTGCTGGAACACCTGCGCCGTTCTCGGGCCATGCGTCGATCGCGTCAACACACACTGAAGAGCGAGGATCGTACGAACATCCGCGATGCCATATCAATCAGTGAACGCCCGGGCACTGCCGAGGACCGAGCAATACCCGGGCACTGGGAAGGCGATCTGCTGTTCGGCAACGCCAACAGTCAGATTGCAACACTCGTCGAACGCCAGACCCGGTTCGTGATGCTGGTAAAGATTTCCAGCAAGGACTCTGAGGCTGTCGTCAATGCTCTGATAAGACACGCCGGCAAGCTGCCACAGGAATTGTATAAATCGCTGACGTGGGATCGGGGCACGGAGATGGCTGGCCACAAGCGCTTCACTATCGCGACGGACATCAAGGTCTACTTCTGCGATCCCCAGCATCCCTGCCGACACGGTTGCCGGTGCGCAGGCCAGCGCCAATCTCTACTCGCTCGTCGAAACCTGCAAGGCGAACGGCATCGAACCGTATCGCTACCTCGTCTGGCTGTTCACGAAGCTGCCTCTCGCTGCAACCGCCGACGACTACGCGGCCCTCATGCTATGGAGCATGCCTGCCACTCCAAACCTCTGATGGGCGTCGTTAAAAGACCGCATACGCTTCACCTATACGCCCGGACGAGGTACCAAGCTCGCTGACAAACTGTTCGCCGGCATCCGCAAGGGCGCGGTCCTGATGACGGACGGCTACGAACCCTACAACGACATCGCGCAGCGTTACGAGCTCGAACACCTCGGATGCTGGGAGCACGTGAAACGCTACTTCGTCAAGGCGGAGGACAGCGTGCCGAAAGCCGCGCGCACATCGGATCTACTCGCGTCGCGCTTCATCAAGCTGATTGGCAGGCTGTTCGCCGCGGAAGCGCGCACCGAAACGTGGGAGGTCGAGCGCCGACAGCGTTTGCGACGGCGATACAGCGTCCGTGTACTCGATGCCATCCATGCGCTTGCACTCGAGCAATCGCCGGGCGTCATGCCGAAAAGCTTGCTCGGCAAGGGGCTGACCTATCTGCGTGAGCAATGGCCGAAGCTGATCCGCTACGTCGAGAACGGCAACTGGCCCATCAGCAACAATCCCTGCGAGAACTCGATTCGCCCGTTCTGCGTTGGACGCCGCTCGTGGTTGTTCGCCGACACCGTTCATGGCATCGAGGCGAGCGCGAACCTTTACTCGTTGGTCGAGACGTGCCGCGCGAATCGCATTGATCCCTACCGCTACCTCACTTGGCTGTTCCAGTGTCTGCCGCTGGCAAAGAGCGTCGACGACTACGACGCGCTGTTGCCCTGGATGATGCCCGCCGATCTCCGCTGACCCACGTTCCTGCCACATCTCACGCGCCTCGCCATCTCACTCTGAGGGGCGTCGCTGATGGATCGCATACGATTGAATTCATAAAATTCCCGGCAATGCATCTAATATTTTTTTGCTTTACCTAAATTTGTTTACCTGCAAGCATTACTCTGCGGTTCGAGAAGAACTGCATGGATTCCGAACATTTCTTTCTGATCTCCTTAATTTTCCATACATGGAGCTTCAGATGAAGATCGAAAACAAGATGATCATGAAAGGTGCACAAAGCAAAATCGTCCACGCGATTACCACTGCCCTGAAGTGACGGCAGCGTAGTGAATTGTCGACGGCGGATCCCGGGATCCGCCATATCGGACCGAGGCGACCGATGAGCCCCATCGAACAGAACGGCGACCTGCTTCAGATGTTCAATCCAGACGGCGTCCGGCTGGCCAACGAGACCGTTCGGCCGGTATTTCCCGATCTCGTCGATAAACTGGCTTCCGACATTTACGGATACGCGTATCGCTGACCCGGCCTTGATCTGAAGACACGGCACCTCGTCACGCTCGGGGTAATCAGCGCCATGGGCGGCTGCGAGAATCAGTTGCGTTTTCAACTTGGCGCCGCCCTGCACCTCGGCATACCGATCGAACAAATTCGCGAGGTATTCATTCAGGTGCAGGTTTTTGCCGGGAACGCACGGGCGTTCAACGCGGCAGCCATTTTCAAATCCGTTGCCGACGAGTTTCAGAAGAGCGAATAGCATGATGCCCTCGACCCGATGGCAACTGATCGTGACTTATGTGTTCGCCGACGCGGCCGTGACGGTTTCGTCGCGCATCCTGCAGTTCTATGCCACGTGGCTTTTGCTGAAGGACATCGCAAGCCCGTCGGCGCTCACGCTGACGCTGATCGCGACGTGGGCGACGACCTTGCTGTTCCTTCCATTCGTGGGCGTTGTCGCCGAGCGAATCCGCAAGAGTACCGTGTTGCTGGGTGCATCGCTGCTCGCACTTGCATCGGTGATCCCGGTCGTCGGCGGCGCACGTACGCTTCACGCCACCCACGCGAATTGGCTTGTCGTCGTTATCGTCATCGCCAGCGTGACCTCGAGCATCGCCGTGGCGGCCCTGATGCCGCTGAGCACCCCGCTGATACCCGAGATTTCGCCCGATGCCGACGAGGTTCGCAGCGGCTTGCGCCTGAAGGCATCGGGTTTCATCCTGAACATCCTGTTCGGCCCGACGCTGGCGGGCTTCATGATCGGGGCGTTCGGAGGCGAGTCCGCGCTCTGGCTGAGTGCCGCGAGCAGTTGTCTCGGCGTCGTGGCCTCGCTCGTCTTCCACATGTCGTTCAGTGCGGTGCAGCCCGTGCGAACGCGTGCCGGGCCGGCACCGTCGTTCTTCCGGGACCTGCGCCACGGGATGCAACGGGTACTCGGCATTCGAGCCGAGCGGGCGATCGCGGCGGCGTCGCTGCTCGCCAACATGCTGTTCGTCCCGTTCGTATTCTTCCTGTTGCCAGCCAAGGTTCTCGCGGAGGGCGGCACGATGCTGAACGTGGCCTGCATCGAGCTATCATTGGGCGCGGGCGTATTGGGGGCTTCTGCCTTGCTGATCCAGCAAGCCCGGCGCATCGCTTCCGATCATGCAATTTCGAGCGTCGGCATCGGAATGATCGGCGCCTCCATTTTTGCGTTCGGTTGCACGCACCATCTCGTCACCTGGTGCGTGCTGGGTTTCGCATTGGGTGTCGGGTTGACGACGTTCAACGTTACCGTCAATTCGAAGCGGGCGATGGCGATTCCGGAAGGGCACCGCACCGGCATGGAATCGAGCCTGATGTTTCTTTGCACCGCTGCCGCTCCTTTCGGCATCTGGATATCGGGCGTGGCCCTCAAGACACTGTCGCCCGACGCCGTCATCATCTACGGCAGCGAACTTTTCGTGCTTGCACTCCTCTGCATCGTCTTTTCCAGGCCGTTGAGGCTCATGCTCAATTCCGGAGATAGTGGCTTGCCCCACTATCTCCAAACCAATCGAGAACTGTTCGACCTTCAATCACTGTCATGACCTATCCCTTTCTTCCGCTGGCGGGTGTGGCTTCGTCGCTGTCGACGGGGTTCAAATCCCAACTGAAGTCCGCGTACGAGGATCTGCTCGAACAGCTCACGGCCCACGCGCCGGCGCTGTTTCCCGACAGCGTCCACGCGCACTTCGCAGCCTTGCAGCCCGCCGGATTCAATGGATTTCACAGCTTCGCTTACCACTATGTGATCCGCTTGGCGGAGCTGAACAAGTTGCCGGAAGCGTCGCGCCTGCTCATGGTCATGGCGCGCGACCGATACGAGACGCTGCCTCGATTCACGCCGGCGTCGCGCATCGATCGCGAGTTGCTGCGTGAGGTGCTGGACGAAATCTCGGGCGGCACCTCCTATACGGAGATTGTCTTGCGGCCTCTGCCCCGGGAAAAGGAGCAACTCGCGGAAGCGGCCATGACACACGGCGTTCGGGTGCTTGAAGCCGCTTATGCGGAACTCGCCGCGGAGATCGAGATCCTCGTCGGCTCGATCGTCTTTTTTGAATCCGCCGGTGCGACCAGCGAGCGTGCGTTATCGCTAACGGGTGACAAGCTTCAATCGATGATTCTCGTGAACGGGGAGATCGACCTGAGCTGGATCTTCCTGCTCGACAAGCTGGTTCACGAGGCGGCGCATACCTACCTATATGGCATCAATCTGCGCGAGGAACTCGTTCACAACAGCCCGGAAACAAAGTATGCGTCTCCGCTGCGTCGGGATGCCCGCGACATGCTTGCGATCTATCACGCGACGTTTGTCATACAACGCCTATTGGTTGCGTTTACGCGCATTCTTGAGCGTGCGGTGCTATCTGACGCCGATCGGGCCACGATCAAGGAGATGCTCGGGCTGTATCATGCCCGGCTCGATGCCGGCTTCTCGACGATCGAGCGTCATGGCGTTTTGTCCGACGTCGCGCGGGAATTGATTCATGAGGGGCAGGATTGTGCGAAATCGCTGGCGTCCTGCTGATTGAGGCTGCGTGCCAAAGCGCCCAAGCTGCTCGACCGCAAATCAGGGCTGTTGCGGGAAGGCAAAGACGCTACTGCAAAGTCACGGTGGATTTGCGCGCATCGGGACAGACGTGCAGTCGCCACCGCGTGCTCCGGTTGATGCGGTCGGTTAACGACCGAGGATTCAACGCTCCCCCGGTTTCGCCACTGCAAGACTAACCAGACGCAAAAACTCATCTTTCTCGGCCCTCGAATTCATCGGGAATCGCTCGAACGATTCGGTCCGGCGCAAATCGGCGTAGAGCCCGGTCGGATCTTCGTGAAAATGAAGGAATGCTTTACTGCTGCAATAAAATACTCCTCGTGACCTTTCAGTCAGTTTCGGTATCTCGCGCAATCGACGCAACACACTTTCGAGTCGATCAAGCGCGTCGGGGCCAGCGTGTTTCATATCGCATCCTTTACCAGTATGCATCTGGCGCAATGATACCGATGTCCGCCATGCAGTGCGGAAACGGACATTCCGCTGGCCCAAAAGATCGCGGCCCTCTCGCTTCCCGGCCCATGCAATCACCGGTTTACAGTGTTCTTAGGCCGTTGAATCCCAGGAGTCGAACGACTGAATTCGGGCGTCGAATCGAACTTGGCGAAAGAGCAGATTGGGCGTGAGTGTGCGTTGCCGACGAGCAGTGTCGGACGGCGGCTTCCTGGCAAGCTACCTTGCATCCGCGACCGGCAGCTCCGGGTCGATTGCGGATTCAACCGGGGCCGTTATCCAAGATTGAAATGGCCCGAAGAAATCAGGCAGGTCAGGGAAATAGATGGCAAATTCTAGACTGACGATACGTCCTCCTCGCGCCCGAGTACTGAGGCTGGCACATTTCAGCCTTCAGAAGATACGGGGATGCCGCGTCGCCATCGGCGCTTCGGGCATGTGCACTTCGAGGTTACGCCTTGAAGGATCGCGGTAGCGCCAATCCGTGCTTCCGGAACAGGCGGGCGAGATAGGACGGTGAATCGAGACCGACCGCTGCCGCCGCCATAACGACCGTCATGCCGGGTGATTGCAATAGCTGCGTGGCGTGATGCACACGCTGCCGCGATTGATAGTCGACGATGGATTCGCCAGTGACGTCGCGAAACAGGCGCGTCAACGTGCGCCGTGACAGACCGAACTCGTAGGCAATGCGATCGAGCCCCATCGATTGATCGAGTGTCGCGTCGAGAAATCCCCGAATGTCTTTCACGAGTTCACGGCGCGCGTCGATGGGTGTCAACGGCAGATGGCCTGCGATCAGTCCCGCTTCGACGCACGTGGCCGCCAACGTCTTGATAGTCAGTTCCCGCCGATAGGCCGCGAGTTCGCCGACGTCGTGCTGACCGGTGTCGGTGGCGAGACGCACCGCGTTGAGCAGTGCCAACGGCGCGGACCGGATGGCAATCTTCGCGCACGACAGGCTTCTTTGCGCCTTGCGCTCGCAGAACGCGACGAAATCACTCGCCACATAGACGGCGACGTGTTCCTGCTCCTTCCGATAGCCGTGCGTATCGTGCAGGCGCTGCGGCGGCACCACGACAAACGACTTGGGCGCCAGGCGCAAGGGCGAGGCGTTCGATTCGACGTTCAGGATCAGTTGGCCGGTGCGCGGCAGCAAGAACATGTACTCGTCATGTTCGTGGGGCTGCGTGCGGTAATCGCCGATCGAAACCTGCCGAACATCGGCAATGCGATTTTCGGACAAGTGGGTATTGGCGGTCGGATAGTGCTTTACGAATTTACCCTTGGGCGCTCCATGCGGTGGGTAGCGACTGGCCATAGCGGGTCTTGTGGACCGGTGTATCAATGGGATGTCCCAGTATAGCGGTACAACCTTCCGTGCACGTAGCCGGGCACTCACGCAGCCAGCCAAGCCCGGTTCTCAGGGAAAACACGGGTGTGCGCGGACTCCCGCGCGGTGGGCCGGACGCCCGATTGGCCCGGTTGTGTGCTTGTCGTGGCCCAATAGGCGGCGAAACTTTGGTTCCCGTTCGGCATGCTGGCGTCACTTACACGCTGGAGCCAGTTCATGTCGGTCGAGAATGTCCCGTCCTTGTTGCCTCATTCCCCCAATGCCACATCCCGGTTACCCCCGCACGGTGGCATGCATTTCGTGCGCGTCTTTCCCGCAGGGCAGGGCGGCGGCAACCCCGCGCCCGTCGTACTGGATGCGGATTCGCTGTCGGCGGACGAGATGATGGCGATCGCCGCGCGCTACGGTCACGAAAGCGCATTCGTGTGCGCACCGCGTGATACGGGCAGCACGTATCGTCTGCGCTTCTTCGTCCCCCGGCACGAGATGGAGATGTGCGGTCATGCGACGCTCGGCGCATTGTGGCTTCTGCGGCGGCGTGGCCGCTGGACATCCCGCGTCGCGACGCTCGAGACGTTGAGCGGCATCGTCGACGCTCGCTTTGACGAAAGCACGCAATCCATCGAAGTGAGCCAGCCCAAAGGCATCGTGCAATCGATCGAAGACGCGCGGCTGCACGCCGCGATATGCGATGTGCTGCGCATCGATGCTGACGATCTGGATGCTCTCGGCATCGTCAACGCCACGACGAGCCGGACCAAGACGCTGATACCGATTCGCTCGGTGCAGCGACTTCATGCACTGACGCCGTCCTTCGAAAAGGTGCAGGCGCTATGTGACCAGCTCGAATCGACGGGCCTTTATCCGTTTGCGGTCGAGCGTACACAACCTCTCGAGGTGCACGCGCGCCAGTTTCCGCGCTCGTCCGGGTATCCGGAAGATGCGGCGACGGGTATCGCCGCGGCCGCGACCCTCTACGGTGCGTTGCACTACGGCCTGCTCGCGCACGGCGCGTCGTGCATGACCGTGCATCAAGGGTACGCGATGGGCAAGCCGTCCAGCATCCGGGTCGAAATGCGAGACCCCGACAACGCCGACGCGGGCTGCTGGATCAGCGGCGCAGTCGAAAGCATGATGCTGGAGCCGCAGCAATGAAGATCTTTACCAACGACCAGATCGCGGCAGTGCTCGACGTGCGCCTTGCATCGGACGCCATTCGCGATGCCTATCTCGACCTGCAGAACGGCACAGCGGCCGTTCAGCCTCGCGCACGCATCGGCTTGTCCGACGTGAAGTTCAGCGCAATGAGCGCAATGCTGGGCCTGGCCAAGGTCGCGGCGATAAAGATGTACACGACGATCGACGGCCAGTTCCGCTTTTACATCGCGCTGTTTTCGCTCGTCGATGGCGGGCTCCTCGCGATGCTCGAGGGCGATGCGATCACGGGCGTGCGCACGGCCGCGACCACCGCGCTTGCGGCTCGACATCTGGCGCGTCCGGGGAGCCGACGCCTCGGACTGTTCGGCAGTGGCGTGCAGGCGCGGGCTCATGCCGAGGCCTTGGCCGGACGAGCCGGATTGCGCGCAGTGATGATTCACAGCCGCGATGCCGTATCCGCGCATGCACTTGCCGACAGCCTCGGGCATCGGTTCGGTCTCAACGTATCGGTGGTCGATGCCGAAGCGTGCGCCGCCGCCGACATCGTTGTCGTCGCAACGCGTGCATCCGAACCGGTCATACGCGGCGAGTGGCTACGACCGGGTGCATTCGTCGCGAGTATCGGCGCGACGCGTCCCGATCAACGCGAACTCGACGACGCGTCGTTGCTCGCGGCCTCGCGCATCGTCGTGGACTGGATGCAGCAGACGCCGTTCGAAACGGGTGACCTGCTGCGCCCGTCGCGTGCCGTGATCGACAGCAGGACGATGGTGGACCTTTCGACCGTCATCGGCGCCGACGAGCAGCGCGCACGGGACGCCCCCGACATCGTGATCTACAAGGCAGTCGGCATCGCCCTGCAGGACGCGGCCGTCGCGCATATGGCTTACCTGCGGCTTGGCGCGTGACGCCTCTCGTCAATGTCGTTTGTCAAAGATACGCTTGGAGACACTCATGAAATTTCCTCTTGCTGCACGCATTGTTGTCGGGATGGTGCTCGGCATCGCAACTGGCGTTGCCTGTCACGCGATGCTGCCCAACGCGGATGCAGCCAACCAGGTCGGCGGCTATTTCTCGCTTCTCGCCGACGTGTTTCTGCGCCTGGTCAAGATGATCATCGCGCCGCTCGTGTTCTGCTCACTCGTCATCGGTGTGACGAAGATCGGCGATGTGCGCGCGGTGGGCCGCATCGGGATCAGGACGCTGGGCTGGTTTCTCTTCGCGTCGTTCATCTCGCTCGCGCTGGGCGCGCTAATCGCCAACTGGTTGAAGCCCGGCAGCGCGCTCAACCTGCCGTTGCCCGCGATCAACGCCTCGACCGGGTTGAGCACGAGCGGGCTGTCGCCCAAGGAATTCGTGGTGCATCTAGTGCCCAGCAGCATTGTGGGGGCGATGGCGAACAACGAAATCCTGCAGATCGTGGTGTTCGCCGCCTTCTTCAGCGTCGGGCTTACGACGCTGGGCGACAAGGCGCAACTCGTCGTTCGCATGCTCGACCAGGTCGCTCACGTCATGCTGAAAGTGACCGGCTATGTGATGGCGCTCGCGCCTTTCGCGGTGTTCGGTGCGATCGCGAACGTTGTGACGACGCGCGGCGTGTCGGTTCTCGTAACCTTTGGCCGGTTCATGGGCGAATTCTACGGAAGCCTGATCGTGCTATGGCTTCTGATGGTATTGGCCGGTGGCGTGTTGTTCGGGCGCAGGGTATTTTCGCTTGTGCGTTTCATGCGCGTGCCGATGCTGATCGGCTTCAGTACGGCCAGCAGCGAGTCCGTTTATCCGAAGATGCTGGAACAACTGGTCCGTTTCGGTGTCCCCGAACGTATCGCGAGCTTCGTTTTGCCGATCGGCTATTCGTTCAATCTCGACGGCACGATGATGTACTGCACATTTGCCACGCTGTTCATTGCGCAGGCGTATGGCGTTCATCTGTCGTTCGTGCAGCAGTTGTCGATGCTTGCCATCCTGATGCTGACCAGCAAAGGCATGGCCGGGGTGCCGCGCGCCTCCTTGGTCGTCATCGCCGCGACACTGGGCCAGTTCAATATCCCCGAGGCCGGGCTGCTCCTTATCATCGGCGTTGATCATTTCCTGGACATGGGGCGCACGGCGACCAATGTGCTGGGTAATGCGGTCGCCTCGGCCGCCGTCGCGAAATGGGAAAACGTGCTCGCGCCGTCCTCCGCGGATGTTTCGGTCGATGATGCCGGCGGACATCACAAGGACGGGACTCGCTCGGACGACGAAGGGGCTATTGCGGGAGTGTGAGGTGCTGCTCCAACCACTCTATAAGCGTAGGCTGCCGAAAAGGCTGCGTTGTGATCTGCTGTGACGCTCGCCTTCCGCAGTGGCTAGAGCGTTGATTTTCACCGAGTCTTAACCCACCGGGGATGCGGACAAAATCGTGGACTACTTTGGAGGTAGTCCATGTATTCATACCAAGAACGCGTTCGGGCGGTCGAGTTGTATCTGCAACTCGGGGGGCGAAGCAAGGCGACCATTCGCCCGTTGGGTTATTTGACGAAGAATTCTCTGAAGGCGTGGTGTAACGAACTCGAGAAGAGCGGCGATCTGCAGCGGGGGTATGTTCGCGTAATGCCGATGTACTCCGAAGAATGAAAGTAGCACTCGGGCATTACGTCAACCACGGGCGCTGCTTCGCCTTCATCCTCAGGAGATTGGGCTATCCCTGTCGCCAGAAACTGTCGAAGTGGGTTCGCGAGCGCTATCCGGAGGCCAGGAAATGCGTGGTTGGCAAGGCCGGCCGACCAGCTGCTTCATTGGTGTCCGAGCAGGCTGCGGCGTGCCGGGAAGCCGGACAACTGGCGGAGGCCCTGACGCATTTGATGATGGCTCCCGTCAATGCTAGTCCCGCCGACTAGAGTTGTGAGCGGAGGTGGCGTGGGAGGCCACTTCCGCTATAGTGCTCGACCTATCTTGACGAAAATCGATCGATAGACCGCCACATCTTGGGAAGAATCAAGCCTATTAGCGAGTGCTCGTATTTCGTGTCAATTCAGCGGATTTTGCTCAACTTGTATGGCAAAATGAAGCGAGCAATCATGGCAGAATGTTTTGCAAGCCATTGATTTTATTTACATATGCCGCTCAACTTTATTGACAAACGATACACGATCAAGACGAAGCCTTTGTGATTTCAGGCGTGGTTGATAGCGCAGGATATTCGCAGGACGCCTATCTGGCCAACTCGGTCAGGCGAGCGGCGGGTGCGGCTTGGAAGCGGTCGTTGCGGTAGAGGGAGCCTGAACGGCTGTTGAGGGTGGCGGATTCAACCGGGCCGTTGGAAGGTCATTCGAGAGTCCGTTTTCACGCCGGTCGCAGACGCTATAGGGGACGCGTTGCGGCGCCTATGCCGAGGATGGTCCGACGACGTTCTGTCAAAATACCCGCTTACTCCTCCTGACCGATCGCGGAATGGAACTCAGACAACTACGCTATTTTCTCAGCGCCGTGGAACACGGAAGCATGGGCAAGGCAGCGCTGGAACTCGGCGTGGTGACCTCGGCATTGAGTCAGCAGATCAGCCGTCTCGAAGGTGAACTGTCCACGCGTCTGCTGCAACGCACCTCGGGCGGCGTCGTTCCAACCGACGCAGGTTTGGCGTTCTGGCGTCAGGCGCAACTCGCGCTGCGTCATATCGACGATGCCGCGCTCGCTGCACGCTCAGCCCGTCTGTCGGGCCATGTCAGCGTCGGCATGGCGCCGAGCACGGCGAGCGTGCTAGGTGTCGCATTCATGCAGGCCATGCGCTCGCGCTATCCCGATGTGCGGCTGCACATGGTCGAAAGTCTCTCCGGCTATCTTGCATCCATGCTGAGCGCGCGTCAGATCGATCTCGCCGTGCTGTTCCGCGAGGAGCCCGCACAACGCTGGAGCGTGCTGCCGCTGCTGGATGAGCGGCTGTTCCTGATCGGCGCGGGCGATCTCGATGGCATGCCGACGAGCGCATCCGTCCGGCTGAAAAATCTCGGCAGGCTTCCGCTCGTTCTTCCCAGCGGCACGCATGGGCTGCGTTCGCTGCTGTTATCAGCGTTCAGGCGCGCCGAATACGAGCCGAACATCGTCGCCGAAGTCGACGGCCTTGCACTCCTGATGGACTTCGTCCGCACCGGCATCGGCGCGACCATACAGCCTGGCGCGGCGCTCGCAAGGCCCGAGAACGTGATACTGACGAGCGTGCCCGTCGCGGATAAATACGCCACACGGCACAACATGCTCGCCAGCATCTCCGACGACGAACTGTCTCCCGCCGGTCTCGCTGCGCGCGTGGTGCTCGCCGATGTCGCCCGTCAACTGGTGCAGGAGGGGCGCTGGCCCGGTGCGCGGCTGCGGGAGCCTCGGCCTTCACAAAAAGTGAAGACCCCTTGACGGCTGGCTGGTAGCGACGCGGGCACGAGACCTTTACGATTTGTCCAAAAGGAGACAAGTCTGATGGTCGATGTGCTCGTAATCGGAGGAGGCAATGCTGCGCTGTGTGCCGCATTGATGGCGCGCGAAGCGGGCGCCTCGGTCCTGCTTCTCGAATCCGCGCCGCGCGAATGGCGCGGCGGCAACTCGCAACACACGCGCAATCTGCGCTGCATGCACGATGCGCCGCAGGACGTTCTCGTCGATGCCTATCCGGAAGAGGAATTTTGGCAGGACCTGTTGAAAGTCACCGGCGGCATCACGAATGAGCATCTCGCGCGGCTGACGATCCGCGCGTCGTCGTCGTGCCGGCCGTGGATGCAGAAGCACGGCGTACGCTTCCAGCCGCCGCTGTCCGGCGCGCTGCACGTGGCCCGCACCAACGCGTTCTTCATGGGTGGCGGCAAGGCGCTCGTCAACGCGTATTACCGCAGCGCCGAAGCGCTCGGCGTCGATATCCGCTATGAAACACCCGTCGATTCGCTTGAACTTGACGGCAGCCTCTTCATCGCGGCGCGCAGCGGCAGCCAGCGCTTCGAGGCGCGCGCCTGCGTGCTGGCGGCAGGCGGCTTTGAATCAAATCGCGAATGGCTGCGCGAAGCGTGGGGGCAAAACGAGCGCGGCGAATGGCCCGCCGACAACTTCCTGATTCGCGGCACGCGCTTCAACAAGGGCGTGCTCATCAAGCATATGACCGACGCCGGTGCGGACATGATCGGCGACCCGTCGCAGTCACACTGCGTCGCCATCGATGCACGCGCGCCGCTGTATGACGGCGGCATCTGCACGCGCATCGACTGCGTGTCTCTGGGCGTCGTGGTGAATCGTGACGCCGAGCGCTTTTACGACGAAGGCGAGGATTTCTGGCCGAAGCGCTATGCAATCTGGGGACGGCTCGTTGCGCATCAACCGGGGCAGATCGGCTATTCGATCATCGACTCGAAAGCAATCGGCCGCTTCATGCCGCCGGTGTTTCCGGGCGAAAAGGCCGATACGCTGCCGGAACTCGCGCGCAAGCTCGGGCTGCCGGAAGCGCGCTTCATGGAAACGCTCGCGCGCTATAACGACTCATGCCGCGACGGCACCTTCGACCACACCGCGCTCGACGACTGCCACACCGAAGGTCTCGCGCCGCCCAAGACGCACTGGGCGCGCCGCATCGAGACGCCGCCGTTTTACGGTTATGCGTTGCGGCCAGGCATCACGTTCACGTATCTCGGACTAAAGACCAATGACCGTGCGCAGGTTCACTTTGGCGGCAAAGCCAGTGAGAACCTGTTCGTGGCCGGCGAAATGATGGCCGGCAACGTGCTCGGTAAGGGCTATACAGCGGGCGTCGGCATGTCGATCGGCACGGCCTTCGGGCGCATCGCCGGGACGCAGGCCGCGCGCGCCGCACTCAAAACGACGGAGGCAACCAGTGCAGCAGTCTGACCCGCTCGCGCCCGAACGCATGCGCACGGCGTTATCGGTCGATACGAAAAAAACGTCGCACGGCAGCACGGCGCGCGTGATCCCCATTGTGCCGATGAGCGCCGGCGAAACCGAAGTGGCACGACAGATGCAGATCTGCAACGCCTGCCGCTACTGCGAAGGCTTCTGCGCTGTGTTCCCGGCCATGACGCGCCGCCTGGAATTCGGCAAGTCGGACGTCAACTATCTGGCGAATCTCTGCCACAACTGCGGCGCGTGCTATCACGCGTGCCAATACGCGCCGCCGCACGAATTCGGCGTGAACGTGCCGAAAGCGATGGCCGAAGTCCGGCTCGAAACCTACACCGAATACGCGTTTCCCGCGTCGTTCGGCGCGCTGTACAAACGCAACGGCCTGACTCTGTCGGTGGCACTGGCGGCCGGACTCGCGCTGTTTCTGCTGCTCGGTACGGCATTACACGGCGGCTTGTCGGGCGATGTCGCGCCAGCGAACTTCTACGCGATCTTCCCGCACAACCTGCTCGCGGCGATGTTTGGCATCGTTTTCCTGTTCGCCGTTCTCGCGCTCGGCGTGGGCGTCACGCGTTTCTGGCGCGACGTGTCGGCAGGAACGGCGAGCGCGCCAGCCGTCGCGGAAGCGGCCAAGAACGCGCTGACGCTCAAGTACCTGGACGGCGGCCACGGCGACGGCTGCAACGAAGAGAGCGATGCCTTCACACTGGCGCGGCGTCGTTTCCATCACCTGACGTTCTACGGCTTCATGCTGTGCTTTGCAGCAACCGCAGTTGCGACGCTCTATCACTATGCATTCGGTCTGGAAGCGCCGTATCCGTTTCTGAGCGTGCCGGTGCTGCTGGGAACCGCGGGCGGCATTGGGCTGATTGCGGGGGCGGCGGGACTGCTGTGGCTGAACCTGAAACGCGTTCCGGAGCGGGGCGATGCCCGTCAGCGTCCGATGGACCGCGGCTTCATCGCGCTCCTGCTTCTGACGAGCGCATCCGGTCTCGCGCTGCTCGCGCTCCGCACGACCTCGGCGATGCCGTCGCTGCTCGCGATTCATCTTGGCATCGTGATGGCGCTGTTCGCCACGCTGCCTTACGGCAAGTTCGCGCACGGCATCTTCCGCTCGGCGGCGTTGCTCAAATCGTCGATAGAGAAGCGGCAACGCAACACACTGAGCCTCAGTTCGGATTAGCAGTCACTAGGGCGCCTTGGGCGCCCATCACTATAGATAAGAAGCAGGAGACGCAATGAACCGCACAGAATCGATCGCCGCTACGTCCGGCGTTTCGCCCATGACGAGGGCCGCCGCCGTGTTGCGCGTGACCAGCGGCAATTTCATCGAACAGTTCGATTTCTTTCTGTTCGGCTTCTACGCGACATCGATCTCGAAGATCTTTTTCCCGTCCACCAGCGAGTTCGCCTCGCTGATGCTCGCCTTCGCGGTGTTCGGCGCGGGCTTTCTGATGCGTCCGCTCGGTGCGATCTTTCTCGGCGCGTATATCGACAAGGTCGGACGGCGCACCGGGCTGATCGTTACGCTGTCGATCATGGCGAGCGGCACCATTCTGATTGCCTGCGTGCCTGGGTACGCGACGATCGGCCTGCTCGCGCCGGCGCTCGTGCTGCTCGGGCGTCTGTTGCAGGGCTTCTCGGCGGGCGCGGAACTGGGCGGCGTGTCTGTCTATCTCGCGGAAATGGCGACGCCCGATAACAAGGGCTTTTACACGAGTTGGCAGTCGGCGAGCCAGCAGGTCGCCATCGTCCTGGCGGCGGCCATCGGTTACGGGCTGAACCAGTGGCTGTCCGCGCAGCAGATCGGTGCATGGGGCTGGCGCGTGCCGTTTTTCATCGGCTGCGCGATCGTGCCGTTCCTGTTCATGTTGCGCCGTTCGCTGCAGGAGACCGCAGCGTTCGAAGCGCGGCGGCATCATCCGCAGGCGCGCGAGATTTTTGCGATACTGCTCGGCAACTGGCGCACCGTCATCGGCGGCATGCTGCTGACGGCGATGACCACCACCACCTTCTATCTCATCACCGTCTATACGCCGACCTTCGGGAAGTCGGTGCTGAAGCTGTCCACCTCCGACAGCCTGATGGTCACGCTGCTTGTGGCTGCATCGAATTTCGTCTGGCTGCCGATCGGTGGCATGATTTCCGACCGCATCGGCCGCAAGCCGCTGCTGCTCGCCATTTCCATGCTGGCGATCTTCACGTCTTATCCGGCGCTGTCCTGGCTCTCCGATGCACCGAGCTTCGCGCGCATGCTGATCGTTCTGCTGTGGTTCTCGTTCTTCTTCGGCATGTATAACGGCGCGATGGTCGCCGCGCTCACCGAAGTGATGCCGGTCGAAGTGCGCGTCGCAGGCTTCTCGCTGGCGTTCAGTCTCGCGACGGCGCTGTTCGGCGGCTTTACGCCGGCGGTATCGACGTATCTGATTCAGGTCCTGCATGACAAGGCCGCACCAGGCTACTGGCTGAGCTTCGCTGCGCTCTGCAGCTTGTGCGCGACGCTCAGGCTGTACCGTCGCCGCGCGGGCAGCAACGCGTCGGCGGCATCGTCGGCCTGATAGCGATTGCATCGGCCCGTTTACGTAACCCCGGCGTTGCACCGGGCTTTCGCGTTCTCAGCGGCGACAAGAAGGGTCAGCTTGCGCAGCAACGCAGGCCACTCCATCTTGCCGTAAGAGCGGCGCGTCTGTGGTTGATTGCTCATGTGCCCGGCACGCAGATTATGGGCTGACAGCCTATTCGACTGACCAACGAGTGGGCTTGCCGGGAATTTTTCATCTGCATGTCGGCAAACGATCATCGGAACGTGCGGCTGGCATTGGCCGCATATATCGATCACTTGTTGACGGACTGATTTTACCGGCTCACATGCCAATGGCTGAGCGATTCCATCAAGCTGTTGCATCGACCGGTTGAATCCGCCGTCGGCAACAGCCATATATCAAACATCTGCTTTGGATTCGTTGCTTGCCTCGATTCAAGGGTTGCCGCACCGAGTTACGTTGATTGATGGCACATCACTTTCGCTACGATGCGCTTCATATTCTCCTCAGTAAAACTACATGAAAAATCGTGCCATTGAGACGTGCGCAATGCTCATTGCTGTTTTCGCTGGCGCGGCCGTCTCCCTCGTCGCCAGAGCAGCTCCTCCTCGGGAAGTCGGCGCGCCCAGCTACGACACCTATAAGTCATGGTTGGTCGCCTGCGACAACGCCTTGACCTGCGAGGCGAAGGGTTTCGCAGACGGTGGCGAATCCAGCGCAGACTTGCGCTTCATTCGCGCGGCCGGGCCAAGCAGTTCGCTCGAAGCACGGCTAAATGTCGTAACCAACGACAGCATCGATCTCGGTGACCTGCGTGTTGATGGAGAGCCACTGCGGCTGGACGAGTCGGCCTGGCGTGTCGACTACGCCAATAATGTGGCGACTTTGTCGGCAACGCGGCCGGCGGCCGTGGCAGCCTTCGTATCCCGGCTTCGCAATGGCACAAAGCTTCAGGTCGGTTCGGAGGCAAGCGCTTATATTCCTCTCGATGGCATGGTCGCCGCGCTGTTGCGCATCGATGATCGACAGGGACGAATCGGGGGTGTTACCGCGCTGATCCGCAAGGGCCCTGCACCGGCCTCCCGAGTCACACTCGCACCGTCACTACCGGTCGTACCGACACGGAAGATCGTTTCGCAGTTGCCCGATCAAGAGGAAAAGAGCCTGATCACGCGCACGAAACATATCCGGGACGCCAGTAGTTGCGAGAACAATGCGTCAAAGTATCTCGAAGAAGCGGCGTATGCGCTCAACACACAGAAGGCGTTGGTTTTTCTCCCATGCATTCAAGGAGCCTACCAAGGATCATCGGACGTGTTCATCGCGCCGCGCATTGGTGGAGGAGCACCGGAGCCCATCAAGCTGAGAGATCCTGCGGGGGAAGTTTTAGACTCCTCACTGTTCGAACCGAGCTTTGACCCTGCTACCGGCGTCCTATCGACTTTTGCCAAGGGGCGCGGGCTGGCTGATTGCGGTTTTCGGGCCGAATGGATCTGGGATGGTCAGGCATTTCAGATTTCGGCTGCGTCGCAGCAGAATACCTGTGGTGGTGTTGGGCCCGGTGACTGGCCCACACTCTATCGGTCGCGAAAGAGGTAAAGAAACACCTATGTTCCCGCAGGCGCCTTCGATCTCGGTTGCGAGCGCGGCGCGTATGTCCGCGCCACGATCTGGCCTCAGTGAGGCATCAGCGGCAGGAACGGCTGCTGGCCCTCTGGCGTACTTTCTCCATGAACGTGGGCATATCAAAGACCGGGAGATCGTCATCGAACAGGAGCGGTTGATGCAACCACCGTCTCCAGACGTCATCAAAGTGTGCTCGACATTGACGACGGCAAAGTTTCGCGATTGATGACCGGAGGTGGCGCTAAGGTCGCGCGGTCGATGGATCTGGAAGTTTGACGAGAAGGGCCGCTCCGAGTCGCGAGCGCCCAGCCGCGACCCGCCGCCAGCGCGGCGACGGTCCTCCTCGAAATGTCGCGTCAGCGCGAAGCCTCGCCGTCGCGGCGCGATGATCCTCGACCGCCGACGGAGTTCAGGCTGCCGCCGCCTTATGAATCGAGTCGTGCTGATCGCCACCCAAGATATCGACGAGACTGGTCAGCATCCGCCCCAATTCACCCGTCATCAGCGTGACATCCGAGTCGAAGCGTTCATCGTCGTTCTGCGCGGTGGGGTCCGTCGCCTCCTTGATCACGTCGAGCGGCGTGACACGCTTGATCGTCAGCGACGGTGTCAGCACGAAGGAGATCCGGTCATCCCAGGTCATCGCGAGGCGCATGCATTGTTTGCCGGCCTCGATGTGCCGGCGCATATCGTTCGCTTCCAGCGCGTGGCCGACATATCGCACCGTGGCGCCGCCTTCGCCGCTCGAGCGCAACTCGGCGTCCTGGTCCACGGTGAATCCGCCCGGCGCCTCGCCGGACAGCAGCCAATCCGTCATCGCGGCGACCGGCGAAAGCGCCACATGAACGCCGGCGAGCGGCAACTGATCGATCGATTTGACGAGCAGGCCGCGAACGTCGTCGGCAAGAGCTTGTGCAGCCGCATCGATGACGAGCCAGCCGTTCACCGTATCGATCCACACGCGGGTATCTCGGCGAATGGTGAACGCGCGCGGCAGCAGTTCGTCGGTAACCTGCTCCTTGAGTTCGCGCAGCTGTTTTCGCCCCACCTTGAAGCCCTGCTGCTCCTCGACTTCAAGCGCCCGGGCCTTGGTCACCTGATTGACGACCGACGCCGGGAGCAGCTTCTTTTCGGCACGAAACAGCAGCAGCATCTGCCGGTTGATCGAATACACAAGCGCGCCGTCGTCACGCGGCGACGCCCATCCGAAGGTCTGCATCTCGACACTGCTGCCCGGTTGAAACGCGTGGGGCGCCAGCCATTTTTCCATCTGATCGGGGGTAACGGCCCAAGGCGCCGGAAGACGATGAAGCTGAAGATTTTTGAACCACATAGGAGTACGGGCAAAGCGCACCATTCTATATGACGATGACGCTTCCAGGCCATGAAGCGCCATTCATCCAGGCCGCCGCGTGGATATTCGTGCGACCGCTCCGCCCCTGTGAACCGCCGTTCGACCGTGAACGATGTGCGTTGCGTCGTCGGCCATAACGGACGTCCGGCTGTCGCCGTGCGCGAGGCTCACGTGCTTTGCCCGCAACTTCGGGGCATGGCGGTAGCCAGACAGCCCGTCGATCCGTCCCCCCAATGCCTTCGGCCCGATAAAGCATAGCGTTCCCAGGGGGCGCGACATCGCGTCCAGCGCAGACAAGAAAAGAATGCCTTGACAATTGAAGCATATGCTCCTATCTTGGCTGCAAGAGAGCATATGCTCTTATTTCCAAATGGAGCCAAGCCATGAACCAGGCCGAAATACTTGTGAGCGGTGCAACCGGACGGACCGGAGGTATCGCTATCGACGAATTGCTCAAGATGGGCAGGCGCGTGCGCGCATATGTGCGCACGGACGACGATCGGGCGGCCGCCCTGAGGCAGCGCGGAGTCGATATCGCCGTTGGAGACTTCACCGACATCAATGACATCCGTGCAGCGATGGAAGGAATCCGATCGGCCTATTTTCTCCATCCGATCGCGCCGGGAATCATCGGGGCTGCTGCTTATTTCGCGCAGGCCGCAAAGGAGGCGGACGTCAAGGCGATCGTCAACATGTCGCAGATTTCCGCGCGCCGGGAGTCGAAAAGCCACGCGGCCCAGGATCACTGGGTTTCCGAGCGGGTCTTCGATTGGTCGGGCGTTCCGACTACACATCTGCGCCCCACGTTCTTTGCCGATTGGCTCGTCTATCCGCATTTTGCGAAGGAGATCTGGGCCCGGAAAAAGATTGAATTTCCCTTTGGCAATGGCCGTCACGCACCCATCGCCACTGATGATCAGGGGCGGGTTATCGCCCATGTCCTGGCCAACCCCGAAGGCCACGAGGGCAAGATCTATACGCTCCATGGTCCCGTCGAGATGAACCATACCGAGATCGCCGCGGCGATGAGTGAGGCTCTCGGAGCCCGGATCGAATACGAGCCAAGTTCCATCGAGGAGTTTCGGATCAAGATGGAAAATCTCTACAAATTTCCACCGTTCCTCACGCAGCATCTGGTCGAGGTTGCTCAGAACTACCGCGACGGCGTATTCGCGGGTACCAACGATGTCATCGAGAAAATTACCGGAAAGCCGCCACTCTCGGTCCAGCAGTTCATTACTCGGAATCGAGCCGTATTCGCGTGAGCACGACCCCAAACGAGTCGAGGTTTGAAAATGGCACACACTCAAGACGAGCGTCACCCGTTTCTGGACGATCTAACAACTGATGCAGAGTTGGTCAGCTCGGTGTTGCGTGGCCCCGTATCAGGGCGCGACGAAATCCGGCTGGCAGTCAACGCCGTCGGAACGTTCTACGCCTCGCAGACGCCCACATTTGTTCAGGCTGTCGGTTCGCGGCTCTTTCTCGAGTACGAGGCCGTTCTGACGAGCGGCGAGAACCTGAGTGCGGTCGTCGTCGTCGACCACAACTCCGACGGATCAGTGCCGCGCGTTAGCGTGCGGATGAGCCCGCTTGACGCTGTGCTGACTCTCGCTGCCCATCTGCGGGTGGCACTTTCAAAGCAGCTTCCGGAAAACCTTTTTCTTTGAACCAGGCGCCCGCAGGCCAGCGGAGGAAGATGCATCTCCCCGGAGCGCGCGGCTTTAAAAAAGGAGCTTGTCATGGAAATCAAGAACGCCACCGTCTTTATCACCGGCGCCAATCGCGGCCTGGGCCTGGCTTTTGCACGAGAGGCACGTCGTCGCGGGGCGACGAAAGTGTACGCGGGCATGCGCAACACGAATGGCTTTGAAGAGCCGGGCATTGTGCCGGTCAAGATCGATGTTACGGATACGGCGTCGATCGCTGCAGCCGCGAAACAGGCGGCGGATACGACTCTGCTGATCAACAACGCTGGCATAGCTGCGCTGATCGACGGGCCCATGGCGGCCGACGTCGAAGCGCAATCCACTCGCATGTTCGATACCAACTACTACGGCGTAGTGCGCGTCACGCAGGCCTTCGAGCAGATATTGGCGGCCAAGCGGCATGCGGCGATCATCAACGTGCTTTCCGACATCGTGTGGCTTCCGCGGCCGTATCTGACGCCGTATGCGGCGTCAAAGGCAGCAGCATGGAGTTATACGAACCAGCTTCGCTTTCATCTGCATGAGCGTGGCATCCAGGTTCTCGGCCTGCACGTCGGATTCGTGGATACCGACCTGACCAATGGCATTGACGTGCCTAAAGCCAGCCCCGAGGATGTTGTGCGGCAGACCTATGACGCTCTCGCCGCCGGCAAGAGCGAGGTTATGGCCGACGAGGGTACAGCGGTGCTAAAGAGTACGCTGTCGGCTGACGTGCCGGGCTATATTACTCCGCCGGAAGGGCTCTAAACGCCGCAGATGACGAGAGTCGGCTACCGGGGCGAGACTTGAGGCGCGCAGATTGCCGGGGCGCCAACGTTTTCAGTGTCGACTTTCATCGAAAGATACCGCCGTACCTCGCGCGTGCGCGTAGCATTCCGGCAATCAAAAGAAATGAGGAGTGGAACCAGATGTTGCCGTTCGACCAGCCGCTTGGAATCGATCAATGCAACTGCTTCGCAGTGAGGAAGGCGAGCAGGCAGATATCCCGCCTCTACGATAGCCATCTCGAGCCGGCGGGCCTGCGCATTACGCAATTCCTCACCCTGGCCGCACTGGACGAGGTGGGAAGTGCCGCGGTCAACGCCCTTGCCGAACGGCTCGATATCGAACGGACGGCGATGGGGAAGATGGTTGGCTTCCTTGAGCGCGACGGCTTCGTCGCGATCAAGCCCTCGCCCACGGACGGTCGAAGCCGCGTTGTTGAGCTCACCGAAGAAGGACGGCGCCTGCACAAAAAAGCGGCCCCGCTATGGCGGGAAGCGCAGCGGGAGTTCGAGCAGTTGAACGGCGTAGAGAATGTCGCGGCGCTACGGGAGGGGCTTAGAGGAGTGGTCGTCGGCGATGTGACGGTACGCCCCCCCGGGGACTGACGGTCCACAAGAATTGCCACAAACGCACGAGACCGCTGCTGCCCGGGACGATAGGAAGTGACGAGGCGTCGACAAACACGAATGCGGCATGGACGGATTGAATCCGCACTTGCTTGCAGCCGCTGATTTCGGGTCGAGAGTCCGGAGTGGGGCGGAGGTCGCCTCTCGCAGACGTCGGCAGCCGGCGGCGGTACCGGCCGATCCCCAGAAGGGTGAGCTCAGGTCCTGGCGTAGGTTTGTGCGCCGAGCCTTGTCAGAGAGGCCGCAGGTACTGCCACATTACTCGCGAGTGGCTTGCAGTGTATCGGGTAACAGGATAGTCATCGGTCAGACGTAAAGCTGCTTTGGCTTCCCGAGTTTATCTGCGGCTCTGATCCGGTCCATCGGCGCAGATCGGATAAAAGAAAGGCCCGCGTTTGTGCGGGCCTCGCATCAGCAATTACCTTTCTTCGCTTGTCCGGGCGGGCAGAAACCGTTCCCCGGACCGCCTTGCGGCGCGACCACTACCGGCGGACCGGGAACGTAAGCCACGCACCCGCTGAGTGCACCGATCATGCTCGCCGCAGCAAGCAACGCGATAACCCCTTTTTTCACTTCGTTCTCCCGTTTGAGGGGAAAGGGCTGTTCGGCCCTTTCCGTTATGCCGTTGAACCGTCAGAAATTGAAATTGACGTTCGTTTGGCTAGTCGTTGCATTGACGTTCGTCGATTGCGTTGCGCCCGACGCTGCGTCCGCTTCGATCGTATATTGGCCCGCCGACGCCGGCGCCGCAGCCAGCGTGACCGGCAGCGAACCGGAGTACGTGCCGACGATCGGCGCGGCCGTCGGCACCGACAGCGCGTACGCGCCCGTGTCCAGGTTTGCGTTGATCGACGTGATCTCGTATGCGTTTGCATCGATCGTCTGCAGTGCGCGCACCAGCGCGTTCGCGCTCGCCGTCACCGTGCCGCTGACCGTGCTCATCGTCGAAGCAGGCAGCGTGATCGGCAGGTTCGACGTCGACACGGCCGTGCTCGTGTTCACGACAACCGGCACCGAGCGGACGACACCCGACGCGACGTTGTTCTGCACGATCACGACGTCGTAATTGCCCTGCGTCGAGCTCTGGATCAGCGGCGACAGCACGAACTTGCCGCTGCTATCGGCCACCGTGCCGCGCACGACCTTGCCACGCTGCTCGGCATAGACCGTTGCGCCCGCTTCGGCCTGTGCGACGTAGCCGGAAATCGCGCCGCTCACGACCGTCGGCGTTGCCGTCACGACCGGCTTGAGCGCATAGGTGCCGTTGCCGCGCTGCACGATCGATTTGCACGCATTGAAATCGAGCACGAGGTCGACGAGCGTGTTCGGTTGGACCGTGAACGGCGAGATGATCTTGTAGCCGCTTTGCGTCGCGCTCGGCGTCGCGAGCGCCTGCTCGCTGCCGCCCGTCGGCACGACCGAGTTCGCGAGCGTGTTGCCCTGGTTCTGCGCGAGCACGAGGCGTACCTGCTGGTACTGGCCGGCCGGCAGCGCGGTCTGGCCGAGATCGGCGAGTGCGCCGTTGGTCAGCGACAGCAGGTCGATCTTCTGCGGCGCCGGCAGCGTGATCGTCGACCAGCCTCCGTCGTTGTCGCCCGCGTTCGAACTGGCGTTCACGCGCACCTGCGACACGGTGACGAACACATGATCGAAGCCGCACGACGGTGCGTCGGTCATCGCGACATGCAGCGTGCCGTTCTGCACGCTGCCGCCGTCGTCTCCGCCGCCGCAGCCGGCAAGAACGAACGGCACGATCGCAGCGCAAAGGGCACTTTTAAAGAGCTTATTCATTGTCACCCCCCATGGGTGTTATTGTGGGTAACCGAAGAATAGCGTCGCTTCAGCCTACTATTTGGGCATCTTTGAAACGAACGGTAACTTTTGGTTCAATCGGTAAATCGTCCGCGAGATTGATGTCGCGTCAGGGGAGTGAAGCGGAACAGGGCGGCGATTATCGAGGGAGCGTGCGCAATGCAGGCGGCACGGGAAAAGCGATTGCGACGCGGAAGTAGTTAGTACCGCGGTGCTTAAATCAACGGTTGTCCGCACGCCACTGACGAGGTGTGACACCGGTCAGGCGCATGAATGTCCTCGTGAAATGGCTTTGGTCCGCAAAGCCGCACAAATCCGAGATCATGTTCAGAGGCATGGGGGACGTGCGCATGTACTTTTTTGCCAGCTCTACGCGTTGATTGATCAGCCAGCGATGCGGAGGCAGTCCTGTGGTCTGATGAAAGGCCTTGACGAAATGACTGCGAGACAGACCGCAGGCCTTCGCCACATCGACAAGCGAAATTTTTCCGTTGAGGTGTTCGAACAGGAGTCCTTTTGCCTGACGCTCCTGCCACGGCGTAAGTTTGCCGGTCTGCCTTTCCCGCTGCTCGCCGATACCGCCGTACTGACGTGCGATATGCGTCTGGAAAGCGAGCGCGACTTGGTCGATGAAGAGTTGCGACGCATGCTCGGGCTGCGCCAACGCGGGCAGCAATGATTGTCCGAGGTGATGGACGATCGGGTCGGTTGCGCTCAAGTGCGGCGGCAAATAAAGCTGCGGTCGTCGCCGGCCGCCGATTTCATCGGCCGTTTCCTCCAGCGTTCGGCGAGGCAGATGGAAGTGGAGGCAGTCGAACGCCCCCTTCAGATCCGCCACCCACCTGCGGTCGAGGTCGTGAATCGTCACGGTCCCTGCGTTGTAGGGGACGAAGCGAGCCGCACGTCCGTCAAGCCACAATTCCTGTTCGCCGAAAGCGCGCAATTGCAACACGATGAGATCGGCGTCTTCGAGGTCATAGGGCGCAGTCCGACCCATATTTCTTCGTGCCGTCTTCAGCCGACTGATACCGATCTGCGCGGACGGCAATGTTTGGGTGACGACGGTTTGCCTCACGTCGGCCGGAATGAACTCGGAAGAGGCGTTGTCCGACGGTGCAGTAGCCATAAAATCGGTGAGAAGGTCAAGGACGAGACCCTGCAGTCTACCCAATCGAAATTACGGTTGTTTGGCCGGACGGCCGCCGCGATTGTGCATCAGAGGTCGAGATTCCGTTCGCTCATCCACTTCACGATCGCCGGATCGCGATGAGAGAAGAGGCTGTATTCATCAGACAATTCGAAGTCGAAGACGGCCAGGTTTTCCAGCATCCGCTCCTTTCGCACGGACTTCGCCAGAACGACGATTCCACGCTGTACCAGCCAGCGCTTCACGCCACCCGGCCATCTATGGCCATCGACCCGCACTTTCGGACTGCCATTCAAACGTCGCTTCCGCCCGGACCGTGGACTTTCGTGTGCGGATTTCGTCAGTCATGTAGTCGGCCGTTGATTACATCCCTGCTTCATTCCCGGCCGCGGACGGCACCTGCGGCACGGCGTGCGGGCGACGCACGCGGAACGTCGTGAATTTCGATGCGTTACCGCGAATTCATTGCACGCGACCTATACTTTCAAAATCATTTCGTCCGCGACAAGGAGGCGCAATCGTGCCTATATGCTTCGCGCGGCATCCCGCGCGGTCATCCACGCAAGACCCATGACTACTGTCGTATGAGGAAGGACATCATGACGCGCAAATACATCGATTGCCGGGAATTCCCGAGCGAAATGAATTGTTCCGTTGCGCTATCCGCGGATTCCGAAAACGAATTGCTCGAGGCGGCCGTACAGCATGCGGTCGCGGTTCACAAGCATGCCGATTCGCCGGAGCTGCGTTCACAGCTGAAAGCGCTATTTCATGACGGCACACCACCCGTTGAAACACCGCGTCAAGCGTAACGCCGGCGCGACGGATCGAAGAGCGGCGACCACCTCGCGACGGCCATCTGCCAACCACGTATTGGCATTGACCGTAGCTGCGCATCTTGCCGAAATCTTCTTCTGAATGTGGTCCATGGGGCGGCTATCGGAGTTCGGCTGTCGTGCGAATACCTCGCTGCCGGGCCGAACTCGTACTTCCGCGTTCGGCTTTTTTCTGCCCCGTTGAGCCGCTACACGTGACGGTTAATCGAAATACGGCTCCAATACCCCCTCGATCCAATCCATGAAAGCCCGGACGCGTGGCGACAGGTTGCGCCGATGGGCCACGACGAGCGACGCGGCGAGCGGCTCGGGACGCAAGTCGGGCAGAACCTCCACCAGCGCGCCGCTTTCGATGTGATGCGCGAGCGCCGAATATCCCGCCTGGATCAACCCGATGCCCGCAAGCCCGGCGGCATGATAGGTCTGCACACTGTTGACCTGCATCGCGCTCGGCAACGGAAGCGACGCATAACCGTCGCCGTCCGGGTATTCCCATCCGGAATGCCGGGCGCCGAGTGTCAGCGTGTAGTGAACCATCCGGTGCCCCTGGCTGCGCAGATCATCGAGCGTATGCGGCATGCCGTACCGTGCCAGATAGCTCGGGCTCGCCGCATTGGTCATGCGCAGCTTGCCAAGCGGTCGGGCAATCAGCGTCTCGTCGACGATCGGACCCAGACGGATCACGCAATCGAACCCTTCCTGGACGAGATCGACACGCCGATCGGTGCTGGAAAGTTCCAGTTCCAACTCCGGATGTGCCGCCATCAGTTGCGGCAGGGCGGGAACCACGACGCTTCGTGCCAACTCGGTGGGCATGTCGACGCGCAACCTTCCCCGCAGCGGTGTGCCATGACCCGAGAACATCGATTGCAACTCCTGTACTTCGGCCAGCAGGTCCCGTGCGCGCAGATAAAAGGCGCGTCCGTCTTCAGTAAGCTGCACGCTCCGCGTGGTCCGATGCAACAGCGCCACGCCGACATCCCGCTCGAGTCCGCGGATCACCATCGACACACGCCCCTTCTGAATTCCGAGGCTTTCGGCCGCACGCGTGAAGCTCGTCATTTCGGCGACACGGGCAAAGATCAAAAGCGCGTCGAGGTTTTGCATTGTTCACCCAGGGAGTAACGGAACGTTCAATTTGTCATCATTTATAACTCAGTTGCGACTCAGTAGAGTGGCTTCCCATGTCGTCCACGGCGGACAACTTGAACGAAAGGGAGCAACCATGACACAACATACCTCTGCGATCAAAACGGTCGTTGTCTACCACTCCGGCTATGGGCATACCGAGCGTATGGCAACAGCCGTCGCCGAAGGCGCCGGCGCCGTACTCGTCACAATCGACACCGACGGAAACCTTGCCGAGGATGCGTGGGATACGCTGGCCGGCGCGGATGCGATCCTGTTCGGCTCGCCGACCTACATGGGCGGCCCCAGCTGGCAGTTCAAGAAATTCGCGGACGCATCCTCGAAAGCCTGGTTCGAAGGCGGGTGGAAAAACAAGATTTTCGGCGGCTTCACCAACAGCGCGAGTATCAACGGCGACAAGCTCAATACGCTCGAATACTTTTTTCTGCTTGCCGGGCAGCACGGCGGCATCTGGGTCAGCATGGATATCAAGCCGGCGAACGTGAAAGCTTCGATGCGTGACGACCTGAATCGCATGGGCTCCTATATCGCGCCGATGGCGCAGACGCCTGCCGATGCGTCGCCTGACGAGATGTCGCCTGGGGATCTCGAAACGGCGCGCCGCTACGGCGCACGCGTCGCGATGATCGCCGGACAGTTTCGGTCCGGACACGCTCAACGCAACTGAAATCCTGGGGCGCGCGACGCGACGGAACGGACGCCGCCACCTGTTTATCCAGCCACTCTTGAAAGGAATGGCCATGAAATACAAGCAACTCGGCCGCACCGGCCTGTATGTCTCGGAGCTGTGCCTCGGCACGATGACGCTGGGTGGCAATGCCGACGCGGGCATGTGGAAGGCGATCGGCGCAGTCGGTCAGGACGATGCGAACCGGTTGATTGCCCGCGCGCTTGCCGAGGGAATCAATTTCATCGACACCGCCGACATTTATTCCTTTGGCCAGTCCGAACGACTCGTCGGACAGGCACTGAAAGACATCGGAGTACCACGCAACGAAATCGTGCTGGCGACGAAGATCGCCGGCGTGATGGGCCCGAAACCCAACGATCAGGGGGCGTCGCGCGGTCACATCATGGATTCGGTGCAGAGAAGCCTGGAACGGCTCCAGGTCGACCATATAGATCTTTACCAGATACACGCCAGCGATTCTGTCACGCCGATCGAAGAAACGCTGCGGGCCCTGGACGACCTTACGCGGCAGGGACTGGTTCGTTATGTCGGCGTGTCGAATTGGCGCGCAGGCAGGATCGGTAAAGCGCTCGGACTGAGTGCCGCGCTTCATGCCACGCGCTTCGAAACGCTGCAGGCCTTCTATTCGATCGCAGGACGCGACGTGGAGCGCGAACTGGTGCCGCTCGTGATCGACGAGCAGATGGGGCTGCTTGTCTGGTCGCCCCTCGCGGGCGGCTTGCTTTCCGGGAAGTTCGGTCCCGGGGCACCAACCGAAGACGGTTCGCGGCGCAGCCATTTCGATTTTCCGCCGGTCGATCTTGATCGGGCCTGGCCGTGCGTTGCGGAGATGCGCGCCATCGCCGACGCGCGCGGTATCTCGGTCGCCCGGATAGCGCTCGCCTGGCTGCTCGCCAGGCCGCATGTCACGAGCGTCATTATCGGCGCCAAACGGGTCGAACAGCTCGAAGACAATCTCGGCGCGGTCGATGTCGTTCTCACCGAGGACGAGCTTGCGCGTCTTGAAGCCGTGAGTGCGCTGCCCAGTTGTTATCCCGGCTGGATGATCGATCGTCAGGACGCGAGCAGGCGTCCGTTGCCGTTCAGGCCCGTTGCGTCGAATTAGAACCGGTTACCGCACACCCATAGGGCGGTTGTCCGAATGCGCCCACTGAAAGAGAGATAAGCATGCCAAAAGGTTATCTGGCGTTGCTATCGACGAGGCGAATCACCTGCACGCCCGGTTTCGCCGAACCATCGCGAGATGGCATGGGCGGCTTCTTCATGGTCGGGATCGGCTTCGCATGCCCACGCGACGATCCCGTCCGGACGCACCAATATAGCGCGCACACCTAACCGATCCTTGGCGTCGGCTGCGACATAGGCGAGGCGCTCGCGCCAACGGTTCGCAAGCGCCTGAAGCGATGCGCCTGAATCGAAGTCCAGCAGGACTCCCCGCCCGTCGCGCAACAGGCGGCCTGCCTTCGTTCCGTCGACCAGTTCGAAATCTGGTACGCTGCGGCCCACCAGCGGATGCGGGCTGCCAAGATCGTAGCGAAGCGAAACACCCCAGACGCGCTCGGCGAAATACGTTGCGCCATCCCGGGTCTCGATGAGATCGCGAACGATCGCTTCCAGCGCGCGCGTGCCGGGGGTAGGTCGCATAAGAGCGACTTGCGCACGCGACCAATCGAGAACGCGTGCCCCTATCGGATGCCGCTCTTGTTGATAGCTGTCGAGCAGACCGGCCGGCGCATCGCCACGGATGGTGGCTGCCAGTTTCCAGCCGAGGTTCATCGCGTCTCCGAGTCCAAGATTGAGCCCTTGACCGCCCAAAGGGGAGTGGATGTGCGCCGCATCGCCCGCGAGCAGCACTCGTCCGTTCCGATAGGTCGTTGCCTGGAAGGCACGATCCGTCCACGTGGTAGCCAGCCTGAGCCTGGTCAGCGTGATCTCAGTGCCGGACACGCGGCGCAGCACCGCCTGCACATGCTCCAGCGTGACGGGGTGAAGGCGGTGAAACGCGCCGCCGTCGAATTCCACCATCGCAATCGTGCCGGGCCGCGCATAGGTGTACATGCCCGTAGATGTGTAGTGTCGGCCGGGGGGAAGTGCGTCCGGCTCAGCCATGTCGACTTCGACGGAGTAGCCGGTGAACTCCGGACCAGTACCGACGAAATCAAAGCAGCCGGCTTTGCGGATCGCACTGCGGCCGCCGTCGCAGCCGACGAGCCAGCGCCCGCGAAAAGTGTTCCCACCCGCATGAACGGTCACCGCTCCATCCGACTCGTGGAATGCGTCGGCGCTCAGGCCTCGCCGGATCTCGCATCCCGTCGCGCCGGCTCGACGAGCCAGGACCGTTTCGAGCGTCTCCACTGCGACTGCCATGCTGGTGTCGGCCGAGCCTGACAGGCGATACGGCCACTTCGAGGTATCGATGTCGTCGTGATGGAACGGAATGCCGGCGAAATGACCGGCGGGCCGGCGCGGCTGCCGCATCCAGTGCGCGATCGTCGCAGTCTTGTCCGCGATAGGATCGGCACGCCCGGCCTCGATTACCTCGTCCAGCAGCCCGCGCCTGTCAAGCGTTTCGAGGGTGGGGGCCGAAAGGCCGCGCATGCCGAACGGCAGGCACTTCAACGGAGAGTGCGGTGTTTCGGCGCGCTCGAGCACGAGGACCGACAGCTTGAACAGGCGAAGCTCGCAGGCGAGAAACAGACCGACGGGGCCAGCCCCGGCAATCACGACGTCGTAAATATCCTGATGGTGCTCGTGCATGAACCACTCCTGTGTCGATGTTCGACCGGAGCGTTTCTCAGGTTGAGCGCCACACGGACGAACGTTTGGACGCCTGATCGGCGTCGGATGTTCGTCGTGGGGATCTCATGCACGGGGCAAAGACCAGAGCTTTCGCCAACGAAAGGACTTGGGCTTACCAAACCAAGTCTGCCTTTTCCGACACCGCGTTATAACACCGCAGCGACGACGCGTAAATGGCGGCGATGGTTCGCCCACCGCAGTGCGATGGTGCGCCGGCGTGTTACGTTGACCATGCGCGAAACGCATGGTTGGCAAGAACCGGAATGGGTCTCGACGGCAGCTGTGCAACCGACTCATGTTTTTGACGTTCTTCATTCGCGTTCGCGAAAGGACGTATTAGCGTTTCCCCCGATATAGGAAAGCGCCGTACAAGCCGATGTTGCAGAGAGATATGGTGTGAATAATCGATCCGGGGCAATTATGACGACATTCGCAACAAACGGGCCGAACGAGGCATTGCCTGAAACGCCCGAAGCGGCAACGGCATCCGACGACGCGTGTCGCGCACCGTCGATCCTGCTGGTCGACGACGAGCCGAACGTGCTATCGGCGCTCAAGCGCGTGTTCCGGCCCGCGGGCTACGACATCCTGACCGCCGACAGCGGCGAGGCCGCGCTCGAGATACTGGCGTCGACCGAGGTCGACCTGATCGTGTCCGACATGCGGATGCCGCGCATGAGCGGTGCGGAATTTCTGGCCCGCGCGCGGGCGCTGTTTCCGGACACGATGCGTATCCTGCTGACCGGCTATGCGGATATCGCATCGGTCGTGCAGGCCGTCAACGAAGGCGGCGTGTATCGCTACCTGAACAAGCCGTGGGACGATCACGATCTGCTGATGACCATCGAACAGGCGCTGGAGCAGCGGCGCTTGCGCCACGAAGCGGCCCGGCTGACCGCGCTGACGGAGGCGCAGAACGAGGCGCTGCGCCGTTTCAACACGGAACTCGAAACGCAGGTGCGTGCACGCACCGAGGAACTCGGCCAGACCGTGATGTTCCTCGAAGCGGCGCAACGCGACCTGAAAAGCAGTTTCACGGCAATGGTCCAGGTCTGCGCGAGCATGATCGAGCTGCGTTGCGGGACCGCCGGCGGACACGCGATGCGCGTGGGTGAGATCGCGCGCCGGCTCGCGCTGGCGTCGGGGATGAGCGAACTGCACGCGCAGGACGTTTATTTTGCTGGGCTGCTGCACGGCATCGGCAAGTTGTCGCTGCCCGACGAATTGCTGCACAAGCCGCTGGCGCGAATGACGACGGACGAACACCGGCTGTTCCAGCAGCATCCGCTGCGCGCGCAGATGGTGCTGACGCCGGTCGCGCAATTGCACAAGGTCGCGTCGATCGTGCTGCACCAGTACGAGCGCTTCAACGGACGCGGCACGCCGGACGGGCTGACCGGCGACGCGATTCCGCTCGGCTCGCGGATCGTTGCGATCGCACGCGATTTCGAAGGGCTGCGCAACGGCGAAATCGGTGTGCCGCATTCGGTCGAACAGGCGCTCGATGCGTTGCGCTCTCAGGCCAGCGTGCGATACGACCCGCAGATCGTCGAACGTTGCATCGAGCTGATGCGTGACCCGGCGAGTCTCGGTATCGCGGCGTCCGTCACGGAGATCAAGTCCGCGCAGCTGCGCGAAGGGATGCAGCTCGCCGACGATCTGCGCACGCATCGCGGCGTGCTGTTGATGACGAAGGGCAGCGTGATGTCGGCGCACCAGATCGAGCTCGTGCGCCGTTTCGAGACGCGGGAAGGGACGCCGTTCGACATCCTCGTTCTGGCCGGTGCGGCCGCATCGATGCCGGCGCACAACGCGGGTGCGCCTCCCGGCTGACGAAGAACACATGGCCTGATGGCCGCCGCGCGCGCTCGGCCGCATGCGGCGACAATGCATTCACATCGATCGGGGCGCTCGATCATGCACGGCACCTATGACATCCCGCTCGTCCTGCTGTCGCTCGCCATCGCGACGCTGGCGTCCTATACGACGCTCGACCTGGCCGCGTTCATTTCGCTGCTCGACAACCCGAAGCTCAAGCGTGCGTGGCTGAGCGGCGGCGCGGCCGCGATGGGAACCGGGATCTGGTCGATGCATTTCGTCGGCATGCTCGCGTTTTCACTGCCGATCCCGCTCGGTTATGCACTGCCGGATACCGGCGCGTCGCTGGCGATCGCCGTGCTCGTGTCGTATTTCGCGCTGAACGTCGTCACGCGAGCACGGCTGGGCTGGCGGCGGCTGTTCGCGGGCGGTGCGCTGATGGGCGGCGGGATTGCCGGCATGCATTACACGGGGATGGCCGCGATGCACATGCAGCCCGGCATTCGCTACGATCCCGCACTGTTCGCCGCGTCGATCGGCATTGCGGTGATCGCGTCGACTGCCGCGCTATGGATCGCGCAGGCGCTGCGCGTGCGGCAGGCGCGTCATGCGACCGCGCAACGCGTCGGCGCGGCCTTCATCATGGGCATCGCCATTACCGGCATGCACTATACGGGGATGGCGGCGGCCCATTTCGCGTCGGACGCGCGATGCGGCACCGCGAACGGGATCGACGCGCCGTGGCTCGCGACGACCGTCGCGCTGTTTACGATGGCGACGCTGATCGTCACGCTGCTGCTCAGCCGCTTCGATGCGCGCACAACCTTTCTGCGCGGGATGGCCGACACGCTCGAGCGGCTCGTGCGAATGCGCACCGCGGAACTCGAACGTGCGTTGCACCGCTACGAGCAGACGACGGAGATGTTGCAGCGCACGCGCGAGAACATGGCGACCGAGATCGACGAGCGCAAGGCCGCTCAGGCACGGCTCGAACAGGAGAAGGAAGAGCAGCGGCGCCTTCTGCATGTGCTCGAGGAAACCCACGTGCAGTTGCTGCAGTCGGAAAAGCTCGCGTCGATCGGCCAGCTCGCGGCGGGCGTCGCGCACGAGATCAACAATCCGATCGGCTTCGTCAGTGCGAACCTCAATACGTTGAGGACATGGGTGCGAAGCCTGCTCGATGTGGTCGCGGCGCATGAAGCGGCGCTGCCGCAGCTCGACCCGGCCGCGCGCGATGCGCTGACGGCGATGGGCCGCGCCGCGGATCTGGACTACGTCCGCGACGAGATCTTGACGCTGATCGACGAATCGATCGATGGCGCGGTGCGGGTGCGGCGCATCGTGCAGGACCTGCGCGATTTCTCGCGCCCGGTCAGCGACGAGTGGAGCATAGTCGATCTCCATGCGGGCCTCGAGAGCACGCTCAACGTCGTCCATAACGAACTGAAATACAAGGCCGACATCGTGCGCGATTACGGCGACCTGCCGCAGGTCGAATGCCTGCCGTCGCAGTTGAACCAGGTGTTCATGAACCTGCTGGTCAACGCGGCGCAGGCGATTCCCGAGCGCGGCGTGATCACGATCCGCACGTCGAGCGATGGCGAGCAGGTGTCGATCGCGATCAGCGACACCGGAACGGGCATGACGCCCGACGTCGTCCGGCGGATCTTCGATCCGTTCTTCACGACGAAGCCGGTCGGGCAGGGAACCGGGCTTGGCTTGTCGGTATCGCACGGCATCGTCGAGCGCCATCGCGGCACAATCGACGTGACGAGCGAACCCGGGCGCGGCACGACGTTCTGCGTGCGGCTGCCGGTCCGGCGGGCTCGCGACAACGCGGACGCGGCGGAGCTGGAGCAACGGGCGTGAGGATGCGATCGTGACTACCGTGCGTGTGCGGGAAGCGCGTACGCGATTCGGCATGAATTCGATGCTCGCGCACCAGGTGTCGCTGCGCGTCGACGCGAAGCTCATCGGTGCCGTTGGCGACGGCTGGCCGCGCACCTGAGCGCGGTACGGCGCGCGCGTGAACGCGGCGCCGCTCAGGTGATCGGCCACTGAAGAATGACGATCCCGTCGTTGTAGTCGCGGTCGGCGCCGTCCTCGGCGCCGAGCCAGCCGAGCCACACTTGATCGCCCGCGGACAGCGGCGCGAGGCGCGCATCGGTCGCGGACTTCCTGCCGTTGGCCGATGCGTCGATCCGGATCTTGCCGCCTTTCGAGTTCAGCGTGAACTGCCTGACGCCGTCGTTGCCGTTGCCGGCGAACGACGCGGCCGGCTCGGGCGCATCGTCGATGAACAGCTTCAGGTCCTGCCGGTCGGCGGCATTCGCGTAGAAGATCGCCTTGAAATCGGTATTCGGAGGCAGGCTGAAGTTGCCGTCGCGGTCCGACGACGGCTGGAAACCGGGCTGTTTCGTATTCGGCCGGCTGCCGGCGATCTCGACCGTCGTTTCCCAGCGGAAATAGCCCGACACCGCACCGTCGCGATCGAGCACGGCGAAGTCGGCCGTGCACGTGGTGGTGCCCGCGGCCAGCACGTCGCTGCGCCAGTAGTGGTCTTTCATCGGCCGGCACGGCGGATGAAGCAGGTCGTCGGCATCCGGCACCGGCGTCGCGGCGTCGCGCACTTCCGGTTCGATCGGCGCGACGATGCCGGCGTCCTTCAATGCGAACCGGATGAACAGCACGCTCACCTCGGCGCGCAGCGCGAGCGCGGTTTCGCGCAGGCGAAGCTGGTCGCCCGGCGACAGGCCGGCGAAGAGCCGGCTGTCGTTGTGGCCGAGTTGCCCGTCGCCGCCGGGGCTCACCACATAGATGTGCCGGCCGTCGATCACGGTCGGCGCGTCGGCGTTCCGGCTCGCGTCGGGGTAGGTCGACAGCAGCGTGACGGCGTCGACGATCGCGAGCACATCGCAACGAAGACCAGACATGAGCGCTTCCTCCGCAACAAGGGAATGACGCGGGCGACCGCCGCGCGGCCGCCCGCCTGCCGCGATCAGTTGTGGATCGAGATGAACGGATCCCACTGATAGCAGCCCAGCGACTGGCAGTTGCGGTCGATGATCTGAAAGTAGAAGTGGTAGGTGACGCGCCCTTCCGACAGCGTTTCCGACGACCAGTAGTAGTTGTCGATCTTCTGGCAGGTCGGCGTCGACGGCGAGCTCGGGTTCGGAATCGGAACCGATGCGGTGGCCTTGCGCGGCGTGGGCGTCGAAATCAGGTCCTTGCCCTGGTTGGCGATGAAGCCGTAGAAGACCACCTGTTTCTCGAAGCCCAGCGACAGGCTCGTTTCGCGCCAGCGGATCAGGTCGCCGACCTGCGCCTTCAGGTCGAGTTCGCCGCCCGCCTGCCCGGAAACCACGTTGTCCTGGTTGGTGACCATGTACACGTGCTTCCAGTCGATCAGCGTCGGGCTTTTCGGATCCCTGCTGGGATTCGGATAATTTTTGAGAATGGTTTCGGTATCGATCGAGACGAGTACATCGGTAACGCGTGACATAGAAGCTCCCGTTTGAAGTAATGGGACTCATCGTTGCGCGAATTGCTTCGTGCATCTGCCACCGCCTTGCGCTGTAAGGCTTTGTGCGATGTCTGGCACGTGCGGGTGCGATGGCGAATGCAGATTATCCCGTTCGGTTAATTCTGGAAGCTGTAAGAGTAAACAGGGTTATAAAAATGATTATCGTGGATTAATTTTAAAATCGGATTCAATCGGATAGATGCGTTACATAAATAGAAGAAAATTGAATCTGTTAATCGATTTGCCGATTGTTTTTGACCGGAGAAGGGGGTGGATAGCCGGCGCGATCGCGAGCGACCGTCGCCGTGGCGGCATGACGATTCGGGAGCGGAAAGGAGTGATTCGCGGCAGGTAGCCGCTGGCCGGGCGGCAGGCGATCGCGCGCTTACCGGTAGGTCCAGAGCCGATGCAGCACGAACGTCGTCGGCGGGATCAGCAGTGCGATCGCGACGATGCTCATCGCGCGCGACACGTCGAGCATTTCGGCGGCACGCGCGAGCAGCAGCGTTTCGACGAAGCCGGCCAGCGTGACGACGAGAAAACGCAGCGCGTTGCGCGTGCGTACCGTCGACGAGAAGCTCCACAGCGTATTCGCGAGATACGAGAACGCCGTTGCGCACAGGAATGCGGCCGCGTTCGCGGCGACCAGCGTCGCATCGAACAGCGCGAACAGCGCGGACGCGACCAGCGTATGGATCGCGGTCGAACCAAGCCCGGACAAACCGAAGCGCACGAGCCTCGTGCGCTCGGCATGGAGCAGGTCGATCATGGCCGTCTGCGCGCGTTCAGCGTACGTCGACCCGCGCACGGTTCGGCTGCACGCGCCGGCGTGCGATCTGGCGGCGCGCATCGCGCGCGACCGGAAGTTCGATCACCTTGCCGTGTGCCTGGTAGCGGCGGCGGATCAGGTAGACGGGCCGTTGTTTCGACTCGTCGTAGATCCGCCCGATGTATTCGCCGACGACACCGATCCCGATCAGTTCGATGCCGCCGATGAACAGCGTGACCGAGATCAGCGACGCGTAACCGAGCACCGGATTGCCGAACAGCAGCGTGCGGAAGATGATGAACGAGCCGTACAGGAACGCGAGCGCGGCGATGCCGACACCGATGTAGGTCCAGCTGCGCAGCGGCACCGTGCTGAAGCTGGTGATCCCTTCCAGCGCGAAATTCCACAGCTTCCAGCCGGAGAACTTCGAGTGCCCGGCACTGCGCGGGTCGCGCTGGTATTCGACGATCACGGTCTTGAAGCCGACCCACGCGAACAGCCCCTTCATGAAGCGATGCCGCTCGGGCAGGTTGCGCAGCGCGTTCACGACCTTGCGGTCCATCAGCCGGAAATCGCCGACGTTCTCCGGCAGCTTCACGTCCGACAGCAGGTTGTGCACGCGGTAGTAGATCGCGGCCGCGGTGCGCTTCGCGAACGAATCGCACGCGCGGTTGCTGCGCTTCGCCGCCACGACTTCCGCGCCGGCGCGCCAGTGTTCGATCATCACCGGAATCAGGCTCGGCGGATCCTGCAGGTCGGCGTCGAGCGGGATCACCGCGTCGCCGGTGGCTTCGTCGAGGCCGGCCGTCAGCGCCGCTTCCTTGCCGAAGTTGCGGGTCAGATCGATCACGCGCACGCGCCGTTCGCCGGTGCTGATCCGGATCAGGCGTTCGAGCGTGTCGTCGCGGCTGCCGTCGTTCACGCAGACGATCTCGAAGCGGATCGCGTCGATGGCCGTCAGCAGCGGAATCACGACGTCGAAGAAGCGCTCGACGGCCTCGCCTTCGTTATAGAACGGCACGACCAGCGAAACGAGCGGCGTGTAGAGTGGTTCCCGCATGATGATTCCCCTTGTGATGTCGCTTCACCGGCCTGCGCCGAGCGTCGGGCGGCCGGTGCGGCGCATTCCGTGCGCCGGGCGGTGGTGCGGTCGGACCGGATGTGCGAAGCCGGTCTCGGTCGAGTCGTCGTGCGCGTCGGGCATCGACGGCACGTCGTGTCTTTCCTGCGCGATCCGGCTGACGAGCAGCGCGAGCGATGCCAGCGTCACGAGCGGCATGAACTGGAACGACAGATGCGAGACGACCGCGAGGCCCGCGAGCGGCATCGTCCACAGCAGCATCAGCCATTCGCGATCGAAGCGCCGCCAGCCGTGCGTCCACGCATAACGCGCGTACCACGCGATCACGATGCCGTACCAGGTCAGGTCGTAGTCGTACAGATAAGGGCTGACCAGCAGGCATGCGCATGCGAGGGTCGCGGCGCGCAGCGCGTAGGAACACGCGCCGCGCCACGCGTAGACGACGGCGACCGCGGCGGCCGCGGCAGACAGCAGCTGAAGGCCGCGCGCGACGATCGCAGGCCAGCCGGCCATCGTCGCGAGTGCGAACACGGTCGGCATGCGCGCGAGCTTGGCGTGACCGGCGCCGACGATCGCGTAGACGTTGCCGATCACATGCACGAACGTGACCCACGGGCCGACACCGAACGCGAGCGTCGCGAGCGCGGCGCTGCCGGCGATCGTCGCGGCCCAAGCGGCCAGCGCGCGCCACTGGCCCGCGCACAGCAGCGCGAGCGGGAACAGCACCGCGAGTTGCGGCTTCATCGTCAGCAAACCGAAGCAGATCCCCGCGCTTACGGGGCGGCGGTTCAACGCGAGCAGGCCGACGCCGGCGAGTGTCGCGGTAAGGAGGCTGGTCTGACCGACGATCACGGTGAGAAACGCGCCGGGGAACGCGAGCGCGCACAGCCACGCGGCATCGCGCTGCACGGTCGCGCGGATCGTCGCGGCGAACAACGCGTAGGTGACGCCGAGGCACAGCACCAGCGCGACCATGTACGGCAGCCAGCCGAGCGGCGCCACGAACAGCAGCGTGGTGGGCGGATAGAGCCACGGCAGCGTGCCGTCCGCGATGCTTATCGTCGGGATCGCGAGCTTCTGGATCGCGAACAGCGCGGGGAAATGCCATGCGTCGGCGCCATGCCCGTGTGCGGCGAGCCATGCGGCGCTCCAGATCGGCGAGAAATCCTGCGACAGCTGTTCCAGTGCACCTTTGTGCGACAGGAACACGCGGGTCACGTAGATGACGATGAACAGCAGTTCCGTCAGCAGCGCGGCGGCCGCATAGAGGCGCACGCGCTCGCGATTGAGCCAGTGCGGATAGCGGCGCGGGCCCGCGATCGGGAGTTCCGGATGCAGATCGACGGCGGAATGCGCGTGGCGAGCGAACGAAGGCGCTTTCATTGCATGCTCCGTGACGTGAGTGCCGTGCGGCGCACGACGACGAACAGCACCGCGAGCAGCACGACCGACCCGATCTGCGGCAGCTTCATCAGCCGGTTGAACAGCTCGAAGATCGGCAGCAGCCACGCAAGCACGAGGATGCCCTGGTCGCCGGGCAGCCAGCCTTCATCGAGGCCGTGCGCGATCAGGCAGAAGATCGCGATGCCGAGCCAGGTCAGCTCGTAATGCCACAGATATGGCGTCGTCAGCAGCGTGGCGACGGCCAGCACCGCGCCGCGCAGGCGCATGTCGCGCGTGCGGCGCCACACGTCGACGGCCGCGGCGATCGCCAGCAGCGCGACCGCCGCTTGCGCGGCCAGCGCAGCCGCCACCGGCGCGCCCGCGAGCCGCAGCGCGGCGAACGGCGTCGGCGACGCGAGCCAGTACGATGCGAGCATGAAATGCTGGTCGCGTACCGTCTGCATCGCGTGGCTCAACCCGTGCAGCGCGCCGGGGCCGGCCAGCGCGATGCCGGCCGCCGCGAACAGCGTCGCGCTGATCGCCGCCGCCGCAAACGTGCGCCATGCCCGCGCCGCGATCAGCACGAACGGGAACACGACGGCCAGTTGCGGCTTGATCGCGAGCAGCCCGATCAGCACGCCGGCCGCAACCGGGCGCTTGCCGAGCAGATGCAGCGCGAGCGCGGCGAGGCCGGCGGTCAGGATGCTGTTCTGGCCGAACAGCGCGGACATGCACACCGCCGAATACGCGACCACGACGAGCGCCGCGGCGCGCGGGTGCGGAAGATGCGCGCGCAATCCCGACAACCGCGAGACGGCGAACGCGTAGCATAAAAGACTGCCCGCGAAAAAGAGGAAATATGCGGGCAGGAAAGGCACAAGGGCAACCGGCGCGATGAACAGCAACATCGTCGGCGGATAGAGCCAGGGAAGCGGCCGGTGCTGCAGATACGCACCGAAGTGCGCGGCCTCGGCCTGCAGGAATGACGTGGTGTCGTAGGCCGCTGCGGCATGGCCTTGCAACACGAGATGCGATGCGGTCCAGAAGACCGAGAAGTCGATGCCCGGGCGGGCGCTGGAATTCGACGTGAAGCCGTCCGTCACGACGCCCCAGATGGCCAGCAGCGCGACGAAGAGCATCAGCATGATGCAGCTGTACGGAACGATCCGGTCAGCTGTCAGCCATTGAGCACAGCGTATTGCGCGATCGCGCGTTCCACGATTGGCTGTGTACATGATGCCCCGTATGTGGTGGAGGCTGCTTGGTCTGTCGCAGCCGTTTCACGTTGTCGTGCCGCCGGATCGAATCGCTCTGAACGGCGTTGTCCGGTGAATGCATTGTTGAAGAAAAAATCGCGTGTTGCAAACCACGCACCGAAAGCCGGGATCCCGATTAATCGGTGACAGGTGTGAAAACCGCGTTTTCAGGCACGAGAAAACGACCCGGGCCGGATTTATGTTTCTGGCTTGAAACATTCCGCGTTTTCGAGCGATGTCGCATCCTGCCCGTGCCGTGAAACGCAACCGGCTGCCCGCGTCCGGGAAAATCCCGAGAAAATTTTTTGGATCCTTTGTGCAGCGCGACGGCGAGCGTTCCGGCGTACCTCGCTCGCGGGAATGCATATATCAAAGTTGAAACATTTCGGCCGTCGCGCCATTGGCACGGAAACCCGGCGATCGCCGGAACCCTTGATGCGCCTGGATTTCGCTCGGGATGGCCTGCTCTTTGCGTAAGCGTTGGCACGGCAGTCGGCGACGTGACGACCGGGCGATTCCAGGAACAGACAGACGGAACCAGCTTCGGAATCATCTGCGGAAAAGAAGGCCGGAGCGCGACGGGGAACACGCAGCTCCAGGTCAACGAACCGCGAGAACTTTCGTCGATCGGCCAACGAGACCCGGGATCGTCAGGGCAAAAAGAAATCGGTATCGCAGCAGTCGGGGAATAAAAATGAAACAGCAGAGCACATCGCGGCCCGCGAGCCGCGGCAAAAGCGATTTTCAGCATCGCCGGGAGTTTTGCTCCCGTTCAATCGAACTCCGTGCGTCGAACGGCAGCCACGCCGTTCAGGTCGATCGTCCAGCCCGGTTTATCCGGCTCGTCGAATCGGACGCGCATCTTTCGCGTTCCCCCTCACGGAAATCCGTTCGCACGGACAGGTGTGTGCATCCCTGTCCCCGCAGCTGAGCGTCACGTTTCGATTTTCTTGTAGTGCCGGTGGTGCCCGTCCCCGACGTCTCGAGCGACGAAGGGAATTTAATAGCAGTCCGAATGGAGAATGCTCATGGTAAGAGTCATCGAAAAGATCGCCTGGTTCACGCTGGACCAGAGCGGCGTGACGGCCATTGAATACGGCCTGATCGCCGCGTTGATCGCGCTCGGTATCGTCGTCGCGTTGACGACGATCGGTACGGATCTGTCGACTGTGTTCAGCACGGTCGCCGCGACTCTGGACTCGGCAGTAACAGCCATCTGATGGACGGTACGGCGAACGGCTCATCCGGATCGTTTGTCGCCACCACACGGCATTAGCAACTTCCTTGACGTATCGAAGCCAGATCGATCGATCCCGCCGGTACGCGAGGGCTTTGAAAGTCACCACGTAAGGAGATCATCATGTCCAAGCTCATTCAACAAGTCAGCCGCTTCGTTCGCGATGAAGACGGTGTAACGGCCATCGAATACGGCCTGATCGCCGCATTGATCGCGGTGGGCATCATCGTGGCAGTGACGGCGGTCGGCACGGAACTCAAGGATGTGTTCACGACGATTGCTGCCGATCTGACCGCTGCGGTTTGATGTCATCGAGAAGCAGAGCGCGTGGACGGCTCGGCCGGTGCAGTGTTCGAGCCGTCCCCTGTGATCCGATCAACCGGAACCGGAGACCATCATGCAAGCGAGGGTGCGTGTCGCATGTCGACGTTGGATCGATGACGAGCAAGGCGTCGCGTCGATCGAGTATGCGTTGCTCGGGGCGATGTTCGCCGTCGCGGTGCTCGGCAGCGTCGTCACGCTGAAAGACTCGCTGGCCGATATGTACGCGGGGATCGCAACAGCCGTGACGGCTGCAGTGACCACCGCGCTGGCCATGGTTTCCTGATCCATCGATTCGCTACGCGAGGTTCGCCATGTTACCTGTTGCGCCGCCTTACCCGGTTCCGTTGTGCGTGACGCTGCTCGCGGTCGCGGCGGCCAGCACGGACATCGCGGCCCGCCGTATTCCGAACCGCCTCGTCGCGGCCGGGCTCGTCGGTGCGCTGGTGGCCCAGTGCATGCTGCACGGCGTCCTGGCAGGCGCACTCGGATGGCTTGCGGGCGCCGCGACCGGCTTCGGCCTGCTGCTGCCGCTCTACCTGCTGCGCGGGATGGCGGCCGGCGACGTGAAGCTGATGCTCGCGATCGGCTCATGGGTCGGCGCGGAAATGACGTTTTACATCGTGCTGGCCACCTTCGTGGCCGGCGGGATCGGCGCCATCGCGTTCGCGCTGCTGCGCGGGCGGATGCGCCAGATGTGGGCGAACGTCGGCGCGCTGCTCGCGCATCGTTCGCAAGGGGCGCGCGCAGGGGCAGCCGACAGCCCCGCGGAAATCGCATCGGTCGGCACGCTGCCGTACGGCGTCGCGATCGCGGCCGGCACGCTGGGCATGCTGTTCGCGTCGTGCGCATAGCGCGACGAACCCGCAACGAGGACGGAACGACCATGAACACGAATCACACCGAACCGAGACGCGACGCGCAGGTATCCAAACTGCCCGATCCGTTGCCGTCGCGGGAGGCCAATACGAAGCTGGGCGCGCAGTTGCCGGCGGCGCCGCGCTCGCTCGGCGAAACCGGGCTGAGCACGACGTTCGTCGCCGGGCTCGTGCTGAAGTCGACGCTGATGCTCGGCCGCCCGTCGTACGGCGACCTGGTCGAGCGGCACTGCCTGCCGCTCGCGGTGCTCGACGACGTCTTCGCGTTCCTGGTGCGCGAGCATCTCGTCGAGCTCACCCATCGCGGCGCGACCGATCTCGACGTGACGTTCCGCCTGACCGACGCGGGCCGCGTGCTCGCGTTCGAGGAACGCGCGCGCAGCGGCTACAGCGGGCCCGCGCCGGTCACGCTCGCCGCGTATCTCGAATCCGTGAGCGCGCATTCGGTGCGCAAGCTGCACATCGACCAGGGCGACGTGTGGGCCGCGTTCGAAGGCATCGTGATCGACACGTCGGTCATCGACGCGGCGGCCGCGGCGCTGAACGCCGGCCGTCCGCTGCTGATCTACGGCCCGGCCGGCAGCGGCAAGACCTTCCTCGCCGAGCGGCTCGGCTCGCTGATGCACGGCCGCGTGCCGGTGCCGCACGCGATCTGCGCGGCCGGTGAAGTGATCCAGATCTACGACCCGCTCGTGCATGTCGATGCGGAACCGCAATCGGGCGGCCAGTCGGTCGATCGCCGCTGGCGCCTGTGCAAGCGGCCGGTCGTGCTGTCCGGCGGCGAACTGACGCTCGACGAGCTCGACCTGCGCCGCGACGAGGCGGCCGGCTTCTACCAGGCGCCGCCGCACATGAAAGCGAACATGGGCATGTACATCGTCGACGATCTCGGCCGCCAGCGCGTCGAGCCGCGCGACCTGCTCAATCGCTGGCTGCGCCCGCTCGATCGCGGTGTCGATTTCCTGACGCTCGAATCCGGCAACCGCTTCGTGCTGCCGTTCGACGTGTGGCCGGTGTTCTCGAGCAACCTCGCGCCGGAGCAGTTCTGCGACGACGCGTTTCTGCGCCGCCTCGGCTCGAAGCTTCACGTCGGCGCGCTGTCGATCGACCACTACCGCGCGGTGTACGACGCGGCCTGCGCATCGCTCGGTCTCGTATCGGCGAGCGATGCATTCGAGTTCCTGCTGCATCGGCTGCACCTGCCGACCGGCAAGGCGTTTCTCGCGTGCTTTCCGGCGGATCTTCTGCGCCTTGTCGCCGCCGGCGCGCGTTACCGCGGCGATCCGCCCGAGGTGACGCACGACGCGCTGTACGACGCGTGGGCGAGTTATTTCGGCGCAGCGCCCGAACGGGACGGCAATCATACGCCGCCCGTCGAGCGAGGCGGACGTACGTACATCACCGGTTGAGCCGTTTTTTTTACGAATCGTCGAGGAGCATTGCCATGAAAAACAGTCGAGCGCTCATGATGCTGGCCGTCGCGATGGTCGCGGGTCTTGCCGCGGTCGTGTTCGCGTCCCACTGGCTGGTGCAGACATCCACGAACTCGGTCACGCCCGTCGCGGTGGCGGCCGCTGACCTGAACCTGGGCGAGCCGCTCGGGGCGAACCAGATCCACATGGTGAGCTGGCCGTCGGGCAGTGTGCCGACCGGCGCGTTCACCGATACGAAAACCCTCGAAGGGCGCGTCGTGCGCACCAGCCTGGCGCGCGGCGAGCCGGTGATCGAGTCGAAGTTGGCGCCGCTCGGCACGAAGGGCGGGCTGTCCGCGGTGATCGCCGACGGCAGCCGCGCGATCACGGTGCGCGTGAACGACGTGGTCGGCGTCGCGGGCTTCGCGCTGCCGGGCACCTACGTCGACGTGATCGTCAACACGCAGGAGCAGCAGGGCAAGACCGACGGCCAGAGCATCTCCAAGATCGTGCTCGAGCACATCCTCGTGCTCGCCGTCGCGCAGCAGGTCAGCCGCGACGACACCGCACCGAAGGTCGTCAACGCGGTCACGCTGGAAGTCACGCCCGATCAGGCCGAACGGCTCGACCTCGCGCGCAGCGTCGGCACGCTGTCGCTCGTGCTGCGCAACCAGGTCGACCAGAAGACGCTGAACACGGATGGCGCGACCAAGATGACGCTGCTCGGCAAGCCGCCCGTACCCGATTTGCCGCCGCTTCCCGCTCCCGCACAAGTGCGGACGGTGCGCGTGCACGTCGCGTCGCACGCGGCAGTGCGGCGCGACTGCGTCGGCGTGCTGGCGGGCGTGAAGGGCAGCGTGGAATGTTTCTGAAGCAGATCAACACAGCCAGATAAACAGATCGGCCGCCGGCAGGGTACGGCGGCCTCGGAAGTCGACAACCGGCACGGCGCCGGTCTCTCGGGGGATCAGACAAAATGAAGCTCAAACCGCAACGTACAGGTACCGGCCCACTGCGGACGCGCGTCGCACGGGGCACGATGATGGCCGCGATCCTCTGTTCAGGATGGCTGACCGTTTATGGCGCACTGGCCCAGGAAGGTATCGAGGCGGGCGTGCTGACGAAGGGCGGCGCCAGCGCGCCGGCCGCGGTCGGCAAGGGGCCCGTGCAGATGACCATCAGCATGGCTCCGGCGCCTGTCGCCGCGGCCGCCGCTGCGGCGGGGCCGCTGCGCGGGCCGAACTGCATCGGCGCCGTGCGCGAGTCGACCAGCGTCAGCGTGCCGCTCGGCAAGTCGCTGCTGGTGCCGATGCCGGAGCCGGTCCGTAATCGGACGATCGGCAACCCGGCCGTCGCGCAGGCGACGATGGTGTCGCCGCAGACGCTGTACATCCTCGGGCTGTCGGTCGGCACGACCAACATGATCGTGCAGGGCAAGAGCGGCGCGTGCCGCGTGATCGACGTCGCGGTCGGCGCGGACGCCGGCGGCCTGCAGGCATCGCTGCAGCAACTGCTGCCGGCAGAACGCGACATCCACGTGTCGACCGCCGCCGGCACGATCGTGCTGGCGGGCAGCGTGTCGAACTCGCAGGCCGCGCAGCAGGCCATGCAGATCGCACGCGCATACGGCGACAGCGGCGGCGACCCCGCCGCGGGCGGCAAGCCGGGCGGCGGCGTGCTGAACATGCTGAGCGTCACGTCGCCGCAGCAGGTGATGCTCGAGGTGAAGGTCGCCGAGGTGTCGAAGACGCTGATCAACCAGATGGGCAGCGCGCTCAACATCCAGGGCGGGTTCGGCTCGTGGAGCGGCGCGCTGGTCAGCAGCCTGCTCGCGGGCGTCTCGAGCGCGGTCGCCTTCAGCAAGGCGAACAACAAGCCGTTCAACATCGCGGCCGATGCGCAGAACACCGACAACCTCGTCAAGATTCTCGCGGAGCCGAATCTCGTGACGATCAGCGGCCAGGAAGCGACGTTCCTCGCCGGCGGCAAGATCTTCATCCCGATCCCGCAAAGCAGCGGCAACGGCATCTCGACGATCACGCTGCAGGAAGAGGAGTTCGGCGTCGCGCTGAAGTTCACGCCGACGGTGCTGTCGAACGGCCGGATCAGCCTGAAGGTCGCACCGGAAGTGTCGGAGCTGTCGCAGACGGGCGTCACGCTGAGCGCGTCCAACATCGGCGGCACGTCGATCCTGCCGCTGATCACGACGCGGCGTGCGTCGACGACGGTCCAGATGAGCGACGGCGAATCGTTCGCGATCGGCGGGCTGATCAAGGACAACGCGAGCGGCGCGCTGAAGGCAATCCCGGGTGTGGGTGAAGTGCCGGTGCTCGGCGCGCTGTTCCGCAGCACGTCGTTCCAGCAGGACCGCACCGAGCTGATCTTCCTGATCACGCCGCACCTCGTGAAGCCGCTGCAGACCGCGGATGTGCCGCTGCCGACCGACAGCTTCTCGAAGCCGAACGAAGCCGACGTGTATGCGACGGGCAACATGGAAGGCCGCCGCGGGGTCCGCAAGCCGGGCGCACAACCGATGAACGGCGCAGCGGCGGCACCGCAGGCACCGGCCCAGGCGCCGGTACCGGCACCGGCACCGGCGCCGCAATCGGAAGCGCCCGCCGCCGCGGCCGCCGCGCTGCCCGCGCCGCGCGCACCGCAAGGCACGGACGCACAGCCGCCGGTGTCGGCCGAGCCGCAGAAGACACCCGCGCCGGTGGTGGCCACCGCGCCGCAGCCCGACACGGCAAATGCGGCAAATGCGGCAAACGCGGCCCGCGTCGCGCGTATCGAAGCCGCCGCCGCACGCCTCGCCGCGGCCGGCCCCGACACGTCGGCCCAGCCGGCGGCGCGACCGAAGCAGCGGGTGCCCGCGGTTGCCCGGGCGCAGGTCGCGCGCTCGGAACCCAAGTCCACCGATCGTTGAAGCCATCCAAGGGGAAGCTCCATGAAATCCGCCTACCTCGTATTCGTGCGCCGCGCGGCGCTCGCCGCACCGCTCGCGTTCGCGCTTGCCGGCTGCATGTCGTCGACCCCGGTGTGGGACAGCCGCTTTGGCGACTCGGTCCGCTCCGTGATGCAGGCCCAGATCATCGACCCGCATGCCGCCGAACACGCGGCATCGGCGTCGGCGGCGGGCGTCGACGGCGGCGCTGCCGCGGCCGCGCTCGACAACTACGACAAGTCGTTCAAGCAGGTCCAGCCGCCGACCAATGCGTTCGTCATCGGCATCGGCAAGTCCGCGCAATAACGACAGCACGCTCAGGGAGAACGCCATGTCCAGCGCAGCTCGTTATCCGAAAGTCACGCGTCGCGGCCTCCATCGCCAGCGCGGCGCCGTCGCGATCATCGTCGGTCTCGCACTGGCGGTGATGATCGGGTTCGTCGGCCTCGCGTTGGACCTCGGCAAGCTGTACGTCACGCGCAGCGAACTGCAGAACAGCGCCGATGCGTGCGCGCTGTCGGCTGCGCGTGACCTGACTTCGGCCATCAGCCTGTCGGTGGCCGAGGCCGACGGGATCGCCGCCGGCCACCTGAATTTCGTGTTCTTCCAGAACCAGTCGGTGCAGATGGTGACGAATTCGAACGTCACGTTCAGCGACTCGCTGTCCAATCCGTTCCTGCCGAAGAACTCGGTCACGACACCGGCGAACATCAAATACGTGCAGTGCACCGCGACGTTGAGCAACATCGCGCACTGGTTCATCGAGGTGCTGAACGTGCTGCCGGGCACGCAGCTCGCGAACGCGGCCACAGTGTCGGCGAGCGCGATCGCGACGGTCGGCGGCGGGCAGACAACGTGCGCGATCCCGGTGTTCGTGTGCCGCGCGACGGGCGCGCCGCCCTACAACGTCGGCGACTGGATCACGTCGCCGTCCGGTTCGACCTACGGGCCCGGCAACTTCGGCTGGGCGGCGCTCGACGGCTCGACGAACGAAACGACCATCGCGAGCGAGCTGTCGGGCAACACCTGCAATATCAAGAGCCCGCCGGACCTCGGCAGCACCGGCCTGAAATCGGCGTCGCTGCGCGCCTGGAATACGCGCTTCGGCATCTATACGAACGGCGCGAACGGCTCGAGCGGGCAGCCCGACTTCACCGGCTACGCGTACGTCGGCCCGAACTACGGGCCGCCCGGGACGGCGGGCATCAAGGGCGACGCGTATACGCAGTTCGTGACCGACCGCGCGACCTTCAAGTCCTACCAGGGCGATGGCCCGCCGCCGGCAGGCAGCGGGATCGCCACCAACGGCACCACGACGGCGAGCAACTACCAGACCTTTGGCGGCGACCGCCGTGTCGCGCTCGCGCCGGAGGGCGACTGCTCGGCGCTGAGCGGCGCCAGCGGCAAGGTGCACGTCACGCAATGGGATTGCGTGCTGATGCTCGATCCGTTGCCGTTCAGCGCCGGCAGCGGCAGTGTCATAGCCCACCTCGAATACCTCGGCTCGTCGGTGTCCGGCAACAACCCGTGCGCGACGCACGGGTTGCCCGGCGACGGCAGCGCGTCCGGGATCCAGGTGCCGATGCTCGTTCAATAGGGAGAGGCGATCATGAAAAGGTCCCCGTTTCGCCGTTCGCGCACCCGTGGCGCAGCTGCCGTCGAATTCGCGCTCGTGCTGATGCCGATGATCGTGCTCGCGACCGGCGTGGCCGAGTTCGGCCGCGCGATCTACCAGTACGAGACGTTGACCAAGGCGACGCGCGACGCCGCGCGCTACCTGTCGATCTGGCTGCCGACCGACAGCGCGTATCCGGTGTCGGCGGCGCAGTGTCTCGTCGTGTACGGCAGCACGACCTGCGGGTCGGCCGGCACCGAGCTGGTGCCGGGGCTCACCACGTCGATGGTGACCATCTGCGATGCGTCGCACACGACCGGCTGCGGCGACGCGTCTGACCCGTCGCAATTCTCGAACCTGCCGACCTACGACGCGAACAACAACGCGGCGAGCGGCACGGCGACAGGTGCGATCAACGTCGTTGAAGTGAAGGTCAAGGGCTACACGTACCAGCCGATCCCCGCGTATCCGGGGCTGATGTCGATCACCTTCGGCAACATCATCACCGTGATGAGGCAAGTGTCATGAGCGCGCGCCCTTTCCCCCTGTCGCGCCGGCGCGGCCAGCGAGGCTCGACGATGGTCGAGTTCGGGCTCATCGCGTCGGTGCTGATCATGCTGCTGATCGGCATCTTCGAATTCGGCCGCGTGCTGTTCTACTGGAATACCGCGAGCGAGGCCGTGCGCCTCGGCGCGCGCACGGCGGTGGTCTGCGACGTGAATGCCGCAGGCGTCGCGAAGCGCGTGACGGCGCTGCTGCCGCTGTTATCGACCGCGAACGTTTCGGTGAACTACTCGCCGGCGAGCTGCGACGTGACCACCTGCTCGTTCGTGACCGTGAGCGTCACGAACGTCACGGTGAAGACGATGATCCCTTTCGTGAACGTCACGGTCAAGATGCCGCCGTTCACGACGACGCTGCCGCGCGAAAGCCTGAACTCCGCGACTGGCGGCAACGCTTGCAATTAATCGAACAGACGAGGTACACAACATGATCAACATCCTCGTAGCTTCCGACGACACCGCGCGGCTCACGCAGATTGCGCGCCTCGTGGCCGACTGCGGACGCTATCGCGCGACACGCGCAACCGGCCGCCCGTCGCAGATCGAGCATCGCACCGACGGGCTCGACGCGTTCGACATCCTGCTGGTCGACGGCACGTCGTTCGATCCGTCCGAGCTGTCGGCGATCGAGCGGATCTGCCGCGCTCACGTGGGCCTGACCTGCATCCTCGTGACCGCGGACGCATCGCCTAACGTGCTGTTGGACGCGATGCGCGCGGGCGCGCGCGACGTGCTGCAGTGGCCGCTCGATCGGCAGGCGCTCGGCAACGCGCTCGAGCGTGCCGCCATGCAAAGCACGCGGAGCGACACCGACGACACGCGGATCGTGTCGTTCATATCGTGCAAGGGCGGGACCGGCACGAGCTTCGTCGCCAGTAACGTCGCGTTCGAGATCGCCGAGGGCTTCAAGCGCCGTGTGCTGCTGATCGACCTGAACCAGCAGTTCGCCGACGCGGCGTTCCTCGTCAGCGACGAAGCCCCGCCGTCGACGCTGCCGCAGCTTTGCGCGCAGATCGAGCGGCTCGACAGCGCGTTTCTCGACGCGAGCGTCGCGCACGTGACGGAGAACTTCCACGTGCTCGCGGGCGCCGGCGATCCCGTGAAGGCCGCCGAGATGCGCGAGGACGCGCTCGAATGGATCCTCGGCGTCGCCGCGCCGCGCTACGACTTCGTGATCTTCGACGTCGGTGTCGGCATCAATCCGCTGTCGATGGTCGCGCTGGATCGCAGCGACCAGATCCAGATCGTGCTGCAGCCCGCGATGCCGCACGTGCGCGCGGGGCGCCGGCTGCTGGAGATCCTCGTGTCGCTCGGTTATTCGACCGACCGGCTGCGTCTGATCGTGAACCGCGCAACGCGCGCGAGCGACCGGACCCGCACCGCGCTCGAGGAAGTGCTCGGCCTGCATGCCGCGTGCACGATTCCCGACGATGCCGAAACCGTGCTCGAGGCGATCAACCAGGGGCATCCGGTATCGCGGCTCGCGCGCGGCACCGCGGTCGCGCGTGCATTGCAGGGTTGCGCGAAACAACTCGTCGAGGGGGAAGTGCGCGCAGGACGCAGCACGGCGCACAGCGAACCGCTGATCTCCAGGCTCTTCGGGCGCAAGGTCACGCCGAAGCTCAAGTCCATGTAACTCTTTCGGGGAATTCATCATGTCATTGCGCGAACAGATGTCCTTGCACCGGGCCCAGCCTCTGGCGGCGGGCAGCGAACCGGCCGGCCCGGCGCATTCGTCGGTACGCGACGCATACCAGAAGCTGCGCCGCGAAATTCACCAGGCCGTGCTCGAACGCGTCGAGCTGGAGCGCCTGTCGCGGCTGCAGCAGGAGCAGGTCCGCCAGGAAATCTCCTCGCTGATCTCGCGCATCCTCGACGACCAGCGCACGCCCGCGAACGACATCGAGCGGCGGCAGCTCGCGATCGACGTGTACGACGAGATGTTCGGCTTCGGCCCGCTCGAAGCGCTGCTGCGCGACCCGAGCATCTCCGACATCCTCGTGAACACGTACCGACAGGTCTATGTCGAGCGCTTCGGCCAGCTCGAACTGACCGACGTGACGTTCTACGACGACGCGCACCTGATGAAGGTGATCGAGAAGATCGTGTCGCGCGTCGGGCGCCGCATCGACGAATCGAGCCCGATGGTCGATGCGCGGCTGCCGGACGGCTCGCGCGTGAACGCGATCATCCCGCCGTCGGCGATTGACGGGCCGCTGATGTCGATCCGGCGCTTCGCGGTCAGCCCGCTGAAGATGGACGACCTGGTGCGCTACCAGAGCCTGACGCCGCCGATGGCCGAGCTGCTCGACGCGCTGTCGCGCGCGAAGGTGAACGTGCTCGTGTCGGGCGGCACGGGCAGCGGCAAGACGACGCTGCTCAACATCCTGTCCGGCTTCATCCCGCGCAACGAGCGGATCGTGACGATCGAGGACGCCGCCGAGCTGCAGCTCCAGCAGCCGCACGTGCTGCGGCTCGAGACGCGCCCGCCGAACATCGAGGGCAAGGGCGAGATCACGCAGCGCACGCTGGTGCGCAACGCGCTGCGGATGCGGCCGGACCGGATCATCCTCGGCGAAGTGCGCGGCGCCGAAGCGCTCGACATGCTCAACGCGATGAACACCGGCCACGAAGGCTCGCTCGCGACGATCCACGCGAACACGCCGCGCGATGCACTGACGCGGCTCGAGAACATGATCAACGTCTCCGGCCTGTCGCTGCCGCCGAAGACGATGCGCCAGCAGATCGCGTCGGCGATCTCGGTGGTCGTGCAGGCGGCACGGCTCACGGACGGCAAGCGCAAGATCGTCAGCATCCAGGAGCTGACCGGGATGGAAGGCGACATCATCAACATGCAGGAGATCTTCACGTTCAAGCGTACGGGCGTGGATCGCGACGGCACGGTACGCGGCCACTTCTGCGCGACCGGCGTACGGCCGAAGTTCGTCGAGCGGCTGCAGGCATTCGGCATCAACCTGCCGGATTCGCTGTACGACCCGTCCCAGCGTTACGAGACGAACTGACGGCCTGTCGCCGCTTGCATTCGGGGAGGCTTCATGAACACGATCTTTTACGGTTTTGTGATTCTCACCTTCGTCGCGGTCGTGCTCGCGATCGAAGGCGTCTATCAATGGTGGAACGCGCGGCACGGCGCCGCCGCGCGCCGGATCGAATCGCGCATTCGCGCGATGTCGGCCGGCGGCAATGTACAGCAGGAGCGGCTGTCGATCCTGAAGAAGCGCATGCTCGACGATTCGAAGCCGTTCGACCGGCTGCTGATGCGCTTGCCGCGCGTGCACTCGCTCGATCTCGTGATCCAGCAATCGGGCCTCGACTGG
>Ga0207695_10000913_pt1 | contig 52943 bp, 45 predicted proteins | sample KBSC54metaG_FD_184354 | JGI IMG/M metagenome (GOLD analysis project Ga0207695, IMG submission 184354) | Corn rhizosphere microbial communities from Kellogg Biological Station, Michigan, USA - KBS C5-4 metaG (SPAdes) (version 2) | ecosystem: Host-associated > Plants > Roots > Rhizosphere > Soil...
CAAATACTACATCTCGGCCGGGCTGGTCCCGCATTTCGGGGCGGTTAGCCAGGAACTCATCACATACGGCTGCAACGAACTGCCGGTCTTCACCCAGTTGCAAGTTCTGCCACTGCGCCTCAGTGAGCGTCAGCATGTTGCCTCCCGATCCAAACGCGCCTACCTTCATGCAGCAAGTGCCACTCATGGATATGGCCGAACAACTCTTCACGCTGTCGAGCGTCGAGCGTGCGCGCCAGGTTGACCAAAACACGTGGGTCCCAGAAGCGAAGCAAGGCGCGCCGGCCATCGGGTAGACACACGTCTAATCGCAGTTGCAGTAGTTGCCCTAGGCCTTCCAGATTTTGCGGTGCAATCAGCCAAATGAGTGACGGCGCATCGCGTTCGAGCGTGGTCAGCTCGGCGACAGTTGCCTCATCTACTATGTCCGTGTCCACCAGCCAAGGGCCAGCGTGAGCAAGCGCCGCGTCTGGCGTCCGCGCAAATAGCGGGAACAACCCAGTACCCGGGTGGAGTCTCTTACAGAGTTGGGCTTGGTACTGCACGCCATCGACAAGTGCGTACAGTCGAAGCGCCGGCATGGAGTGGTGTAGTTGTTCCATCCGTGATTGCACGTCAAGCATTGTCACTCCCGAATAACGGTGGGGCTGCCGAAGTGGGCGGCTTTACGCAGACAATCCAGGCAAATGCCCGAGTCGGTCGAAGCCGCGATCTGGGATGCCGCACCCAACGCCTCCGCCTTGGCCTCCGCTGATGAATCGCCGACAGATGACTCGTCCGACCATGTTGTTGTCGCCTGCGCCGAAATCAAGCGGGCACCGCAAGCCGTGGTGTCCAAGTGGCGCGCATAGCTGCGCCCCTCACCGTCCACCATGTCTGGCGCACCAGAGTTGATCGCGAACACGCCTCTACACTTAGGGCACACCACCATATCACCGACACGGGCCATGTACTTTCCGTGGATGCTGCTGGTGAGGTCGGCGCTGATGACCGTACCACCATGACTGGTCTTGTCTCCAAGGGTGATAAAGGGACGACTCATAATTTCCTCGCCAGATTAGACAGGGCGCACAGGGCGGGCTGTTGTGCTCGCTTTGACGAGGAGCAATAGAATTTGTTCCCAGTAGACGGGAAAGCCGCTCTGGCGCATTCTCCGAGCTCGTGGAGGGGCTTGGAAAGGAGAGGGGAGGGAAAAATAATTGCAAATATGCAACTATTTTCCATTTTTAGCCTGGCGCGCGCGGTTGCCCCCACCCCGCGCCTACCCGCTACATAGGCAGGTTTTGACTCAAATTTGCGTCAGGCGCCGAGATGCTCTCCGCCTAGCTCGTCAGCCCTGCCGACTGCCCTAAAGTTTGACGCATTTTGACGCAGCATCACTACTTTATGGCACCGCAGCCTCAAAGCCTCTTGGCCCGTGGTAATGTTTCAAAATTGGCCGGTAAAAATGTTAAAAAATAGACAATAAGGGGTGCGCATGGTTTACGAGATGACTGTTGATCTGAATGTGCTGGATCATCTTGGCATCAATCTGTATAGCAATATCGCAGCGGTGCTAACTGAAACAGTTGCAAATGCTTGGGATGCAGATGCAACGTTGGTAGATATCACGATTGATGACGCTGCAAAATTTATCGAGATCATGGACGACGGTATTGGCATGAACGTTGCGTCCATGAATGACAAATATCTGCGGGTTGGTTATCGCCGTCGAGCCGAAGACCCGAATTTCGGTAAGGTTACTGCCTCCGGCCGTCCCGCGATGGGGCGAAAGGGCTTAGGTAAATTATCGCTATTCTCAATAGCAGAAACTATTCGGGTTGAATCTTCTGATGGGAAAGATGCTCCGCATGGGCTCATCATGAGCGTGGCGGGGATAAAAGAGTCCGTCGAGAAAAGACAAGCTAACTATGCTCCCGATCCTGTTGACCCGAAAGAAATCTCGATCACGAAGGGAACTCGAATTTACCTCACCGACCTCAAACGTGAGCGCTTGGGACGTAGCACCGTTGCGCTTAGAAAGCGACTTGCTCGTCGTTTTTCAGTATTAGGAAAAGCGCATAATTTCACCGTCAAAATAAACGGCCGTGAAATTCTGCCCAATGAGCGAGGCGACCTCGATGTGCTGCAGTTCATGTGGCAATTTGACGATAAAGACTATAAGCCGTTGTGCCCGCGTCTAGTGGAGCACGAACAATTGGAAAATCGTTTAGAAGAGTGGGAAAGCGATTGGCGCATAGATGGATGGATCGGCACATCCAAGGTTCCTGGCGATCTTGACGACGAAGATGCAGGCAACCTAAATGGCATCGTTGTGTTCGCGCGAGGCCGGCTATTTCAGGAAAACATCTTGGACAGCCTAAATGACGGACATCTCTATACCAAATACTTAACCGGACAGATTGAGGCTGATTTTCTTGATGCAGACGATCGTCCGGATATCGCCACCAGCGACCGGCAGCGTGTCCTTGAAGACGACGTGCGCTACAGACATCTTTTGACCTTCTTGCGTGCCCGATTGAGCCGTGTCGAGGCAACTTGGACTGTGTGGCGGCAGAAACATGAACTTGATAAGGTAAAAAAGGATAATCCTGCAGTGGCTGATTGGGTCGAATCCTTGCCATCAGGCTTCAAGAAGAGCGCTTCTAAAATGCTTTCGAAAATCAGCGCGATCCCGATGGATAGTGACGACAATCGCAAGCTTATGTTGAAACACGGCATCATTGCCTTTGAGCGCATGAGATTGCGCGGGTCAACAGACGAATTTGCCGAACATTTCCAAGATGTGAATTCGCTTCTCAGCTTGCTTGCTGATCGTGATTCATTGGAAGCGTCGTTCTATCGCGATATTGTGGCTTCACGTTTGGACGCCATCACTGCGTTTGACGGTTTAGTCAGTACAGATGACAAAGAGAAGGCGCTGCAACAGTACCTCTTCAACCATTTATGGCTACTTGATCCGGCTTGGGAGCGAGCCACCGACAGCCCTATTATGGAGTCCCGGCTTATGCGCGAAGGGGTGATTGTTGACGATCTAACCGAAAAGGAAGCTTTGGGGCGAGTGGACATAGCTTATCGCACCGTCGGCGGCAAGCATGTGATTGTTGAACTGAAGCGCGCCGGAAGAAACATGACGTTGAACGAACTAAGCGCCCAAGGGCAGACGTATGTAGATAAGCTGAAAAAGGTGCTCATAGCGGCCGGTGATCCCAGTGACAACATCGAAGTCGTATTTATTCTCGGGAAACCAGTTGAGGAGGAAAAAACCAATGTCGCGAGACTTAAATTCATGATGGATGCTATCTCTCCTGGCAGCCGGATCACGCACTATGACACGCTAATTAGGGGGGCCCAAGAAGCATATGCCGACTACATGAAGCGAAGCGCAGAAAGTGATCGCATAGGCCAAATCGTTGATCGAATCGTGTAAAAAAATATGCCGCTGTCGCGGCATATTTTTTGTCTATTGAAACGACTTTAAGTGTTCTACGAACACATTTCCAACTACCTCTCCCAATCTAGGAGGAACTGCGTTACCAATTAAGCGCCCCACCGTAGAGAATGAGGGCACCTCGTCCTCATCTACAAATATGTAATCTGCCGGGAAGGACTGAAGTATTGCTGCTTCGCGCAACGTGATCGCGCGATTTTGCGACGGGTGTCCGAAACGCCCAGTGCCGAAGTTAAATGACTGTGTTGTGATCGTTGGGGAAGGCTTGTCCCATTCCATCCGTGCATACACACTTTGGAACGATGCGCCCGTTTTGGCTTGGTGGCAGGGGGCGCGCAATTCTTCAGGCCAGTCCATCCAAGTACCGCCTGGTTTCGAAGCTTTGATGCGCTCAAGGTTGGTTGCAGTAAGCGAGCGTGCTTTATGCAATGGGTCTGCTTTCGACGTCTGTCCGGCACCGAGCGGCTGCAAATGTCCGATTGCGTCGCGTACGGTCAATTGCTTTCCAGCCTTCTCCGGTAGTTTGATCGGACCAAATGCCGAAGCGACCAGCACGAAACGACGCCGGACTTGAGGAATGCCGTAGTCCGCACATTTAACCCGATGGGCATCAACGTGATAACCAAGCGAGACCAGCGTTTCAATAAATTTCTTGTACGGAGGATGGTTTGTCACGCGTGGGACATTCTCCATCGTGATCAGGTCCGGCCTCACCTCATCAACCAAGCGCGCGAATTGCTCCAGAAGTCCCCACTTCCCGTCATCCTGAACGCCCTTACCATTTGCCAACGTCGAAAATGGTTGGCAAGGGGCACACCCAGCCAATAGCCGGATGCTGTTTTTGCTGAAATATTTGTTGATTTCTGCGGCCGTGACCGTTCCAACGTCGGCTTCGACAAAAACGCTATCGTTATTAGCCTCATAGGCGTATTTGCAGGCCGGGTCCAAATCAAAGCCAGCTTTGACTGCTATTCCAGCCTGCCAGAGACCATGGGTCAGTCCGCCCGCGCCGCAGAAAAGGTCAACGGCCTCAATTTTCTGTTTCTTTGCCATATGGGATTCTCCGCAATAGCGCAGCATTTTAGATGAATGAGAGGGGGGGCGTCGATGTGCTTTTAGAAATTTGAGATTTGCACAACATAAAGAACGATCGCTGGCACGACATGTCCCTTATCAGTGCAGTTGGAGGCTCCCAAAAAAAGCGCCCGCAGAATGCGGGCGCTTCTTGAGTTCTTAACTTCCGAACAGGATTTTGAGCTATAAAAGGCGCTTCATCTTTGCACTACCGACGCATTTTTCAACAAATACCAATTTGTTGATTCTCGGAAATTCACATTCATTAATCGTCGGCAATGATCCGGCTGATCATTGCCTGCGAAAGACCGAAAATTTCAGCTAGCTCCTGCTGAGTATTTCCTCTTTTGTAACGCTTTCGAATTTCAGCGTTCCGCACGTCTTTGCTTTCCATTTCAGCAGGGTTGAATTCGCTCATAGCGCGAAACCCGGAGGACACATTGCGCTGGACCGTCTGCGAAACGCCATCTTTTCGCTTTACCGAAACCTTTAATGTTCCATCCGAATATTTGATATTGAAGGTGTCCTTGGTGCTGACGCCGCCCAATCCCAAATCACGGAATAGCTGCGGGATTTTTGGCTGAGACTTGGCTGGAAGATTATTTGAGGAGCCTTCGCTCTCATCATCCTCTTCATAGGGAGAGGCATCATCGTCTTCGTGGCTCATTTATCCTCCGGTTATAAAGTTTTATGAATATTACTACTTGTAAAACTTTATAGTCAAGTCATTGCAGTAAGATGAGGGGCTTTAAAGCGAGTTGGAATTCGCATATAGCCGATAACATTACGCATCCCCAATTTTCAGATGATCAAGGCGCAATAAGGGCTTGTGAGGACTTCTAATCAGTAGGGGCGGGGGCTATGCCAGCTTCACGCGCTGTTTCTTAAAAACAAATCCCGCCCCCGCAACCAAATGCACTAAGGCGAAAGCCTTGCAGATAAAGGCCTCTAACGTTACCGCGTTAGAGGCCTTTTGCTTTTGCGTGACTCTGCAAAAAACGGCCTGCGTGACTTTTGCGTGACCTTGTTCAGCCGTTGACCACGCGCAAGATCGTCATCCTCTTCCGCTTGAGCTCGACCTCGACCTTGTTGGCCTGGTCGACCAGGCGTTCCACCGTTCCAGTCGCGTAGTGCTCGGGCATGCTCTTGCTGGCGTGGCCCAGCAATAGCGCCCGGTCTTCTTCGGAGACGCCGGCGGCGCGCAGGCGGGTGCCATACGTGTGCCGCAGGTCATGTACGCGCACCTTCGCAGGCGAGGTCGGAACTAATGAAATAGGATGGGGAAGATGGATGAAGTAGAGTTGACGGCCAAGCAAGCGTATCGTGCGATGCTTAATTTCTTGGAGCAGGAATACGAGCGCACAAAATCTGATGATATTGCCGGTCTGTTGAGTTCTCTATCTTGGGAAATTACCAGTGACGCAGGGCCGGCCGACCCAGGCGCATGGCAGGACTGGATGGATGCAGTCAAAAAGGCGATAGCCTGATTCCACAGCTGGCTACTCCATTATTTGTTCAAGCTGAGGTGTTCGCTATCGGCCAACTGCAGCCCCTCATATCCACTAAGCAGACATAGCTGAAGTAATGACTGATATGTGTGAATCCCAATACAAACCAGAACAGTTCGTCCGTCGTTCAGGCACTGCACAGGTTGATACCGACCTTCGCAGGTGGCTACGCTCTCAGTCGGTTTCCGAGCGTATCGAGTTCATAACAACTCTGTTTCCGGGGAACTACAGGTATGCACTTTCCCTCACCAGGTCATCACAGCTCCCGTTGGAGGAAGTTATTCGTTTATTGCAGCACTGGCTGACATCTGCGAGCCATAATTGCAGCCAAGGACTCATCGATGGTCTCGTCCCCGTACTCGGAGAAACAAGATTTTGGAATATCGCAGCAAGAACAGAGCTAACGCCAATCATGTCTGATTTCTTAAACTACTATAGCAATGGGAAGCTTAAGCAATATCGAGAGCAGACCTCCGCTTAAATTTGGCCGCAATCGGCCAGAAGCGGACCTTCGGCGCGTGACTTGCTCTTGGGCTATAGGTCTGTTTTACAGCTTATTCTGAAGGGTAGATAACGGACAGATCCCGCCCCGACGCCCATCGGCTCCTCAGCGTGATTTGCTGCATGCATAGCCCACTTTCCCATCGGGCTATGCTGTTACTTCTTTGAGATAAGATGTCCGCTATCGGTCAGATGTCGACAATTGCAAATCGTTAAGCTACGTATTTTCAGCCACGTCAGAATATTTCTACGATGAACCCGTTCAGTCTGGTGATTCCGTTTGGACTCATTGGCCCAGCGCTTGCGGTTGGTGTCTTCGCCTATTTATGGCGCGGATCCCTTCAACATTTTTGGTCGTTCATTGGTATTGGAGCAGTAGCGTCATACGTCTTGATGGCGATGTGCCTTACGTGGGTACTTTCTGATGTCGGCATTTCGGGTAGCCTATCTGGAACACCAAAGCAGCCACTTGATCCACTCGCCATTCGCTATCTCTCGTTCATGCTGGCATGGCTAGTCGGTAGTGCGGTCATCTTGTTTCTCATACGGTATCTTCTAGCAAAGATATACGCCGGAAGTATATGAATGCTGTAGGTCGGAAGCGGACCTTCCAACCTGCCCGAAGCGGGACGCTCCTTGCAACTTTTTAGCTAATTCTGAACGGTAGATAACGGACAAATCCCGCCCCTGTATCCCAATCTAAAGGTTAAGAGCCTCTCAAATCAAGGCCTCTAACGTGACAGCGTTCGAGGCCTTTTGCTTGGCGTAACTCTATAGTCTTCAGCTTCGCAGTTTCTGCGTGATCACGACTTCGCAGCATGCCAGCATCCTCAGCCAATTCTAGTCGCGTGGATTACTCTCCACTAGCTTCAAATTGCCGTCATTACCTGTGTGACACGAGCTTAAGATTCTTCTATTCCAACTCGTAGATTAAGTCTTGTGTCCGGTTTGAACCTGCAGAAAACCAAATCACCCATCTCTGCGATCACGTCGCTGCAAAGCGCAATAGAGGTTTCCGGATACCATTTAAAGCTTTTGTCAAAAAGCAGCAGTAAATCTGCTCTTCCCTTTAGTTGCTCAGCAGGAGCGGGAGCAGTTCTATCGTAGAAATTTCTGCCGCTAGCCAACTGGTACTCTGGAAATTGCCACCATCCGCTTGTTAAAACCTTTCCAGGTGTTGCTGAGATAATTTGTGACATCCGGATGATGTCTGGATTTACTGGAAAGGAAGCGAGATCAGATCTTTTTAGCGATAAAAGTTTCTCGAATTTATCTGTCTGTAAGAAAAGACCGGGACGAGTGCCTTTTTGCATTATTTGCGGCGCAATAAGAAGGAGCGTAGTTGCTACAAATGCGGCCGGCATTATTCTTGATGTTATGAATTGGTTACGTGTTTCGCTAACCTGTCTAAGTTGCTTCGAGGCGTACCAAGCGGCCGCCAACAAAAGGGGGAAGTAAATTAGCATAATACGACGCTCATCCATTCCAGAGATGAGAATGTAGCCGCATAAAAGAACGAGTGGCGCCCAGAAAATAGAGGAAACCAGAAGTAAGGCAGAGGCCAAGAAAATTAACGGTAGCGTGAGCGGATTGGAAAAAGAGTCTAAATGAAGCATGTATCTCCCTGCAGCTGTCGAGCGCTGCCAGAAATGATGTTCAATGAATTTTCCCAGCCCCGGTGCAGTCGGCGGCATCTCAAGACTTCCCGCATGTAAAAACTTCACCAAGAGCTCAGATGTGAAGCTGGAGAAATAGAAGCTTGCTATAAAGACACCGAGTGCTCCCAGGCTTACAGCAATTGCGCGAACGGTGGTCGAGGTGAAATTCGCCCACGTCAACTTCGGTTGGTGCAATGCGCACACTCCGAATGCCAAGAAGGGAATGACTACACCACTTATTAGTTTGGTTGATATAGCAAAGCCGAAGAAGACACTACCCATTGCGAGCGTCGCAGCTTCGTTTCGGCTCAATGGAGCGTTGCTTATGGTATGTAGTCCAAGTATCAAAAAGCCGAGGGCTGTTATTTCACCCAAAAACGACGTCAGTTGATCTGAGAAAGTCGCGCTGGTGAAAATGATGGTGATGCAAAGGAGCCAGGCCAATGAAGAATATTTCTTGGCGGAGTACAAGAAAAAGAACGCTACTAGAGTCAGCGTGAGCGCTAATCCAAGCCGGTCTCCGAAGATTGTCAAAAGCAATGCGCAAAGATACTGTAGTGGCCCGTTGGTGGTAATTCGATAGTCGTTAATGTAGCTAGGGTTATACGTTGACGCGTAAACCAAATCATGAGAAATGCTTTTTGCGACTTGCAGATTGAATGCCGCGTCGAAGCTGACGTCTTGTGTCATTCCTGCAGTAAAAACTAAGACTAAGGCGCTTAGCGATATCAGTATTATCCCAACCTTGAAAAGTGTATTTATTTTTGACTCATTCATAAGCGACATTAGTTCTTCCCAACCAGTCTGTTAAGCGTTTGTAAATGTGGAGGTGCAAAAGCTTAACATTTTTGGTTACTGAGGGTGCCGAATGGATGCTGCCCCCTTGGCAAGGATGAGCATTAATGTTGGTTCTCAATGGCTTATATCCAAACCGCAGAGTTGTATATGGAGTTCTCGATACTCAAGTTAATTTCAATCCGGGTGACTTCTCCTAATTAAAAGAGCCCGGGTCTTTTTCAGGACCCGGGCTCTCTTTGCTGGCAAGTGACCTAGACTGGTCTGATTAAGACAAATCTTCCTCTAGCCATCGCTGCTCGCTATTTTGCGTGCACGGTGTTTGTCAGATTCAGTTATCTCCATTGGGAACAACGTAGCCGACAGACTTGACGTTGGTGAGGATCGACGCAATGTTTCCCGGGCCCGACGTAAGAGAGAACACCAAGAAGAGCTGTTGGGAGACATTGGGGAATTCAACTTCCTCGTTGTCATATGCTGTCGCATTCGCCACTGGCTGCCCCAACGGGATTTCTTTCGCTTCAAATCCAGAAATGAAGCGATAGCTCGCCGAAGCGGTGCCTCCCCCGCCCGAATTGGTGGAAATGTACGAATTGATACGAGCTTTCCAACGCAGTGCAATTGGTGGGCAAGCAAGCGCCGTACTGAAAGCGATTTCAGATCCAGCTGTATTGCCGGAGGCGGCGATGCTAATTTGGGCAGCCTCATAAACCGTATTGCCCGATGCAACGACCCGTCGAATTACCGATTGGCTGGTCCAGTAGAGGGCTGTGATCAGGACGACATAGGGGTAGCCAGGAACGTTGTTCGGCCCAACTGAGGGCGGATTTGCGCTGAAGACTGCGCCTTCGGAACCTTTGCCGTCGGAGAGGGCATATAGGTAAATCCAGCTACCTGCCGTGAAAGCGCCAGCTTGATCACGGCCGTTCAGCACTGGACCGGCCAAGTTGGCGTCTACTGTAATGACTGATGTGTTGTAGCTGGTCTGAACAATTCCCGTGTTCGGGTCACGGAATGTGCGCGATGCAGTGGAGAAATCGAACTTAGTTGCAGGGGAAGTTGCGTTTGCTTTACCAACAAGTCCGCGAATCCCTGAGCGTCCAGTTTTATTGAGCTGGTCCAAGGTGACAGCTTGCTCGCCCCGGCTCGCGGGTGTGATTTGTTGCGCGCCACCGGCGCAGTCGATCAACAACCAGCAAAGAGCGCCGGAATTTAATAGCGGGCCGATATAGGAGGAAAGGCTGACCAGCGCTCCTGCCGGAATCTCGTTGCCCTGCAGGGCATGTCCCGCGAGGCCAACAATGGGAGCCGCAGAGAGCCCATCGGGAGAGAAAGTCGCCGGCCCATCGTTTGTATTGGGCGCAAAAAATTGCTGCTGCACCCCGTTGGTGGTAGGAAGAGTGGACAAAGGAACTGCATTCGAAACGCTATAAGCCGTCGTCATAATTTTCCAATCTGATAAGTAAATTGGCCGCGAACGGAATTGATCGGGGCGTTCCACCCAGCGATGGCGGAGGGCCGACAACACAAATACTGGATGTATGTACAGTATATTCAGCCATATTTAAAAACTCAACGATTCTCATCGCACGATTTTTGACGTTGCCTTGAAATATCGTTTGTAGAAATTACGCGGAGTAGACAGGACTAATTGCCCGAAAGAAAGGGGGGTGATATTTGTTCTAGCTTATAAACTGCTGAAATAAGCTTTGCCTTATAAGTGTGTGTTGGCTATCTAATTCTGAACGGTAGATAACGGACAAATCCCGCCCCCTCGTCCATCAACTACTCAGCATAGTTTGCTGGCTGTTTATCCAGGGTTCGAGTCTGTCCATTCCTGCGAGATTCCTCTTCGGCTAAGATGTCCGCAATCGGCCAGGAGCGGACGCTCTAATCGCACCGATTTTCTTCCTCCTCAGCTAATCTCATGAGCAAACTTTCAGCACTAATTGATGAAGCGCGTATCGGACTGTCGATTCAGCAGGCCATTCCACCGGCGCAGTGGGATGCTATTGCAAAACGGTGTGGCGACAGGGAGGTAGAGGAGATCAAGGAGCGGATAGATGCACTTAGGGCAGAGTTAGCTAACGTCGAGGAGTGGGACGGCGATACTCAGGATGAGATCAACATAGCGATCTCGAGGTTTTCGCGATTGCTTGCGCTGATAGGTGTCAATCCGTAAAGATAGAGTCGGTGTGATGCGTCGTTGACTTTGTAGCCCAGGACGATAGTCCGCTATCGGCCAGATGCGGACAGTTTTAAAAATCACTGATACACGAGAAAATTTCTTATGAATCCGAACTTGGAACAAGCTCTTTTCTCAATCTCTTCGAATCAGGAGAAAAGTTCGGGGGACTATGACGAGAAAGCACTATTGGCTGTCGTGGAAGAATTTGGCCTTCCCAATCTCGGAGACCGAATTTACACAGAGATTCCTCCCACGGTTCCCTTTGAGCTCGTTTGCATACTCTTCGATCTGCTTGCTTGGAGAACCGATGACAATGGCTCCAGCGTTAGGCGCGCAACAGAACGTTGGCTCATAGAGGGCAGGGATGAGCGAAGGATGCTAATTGCACTGCATCTTGAAGCGTACCCGTTCATCTCCGAGAAAGAGATGGTAGAGGTGTTATCCAAGCTGAAATCGACTAATCCACAGATCACACACCGTTGCGCGGAGCTCGTACGGATGCGAAACGGTGTGTGAAGCTAGCACCAGCACTCGCAATACAGCGCGGATGTCCGCAACCGGCCAGAAGCGGACCTTAGTCGCTAGACGTGCTTTTGGGTAATAAGCCTGTCTTTCAGCTTATTCTGAAGGGTAGATGACGGACAAATCCCCCCCCGCAACCAAATGCACTAAGGCGCAAGCCTTGCAGATAAAGGCCTCTAACGTTACCGCGTTAGAGGCCTTTTGCTTTTGCGTGACCTTGTTCAACCGTTGACCACGCGCGTCTATGCGCCTGGGGGGTAGAAGGACGGGGTGCAGATTCTGCCGGTGGCGGAGATCGCTGCCAAGGATGAATTCTTCAATATCAAGAACTGCACGCGGGATAACGTGCTGGCCGCGCATAGGGTGCCGCCGCAGTTGCTGGGGACGATGCCGAATAACACCGGAGGGTTCGGGGATGTGACTAAGGCGGCTGCTGTGTTTGGCTGCAATGAGATTGAGCCGTTGCAGGGGCAGTTTCTTGGTTTGAATGAGTGGATCGGTAGCGAAGTGGTCCGCTTCAGATCTTATCAATTGGCCGGGCGAGATTTATCCGTTGTCTAGCCTTCAGAATCAGCTGAGAAATCCTTGAAAGCGGCGCAGGCGGACTCGTAACAAGTCAATATCTCCATCCAACTTGAGAGAGCATCCGCCTCGTTAATTTTCTTTCGAACGGGTGATGCCACTTGCTCTAAAAAATCGTGGTCAAGTTGGATTTGATATTTCTCCACGTAATAACCAAGATCGAGCCTCCAGATCCAATAACCATCAGATAGCAAACTTGCGGCACCCGATATAACTACCGATTGATTTAGTGGATCTCGGTCAGCCCCCATTACATCGAAGACTGCGACACCGCTTTTCAGATATTCCAGAACCGAAATAACTTCGAATTTTGATAATTTTCCAGCGATATCAGTCAAGCCGGCTGCAGTTTGGTTAGCACCTGGAATCACTTCTTTAAATAGACCGATTACTTTCATGGCGGGATTGGCTCGTTAGCTTTCTATGTATCCAATGCTTGCTTCTGGCTGGTAGCGGTCGTGGCAGCTCTATCGGTCCAAAAATCTGGTTACCTCTGTCGCGGCTCTATTGTCATTCTGGAATTTTTAAATCAAATGATGAAGCCGCGTCCACGTTCAAAGTCAATCGGCCACCATTTTTCAAGAACTCAAAGGCTTCAGGCCCGACCCAGTAGAGATTGATTTTCTCTCTGAAATTCTTCTTGATTGCGGACATAAACTGTCGCATCAATCGCTGCGCAGACGCACTATCTGACCATGTTTCAATAAGACCGTTGAGAAGCACGGTTTCTTCCCAAAATCCACCTGCATTGAACTGCACACAATCTCGGCAGTTCCCCATTTCATACGCTGTCAAGAACCTTCCTTTACCAGGTGGAGGCAAACCAATATATCTCGTCATGGGTTCCACTAACGTTGAAGCACACGCAACCACGTATCGCTCACAGCCTCCTGTTTGGCTACCCGCAGCAATGCCTAGCTCAGGAATGAGTGATGCCGACTCAAACACTGGAGCGCCAGAAGCTGCATATTTTGGATAGGCATGATGAAAGGTTAGATAGTACTTTAGAGCATTTTTTTGTTCGACAGCATTCGTGATTGAGAGGACATCATGTCTCGTTGCAAAAAAAAAGATACGTTTCATAGATAGACGCCTTTGTAGTACTTTGAATAGCCAGATTGACCCGCGCCTGTTTTGCCCCTTTGGGAGTTGACCTGAAAATACTTTCTGCCGCTCAGATTTAGCCGAAAACTTGATGGGAAGGTCCGCTACTGGCCAATTGCGGTATTCGCCTTAAGCTGCGCTTTTTTCAAATCCTTCAAACTGTTCTCCCTGCCCACCAAATTTCTCCGTAAGGTAGCGCTGACAGAATTTTAGAGACGATTGCGTCAATAGGCGTTGTGTCGTAACGATACCAAGCACTTTCATCAGGGCCTGGTGGATTTTGAAGACGAAGACGATCGTCGGGGTGCAGGTAATGTACTGTTACTTTTAGTGCAGGATTCGCGGCTGGCCGGTGTTCGTATCAACAGCCAATTTCCACAACCACGTGCACTACCACCAGACGGCTCACCAGATTTGACCGTATTTGCCTTTGAATTACTGAAGCGTGAAGATCGCCAGCTTTTGAATGTCGGCGAAACGGTAGACCTGATTCCTTGAAGTCGCAATACCGCCAGAAACCGTCATTGTTGAATGGAAGCCTATGCAGTTGATTTGCGGGAGAAATTGACCCACTGTGATTTTTTGGTTTGAAGACCAAGCCGAATTAGAAGGCAGTGGCGCCGGGTCAAGAAGCGACGCAAGGCAAGATGGAAGATATGGACCTTGTTGTCAAGATGAAATGCAAATGAACATTCAATTGATTTTGGGGAAATTTTATGCAGTTTTTTGGATCGATTGAGAATATCAAGTCAAAGACAGGAAAAACTGTAACCATTGAAGGCGTCTTCGTAATGGAGCGTGGTGTTGGCTATTTTGTTCAGTCAAGGGATCGGATCGCGCAGAAGACCGGTGCCATTTTGCTTGAGTACCCAGGGCTGGAGAAGCGTTTGCTCTCTACCGTGCCAGCCTATGGTGGAGGTCCATATAGCTACTGCCACGACGCTATCATTTCGGGCATTTTAAAAGCTAATATCGGACTGGAGTTTCCAATGGCAATTGATGAAATTCATAATTTCATTATTCGTCATCCGTCAGGAGAGAACTTCGTAGTGTTAAGCTAGATAGTGTCGACGGCATTGGAGTGATCATCCGGGAATTTGTCCCGTTCTCTCAGCTTATTCTGAACGGTAGATAACGGACAAATCCCGCCTCGCAACCAAATGCACAAGGCGAAAGCCTTGTAGATAAAGGCCTCTAACGTTACCGCGTCAGAGGCCTTTTGCATTTGCGTGCCTTCCACCAGACTTTTTAGCCGTTGACCATCAGTGAAGTGTTTTTCTCCTCGCCAGGTTCTTTTTCGTTTCTTGAAAATGTTTGTGTCAGTCGTTTCCCCGCCTCGGTCTGAAACCCGGAGTCGCTTCCGCCGCCGTCAAAGAGAAGGGCCCTGGTGCACCTGAATCGCCTCCCGGCTGCAAGCAGCCCTCTTCGTGATAGCATCCGACACATTATTCACACCAAGGAAAGCCGCCCATGTCAGAACTGGAACAAGACCCCTGGATCGTCCGTGCCGAAGAGTTGAAGACGCAAATGGAATCCCTGCTGGTCGCCCAGCTGGAAGAATATGAAAAGATGACCGCCAAGCTCGAACAGTGGAAGCAGAATCCCGGCGGCTCCTGGCTCACCCAGGCGGATTACCAGCCCTGGCAGGAAGCCCTCAAGAAGCTCGAAGCCGCGCAGCGCGAATTCGATGGCCACATCAGTACGCGTGTGAAGAAATAAGCATCACCTCGCCCGCCCATCGCGCGGGCACAAGAACAACGCCGTGAGCACTGACGCACACGGCGTTTTTTCTTTCCGCTCAGGATGTTCCAGCTTCTCCGTCCGCCTCCCCTGTGCCTGCACTTGCATTGGAAGTTGAAGCTGAAGCCGAACGCCTGCGCCGCCGCTTGCTCCAGCGCCGCGCACGGTCCACCACCACCTCCATGAACTGCTGGGCCGTCTCGGGTTTGAGCAGGTATTCCACGGCTCCCGCTTCCAGCAAGGCAGGCATCTCCGGCGGATAGTCACTGTCCGGAAATACCACGATCGGCACCGCACGCGTGTCGCGGCCCGCCTTCATGGCCTGGATGAAGTCCAGGCCGTTGTTTTCCATCATGCCTGGGTCCAGAAAGATCATGCCCGGCAGCTGCATCTCGCCATCCGCACGGCGCTGCAACAGTCCCTCGATGGCCGCGTCTGCTTCGTCAACCCACTGCAATACACAGTGAAAATTGTTGCGCCAGAGCGCAAAGCGCACCAGCTCTACTGCTTCGCCGTTCGACTCAATCATCAGTATGATCGGCGGTTTCATGGTCTTGTCCTTCTCTTGTAGTGACCCTGATCACCATTCCTGTGCCACGGGAATCCATGCTGACCTCTGCGGGCGCTGCTCCGGGCACAAAACTTCATCTGCAGTCTGACAAAAATGCGAAAAAGCTCCTAGCAGGAATTTCCTGATAAGCGCTGTTGTCACTGTCTACAAGACGGTCGTGCGGGTTTCAATTGGCTCTGAAGGCAAATCCTTGCCAGCGGGCATCCAGGCCTCTGCCGTCAAGATCCTTCATCTCCCCAACCCCTATCTGCATTGCGGTGTAAGCTAAACCTTCATTTGCACGCCAGCGAACCCGGTTGCATCATGCAGTTCCCGCCAGGTGAGATTGTGAAAATCGGGGAATTGATCAGCGCGGGCACCGTTTGCCTTGACCGGCCGCTATGCCAGCATGCGTCCGCCGTGGCACGCCGCTTGCTGCACTTCTGAGGGAACATGCAGCCTGCTGTCCTGTTGACCGCTGGCCCGCCGTTCCGGATTTGAACAGGCACACCATCATCATGAATGCACCACTGACATCAGCCGCCGCGCAACCGACCGAGGCGACGCTGGACATCCTCAAGACCCTCATCGGTTTCAACACCATCAGCCGCGAATCCAACCTGGGCCTCATCGAATGGGTCCGCGATCTTCTCGAACGCCACGGTGCCACCACCCGCCTGACCTACGACGCCGAACGGCGCAAGGCCAATCTCTTTGCCACGCTGGGCGATGCCGGTCCCGGCCGCTTCGGTACCGTCTTCTCCGGACATACCGATGTGGTGCCGGTCAAGGGACAGAACTGGGATACCGACCCCTTCGTGGCGCATGTGGCCGATGGCAAATTGTTCGGCCGCGGCGCTTGCGACATGAAAGGTTTCATCGCGGTCTGTCTGGCCCGCCTGCCGGCCATCGCGCAGGATCGCCTGCACACACCGCTGCACTTTTCGTTCTCTTACGATGAAGAAGTGGGCTGTCTGGGTGTGCGCGAACTGCTGGCGGACCTGCAGCAGAACGACATCAAGCCCACCGGCGTCATCATCGGCGAGCCCACCATGATGCAGCCCGTGATCGCACACAAGGGCAAGCGCTCCTATCGCTGCTCGGTGCATGGCCATGCGGCGCACTCGTCCTGTCCGCACCTGGGCATCAACAGCATCGACTATGCGGCCATGATGCAGCTGAAGATCCGCGAGATCGCGTTGCGCGTGCGCCATTCGGAAGCGCAGGATTACGACTTCGACGTGCCGTATTCCTCCATCGTCACCACGCTCTCCAATGGCGGCAACGCGCCCAACATCATTCCGGACAAGGCCGAGTTCGTCTTCGAACACCGCTTCCTGCCCGGTATCGATCCGGCCGGGGTGTTCGACGAAGTGAAGCGTTATGCAGAACAGGAAGTGCTGCCGCAGATGCAGATCGAAGGCGCGCAAGGACGCATCGAATTCGAAACGCTGACGGCCTATCCGGGCATGAGCACGTCGCCCGATGATCCGCTGGTGAGTTCGGCACTGCGCATCCTGGGTAGTGAACGCGCGCGCAAGGTCGGCTTCGGTACCGAAGGCGGGCTGTTCGGTCAGGCCGGCATGCCGGCGGTGATCTGCGGGCCGGGCGACATCATCCATGCGCACAAGCCCAACGAGTTCGTGACACTGGAGCAATTGGCCCGATGTGAAAGTTTCTTCGACAACTTCGTCGCTTCGGCGCATCTGAAGGCGGGTTGACCGCTCAGTTGTCTTGGCCAGGATGAACAAAGGCGCTTGCCCGTGAGGGTCAAGCGCCTTTTTTTCGGAGCGGGAAGAGTCAGGCCGGAGCGCGAACGCGCTTGTCCAGCGAGGCCGAGACGGCCACCGTCACCAGGCCCAGCAGGGCGAAGACCGAGCCGATCAGGGGCAGGTCGGTCAGCGGCAGGCCAGCCGAGATCGCCAGTCCACCGACCCAGGCGCCAGTGGCATTGCCGAGGTTGAAGGCCCCCTGGTTGAGGGTCGAGGCGAGGTTGGGCGCGCCGCGTGCGGTGTCGAGCACGCGGATCTGCGCACCGGGCACCACCGCAAAGGCGAAGGCCCCCCAGGCGAACATCGTTGCCAGCGTCGGCCACTTGTAATGGCTGGTGAAGGAAAACAGCCCCAGCACGATGGCGATGCACAGGAACACGCCGCACATCACCGGCATCAGTTTCCAGTCCGCCAGCTTGCCGCCGACCAGGCCACCCACGGTGATGCCCGCACCGAAGAGCAGCAGCACCCAGCTTTCTTCGCGGGCGCTGAAGCCGGTCACGTCCAGCAGGATGTAGGCGATGTAGGTGATCACGCTGAACATGCTGATCGAGGCCAGCGTCGAGGTCAGCAGCGACAGCTGCACGCGGGTATCGATGATGGAGCGGAACTCCTGGAAGATATTGCCGGCCTGCATGGGGATCTTCTTGGGCAGCATGGTCCACAGCATGACGGCGGCCAGCACGCCGATGCCGGTCACCACGCCGAAGGTGGAGCGCCAGCCCGCCGCATGGCCGAAGGCGGTGCCCAGCGGCACGCCCAGGATGTTGGCCACGGTCAGGCCGGTGAACATCAGCGCCACTGCCTGTGCGCGCTTCTGCGGCGTCACCAGTTCTGCTGCCACCACCGAGCCGATGCCGAAGAAGGCGGCATGGCAGAAGGCGGTGACCACCCGCGCCACCATCAGGAACGGGTAATTGGGGGCCAGCGCGCACAGCACATTGCCGAGGATGAACAGGCACATCAGCCCCACCAGCGCCTGCTTGCGCGGCCACTTGGCGGTAAGGATGGCGAGGATGGGCGCACCGGCGGCCACGCCCAGGGCATAGCCCGAGACCAGCATGCCTGCGGCCGGGGCCGTGACACCCAGATCAAGCGCAACGTCGGGCAGCAGGCCCATGATGACGAATTCAGTGGTGCCGATACCGAAGGCGGCAACGGCGAGGGCAAACAGGGGCCAGTTCATGCGCAGTCCAGGTGGAGGGTGGAGAGGAGGAGGGCGCGGCCAGGGCAGACCGCGCAAAGCCGCAAGTTTACCGTTGGATGGAAATCGCTGCAGGACTCAAGCCGGATCGGCTGCCAAGGGGCGGCCAAACCAGCTCTTCAGGAAGGACATCAGCGCGCCATACGCCGGCAGGAAGAACAGCAGGCTGATGGCGATCTTGAAGCCGTAATCGACCAGCGCGATCTCCACCCAGTGCTCGGCCATGAAGGGATCGCTGCTGCGCCAGAAGGCGATGGAGAAGAAGGCGATGGTGTCGCTGGCATTGCCGAAGATCATCGACACCGACGGTGCCAGCCACCAGTGGCGCGAAGCCCGCAGGCGATTGAACACCTGCACGTCCAGCACCTGCCCCAGCACATAGGCCATGAAGCTGGCCGCCGCGATGCGCGCCACGAAGACATTGAAATGCGTCAGCGCGCCGAAGCCCTGCCATTGCCCCATGTAGAACAGGGCGGAGATGCCGTAGGAGATGAACAGGGCCGGCAGCATCACCGCGAAGATGATGCGGCGGGCCAGTGGCGCACCGAAGAAGCGCACCGTCAGATCGGTCGCCAGGAAGATGAAAGGAAAGCTGAAGGCGCCCCAGGTGGTATGCAGCCCGAAGATCGAAACGGGCAATTGCACCAGGTAGTTGCTGGAAGTGATCACCAGCAGGTGGAACAGGGAAAGCCAGGTCAGCAGCGCGGCATGGCGGCGCAGGTCGAGAGTCGTCATATGAACCTTTTTGATGAATGGGGGCGAGGGAACCCATGGAACACGTCCGGCCGCCGCGCGGGCATGGCCACCGAAGACCGGACAGAAGGGGCAGGATTTTATCACAAGGCCCGGTCCCGGCCCTTGAGGTACACTCTTGCGCTTTTGGGCAGGTGCAATGAACAGCAAGAAGGCAACCCTGATCGGTTTGAGCGCCGTGGTCTTGTGGAGCGCCATCGTTGGCCTGATCCGCGGCGTGAGCGAACATCTCGGTGCCACCGGCGGCGCGGCGGCCATCTATACGGTGGCTTCGCTGATCCTGATGGTGTCGGTCGGTTTCCCGCGCCTGTCCAGCTTCCCGCGCAGGTATCTGGTGTGGGGCAGCGTGCTGTTCGTGGCGTATGAACTGTGCCTGTCGCTCTCGATCGGCTACGCCCATACCGGCCGCCAGGCCATCGAAGTGGGCATGGTCAACTACCTGTGGCCGACCTTCACGCTGGTGGCGGCGATCCTCTTCGGCGGGCAGCGCGCGACGCTGCTGGTGGTGCCGGGCTTCATCCTGTCCATGCTGGGCATCTGCTGGGTACTGGGCGGCAATCAGGGCCTGGACCTGCCGGTCATGCTGGCCAACATCCAGGACAATCCCCTGAGCTACGGCCTGGCCTTCATCGGTGCCCTGATCTGGGCGGCCTACTGCACCGTGACCACCCGCATCGCCGAGGGCAGGAACGGTGTGACCCCTTTCTTCATGCTGGTGGCCTTGGCCTTGTGGGTGAAGGTCCTGCTGGGCGGTCATGCCGCTGAACTTTCCTTCAGCGTGCCCGCGCTGGTCTATCTGCTGCTGGCGGCTGCCGCCATGGGGCTGGGTTATGCAGCCTGGAATGTGGGCATCCTGCATGGCAACGTGACAGTGCTGGCGGGGGCATCGTATTTCATCCCGGTGTTTTCCTCCGCACTGTCGGCCGCGCTGCTGCGCGCGCCGCTGCCGCCGTCGTTCTGGGTCGGCGCGGCGCTGGTGTGTGCCGGATCGATTCTCTGCTGGCGCGCCACCGCTGCTGGACGCAGAAAGGATTGATCTCCCGCTACGGGCGGCGGAGTTCCCAGCCTGGGACGCTGCTAACAAAGTTTTACATCGCATCGGGCTTTCCTGACGCCGTTGTCATCGACGCGTAACGGCGAGGTCATCATGACTGCCTAGACTCCTGCTTTTTTCAGAGCAAGGCCGCGCAACGCGGCAAGAGTCATGCTGTCATCCCTTCCTCTTTCTCCACAGCGCACGGTACCCGGTGCGGCCATGCTGCGCAGAGCGCAGCCGGCGCTGCTGGTACTGGCTGCGCATCTGGGCTTGCTGTGGCTGGCCACGCAGATGCACGCCTTGCCCGCGCCCATCTCCACGCCACCGGTACCGCCCACCGTGATGCTGGCACTCCTCGAGTCCGCACCGCAGCCGCCCTTGCCTGCGACATCACCGCATCCTGCAGCCCCCGTGCGCACTGTGCCATTGCGGCCGACACCCATGCCGCACCCCCGTCAGGCCGTGGCACCCGCGCCGGCCATGGTCACTTCTGCCGATACGTCATCTGCGCCATCCGCGCCATCTGCTCCTTCCTCGCCAGCTGCTCCAGCGTCTGCGCCCGAGGCCGCCGCTGCCCCGGTAACGCCGGCCGCCCCGATGATCCGCCCGCCCGTCATTACCAGCGGCGTTCAGTACCTCACTGCACCGCAGCCGGTCTATCCCGCTGCGGCCCGCCGTCGCGGCGATGAAGGCGAGGTGCTGCTGCGCGTGCTGATCAATGCCCAGGGCGGGGTGGAGCAGATTGCACTGGAACGCTCTTCCGGCATCGCCAGCCTCGACCAGGCTGCGCGCGAGGCCGTCCAGCGCGCGCGCTTCCAGCCCTATGTGGAGCAGGGCAGGGCGCTGCCTGCCTATGTGGTCGTACCGATCAAATTTCAATTGACGCAGTAACCCCGAACGAAAGGAATCAGCAATGGATGCAAGTCCCTACGGCCTCACGGCCCTGTGGTCGCAAGGCGATGTCGTCACCAAGGCGGTGGCGCTTCTGCTGACGATGATGTCGATGGCCTCGTGGTATGTGATCGTGACCAAGGCCCTGCAATTGTGGCGCTACCGCACGCCGGCGCACGCCGCCGGCCACGCGTTCTGGGAGGCCGGCAACGTCGCCGCCGGCATCACCCTGCTGGGCCGTGACAATCCCTTTGCCGCGCTTGCCAGCGCCGGCCAGGGCGCAGTCGATCACCACACCACGCACCAGGGCCAGTTGCAGGATCGCCTGCCGGTCAGCGAGTGGGTCACGCTGTCGCTGCGCCAGGCCATCGATGAAGCCGCGGCCAGCCTGCAGTCGGGCATGGCGGTGCTGGCCTCGGTCGGCTCGACGGCTCCCTTCGTGGGCTTGTTCGGCACGGTCTGGGGCATCTACCACGCCTTGGTCTCCATCGGCAGCAGCGGCCAGGCCAGCATCGACAAGGTCGCCGGTCCGGTCGGCGAAGCGTTGATCATGACGGCGCTCGGGCTGGCAGTGGCCATTCCCGCCACCTTTGGCTACAACGCGCTCCTGCGCGGCAACAAGAGCATCCTCGCGCGACTGAACAAGTTCGGTTTCGAACTGCATGCGCTGTTCGTCACCGGGGCGCGCGCCGATGCCGCCTCTGCCGCGGCGGAACAGGCCCCGGCCCTGCGCCTGCGCACGCGGGGAGCTGCATGATGGGCATGGGTTCCCTCTCCGATTCGGACGATGACTTCAATCCCGAGATCAACACCACCCCGCTGGTGGACGTGATGCTGGTGCTGTTGATCATCTTCATCATCACGGTCCCGGTCATGAACAACGCCGTCAAGATCGACCTGCCGCGCGCCACCGCCCAACCCGATACGCTCAAGCCGGACAGCATCAACCTCGCCATCGATGCCGACGGCAAGACCTTCTGGAACGACGAACCGGTCGATCAGGCGCAACTGCAGGCTCGCATCGGCAAGGCAGCCTCCGCACCGCAGCCGCCGGAACTGCATCTGCGAGCAGCGCGCACCACACCCTACGAAAAAGTGGCACAGGTGATGGCCATGGCACAGGCGGGCGGGCTGGCCAAGATCGGTTTCGTGACTGATCCACGGCCATGAACCCGATAACGACCCGATAAAAAAAAGAAGACTGGCCGGCATTGCCCGGTCGGTCCATTGCATAGCCAAATCAACTCCCTCTCTCTCCACATCCACTGCGAGTCCGACATGAATTCCACACGCATTGCCCGTTTCCGTCCGTCCACCATGCGCCGTGCCCTGCTCGGCGCCGGCCTCCTGCTGGGCAGCGCCGGCCCGCTGATGGCGCAGGCCGATGACAGCGTCCTGCCCCAGATCACCGTCACCGACAGCGCCGACAAGAAGAAGCTGGCCGAGAAGGTCAGCAGCGGTGCCCTCGGTGATCGCTCCGAACTGGAGACGCCGTTCTCCACGCGTGCGGTCAAGAGCGACGAGATCGAAGATCGCCAGGCCACCTCGCTGGCCGAGGTGCTGAAGTACGACGCCAGCGTCAGCAACAACAGTCCGGTCAATGGCACGCACCCGGCCACCATCTCGGTGCGCGGCCTGCGTCTGGATGACCTGAACGGCTACAAGATCGATGGCCTGGCCAACATCAACCGCGGGACTGAAATGCCGCTGGAGATGTTCGAGCAAGTGGAAGTGCTCAAGGGTTTGTCCGGCTTCATGTATGGTTTCGGCTCGCCGGGCGGGATCATCAATTACGTCACCAAGCGCCCGACCGATGACACCTTTTTTGCCACCGATCTCGGCTATGCCAGCGGCGGTACCTGGAAGGAACATGTCGATGCCGGTGGGCGCTTTGGCGAGGACCAGCGCTTCGGTTACCGCGTCAACCTGGTCAACGAAAGCGGCGATACCGAGGCCGACCACGGCAGCATCAACCGCCAGTCCATCGGCGCATCCTTCGATGCCCACCTCACCAGCGACCTGACCGTGCGGCTGGATGCCATCTACCAGCGCCGCATCGCCACCGGCGGCACCGATGTCATCGTCAGCGGATTCAGGATTCCTTCGCCGCTGGATGGCACGACCCGGCTCTACAGCAATGGCTCCTTCACCGATGTCGATTACCGCCTGGTGACGCTGAGCGCCGACTACCGTCTTTCGGATGACTGGAAGGCCAGCGTCGCCGTGCGTCACTCCGAATCGGTACGCATCTACAAGAAGGACCAGTACTACATCACCAGCAACAGCGGCAATTACCGTGACCGTGTGACCTCGGAATACCACGGCTATGAATTCAACGAAGCGCAAGCCATGGTACAGGGCAAGGTGCGCACCGGATTCCTCCAGCATGAGCTGGTGTTCGGCGCGATGGCGCAGAACCTGCTCTCGACCTCCTCGGTCAATACGCCCAAGCCTTACATCGGCACCGGCAACCTGTATGCGCCGACGATCTACTCGGCCGACAGCGTCAACTACAGCGGCGGCACTTATCGCGATGAAAAGACCACCCAGACCGCGCTGTTCGCCAGCGATACGATGAAGTTCGATGACCGCTGGTCGGTACTGGCCGGTGTGCGCTATACCAACTACATCGATACCGCCTACAGCACTGCCAACACCACCAGCGCGCGCTTCACCGCCAATCCGCTGAGCCCGACGGCAGCCGTGATGTACAAGCCGCGCGCCGATACCACGGTCTACGTCAGCTATGCCGAAGCATTGGAGCAGAGTGCCTCCGCGCCGACTACTACCGTCAATGCCAACCAGACCTTCGCGCCGATCAAGAGCAAACAGGCCGAAGTGGGCGTCAAGACCGAGCACGATGGCTGGAACGGCAGCCTGGCACTGTTCCGCATCGAGCGCGGTTCGCAGTACATCAACAGCGCCAACGTCTACGTGGCCGATGGCCAGAGCGTGTATCGCGGCGTGGAAGCCAATGGCTCGCTGCAGCTCACGCGTGATTTGAGCCTGGATGGCAGCGTCATGGTCATGGGGTCGGAGATCACCCACGCTGCGGCCGCGGTCAACGGCAAGCGTGCCGTCGGTGCGGCCGATATGCAGGCCGGTGCGCAATTGACTTACCGCGTGGCAGCCTTGCCGGGGCTGCAATTGCATGCCGGCGCGCAGTATGTCGGCACCATGGCGCTGGATTCGGCCAATGCCAACATGCTGTCGCCATACAGCCTGTTTGATGCGGGGCTGAACTATCGCACCCGCATCGGTGGCCACATGACGACCTGGAGCGCCAACATCACCAACCTGGCCAATCGCAAGTACTGGACCTACTATCAGGAAACTTACCTGAACGTGGGTGCGCCGCGTACCCTGAACCTGAACGTGCGCGCAGACTTCTGAGTGCCAGGGTTTTCCTGATTCGGAAAGGATGAAACAACATGATCGGTGGCATGTTCTCCAATCAGCCCGCAAGGGCCTGTGTCTGGCTGAGCGGCATGCTGCTGGCCGCCAGCCTGGCGCAGGCCGCCGATCGTGATGATCGCCAGACCAAGACCCCCTACGCACCACGCCAGACGATGGCCAGCCTGGAGCCGGTTCCGCCTGGATATGAACCGGTGTTCACGCAACTGCTGGCGCGCCATGGATCACGCGGGCTGACAGGGATGAAATCCGATCTGGCCTTGTATCACCTGTGGCAGCAAGCCGAACAGGAGGATGCGCTGACCCCGTTGGGCCGCGAACTGGGACCGGCCTTGCAGGCCATGCTGCGCGCCAACTTCCTGCTGGGGGCCGGGGTGCCAGGCATCAGCCAGCCCGGCTATGGCAACGAGACCCGGACCGGCTTGCAGGAGCATGCCGATCTGGCGCACCGGATGGTGCAGCGCCTGCCCGGCCTGTTCGATCAGGCCGGCAGCGCCGGGCGCGCGGTGGTCGTGGTCAGTTCCGGCAAGGATCGCGCAGTGGACAGTGCCGAGGCCTTCACCCGGGCGCTGCTGGTGGTCCGCCCTGGTCTGTGCGACCAGGTGCAGGGGCCGTCCAGCGATGCCTATCTGCTGTATTTCCACCGCTTGCCCAAGACGCCGCCGGCAGAGAACTCCGGCGCGGATCCTCAGCAGGCGCTGCGCCTGCAGACCTGGCGCGACAGCCAGGCCTACCAGGCTTATGCCCGCAGTCCGGCCTTACAGGCGCAACTGGCCCGCATCCGGCAGGATCCGCGCTTGCAGGAGGCGGCCGATGTGGTCCTGGCACGGCTGTTCAAGCCAGATTTTCTGAGCCGGCTGGGGCAGGGGAGCTACCGGTTCAGCAACAGCGGCACGCTGACATTTTCCAGCGCCGATGGCCGTTACACCAACACGCTGACCGGCGATGGCCGCAGCGTGATTGTCAACGGCTTGCAGGCCGCCTGGGCGCTGTATGACCTTTATGCCATCAGTGCCGGCATGCGCAGCGAACTGGAGCAGGCTGGCAGCGATGTGAAGGAATTTGAACGATTCATGCCACCGTTGGCGGCGCAGCGTTATGCCGAGGCTGAAGATGCTGAAGACTTCTACAGCAAGGGGCCGGGCATGGTGGAGCAGGGCGATGTGACCTGGCGCATGGCGCGCATCCTGCTGCAGGATTTTTTTGATGAGGCTGATGCCATTGAGCGCGGGCAGCGCCGCCATCTGGCCAAGCTGCGTTTCGCCCACGCCGAGATCGTGATCCCGCTGGCTGCGCTGATGGGCCTGCCCGGCGCATCGCAGCAGGTGACCGAGCGCGCGCCCTATGCCCCGGCCAGCAATGGCTGGCGTGGCGCGCTGATCGCGCCGATGGCCGCCAACCTGCAATGGGACATGTTCGCCAATGCCGCAGGCCGCACCGTGGTGCGCCTGCTGTACAACGAAGCGGAGATGGATTTCAAGCCGGCCTGCGATGCTGCGCGGCTTTCGCCGGGCAGCCATTACTACGACTATCGCGCCTTGCGGGCCTGTTACGGATCGGCCCGCAAGGCCGAACAGCACAATCAGAACTGATAGCTCACGCCCACCCGCAGCACCGGATACAGGTTGTAGCCATGCACCTTGTCGCTGAGCTGGGCGTTTTCGGCCGCCACGTCGGTGGCCAGGCGCGCGCAGATTGCGGCGGGGGCGTTGCAGCCGGAGTTGCTGACCGACGTCGAGGCATTGCCCTGGAACATCACGCCCAGGTCGGCCGTGAAGCCCCAGCCCGCCTTGGCCGGGGCGACTGCGTTGCCCCAGCCCAGGCCCACGTAGGGTGCGAACTTCTTGAAATCGATGCGGCCATCGACCTGGCCTGCCTGCGAAGCGGTATAGACGTTGCCATTGATGGTATAGATGCCGTTGGCCTTGGGTTTGCCGGTGGCGTCGATCTTGTTGCCGTTGTAGACCACGCCGCCGGAGAGACGGAAGCCGTTGTCGAACGGGAACCAGTCCAGCAGCGCATCGAAGGTGCGCAGCTTGGCTTTGGCATCGTAGTTCACATCATTGGTGCTGGAGTTGAAGGAATAATCAAAATAGTTGACCCCGAAGCGGGCATTGAGCTGTTGCGCCAGCGGCACGCTCAGGTGGACGCCCACGCCGGTAGTGCCGAGTTCGCCACTGAGGCCTAGATTGGCGGCCTGGGCGGTGCTGCCAAGGGCAGCCAGGCTGATGAGACAAGCGCAGGAAAGTTGGAAACGGTGCACGAAGAAATCCCCCGGGATTGAAGATGAAAGACGGTCAGTTGCCGTCCATCGCAGCCTAGGGTTTGGTGCATCGCTCTGTAAAGCGCGACAATGCCGAAAAGCAATCGAAAAGCGGCAGGACGGAGACGCCGCGTGACATTGGCACCACAGACGGCGGTTTCAGGCTTGCTGTAGATGCCGCTCCGGCAACAGGTCCTGAGCCTTTGATGCACATCAATGCGGTCCTGCAGTGATCTGTCTATTCTACAAGCTCCAGTCAATACCAGCTCGCCCGGTGGGCTCGCGGCCCAGCGCATGTGCGCGCCGCGTCAGTCCGGCGTGGCAGCCGGCCAGGAGCATCGCATGCAAGTCGCCCATCCGTCCATCCTGCATCCATCCGCCAGTCTCGCCGGCATGAACAAGGCCGTCCTGCGCAAAATGGACCAGCGTGGTCCGCGTTACACGTCCTATCCCACGGCAGATCGCTTTTCGAGTGACTTCGCCGTCACCGACTACCTGCATGCGGTCTCCGACCGCCGCAACATGAGCGCCTGGCGGGCGCTGTCGCTGTACCTGCACATCCCGTTCTGCGACACCATCTGCTATTACTGCGCCTGCAACAAGATCGTCACCAAGAACCGCGCCAAGGCCTCGCTCTACCTGAGCTACCTCAAGCGCGAGATCAGCATGCAGGGCTCGCTCTTCTCCGGCATGAACCAGGTCGAGCAGCTGCACTTCGGTGGCGGTACGCCGACTTACCTCTCCGACGAGCAGATGTCGGACCTGATGAACCATATCCGCCACAGCTTCACGCTGGCTCCGGATCACGTGGGTGAATATTCGATCGAGATCGATCCGCGCACGGTGTCGGTGGCGCGTGTCCACAAGCTGCGTGAGCAGGGGTTCAACCGCATCAGCCTGGGCGTGCAGGATTTCGATCCGGAAGTCCAGCTGGCGGTCAATCGCGTGCAATCCGAAGAACAGACCCTGCAGATCATCGCTGCCGCGCGTGAAGCCGGCTTCCGCTCGGTCAGCATCGACCTGATCTACGGGCTGCCCAAGCAGAACGTGATGTCGATGTCGCGCACGCTGGCCAAGGTCATCGCCGCCAGCCCGGACCGCATCGCCGTCTACAACTATGCGCACATGCCGGCACTGTTCAAGACCCAGCGCCAGATCAAGGAAGAAGACCTGCCCAGCGCCGACAGCAAGCTGGACATGCTGTCGCTGTGCATCCGCCAGCTGACCGGCGCCGGTTACGTCTACATCGGCATGGATCACTTCGCCAAGCCCACCGACGACTTGGCCATCGCCCAGCAGCAGGGGCGCCTGCATCGCAACTTCCAGGGCTACTCCACCCATTCCGAGACCGACCTGGTCGCCTGCGGCGTCTCGGCCATCAGCGCCGTGGGCGGCAGCTACAGCCAGAATGAAAAGACCCTGGACGGCTATTACGCCCGCCTGGAAAATTCCACGCTGCCCATCGCCCGCGGCATTCAGCTGGGCATGGATGACGTGCTGCGCCGTCTGATCATCCAGCGGCTGATGTGCAATTTCGAGCTGTCGATCAATTCGCTGGAGATCGCTTATCCCATCGTTTTCCGCGAATACTTCGCGCAGGAGATGGAAAAACTGAAGCAACTGGAAGAGGACGGCCTCATCAATATCGAACCCGAATGGATCACGGTCGAGCCCAAGGGCCGTCTGCTGATTCGCAACATCTGCATGGTGTTCGACCGCTACCTGACCCAGGACCGCGAAAAAGCCGCAAGCCAGAACAAGGACACACCGCAGCGTTATTCGCAAACCGTGTGAGCGGGGCGCGTCGATGAACCTGCTGCCGATCTTCCTGGTAGGCCTGATGGGCAGCGTCCATTGCATCGGCATGTGCGGCGGCATCATCGGTGCGCTCAGTTCAGCCGCGCCGCCGCGCGCCCCGGCCGTCGCCGCCCAGGCGCTGGCCATGGCCGCAGCGCCGGGGCGTGCGGCGCATCGCATCATTCCCCTTCATGTCGCCGGCTCCGCCCAGGTCCAGGCCTTCGGGCAGGATCTGGTGCGCGTGCTGGGCTACAACCTCGGTCGCCTGTCCAGCTACGCGCTGGCCGGCGCGCTGGCCGGTGGCATCGCCGCCGGACTGTTGCGCGGTGCCGATGTGCTGGGCTGGCTGGCACCGGCACAGACGGTGGCCTACGTCATCACCAATCTTGTCCTGATCCTGCTGGGGCTGTACCTCACCCAGTGGTGGAGCGCCCTGTCCCGCATGGAGCAATGGGGTAGCGGTCTTTGGTCCCGACTGCGTCCCCATGCAGCGCGGCTGGTGCCAGTGGATACGCCGGTCAAGGCGCTGCTGCTGGGCAGCCTGTGGGGCTGGCTGCCGTGCGGGATGGTCTACAGTGCCTTGCTCACCGCCCTCATGGCTGGCAGCGCCGTGCAAGGGGCGCTGACCATGCTGGCCTTCGGGGCGGGCACCTTGCCGGTGCTGCTGGTGGCCGGCATGTCCGGTGCACGCTTGCGCCAGTTGGCTGCGCGCCCTTGGGTGCGGCGCAGCGCCGGCGTGATCGTCTTGGCCTTCGGGTTGTTGGGTTTGCTGCGTGCCGCCGAGATTGGCGGCCTGGGCATTGCGCGCGGCTGGATCGACGTGTTCTGCGTCAGCCCGGTGCACGGAGGATGAGCATGCATGACGACGGGAGTGATGCGGCGAACCTGTGTTTCCATTGCGGCCAGCCTGTGCCAGCGGGGGAGTCCTGGACGCTGGACATCGGTGGGCTCAACCGGACCCTGTGCTGCGTGGGCTGCCAGAGCGTGGCCCGGCTCATCGTCGAGAGCGGATGTGAAGATTTCTACCTGCGGCGGACCGTTCCCTCTGCCCGCATCGATCCAGAACACTTGCTGCCGCCAGAGCTGGCCCTGGTGGATCTGCCCGTGCAGACAGCCGAAGGTGAAGTTTCTGACGCAGGGGACCACGCGCAGGAACTGGTGCTTTCCATCGATGGCTTGCGCTGCGCCGCCTGCGTCTGGCTGATCGAGAAATACCTGGCCCGTCTGCCCGGTATCGACATGGCCGAACTCAACGTGGCCAGTGCGCGCCTGCATATCCGCCGCGATCCTGCGCGCTGTTCTACTTCCACCATCCTGCGCGGCCTGCATGGCCTGGGCTATACGGCCTATCCCTTCGATCCGCTGCGCCAGGGCGAGCAGGCGCGCCGCGCCAGCCGTCGCCTGTTCCGCCAGTTGTTCATCGCGGGGCTGTCGATGATGCAGGTGATGATGTATGCCATCCCGGTCTACATGACGCATGAAGGCATCGATCCCGACATGATGGCGCTGATGCGCTGGGCCAGTCTGTTCCTGACCATTCCGGCGGTGTTCTATTCGGCCTTGCCGTTCTTTACCGGTGCCTGGGCGGGGCTGCGGGCGCGTGCGCCCGGGATGGACCTGCCGGTGGCCATCGGCATTGCTGCGGCCTTCACTGGCAGCGCCATCGCGACGTGGCGCGGCGAGGGCGAGATCTGGTTCGACAGCGTGAGCATGTTCATCTTCCTGCTGCTGGCCAGCCGCTACCTTGAGACTGCCGCGCGGCGCAAATCGGCCGCAGCGCTGGAGCGCATGCAACAGGCTTTCCCGGCGTCGGCGCTGGTACTGCGCGGCTATCCGCTGCAACGCGAGACGACGCTGGTGGCAGCCAGCCAATTGCAGGCCGGTGACGTGATCCTGGCTCGCCCCGGTGACACCATCGCCGCCGACGCCTGCCTGCTCGAAGGCGTGGCTGAACTGGACCTGGCGCTGCTGTCCGGCGAAAGCCGTCCGCAAGCCTTCCAGCCCGGCCAGGAAGCGCCGGGCGGCGCGGTCAACCTGAGCCAGCCGGTGCTGCTGCGCGTGGTGCGCACCACACGCGAGAGTACGCTCGCAGCCATTACTCGTCTGGCCGAGCAGGCCGGACAGGGCAAGCCGGCACTGGCGCAATGGGCTGACATCGTGGCCTCGCGCTTCGTGGTGGCCTTGCTGCTGCTGGCGGCGATTACTTTCATTGCCTGGCATCTGATCGATCCGGCGCGCGCCTGGGCTACCGCGATTGCGGTGCTGGTGGTGTCCTGCCCTTGCGCGCTGTCGCTGGCCACGCCATCGGCCCTGGCTGCCGCCACCGACCGCCTGCTGCGGGAAGGCACGCTGGTCGTGCGCGGCAACGTGCTGGAAACCTTGCAGCGTGCCGATACCATCCTTTTCGACAAGACCGGCACGCTCACGCAAGGCCGGCCGCAGATGACGGCGTTGTGGAGCTGCATTCCCCAGGCGCAGGCCCTGTCGGTCGCCGCCGCCATGGAGCGCGGCAGTCTGCATCCGCTGGCCAAGGCGCTGGTGGAGGAGGCCGACCGTCGCGGCAGTGCAGCTTGCGACGTCGCCGAGCTCGGCTCCGTCACGGGCGCGGGCATGCATTGTGTCATCGATGGCGTGCCGCATCGCCTGGGCGCGCGCCACTTCGTGGCCGAGATCGCAGGAGAATCCATGCCTGCCGAACTGAACCAGCCCGCTGCGGCAGCGGCCGGTTCGGTCTACCTGGGCAACAGCCATGGTTGGCTGGCGCGCTTCGACCTGGCCGATGCATTGCGTGCGGATGCCGTGGATACCGTGGCTGCGTTCCGTGCGCAGGGTTTGCGGGTGATCCTCCTGAGCGGTGACCAGCCCGAGGTCTGCGCCGAGGTAGCAGCGGCCGTCGGTATCGACGAAGTGATCGCCGGCTGCACGCCGCAACGCAAGCTGGAGGTGGTGCGCCAATTGCAGCAGGGCGGGGCGGTGGTGGCCATCGTCGGCGATGGTATCAATGACGCCGCCATGCTGCGCGCAGGCGATGTCTCCTTCGCGATGGGCAAAGGTGCGGCTCTGGCCCAGGTCAGTGCGGATGCCGTCATCATGAGTGATCGCCTGTCGGCCGTCGCGCAATGTGCGCAGATGGCCCGCCGGACCATGCGCATCGTGCGCCAGAACCTGGTGTGGGCCAGCGTCTACAACTTCCTCGCCATTCCGGCAGCGGCCTTCGGGCTGCTTGATCCGTGGATGTCGGCGGTGGGCATGTCGGCCAGTTCGCTGCTGGTGGTCGGCAATGCACTGCGCCTGAGCCGTGCCACGCGCGCGGCACGGCAGGTGCCGGCAAGTGTTCCAGCGGTCCAGCCAGCGCTGGCGGGAGGGGCCTGATGGAAGCGCTCTATCTCCTCATTCCACTCAGTACCTTGCTGGTCTTCCTGGCGATCTGGGTGTTCTTCCGCGCCTCCGACAGCGGTCAGTTCGATGATCTCGAAGGACCGGCCATGCGCATCCTCCACGACGACGACATTCCCCCGCAGCAGGACCGGCACGATCCCGCCTGAGCTGCTCTCGCGCCTGCCCGTTCGTGCAAATAACGCCTCAATTGCCTGCATTTTTCTTTGGCTCTCTTTCCACTTGATACACGTCAATGCCCCCCGGAGGCTTGCCCCGTAAGCTCGCATTGAACAGTACTCAACAAAGTGGGGAGAGTTTCGTGAGCAAAGAAAATAGCTACAACTACACGGTTGTGCGCCAATTCACCGTGGCGACCATCCTGTGGGGCGTAGTCGGTATGCTGGTCGGCGTGATCATCGCCGCCCAGCTGGCATGGCCCGAATTGAACATGGGGATTCCCTGGCTGAGCTTCGGCCGGCTACGTCCCTTGCATACCAACGCAGTGATCTTTGCCTTCGGCGGCTGCGCGCTGATGGCAACCTCGTATTACGTCGTGCAGCGCACCTGCCAGGTGCGGCTGTTCTCCGACTTCCTGGCGGCCTTCACCTTCTGGGGCTGGCAGCTGGTGATCGTCGGTGCAGCCATCACGCTGCCAATGGGACTGACTCGCGGCAAGGAATACGCCGAGCTGGAATGGCCCATCACCATCCTGATCGCCGTCGTCTGGGTGGCCTACGCCGTGGTGTTCTTCGGCACCCTCGTCAAGCGCAAGGTCAAGCACATCTACGTGGCGAACTGGTTCTACGGTGCCTTCATCATCGCCGTGGCCATCCTGCACATCGTCAACGGCATGACCATGCCGGCCACGCTGACCAAGTCGTACTCGATGTACAGCGGCGCGCAGGATGCCATGATCCAGTGGTGGTACGGCCACAACGCGGTGGGCTTCTTCCTGACCGCCGGCTTCCTGGGCATGATGTATTACTTCATCCCCAAGCAGGTCAACCGTCCGGTCTATTCCTACCGCCTGTCGATCGTGCACTTCTGGGCACTGATCTTCACCTACATGTGGGCCGGTCCGCACCACCTGCACTACACCGCATTGCCTGACTGGACCCAGTCGCTGGGCATGGTGTTCTCGCTGATCCTGCTGGCACCGTCCTGGGGCGGCATGATCAACGGCATGATGACCATGTCGGGCGCCTGGCACCAACTGCGCACCGATCCCATCCTGAAGTTCCTGGTGGTCTCGCTGTCCTTCTACGGCATGTCCACCTTTGAAGGTCCGATGATGGCCATCAAGACCGTCAACGCCTTGTCCCACTACACCGACTGGACCATCGGCCACGTGCACTCCGGTGCCCTGGGCTGGGTCGGCTTCGTCACCATGGGGGCCATGTATTACCTGATCCCGCGCCTGTCCGGCAAGACCGAGATGTGGAGCAAGGACCTGATCGAGATCCACTTCTGGGTCGCCACCATCGGCATCGTGCTCTACATCGCCGCCATGTGGATTGCCGGCGTGATGCAAGGCCTGATGTGGCGTGCGGTCAATGCCGACGGCACCCTGACCTACAGCTTCGTCGAAGGGGTCAAGGCAACCTACCCGTATTACATCATTCGTCTGATGGGCGGCCTGATGTACCTGTCCGGCATGCTGGTGATGGCCTACAACACCTGGCGCACCATGCGCGGCACCGAACTGGCTGTCGCACCGATTCCTGCCGTGACCAACGCTGCGCACTGATTGGGGGAAAGTATGAAGTTTTCGCATGAATGGATTGAGAAGAACCCCTGGCTGCTCATTGGCCTGGTGCTGCTGGTGGTCAGTGTGGGTGGCCTGGCCGAGATCGTGCCGCTGTTCTTCCAGAAATCGACCACCGAACCGATCGCCGGCCTCAAGCCTTATTCAGCCCTGCGCCTGGCCGGCCGCGACGTGTACATCCGCGAGGGCTGCTACAACTGCCACTCGCAGATGATCCGCCCGCTGCGCGCCGAGACCGAGCGTTATGGCCACTACTCGGTCGCCGGCGAGTCGGTGTATGACCACCCCTTCCAGTGGGGTTCCAAGCGTACCGGTCCGGACCTGGCCCGCGTCGGCGCCCGCTACAGCGACGAATGGCATCGCGCTCACCTGCACAACCCGCGTGACGTGGTGCCGGAGTCCAACATGCCGGCCTACCCGTGGCTGGAGCAGGCCAAGCTGGACAACTACGACATCGTTTCGCGCATGAAGGCATTGAAGCGCATCGGCGACCCGTACACCGAAGAAGACATCAAGAATGCCCCGGCCGAACTGGCCGGCAAGACCGAACAGGATGCGCTGATCGCCTACCTGCAAGGCCTGGGCATCCTGATCAAGGCGGAGAGATAAGACCATGATTGAAATGTTGACCGACCCACGCAGCCTGATCACGCTGATCAGCTTCATCACCTTTGCCGGCATCCTGTGGTGGACCTATGTCGGCCACAAGCCCGCTGATTTCACGCAAGCCGAGATGATCCCCTTTGCCGATGGCGACATCGGCCAGCCCGCCGCCGACAGCAGCGACAAGGAGGTGCGCCATGGCTGATTTCACCAGTGGTTTCTGGAACATCTGGATCATCGTCCTGACCGTGCTGGGCATCGCCGGTTGCGCGCTGCTGCTGTGGCAGCAGTCCAGCTGGAAGGTCAAGAAGGGCGACCAGCCGGTTGCCGGTTCGACCACCGGCCACGTCTGGGACGACGACCTGACCGAACTGAACAACCCGCTGCCGCGCTGGTGGATGTGGCTGTTCTACATCACCATCATCTTCTCGGTGGGCTACCTGATCGCCTATCCGGGCCTGGGCAACCTGCCCGGTACCCTGGGCTGGCGTTCGACCGGCGAGCATGATGCCGACGTCAAGCAGGCCGAAGCCAAGTATGGACCGCTCTTCGACAGCTACCTCAAGAAGGACCTGAAGGTGGTGGCCGCCGATCCGCAAGCCCATGCCATCGGCGAGCGCCTGTTCCTGACCTACTGCGCGCAGTGCCACGGTTCGGATGCGCGCGGCAACAAGGGCTTCCCCAACCTGACCGACAACGACTGGCTGCATGGCGGCACGCCCGAGATCATCAAGGAAACCATCCTCAAGGGCCGTCACGGCGTCATGCCGCCCATGGCTGCGGCGGTGGGTACCGACAAGGATGTCGACAATGTCGCCAACTATGTGCTGAGCCTGTCCAATTCGGCCCATGATCCGATCAAGGCCGAACTGGGCAAGTCCAAGTTTGCCGCCTGCATGGCTTGCCACGGCCCTGGCGGTGTGGGCAACCAGGCCCTGGGCGCGCCCAACCTGTCGGACAAGATCTGGCTCTATGGCGGCAGCATCGACACCATCAAGGAGACCATCAACAAGGGCCGCGACAACACCATGCCGGCGTTTGGCGAGTTCCTCGGTGAACCCAAGGTACACGTGCTGGCGGCCTATGTCTGGAGCTTGTCCAACAAGCCCAGCAACGCAGAGGCCAAGTAGGCTCCGATGAGCAGTTGAACCCGCGCCGGGGCCGACGCAGACACAGAGCTGCGCGGCCCCGGCGTTCTTCGTGATGGCCATATCGGCCGCGCGCCCGGCCAAGGGGCGCATGACAGAGAGCGAAAGCAGAGCAGGCAAGACCATGAACAAGGCCGCAATGACACCCAGGCAGGGCAAGGAAGGGGACCCGCCACCCGAGGCAGGAACGCAGCAGGATTTGCCGACGAAGGAGGGCAAGGATGAATATGCCGTCATCCGCATGTATGCCGCGCGTGAACAGATCTACCCGCGCGAGATCCAGGGACGCTTTGCCAGCCTGCGCTGGCTGTGCGTATTCCTGACGCAGCTGGTGTTCTACGGCCTGCCGTGGATCAACTGGAACGAGCGCCAGGCCGTGCTGTTCGACCTGGCATCACGCAAGTTCTATCTGTTCGGCCTGGTGCTGTGGCCGCAGGACTTCATCTGGCTGGCCGCGCTGCTGATCATCTGCGCCTTCAGCCTGTTCCTCTTCACGGCCATCGCCGGCCGCGTCTGGTGCGGCTACGCCTGTCCGCAGACGGTCTACACCGAGATCTTCCTGTGGATCGAACGCCGCATCGAAGGCAACCGCAGTGCCCGCATGCGCCTGGACCGCCAGCCCTGGTCGTTCGACAAGCTCTGGCGCAAGTCCGCCAAGCACCTGGCCTGGGGTAGCGTGGCCCTGTGGACCGGCATCAGCTTCGTCGGCTACTTCTCGCCGATGCGCGAGTTGTTGCCGGAAATCCGCCAGTTCGCACTGGGCCCGTGGGAGAGCTTCTGGATCGCCTTCTACGCCTTCGCCACCTACGGCAATGCCGGCTGGATGCGCGAGCAGGTCTGCAAGTACATGTGCCCCTATGCCCGTTTCCAGAGCGCCATGTTCGACCGCGACTCCCTGGTCATCACCTATGACAATGCCCGTGGCGAGCCGCGCATGCCTGCGGCCAAGGCAGCCAAGCTGCAGGAGGGGCGCAAGGCTGGCGATTGCATCGACTGCACCATGTGCGTCCAGGTCTGCCCGACCGGCATCGACATCCGCCAGGGCCTGCAATACATGTGTATCGGCTGCGCGGCCTGCGTGGACGCCTGCGACAGCGTGATGGACAAGATCGACCGCCCGCGCGGCCTGATCCGCTATTCCACCGAGAACGCCATCGAGCAGGGCTTCTCGACGCCGGAGATCCGCCGCCGCCTGTTCCGTCCGCGCATCCTGATCTACACCGCCATCCTGGGCGCGGTGATCGCGCTGTTCCTGGGCTCGCTGGTGGTGCGCACGCCGCTGAAGCTGGATGTGATCCGTGATCGCGGTTCCATGGGCCGCGAGGTCGAAGACGGCATCATTGAAAACGTCTACCGCTTGCAAGTCATCAACACCGATGAGCGCGGCCATCGCTATCGCATCAGTGCGAGCGGTATCGAAGGACTGACCGTCGATCCGGCCGGCCCCATCGAACTGGCCGCCACCCAGACCCTGATGGTGCCGGTGCGGGTGAGGGCGCCGCATGGAGCGGGTGAGTCCGGTTCCAACAAAATTCACATCGAATTGCAGGCGGAGGACCAGCCCGCGCTGCATGTCAGCGAGAAGGCCGTGTTCCTGGTGCCGCGCCGCTGAGGGCGGCAGCTGGCAAAAATCACATGAACCAAACGTCATATCGAGAGGAAACCATGCAGACTGTCTCCCCCAAGCTTGGCAACACCGCTCCCTGGTATCGTCACCGCTGGCCCTGGCTGCTGATGTCCGGCCCGGCCGTAGTGGTGGTAGCGGGGATCTTTACCGCCTGGCTGGCCATCTCGCGGGCCGATGCCCTGGTGGCCGACGATTACTACAAGCAGGGCAAGGCCATCAACAAGGACCTGCGCCGCGATCATGAGGCGCAAAGGCTGGGCGCGGCCATCGGCATCGCCTATGACCCGGCCGCTGCCGTGCTGCGCGGCCGTCTGCAGATGCGCCAGGCGCCTGCCGCCGGCGAAGAGGGCCAGACCCTGGTGCTGAACCTGGTGCACCCGACCCAGCCGGCCAAGGACCGCACGCTGCTGGTGCGCCCGGCCGCCGATGGCAGCTTCTCGGTACCGCTGGCGGAGATGGAACAGGCACGCTGGCGCCTGGTGGCCGAGGACGGCAGCCATCGCTGGCGCCTGCACGGTACCTGGGTGTGGCCGCAACAGCGCAGCATCGAAATGAATGCGGAGGCCTACGCACCGGCCGAATAATGCGCTAAGCTGGAGTGAAGCCGGCTTCAAGACCGGCCATCTTCGGATGAAACTTCATGCGTCAAGGAGACAGCCATGCGCAAACAGCAACGCAATCTTGCCATCGTGGTCTGGGTGGCTTTCCTGATGGCCATCGCGGCCGAGGGCGTGTTCTTTTCCCTGTTCAATCCCGAGGAGCTGGCCATGGTGTCCGGCCACGAATGGGAAGCACTGGGCGCCTATACCGTCGGGTTCTTCTGTTTCTGGGGAAGTTTCGCCGTCTGCGGCCTGCTGGCCGTGAGGCTGACGCGCGCCCTGCCGAGAGAGCGCTTGCGTCATTACGTCCAGGGCTGAACGCCCTGGAACGCTTCAATCAACACTGAATTGACTTGGGTTGGCTCGGGTTGGCTTGAAGTCGGTGCTGCCACCGATTTCAAGCCTGCAAGCCTTCAGCTGGCTGCTCGCGCGGTAGCTGCTGCCGCCGGTGCCGGTGTGCAGGCATCGACGCCGGCCGCCAGGCGCTTGAGCGCGGCCAGGTCCACCACTTCCACATCGCGTTGTTCCACCGCGAGGAGGCCTTGCTTGCGGAACTTGGAAATCAGGCGGCTGATGCTTTCGATGGTCAGACCCAGGTAGTTGCCGACGTCCTGACGCGTCATGCGCAGCTGGAAGCGCGTCGAGGAATAGCCGCGTGCGGCATAACGTGAAGACAAATTCACCAGGAAGGCAGCAAAGCGCTGCTCCGCACGCATGTTCCCCAGCAGCATGATGACGTTCTGTTCGCTGGTGATCTCGTGGCTCATCATGCGATGGAAGTGGCGCAGCAGATGCGGGATCTGGCCGAACAACTGTTCCAGGCGGGCAAACGGGATCTCGCAGACTTCACTGTCCTGCAGGGCCACTGCATCGCATTGATGCTGCTCGGTGCTGATGGCATCCATGCCCAGCAGTTCGCCAGGCATCTGGAAACCGGTGATCTGGCGGTCGCCGTCGAGGTTTTCCTGATAGGTCTTGAAATGGCCCACACGCACGGCGTAGAGCGCGGTGAAGCGGTCGCCGATACGGTACAGGAAGTCATCGCGGGCGACCTTGCGGCGGCCGATGATCTTGTCCAGGCGTTTCATGTCGGATTCATCCAGGCCCATGGGCAGGCACAGCTGGTGCATGCCGCAGGCGGTGCAGCTGCGCAGCGCAGAGCTGGCGGCGGCTTCGCGCGCGGCGGTCAGCGGCGAGCATTGGGTCAGGGGCGCGGCGGCGTTGTTGGCAGCGGCGAGCGAAGTGGAGTGGCAAGGCTGGTTCATACGATGTTCCCGGCGGACTTGTGGCAATCGAATGACTCGATTTTAAGTGCGCGGAACGTGATAGGCAGCACAGTATTCCCGAATCAGACGGCATTTCTTGTCCCAGATCAAACTTGGTCCAAGTAGGCGCCCGAAAGGGCGGGCAGGCTTACCGTGTGATGGCGGATTTCACCTAAAAACATCAGAACTGACGGCCAATGACGACGGCTGACAGTACGTGGAAGAGAAGCGGCCTTGATGGGGGAAAGTGGGCGGTATCGCGGGGTTACCGGGGACCCGCGAATGCCCTTCCATGCGACCGTCTTGTTATTGAAACTTCAGAACTTTCGTGGCTTCCTGAATGGAGCTGCCTTGGCTCCCGTTCAAACTTCTGCCGTAGGTTTGCTCATGTCCGGCAATGGCAGCGGAGTACTGGTCGGGCGGCCACGATAGTCGGTCCAGCACAGGCGCTTGAAGTCATACAGCTTGCAGCGGCGCGCCGTGTCGAAGTACCAGCGCCAGGAGAAGCGCTGGATCACGATACGGCCGGGCAGCATGGTTTCCAGTTTCTTCTGGGCTTGCTTGAGGCGATACAGCGGCACGCTCATGTCCACGTGGTGCGCGGTGTGTTCCATGATGTGATGCAGCAGCGATCCCCAGTAGCGGCCGAAGGTCAGGTGCACGGTAGTGGAAACGAAGGGTTGCGCAGCAGCCCAGGTGATCTTGTCTTCATACCAGGCCACCGAGGTATGCGTATGGTGCACATACACCACGAAGCCGATCATGGCCTTCCAGAACAGCAGCGGAATCGCAAAACCGGTCACCAGCAGGGTCCAGAAGGATTGTTCAGTCGCCTGCGCGGCCCAGGCCAGGCCGGCGATCCAGACGACGGCGACGGCGGTCACCAGTACGCCATCCCACATGAATTCGGCGCGGCGGGTGGGCATCTGCTTCTTCGACGGGAAGTACATGCGCTTCCACCACATGTCGATCATGTAGTACAGGCCGGGACCGAAGCCGCTGCGGTAGATGCGCTCCAGGCGCTGACGCCAGCGCGGCAGGGCGCGGAATTCTTCCAGCGAGCGCGGCTGCCAGACGAAATCAAAACCCTTCAGGTTGGTATAGCCATGGTGCACCACATTGTGACCGACTGCCCACAGGCTATAGGGCGTGAGCGAGGGCATGAACAACAGGCGGCCGAGCCAGGTATTGAGCTTGCGGCTGGGCGTGAAAGCCTGGTGGCAGGCATCGTGGCCGAGGATGAACAGGCGGCCGATGATGAAGCCATTGACCACGCCCAGCGCGATCTTGGCCAGCAGCCACGGGGCCCAGACGATGGCCGCCAGGCTGGCACCGAACAGGCAGAAATCCAGCACCGACAGTGCCAGGGCGATGGCCGTGCTGCGCTGGCTGATGGGGATCACCCAGGAGCGGATGATCTTGCGATGGGGCATCGGCGCGCCGGGCGCGACCGGGGTATTGGGGTGCGAAGTCGTCGACATCGTAATTACCTCTTCCTACTATCAAACGGTGGACGGGCGGAGCATGCCGCAGGAGACTGCTCCAGCTAACGCTGCAAGGGCGGATGGCGTTGCAAGGGGTGGCTGCCGGAAACCGGTGGCGGGGACGTTAGCGCGGATCCCAAAAAACAACGCGACCGGTCATCATCGATGACGGATCGCGCCGTTTGGGTGCGGCAAGAATACCTTAGAAACGGTAGCCCACGCCAACGCCGATCAGCCACGGGTCGATCTTGACGCTGGAAATCTTGGCGCCGGAAGCGGTCTTGACGTCGCTGGAGATCTGCACCTTCTTGATGTCGAAGTTGATCAGCCAGTTCTTGTTGATCTTGTAGTCGGCACCGATCTGCAGGGCACCGCCGACGCTGTTGCTGTCCAGTTGCAGGCCGTTGGCCAGATCCACGCCGGAGATGCGGGTGTAGTTGATACCGGCACCGACGTAGGGGCTGAAGACTGCTTCAGGCATGAAGTGGTATTGCAGCAGCAGGGTTGGCGGCAGGTGCTTGAAGGTACCGATCTTGTTGCCGTCCAGGCGCACGTCCTGCTTTTGCGGATAGGTCAGCACCAGTTCGGCGGCGATGTTCGGGGTGAAGAAGTAGCTGATGTCGAGTTCCGGAATCACCTTCTCGTTGATGGTGATGCGGTCCGAGGCGCCGGTGCCGCCGACCGGGTCGGACTTGTTTTCCGGGCTCAGATCAACGGCGCGCACGCGCACCAGCCACGGGCTTTGCGCTTCTTGCGCGAACACGGGAGCAGCGGCGAAGGAGGAAGCCAGGGCGGCAACGGCGGCAGTGATGGTGACGATTTTTTTCACGGTGTTTTACCTGTCGAGTGAGGATGTCCGAAAGGTACGCGTGAAGCTTTCTGCAGGCTTTGATGCCGATCAAGCGCGTGGATACATCGGGCAAAAATGCCCTCGCCGGCGGGAACTCGCCTCGCAAAAACGACACAAGCCCCGGCCTGCATGAACAGGCTGGGGCTTGGTGTGCAGCGTGGCGGATATCCGGATTGCTATCAGGATATCCGCCTGTGCGCGGGGATTCCGCTTACTCCTTGTAACGCGCTTCGCGGGCCAGCTTGGTCAGGTTTTCCGGATCTTCGAAGGCCTTGTAATAAGCGTTCAGTGCCGGGGCCCCGCCGAGGTGGGCATACAGCACGCGCTGGCCCTTGAAATGGCCCTTCTTGGCCATGTCGATCAAGCCATCGATGGATTTTCCTTCATACACCGGATCAGTCAGCATGGCTTCCATTTCGGCAGCGGTGCGGATGGCGGCGATGGTCTGCTCGCTCGGCAGGCCGTAGGCCGGGCCGCTGTAGTCGGGGATGATCTCGATGTCGGCATCGCGCACCACCACGCGCTGGCCACCCTTGGCGGCGATCAGTTCGCTGGTGTCGTTGGCGATCTTGGTGACGGCGCGGCGGGTCATGGCTTCATCGTCGGCGGTGTCGATGCCGATCACGCGGCGGCGCTTCTCCTGGGCGGCGAAACCGACCACCATGCCGGCCTGGGTGGAACCGGTACAGGTCGCCACCACGATGTTGTCGAAGAAGATGCCCAGCTGCTGTTCCTGCATCGCCACTTCGTCGGCGAAGTTGGCATAGCCCAGGCCGCCCAGCGGGTGGTCCGATGCGCCGGCCGGAATCGCATAGGGCTTGCCGCCCTTGGCGCGTACTTCTTCCAGGGCACGGGCCCAGGTGTCCTTCTCGGTGGTGGAGTAGCCATAGCCGCCCATGATCGGGTTGCCGCCCATGATGCGGGTCAGCAGGATGTTGCCGACCTTGTCGTAGACCGGATCATCCCATTCCAGCCAGGTTTCCTGCACGGTATAGGACTTCATGCCCACGGCGGCAGCGGCCGCGCAGACCTGGCGCGTGTGGTTGGACTGGATGTTGCCGATCGAGACCAGGGTGTCGCAGCCCTTGGCCAGGGCATCGGCCACCAGCCATTCCAGCTTGCGGATCTTGTTGCCGCCGAAGGCCAGGCCCGAGGAGACGTCATCGCGCTTGGCCCACACTTCCACGCCCAGCATGGCGGACAAGCGTTCCAGCTTGTGGATGGGGGAGGGGAAGAAGCCCAGGGTCTTGCGAGGGAAGAGTTTGTCGAGTGCCAGCATGGAGTGCTCCGGTTCAGTTGGATGGTCGAAAGGGGTCCGAATCTGGTTCGATTCATGGTGAATCGCCGGGATCAACTTTACGCCGGAGGATTAAAATGGTGCTTCCGAATTTATGGCATGATTCGTGATGAAAAAGCGATGTAAATTATTTCAGGCAAAGAAAATTGCGCTAAAAAAGATTTAAGAGAAAGATTCATCATGTCACTGGACCGTATGGACAAGCGCATCCTCAAGGCGCTGCAGAAGGACGGCCGCATCGGCAATGCCGAGCTGGCCAAGAAGCTGGGCATGAGCGCCACCGCCTGCTGGAACCACACCAAACGGCTGATGGATGAGGGCTATGTGAAGGAAGTGCGGGCCATCCTCGACCCCGAGAAACTGGGCCTGCCGGTGCTGGTTACCGTGGGCGTGGTGCTGGACCGTTCCACTCCCGAAAGCTTTGCCGAGTTCGAGAAAGCGGTGCGCGAGATCGCCGCCGTGCAGGAGTGCCTGCTGCTGGCCGGGGAATTCGACTACTGGATCAAGCTGCGCGTGAAGGACCTGCAGGCCTTCAACCGCCTGCACGCCAATACGCTGCTGCGGCTGCCGGGCGTGCGGCAATTGCGTTCATTCTTCGTGCTCAACGAAGTGAAGAACAATCCGGAACTCGTGGTGGAATGAGGACTCTGCGTTCCTTTCACGCACACCCTATACTGCATCTTTTGTCTTCACCCTCAAGGATCTGCTGATGACCACTTCTGCTCCTGCCACCCTGCGCGGCCTCTATCCTCCCATCGAACCGCATGACCACGGCCTGCTCGACGTCGGTGATGGTCACCAGGTCTACTGGGAAGTCTGCGGCAACCCCAAGGGCAAGCCGGTGGTATTCCTGCACGGTGGCCCCGGTGGCGGTTGCGGTCCTTCGCATCGCCGTCTCTTCAACCCGGAGAAATACCGCATCGTCCTGTTCGACCAGCGCGGCTGTGGCCGCTCGCTGCCGCATGCCAACCTCGACGCCAACACCACCTGGGATCTGGTGGCCGACATCGAACGCCTGCGCGAACTGCTGGGCATCGAGCGCTGGCAGGTCTTCGGTGGCTCCTGGGGCAGCACGCTGGCGCTGGCCTACGCGCAGACCCATCCGCAGCGAGTGACCGAACTGGTCCTGCGCGGCATCTTCCTGCTGCGCCAGGCCGAGCTGGATTGGTACTACCAGGAGGGCGCTTCGTGGATGGTGCCGGATCGCTGGGACGAATTCCTGGCCCCGATCCCGGCCGCCGAGCGCGGCAACCTGGTGCATGCTTACCGCAAGCGCCTCACCGGCGATGACGAAGCCGCCAAGCTGCAGGCCGCGCGTGCCTGGAGCCGCTGGGAAGCCAGCACCATCACGCTGGTGGCCGATGAACGCCTGATCGATTCCTTCAACGATGCGCAATTCGCGCTGGCCTTTGCGCGCATCGAGAACCACTACTTCTTCAACAAGGGATTCATGGAGGAGGGACAGTTGCTGGCCAATGCCTCGCGCCTCGAAGGCATTCCCGGCGTCATCGTGCAGGGCCGCTACGACCTGGCCACCCCGGCCAAGTCGGCGTGGGACCTGCACCAGGCCTGGCCCGGTTCGCAATTGCACCTGATCGACAGCGCCGGTCACGCCTATAACGAACCCGGCATCCTTGATCAGCTGATCGCGGCCACCGATCGCTTCGCCGATCTGTGACGCATGGCGGTGAACGCGGCCAGCGATCTGGCCGCACGTCTGTCTGACGCTCCCCTTTGCGGGAGCGTTTTTTTATGCCTGTTCGGTCGGTTCAGCCTTTCTTGCGGCTGCGTTTGGCGGGTAGCTCATCCGTTGCTGCGGCTGGCACAGGGGCGTTCGAGGAATACACCTCTTCCAATTCAGCCAGCCGATGGTTGAGCTTGCCCAATACAGTGGTCAGCGCCGCGATTTCCTCTTCGCTCAAGGCAGCGAACAGTCCGTCGATGAAGGTTTTTTTCACCGGCTCCGAGGCCCGCAGCACTTCTTTGCCCGACGCGGTCAAAGCGATGTATTTGACCCGGCGGTCAGTGGTGTCGCCATTGCGTTGGACCAGTCCGTCGCGCTCCAGGGCATCGATGGCCTCGGTGATGGTGCGCGGCGCGAAGCCAAAGGCCGTGGCCAGATCGGCCGCGCGCACCGGGCTGTTGCGTTCGATGTGGCCGAGCATCTTGTTGCGCGCCAATGAGGCTCCTTCGCCGGCCATGAGCTTGTCCAGCGTGCGGTGCGAGCGGATGTAGAAGTCGCGCAGCGCCTCGGCGGCACTGCTGCTGTCATCGTTTGTAAAGCCTGTAGACATGATTTTTCCAGATACCATATCATATGGTACCTCATTAATTTCCCCGTTCGGTTGGGGAAAGCTGTATTGACCCCGTATTGCCACTGTATTGGTGCTGGCGCGCGAAGTGTATTGCTCCGTATCAATACAGTGTTGCCCAGTGTATTGATTCAGTTAGCAGCCCTCCGCGCCCAGATATTAGGATAAAAAAGATGACCGACGCCACACCCAGCAACACACCGAGCACTACAGAAGCCAGTTCCTCCCGGCCGGATGCCTCCACCAACGGCAGCAACAAGAACAACGCTCCCAAGAAACGCATGAGTCCGCGCGCCCGCTTCGTCCTGCGTGCGCTGGGCTTGCTGGTGCTGGTGATCGTGGCGGCCTGGGTGCTGTACTACCAGTTCCGCGGCAAGTATCTGGAGAGCACCAACGATGCCTTCGTCCAGGCCGACAGCGTGACGGTGTCCTCCAAGGTGACCGGCTATGTCGACCAGGTGCTGGTGGCGGACAACCAGATCGTCAAGGCCGGCCAGCCGCTGGTGCGCATCGATGCGCGCGATTATTCGGCGCAAGCCGCCCAGGCCAAGGCCCAGATCGACGCCGCCAGCGCCAGCGAGGAAGCCGCCCATGCCCAATTGGCCGAGCAACAGGCCGCCATTGCGCAGGCCAAGGCGCAACTGGCCTCAGCCGAGGAAGATGCCCGCTTCGCCACCGCCGAAGTGGAGCGCTACACGCCCTTGGCGGCTTCCGGTGCCGAAACGCGTGAACGCCTGACCACCCTGCGCAACCAGCAGGCCCAGGCCCGCAGTACGGTCGCCGCCCGTCGTGCCGCGCTCGATGCGGCGCAGCTGCGGGTACGCTCGCTGCAGGCCCAGGTGCGCCAGGCGCAGGCCCAGGGCGAGACGGCCAAGGCGCAATACGATGCTGCCAGCGTCAACCTCGGCTATACCGAGATCCGCGCCGCCGTCGATGGCCGCATCGGTGACAAGCAGGTCCGCGTCGGCCAGTTCGTCTCGCCCGGTACGCGCATGATGACCGTGGTGCCGACCCGCTTCTACGTCTCGGCCAATTTCAAGGAAACCCAGATCGGCATCATGCGCATCGGCCAGCCTGCCATCATCAAGGTCGATGCCTTGCCGGGCGTGGAATTCCACGGCCATGTGGAAAGCCTCTCGCCGGGTACCGGCGCGCAGTTCTCGCTGCTGCCGCCGCAGAATGCCACCGGCAACTTCACCAAGATCGTCCAGCGCCTGCCCGTGCGTGTAGCCGTCGATGCCACGCCGGAAGAAACCCGTGCCTTCGTGGCCGGCCTGTCGGTGACGGTGGAAGTCAACACCATCGCGGCCAAGGATGAATTGCGTGAACTGCGCGAGCGCAACAGTGAGAGCAATGCTACCCGCAAGGAGTCGCAGTGAGCAGCGCGGCCCCCGCCAAGCCCATAGGGCAGGGCGCCCAGCCTGAGACGGCCGATGCCGCCGCCTGGCTGGCGGTTGCGGCCGGCACGCTGGGTGCGCTCATGGCCACGCTGGACATCTCCATCGTCAATTCCTCGCTGCCCACCATCCAAGGGGAAATCGGAGCCTCAGGCACTGAAGGCACCTGGATCGCCACCGCCTACCTGGTGGCCGAGATCGTCATCATCCCCATGTCGGCCTGGCTGGAACGGCTGCTGGGATTGCGCGTGTTGCTGCTGACGGCGGCCAGTCTCTTCACCTTGTTCTCGGTGCTGTGCGGCCTCTCGACCACGCTGCCGATGATGATCGTGGGCCGGGTCGGGCAGGGTTTCACCGGCGGCGCGCTCATTCCCACCGCCATGACCATCATCGCCACGCGCCTGCCGCGTTCGCAGCAGCCGGTCGGCAATGCCCTGTTCGGTGCGACCGCCATTCTCGGCCCGGTGCTGGGGCCGGTGATGGGCGGCTGGTTGACCGAGAACGTCAGCTGGCACTACGCCTTCTTCATCAACCTGCCGGTCGGTGCGGCCCTCATCACCTTGCTGCTGGTGGCCATTCCCTATGAACGTCCCAAGTTCGAGCAGCTGGCCGAGGCCGACTGGTTCGGCATTGCCGGCCTGGCGCTGGGGCTGGGTGGGCTGACGGTGGTGCTGGAAGAGGGCGAGCGCGAGCAGTGGTTTTCCTCGCCGGATATCCGCTGGCTGGCGGCTACCTCCGTGCTCGGCTTCATCCTGCTGGCCATCGGACAGGTGCGCGCGCGCCATCCGGTGATCCAGCTGCGGCTCTTGCGCGACCGCCAGTTTGGTTCCGTGGTGATGATGGCCATGATCGTCGGCGTGGCGCTGTATGGCACGGCCTACGTGATCCCGCAATTCCTCTCCGGCATTGCCGGCTACAACTCGCTGCAATCGGGCTGGATCGTGCTGCTCTCGGGCGTGCCGATGATCCTGATGATGCCTTTCACGCCCTTGCTGATGCGGCTGGTGGATATCCGCATTGCCGTGGGCACCGGCTTCCTGCTGCTGGCTACCTCGGCCTTCATCGAGACCGACCTGAGCCCGCTGTCCTATGGCGGCTCCTTCGTGGCCTCGCAGCTGATGCGCGGGGTGGGCACGGTGCTGGCGATGCTGTTCCTGAACCAGGCGGCGATCCGCTCGGTGCCGCCGTCGCAGGCCGGGGATGCATCCGGCCTCTACAGTGCCGCGCGCAACCTGGGTGGCTCGCTGGCGCTGGCAGCCATTGCCGTGATCCAGGACCAGCGGCTGTGGCTGCACAGCCGCCGGCTGGAAGAAAGCCTCAACGCCAATTCCGACCTGGTGCAGTCCGGCATCGCCGCGCAAGCCCATCTGCTGGGCGGGCAGGATGTGGCGATCCAGCTCATGGGCGCGACCATCCAGGCGCAGGCGCTGACCATGACCTATGCCGACCTGTTCTGGATGCTGGGCGTGGCCATCCTCTGCGTGACTCCGCTGGTGCTGTTCCTGCGCCCCTTGCCGACCAATGCCGCACCGGTGGCTTCTCATTGATGATCAACATGGACAAGACTTCCTCTTCCTTCCCGGCCGTGCGCCTGATCGCGCTGGCGGCCGCCGCGCTGCTGGCCGGCTGTTCCGCCCTCGGACCGGACTACGCCGGCCCGCCCGAAGCCGCCCCGCAAGCGGCACACAGCCAGCAATTCGTCCGCGGCGGCGACAGCGCCAATAGCGCCGCGCCGATCAATCAATGGTGGCAAGGCCTGGGCGACAGCGAACTGAACAGCCTCATCGAGCGCGCCCTGCAAGCCAATCCAAATCTGGGCGTGGCGCGTGCCCGTCTGCAGCAATCGCGTGCGGGGCTGGCGCTGGAACAGGCCAATGCCGCCCCCAGCGTCGGTGCCTCGGCCCTGGCCGGACATGCGCGCCTGCCGCCGGCCAACCTGGGCGCGCTGACCGGCGGCTCCAGCTCCGGCAATGGCTCGCCGACCAGCGCCAATCTCTACAGCGTGGGCTTTGATGCCAGCTGGGAGATCGATCTTTTCGGTGCCCGCCGCCGAGCGGTGGAAGCGGCCACGGCCACGGCCGATGCGGCGCAGGCCTCGCTGGCCGATGTGCAGGTGAGCCTGGCGGCTGAAGTGGCCAATGCCTACATCAGCCTGCGCGACCGCCAGCTGCGTCTGTCGCTGGGCCAGGAAGCGGTACAGGCGCAGGAGCAGATGCTGCAGCTGACCGGGCAGCGTGTCGAGCGCGGCACGGCCTCTTCGCTGGATCAGCTGCGCGTGCAGAACCAGCTTGATGCCAGCCGTGCCGATCTGGTCCCGCTGCAGGCCGAGCGCGATGCCTACCTCAACCAACTGGCCACGCTGCTGGGACAGGAGCCGGGCACGCTGGACAGCGAACTGGCGGCCACAGCCCCCGTGCCGCTGCCGCCGCAGCAGGTGGCGGTGGGTGATCCGGTCTCGCTGCTGCGTCGTCGTCCTGATGTCCGCGCTGCTGAACGCACGCTGGCCGCCGATACGGCCAAGATCGGGCAGGCTGAAGCGGCGCGCTATCCGAGCCTGAAGCTGTTTGGCGTGATCGGGCTGGGTGGAACGCATCCTTCGGACCTGACGCGCCTGGATGATTTTGCGGCGCTGGGCGCACCCATGCTGAGCTGGAATTTCCTCGACTTTGGCCGCGCCAAGGCGCGTGTCACGCAAGCCGAGCGGGTGCGCGACGAGGCCGAGATGAAGTATCGCCAGTCCGTGCTGGAAGCCTTGCGTGATGCCGAGGACGCGCTCTCGCGCTTCCGCTATGGCCGGGTGAGCGTGGCCACCATCGCGCGTTCCAAGGTCTCTGCCGACCGTGCGCTGGTGTTGGCGCGGCAGCGTTATCAGGCAGGTACCGGGACGCTGATCGAAGTGCTCGACACCACGCGGCAGCAGATCACCGCGCAGCAGAATCTGTTGCAGGCCGAGGCCAATCTGACGCGCAGTTTTGTGGGAATTCAGAAGGCGCTGGGGCTGGGGTGGTCGGAGGAAGCGCTCTGACATGCGGCAGCCGATACGGGTGATGAGCCCCGTATCAGCCACCTCCGTTTTCTTCACATCGCCGCAGGCTGCAATGCCTGCGGCGATTTTCTTATCCGCTCTTTTGCTCGGTGCCTTTGCATGGACGGCACTGACGCTTCTTCCTTTTGGCAGTGACCCGCAGACGGGTTTCGCGCGTCATCCTTCCTTCGGTCGCCCCCTCACCTGAGGTACGAAGCTTCACCTCCCTCCGACCTGAACAGCACCAAAAGACAATGTCCAGAAAGACCTTGTCCCCCGACAATGCGCCCCTACAAAAGCCGGTCCGAACCGGCACCAAGGGGCGACGACAAGAAGGACGGGGGACGGGTTTGCCTTCCCGATGACCCGGCCAATTCCAAAAGATCGACCGAGGAAGGGAAGATGAAAGACAAGAAGAAGCAGGGCAAGTCCGCCTGCATCGCGCCGCCTGCCGGCCTGCGCCAACACCGTCTGTGCGCCGCCGTCCTGCTGACGCTGGGCCCGGCCCTGAGCTTGCCCGCTGCCGCCCAGAGCTTCGTCAACTACGATGGCAGTACCACCACCGACGCTGCCGCCGCCTTGGCCAGCTGGACCGGCAACAAGGAATTTCAAACCGATTGGGGACTGGGTGCCATGAATGCCCAGTACGCCTACGCGGCCGGCTTCTCGGGCCTGGGCATCAAGCTGGGCGCGGTCGATTCCGGGCTATTGCTGTCCCACGCCGAGTTTGTCACCCGCAACGTCAAGGCCCTGGCCGTCACCGGCACCTACGCCAATGACGGTTCGCAATATCAGGACGGCAGCCAGGCCTGGAAAGCAGGGGACGCCTTCAGCACCACCGGGGCACTGAGCAAGCTCAACGACAAGCACGGCAGCCACGTCTCCGGCACCATCGCCGCGGCCAAGAACGGCGCGGGGATCATGGGGGTGGCCTTCGCCAGCGACTACCACATCACCAATACCAACGGCACCGACAGTTCGGTCTATGGCGTGAACGTGGATTACAACTACTTCAAGGCAGCCTACGGCAACCTCGCCAATGCCGGTGTGCGGGTCATCAACAGCAGCTGGGGCAGTCCGGATTCGCGCGATGACTTCAGCAGCATCGGCGGCGTGGCCGCGGCCTACGATCGCCTGCAGGGTGGTGGCAAGAAAAGCTGGCTGGATGCCGCCGCCGATGTGGCGAAAGAATCCAATACGCTGATGGTCTGGGCGGCCGGCAATTCCGCCAAGGCCAACATCAATATCCGGTCGGCGCTGCCTTACTTCCGGCCGGAGCTGGAACAGAACTGGATCGCGGTGGCCGCCATCAATGCCAGTTCGGTGCTGCCCAGCTTCTCCAACCAGTGTGGACTGGCCAGGTACTGGTGTGTGTCCGCCCCCGGCTCGGCCATCACCAGTCTGAACATCACTTCCGACACCGACCTGGTCAACGCCTCCGGCACCTCCATGGCCGCCCCGCACGTGACCGGCGCACTGGGGCTGCTCATGGAGCGCTATCCCGACCTCGACAACCAGGCCATCCGCACCATCCTGCTGACTACCGCCAAGCATCTGGGCAGCGGTCCGGCGGACGTGCCCAATGCCATGTTCGGCTGGGGCGTGCCGGACCTCAACAAGGCCTTGAATGGTCCGGGGCAACTGCTGGGCGTGTTCAACGCCAACATCGCCGCCGGCCGCAGCGACACCTGGAGCAACGACATCTCCGAAGCCGCGCTGATCCAGCGCAAGAGCGATGACCGTGCCCAGCTGGCAGCCCGTGAGGCGGCCTCGCCGGATGCCCTGCAGGCGGCCGCTGCCAGCGCGGCGGTCCAGATCGCATCGAATGTGGAGAGCGGCTATGGCCAGGCCATGGCACTGGTCCAGACACGCGCGCAGCGCAATGCCACCTTCCAGGCCAGCAAGAAGAAAGAGGACAACACTGCCTTCCAGCAAGCCGACAAGGCAGTCGCCGCCAATCCGCTGGCAGCGGCCCTGCTCAAGCAGTCCGGCAGCGGTCCCGCGCTGAGCAAGGAGGAGTTGATGGCCAGGCTGATCGCCGCAGATCCGGCCACGGTGGCGCTGGGCGACTATCACGCCCAGGCCACCTATCTCGACGCCGCCCGCAAAAAGACCGATGCCGATTACGTCGGCAGCCTGGTCAAGACCGGCGAGGGCAGCCTCACCTTGTCGGGCAACAACAGCTATTCGGGGGGCACCCGGCTGGAGGGCGGCACGCTCGGCGTGGCGTCTTCCACCGCGCTGGGCACCGGCCCGCTGGCCATGTCCGATGGCACCACCTTGCGTGCGGCGGCCGACCAACTGGCCATGGGCAATGTAGTCAGCGTCAGTGGCGAAGGGCGCTTCGATACCCAGGCTTTCACGCTGACGCTCAATGCCGGCATCGCCGATGGCCGCAGCAAGGGCAGCCTGGTCAAGCAGGGGGAAGGGACATTGCACGTGCTCGGTCCGCTCAGCTACAGCGGCAACACCACCATCGCCGCCGGCACATTGAGCGTACCGGCCTTCAGCCTGACGGCGGACCAGACCCTGACCGTGGGCGTGGCCAGTGCCAGCCAATACGGCAAGCTGGCAGTCACCGGGGCGGCCAGCTTTGCGCCCGACGCGCACCTGGCCGTGGATGTCTACAAGACCGCCAGTCTGGGAAGCGGCCAGACACTGGCCGGCGTGGTCACGGCCGGCAGCCTCACGGCACCGCGCCTGAATGTCACGGACAATTCCCTGCTGTTCGACTTCAAGCCTGTGGTGTCCGCTACTGCGCTTGACCTGAACATCGTCGACGCGACCAGCATTCAGCAGGTCGCCCAGGCGGTGCTGACGCCGGATGCGGGGGGGACACCGACCCCTGCCATACAAGCAACGGGCACGCAGCCGGCCGCTACACCTGCTCCGCCCGTACAGCCAACGAACACGGATGCGTCCAGTACACCGGCTTCAACCGTACAGGCGACCAGCACGCAGGCGTCCACTCCACCTGCGCCAGCTGTAGAGGCTACGAGCACGCAGGCGTCCAGTACACCTGTGCCAGCCGTACAGGCAACTGGCACACCGGCATCCGCTACGCCAGCGCCAGCTGTACAGGCAACTGGCACACCGGCATCCGCTACGCCAGCGCCAGCTGTACAGGCAACTGGCACACCGGCATCCGCCACGCCAGCGCCAGCTGTACAGGCCACGAGCACGCAGCCTTCCACTCCACCTGCCCCAGCTGTACAGGCCACGAGCACTCAGGCGTCCACTCCACCTGCACCAGCTGTACAGGCCACGAGCACTCAGGCGTCCACTCCACCTGCACCAGCTGTACAGGCAACGAGTACTCAAGCATCCACTGCACCGGCTCCAGCTGTACAGGCTACGACCACCCAAGCGTCCACCACGCAAGCTCCAACT
>Ga0207695_10000915_pt1 | contig 52901 bp, 60 predicted proteins | sample KBSC54metaG_FD_184354 | JGI IMG/M metagenome (GOLD analysis project Ga0207695, IMG submission 184354) | Corn rhizosphere microbial communities from Kellogg Biological Station, Michigan, USA - KBS C5-4 metaG (SPAdes) (version 2) | ecosystem: Host-associated > Plants > Roots > Rhizosphere > Soil...
CGCTTCCCGTGGATATCTGAGCATAAAAGCGCCAATGGACTTGCCAAAAGCCGTGAAACTTGGCTCCATATAGCCCAGCGAGAACGAGTCGGGGTGATTCTCGACGTCCGCATGAGGTTTGAGCGATGGCGCGTCGTCGTGAAACATGGGTGGAGCCAAGCGGGCGGCAATATGCCCTGCAACTCCTCACGAGGGGCGTCGACGAAGTGCGCCTCGATGCCCTCGCTCATGGGCAAGAGGATCTGTTCGAGGCCGCGCATGCCATGCACTCCAAAGAGCCGGTGCCGGCCTTCCTCCATTCGGCCCTCTGCGCGATGTCGCTGCCCACTCGGCGTCCAACGGGCGAGGATGAATTCAAGCCGATCATTCGACAAGACCGGAATTACTCCCTTGCGATCACACCCAAGCCCCGCCTGGTCCGGGGAGCCGACGGCAAGGCGCAGATGGTCAATTTAGGGGTTCCATTCGGTTCATATCCTCGCATCATCCTGATCCATATTCTTAGTCAGGCGGTCAAGAAGCAGACCCGCGACATCTATCTTGGCGGCAGCTTCCGGGACATGATGCGGCGGTTCGGCTACGAGGGGGCGAGCAGGGGCCAGAGAGGCCAGACCGACCTTTTGCGCGAGCAACTTGATCGGCTTTTGGCGTGCGAGTGGATGATCCACTGGGCCCACGAGGACGCAGCGACCCAAGAGAATGCCTTCAAGGTCAACGAGGTCAAGCTCTCGCACGATTATGCCGGAATGAACTCGCCAGATGGGAGCTTCAATAGAGAACTCCGTCTGTCGGAGACCTTCTATGAACATCTTCGCGATCACGCCGTCCGCTTCGACATGAATGCGGTGCATGCTTTGAGACGGAAGCCCACCGCCATCGATCTGTACAGCTATCTGTCCTATCGCCTGCCTCGCATTCCTGCAGGGAAGACGGTGGAACTCGACTACGACCAGCTCGGAGCACATATCGGCAACAACATCGCCGATAAGGCAAAGATGCGCCAAACGATCAAGCGGACGCTAGAGGTCGTTGCCACGGTCTATGGGCACGCCCAAATCGATATGGGTGCCTACAAGGTCAGATTGCAGAGGTCGGCACCACCGATAACGGACACGGTGAAGGTTGTTTCCGCGGGCGTTCCCAAGCTCGAAGCGCCAAAGCGGAAACCGACGATTCTGGTGGAGGACGGCCCCGATCCGGACCTAGCCTTGCCGGAGGGGAGCATTCGCTTTGGCCCGTCAGCCGAGGTTTTCCGCGAGATCATCGCGCGACATACCAAGGCCGACATGCAAATGGTCGTCGATGCCTACCGCAGCTTCATACGTGGAAAGGGCGATCCGCTTCCGACCGGCCGGCGACTGCTTGCATCCTTCGAGGGGTTTTGCCGCTCGTTCAAAACGACCGGGGAAAGGCTGATTTGATCCGATTGCAGGCCTGCAACTCGTTCGGTCGTGGTATGATGATGGTAGCGGGCGACGGGAGCAGGCTGCAAAGTCGACGCCACAGCCGATGCCGTCGTCCGGGCATGCCTGATGTTGGTAGATATCGCGTGCCGTCTACCAACATCAGACAGCCTCGTCCCGCCGCAGCCTCACGTCGCGCTTCTGCGGGAGGCATCTTTCTGCCGATACACAAACATTGATCGCCCGGAATGAAACCGAATCCTGCAGCTAGTATCTGGACCGGTTCGCACGCGGTTCTGAATTCCGACCCTTTGCAGATCACGTATGTCTGCGTCCTCGCAGACGAGCGGATCGAGGATATGTCGCCGTTCCAGGGTTTCGGGTCCGGCTGGGACGACCTGCGGTGGGCGCTACCCCTGCTTGCGCGGCTGCCAGGCTCGATCGTCGAACGCTCTCTCCCGCGCGATGGTCTGATCTCCATGCGCATGGGTGGGATGGCGTCGCTATTCTGGCTACCGTTAAGCATTTCCGCGCTCGAGCGGCTGGCCGTCGATGATCTCGGCTTTGCGCTCGTGCTGCTCGCCGGCGTAGACGAGGTGGCCGAGCGGATCAGCGCCTGGTCGAAGGTGCAGCCGCGACCGACCCTACTCCTAAAAGCGCCGGCAAGCGAAGACAGCCTCGCCAGCGTCGACGCCGCCGTCCGGGACTATTGCCGATCACTGATGGAGCGTCACAGGAACGAGCTCTCCACGGAACGAAGGGACGCCGCGTCGATCGCACTCGATCGATGGCCGGATTTCTCGCCCGAGCGCCTCGATATACCTTGGCACATACACAACGCCAGCGGCGTCAACGAGCTCGTTCTGGCGCGGGCTGGATACGAAGCGCCAGACGCCGAGCCGTTTGTTGGACGCGCCGAAGCCGAGTATGACGACCTCGTGCTCGGCGCCGCAGAGGAAGTCATGCGCAAGCGGGCCGACGCCGGTCTGCGCACCTTCAATCGAATCTATCTTCCGCGACCCTCGATGGTTCTGACGGAGCCAGCCCTGTTCCGCTTCGCCTACGGCCGCCGGCGCATCGGGGACGCAGCGGAACGGCATGCCAATACGGTGATACGGCTCTTCCAACGCCAACGTGGCCTATTTACGCAAGTTGGGAAGGACATCCTCACGGCGATGCAGGATCCGCTCGCGCAGCTCGTTGTGAGATCCAGACAGGCCGAGCTGAACCTTCATTGCGCGGCAGTGGGACTCGATGCGGCCACAACGACGTCAGCGGTTGTGCGTCTGCGGCCGGCTGTGAACCACGTGTTCCCGACGCTTTCGCGGCTGGCCCGCAACGCGAGAGCGAATGGCGTGGAAGCTCGCCGCAAGACACAAAGGCTGTTTGGCGATGTCCAACGCGAACTGGCCGAGGCGGTCGGGGACGCGCGACTGCAATTCATCGAGCGCCACGGTGGTCCCATTCGCATCGTGTCCGACTCCCCGCTGGAACTCCTCCCCGCTGGCAGCCTCCCGCTGGCGTTGCGTTATGACACGTCGAGACTTCCGGCTACGCCCGGCAACTTCCTCGTTGGCGAACTTGCTCATAAGCCGACTGTCATCGTCGCCCCTGAAGAGCTCTGCCGCGTCCTCGTCGTCACCGCGTTCAAGAAGGACGATCGCCTTCGCAATCTCGTCACCAAGGCTGTCGAGACGATCAGGCCGCAGCTCGGCGGTCGGGTCGCCGTCAGAATGGTTCGCGTCGAGACCGAGGAAGAATTCGTCGCGGCGGTCAACGCGGCCGATGAACCCATTCTGGTGTTCGATGGACATGGCGTGATCGATACCGGCGACGGCGTCGGGGGCATCGACATCGCCGGTCATCCCGTTTCGACGTGGCACCTTCGTGGACGGCTGCGGTCACCGCCGATCGTAATTCTCAGCGCCTGTGACACCCAAGGCCTTGACGCGCCGAGCCACGTGACGATCGGAACCGGGTTTCTGGCATGTGGCGCGCGCACCGTCCTGGCGACCATCCTCCCGATCGGCGGCGTTGAGGGGGCTGTGTTTATCAGCAGACTGCTCTATCGGCTTGCGGACTTCATACCTGCCGCCCTGAAGGCCCGGCGAAGAGCCGTGAACTGGTGCGAGATCGCGGCGGGCATGTTGCGAATGGTCCTCGCGTCCGAGACTGTAGATGCCTTGATCCGGCCCTCTCCGGATCGCGATGGCGCAGGCGAGCAGATCAAGCTGCGGGCGAATTACGAACTGAATATGGATCGGCCTGACTGGTATGAGGCAATGCTTGCGAGACTGGTCGAGGCGACCGGCCTTCCTGAAAAGGACGTCGCTCGCAAGGCCCGGATCGCTCTCGCGACCGGCGAGGCTGTGAGATACGTCCAGCTGGGTCACCCCGAAACCATCATCATCGATGATGGAAGCATCTCACACGACGTGGTCGGCCTTCCACTTGCTCCCAAGTCCGGATAACCTTGGAAACCCTGAAGCCGGCGACAATCTCCCGTCTAGCGAGCTGGGTAAAGGCGCCGCCGCCCGTGCCAGCCTTTGTCACGGCTGGGCCTCGATTTCCCCGGTCTCCAGCGGCATCGCCGGGATGAGCGAACCTTCGAGCTTCCGGCGCCGCCTCGGCTGAGCCGCAAGTTGCATGCTTCTCAGCAGCGGCAAGGTGCTCGGCACCGCCATCTTGTCGGGCGACCTCGTGCCGAGCAGGTCGACGATGTCGGCCACCAGGTCCGATACCCAGACGATCCGGGCACCGCCGACATGGGTCCGTGTGCCTCCACCAAACTGCAGCAAGGCGATCTGCTCCGGCTCGGACTTGATATGAAGGCCGGCAAACAACGATCCGATGTGACGCCGCCCGCGCTCGAACTTTCCTGTGAAGCGCTGCTCTCGCTTCTCCCATGGATCGGCGTCCAGCGAGCATTCGATATGGATCAAGTGCTCGCTGGCGGGGTGGAGACCGACGACATCGAGCTCTCCTTCGAACCCGCCTTTGTCGCGTTTGCCCACAAGCACCGACTTGCGCACGAAATAGCCATTATATTCCAGCCATTCGGCGGTCAGGTCCTCGAGATGATTTGCCAAGATGTCCTCGCAGTTCGAAGCAATGTCTCAGGGTCGGGATTGGGATCGCGTGCGGTAGCGAAGTAGATAGACCCCCACCGATGCAGCGACCGTCACGACGAGCTCCGCTTCCTCGAACCGCGGCTCACCGCCCTCCTGGATATGACGCCCCTGCTCGGACGCGAAGCCCCAGAGGCGGTGCAGCGCACCGTCGAGAGGCGGCGGCAGCGGAAGGCGCTTGATGATCTGGCCCAGCGTATCGGTGCTGCCGTCGACTTCGCGCGCGACGCATTCCAGCGCAGCCATGGCGTGCTGGATGGCACCGATGATATCGGCCGTCGGACGGCGCGAGATGTCGACCAGCGCCTCGCGAATCTCATTGGCGGCCGTTGGCGCCCCGATGCGCGCATCACTTCGGTGGCATCCCCGGTCGCGAGCGTGAAAGCCTTCGACCCACGCGCCACGAGGGCGTCATTCTGGAGCTCCCACCCGACGCCGAGTTCGCGAAAGCTTCTGTTCAGCGCGCTCGCATACTGCGCCTGTCGTTGCCCCGTATAGTCGCTTTCGCCGATCTTCGCGTACAGGCGTTCGGCGAGATCATAGATCTTGGGCCAGGGCGCATCGTCTGCGAGCCCCGACACCTCGCCACGGACGTTCTCCGGCGACCAATTTCCCCGATCGGGCCGCTTCAGCAGAAGCTCGCAGAGAAGCTCGCGCATGCCGTCCGGTCCCAACCCCGATCGATAACCAAGCATCAGGACGGTGTCGCGAACCTCGGACGGCGCGGCCTCGCGGATCGTGATCTCCGCGTCCGGTCCATGGAAGCCGAAGCGCTCTGAGAAGGGGGGTGTAATCTCATGCATCGTGGTCATCATAGCAGCCGGTGGCTTGTAGACGAGGTGCCCTCATCTGTGCCGCTCCCTGCGTCGCGATGGCCCGCTTGCGGTCGCGAAGGTTGCTGACGGCGATAATCTCCAACGTGGGACGCCACTGTTGGTCATGAGACCAAAAGGGGAGGGGGGGGCGATGGAGCAGCCATTGCGGAGAAATCCCATGATCCGAAATGAAGACCCACCGATCGACCTGACGCTCGAGGCAAAACGAATCACCGAGAGGCTCGGCGGGCGTTGGGATGGACGTACGGGCACGGCGCGATGCCCTGCCCATGACGACCGCAGGCCAAGCCTGTCGATTTCCGCAGGCTACAGCACTGTGCTCCTGCATTGTTTCGCGGGTTGCGCCTTTGCGGATGTTATCCGTGCAGTGCGCGCGGAAGGGGCTCTCCAGATGGGGCGCCTTCCAACGGAGTCCCCGAGGGGCGAATTGCCAGTGTCGTCGGACCGCAGTGCGCTCGCACGCCGCATCTGGAGTGAGGCCCGCTGTCTGCAGGGTACGCTTGGCGAGCGCTATCTGAGGGGAAGGGGGCTCGTGCCCCCCTGGCAGGACCTGCGTTTCCACCCGCGAACGCCGGTTGGATCCGGCGCGTTGCTGACCTTCCGCCCCGCATTGATCGCCGCCATTCGCGATACGTCCGGTCTGATCGCGATCCAGCGTACGATACTGGATCCCCGAACCGCCAGCAAAGCGTCGGATCTTCCCGATCCCAAGCTCGGGCTGGGCGCCCAACTGCGCGGCGCGGTCCGCCTTGCGAAAGCGACCAGGACGCTCGGGCTCGCCGAGGGGATCGAGACGGCGATGTCGGCGATCGCCATGCTCGGAATTCCGGTCTGGGCGACGCTAGGCAACGAACGCTTTGCGCTCGTCGATATTCCTTTCGACGTGACCCGCCTGATATTGCTTCCAGATCGTGGCGCTGCCGGCGCGAGAGGTGCGGATATCGGGAGCGATGCCCATGCTCGCAAGGGTCGCACGATCGAGGTGCTTCCCCCGCCGGTCGGCTACGGCGACTGGAACGAAGCGGACCAGGCACGCCAGCAGATCGCCGCGTAATCACATGTCGCGGGCCGGTGTCACCTCGGCTGAGCCGCTAGGCCGGTTCGCGCGCGCTAGGCCGGGACGTCGACGTTCTTTCGCCTTTCGGCGAGGGCGGCGCCGATCATCGCTGCCAAGGTGTCCTCCGCTCTCGCTCGCGCGTGCGGATCCTTCGACGCCAGGTCGTGCCTAATCCATTCGGGCGCGCGACCGAGCAGTTCACGGACCGCATCGCTGATCACGCTTTCATCGGATTCAGCGGCCCGCTCCGGACCACGACCCTCGGAGATATCGTCGTCCACAGACCCGGACATGCTTGTTCCTCGAACCCCTTCGATCAAATTCTAGGGGCGATACACGAAGACCGTCTCCTGGAAGCGTACTCTCGGCCAAAATTGCTGCCCTGCCAAGGCGCAGCCGCTCATCCCGGAATTTCGCCAGAACATTACGCGGCGCTGTCGCGCCGCACGTGCGGGAGAAGAGGGAGGATCGGACTTTATGAGCCAGCCGCGATGATGCGGAAGGCCGTCATCGAGGAAGCATCCGATGCGCCGTTTCAAGTCTCGCGCGCCCCGTCCCGATCTGCCGTCTCCCGCCCAGGTCATCACCGATGCCATCATCGCCCGCCTCGAGGCCGGCACCCGCCCTTGGCGGAAGCCGTGGACCGGGACGGCACCACAGCGTCCCCTGCGGTCTTGCGGCACCCCCTATCGCGGCGGGAATATCTTCTGGCTTTGGCTGGTGGCGGACATGTTGGGATACGGCTCGCCCTACTGGATGACCTATGCCCAGGCTGCCGCGCTTGGTGGGCAGGTTCGGAAAGGCGAGAAAGCCACGATCGCGATCTTCTACAAAACCTACGCCAAGCGCTCCCACGATGAGGCGACGGGAGAAGAAGTGACCGAGAACCGGCGAGTGCTTCGCTCCTATCACGTCTTCAACGCCGATCAGGTGGAAGGCCTGCCGGCCCGGTTCCATCTTCATCCGCCATACGCCGAGCGGCCCATCGAAGCTGATCGCCTGGCGGAAATTACGGCGTTCTTCGACATGATACCGGCCACAACCCGGCATGGCGGCGACCACGCTTACTACTCCCCCATCGGTGATTATATCCAGCTGCCGCCGCCAGAGGCGTTCACCGATGCGGAGCGATACGGCGCGACGAGGGCGCACGAATGCTCGCACTGGTCTGGCGGCGAGAAGAGGCTCAACCGGGAATTCGGCAAGCGTTTCGGCGACGACGCCTACGCCGCGGAAGAACTCGTGGCCGAACTTTCCTCGGCGATCCTCGGCAGCGAACTCGGCCTCCCTGTGGAGCATCTCGACAGCCACGCAAGCTACATCGCCGGATGGCTGCGGATCTTGAAAGCGGACTCGAGGGCCTTGCTCGCGATCGCGTCCAAGGCCGATGCCGCCGCCACCTATCTGCTCGGTCTGGCCGGCCGTCATCCGACCCATGACATCGAAGAGCCTGTCGAAACGGGGGCGAATGACGATTGCTTCTCCGCGCAACAGGCCGCTTGAGGGACGTTGCCCGATGGTACCGGTCTCTGCTGCTTGAACCGCGCAGACCGTCCGGCCCGGATCGGGACCTTTACCGCATTGTGACGCCCCCGCCCTCTCGATATCCGGGAGCGGGGGATCGCAATGGAAGGTACGGACGAACAGAAGGAACAGGCGCTGCTGGCGCTCTTCGTCGCCTGGTGCATCGCAGAGTCGAAGCTATCACTCGAAACCCTGCAAGGCCGAACGGGTCTGCATCGGGCAAGGCTGGGTCGTATGCGGCTCGGGCGAGACTCGCCGTCAATAGACGATGCCGGCTTGGTGTTGCGCGCGGTGGGAAAGCAGGTTCTCGAGCGCGTAACCGACAAGCATTTCGGGGCAAGGAGCATCGCCGATGCCGAGCAGCTATGCGGAGCCGGAAGATCCCTACCGGACCACGAGACTTTGCTGGGTCGCCTGAACGGCCTCTGGTCAACCACCATTCCGTTCGCGCCCCTCGAACAGAAGCACGATCCGGCGGTGGTCTTCAGGAACGGTTGCTGCGATAGCGACGCGTCGACAGATGCAAGCCGAACATGCGGCTGCAGATCATGCTGCCCGTAACGCCGCCTCCCCCGCGATCACGCCGCGTTGGAAGTCCGGACAAGTTTGGCCCGACCTTCCTCTCGGAACCCCGGCCCTATACCTGATCGCCCGAGGCGCCACTCATCAGGCACTAACTTTGAGACGGATGCCACGATGCTTCCAGCCGATCCCACCCTATTTTCACACGGAACGTGATCACTCATAAGTTCAGACGCGATCGGGGGAAGACGGACCCCTTTTAGCGCACGGCGGGCTGAATAAGTACGACTGCTCGGAATGCATCTTCACCAAGCACGCTTTGGCTCGGTTAATCCTCGTTCGGCATCGAAGCCGCCATGAGCCGGCGGACCAGATGATACAATCGTTCGTGCATCTTGGGCGTCAGAAAAGCATGGCTCCGCCGACCGTCGCGCGGATCTTGTTCCCGCGTGAGGTGTCCGTTGGCGACGAGCTCGTTGACGGCCCGGAGCGCGGTCGTCTTCGGTACCGCCGCCGAGATCACCAGGCTCGACAGCGATACGTTCTTCCCTTCCTCCGCAGCGATGAACAGATCGAGGAGGATCCCCCATTCGGCATCCGCGAAATCGACGTCGGGAAACTCTTCATAGCGGGACTGCCTCGCCGCCAGGATGCGGCGCGCGAACGCAACAATCGCGGGATCGGCCAGCGGGGCAGGATTCATGAGCAGGCTCTGCAAGAGCAACTACACGCGGCCGCGAAGGAACCGACCGGCATCGCCGTCAGGCCGCTTCGAGCAGGCCGAGCGCACGAAAGCTGGTCCAGCCACATCGTGCCACGATCAAGTGATCGTGTATCTGGATGTCGAGTGCCGTGGCTCCACTCACCAGCTTACGGGTGCTGGCGATGTCGGCGCGGCTCGGCGCTGGGTTTCCGGACGGGTGATTATGCGCCAGGATCAGGCCGGCGGCGTTGAGCCGGACCGCGCATGAAAGTATCTTCCAGTGCGGGAAGTGCGCCCCTGCCGGCGAGCCTGTGCTGACGACTTCGTCCAGCAACAGGTAGGCGGACGCGCTCAGGTATAACACCCGAACCATCTCCAGGTCGCCGAAGGCCATGGTGAGCCGAAGGAAATCGACGAGGGCGCGTGCCCGCGCGATCGGGCCCTCCGCCACCTCGGCCTGAAGTGATCGCAGCATTGCGGTCCTAGCTGCCACGAGCAACGAAGAGGCGGCCGGGCAGTCCCCAAGAATACCGTCCCGGTCCGTCATGGCCTGGGAAAGGACCGCGCCGATCGAGCCGTGTCTGTCGAGCAGACGGTCGGCGAGTTCCGTCGCTCGGCCGGGTGCTGCGTGAACTAGAAGAGCGACCAGCGCTTCGCGGCTCTCTCGCTTGCTGATCGACGGGACGAGCGAGTTACCAGGATGAGCTGGACCAGGATCACGTACCCCCAGACCTCCTCCTCGAAGGCAAAGGGGATCGCGATGTTCGCCGAGCGGAGCATCGGACCGAAATGCGCCGCAACCGACAGAAGCTGGAATCCGGTCGTCCATATCGGCCAGAACCGGTCGCTGAGAAGCGTGATGATCGCGAACGCAAGCAGGGCCAACAGGTCGATGAGCAAAATGCCGTTCTCCGTCCCGTGCCAAAGCCGGGCAGGCGGGTGCGCCGCAATCATGGACCCGGCGGAGCCGAGGATCATGATGATCGCAACCGCCTGCTCGGAACGCCCGCCGCTGATGAGCGCATACCCGCAGGACACGCCCAACAACAACGCGAAGACAATTATCAACAGCATGTAGGGGGGGCATCATCGATTCCGGCTCGCAGTCAAGCGACCTCGTACAGCTGTCGTCAGACGACAGCGCCCGCGACGGCCCGAATCGAACCTGACGTGGGGCAGGGGACCAATCCGCCAAGATCGGTCTCCGGCAGCCGAAGGTCCGAGCGCGTCTCAGCAAATTCGACATGCGCGGCGACCATCTCCTCTCGCGCCTGCGCGATGGCGTTGAGCGAGGCCAATACCCGCATCAGCGCCTTATGTCCGATCGACATCGGCAGATTGGCCGCGGCCCGGGCTTCGGGAAGGTAGGCGAGAAAGCTTGCCGTGCGGGCGAAGCTTTCGTCGATCGATTGCTCGATCGAGCCGAGATGATGGGTCACTCGGCCGCCGGCGGCGTGCAGAGCGTGGGCATTGAGCATCGAAGTCTCCTGCGTCATCGATGACGCAAACGTTGTTGGTATGGAAGGCCGCGGCCTTCCTTAAAGGAGGCGGGCCAAGCTTGGCTCGATCGTGGCGAGCAGGTCCTGCACGGCCACGCTGAGCAGCGCGACCACCACCAGGATGAGGAGCGAGATCGCCGCCACCGGTGGTACCCAGGCCAGTCGCATCATCGGTGCTATGTCATTCGTCTTTCTCCCCGCTGTGGGAAACGGCCACCTGATGGACGAAAGGGACCACGAAATGCGGTGCCCGATGACGGCGCCGCTCGATGCGACGCCGTCCGCCTCGTCCACGTGCTGGAGGTCGTCCGCCGTGTCCTCTCCGCTTTCTGGCGGCGAGGCGGGGTGATCGGGGATTGGATTCCAGCTACCGGTAGGCGGAATCCATATGCCGAGACTCTGCTCGTACAGCGCGAACAGCCGTGCCGCGTCGCGGCTGCTGGTCGCACCCAGGATCCTGCGGGCCTTCTCGAGACGCGCATTGACCGTCGACGGTGCGATGCCGAGCTCGACCGCTATCTGCTTGATTTGAAGGTGTGCGTGCACAAGCCGAAGGCAATCGCGATGCGCGTCGGTGAGCTGCGCGAAGCGGTCCTCATCCATTCGGCCAATCTAGGTCTGACACAATTCGGAAACAACACCGGCGGACCCGCGATGGTCCGAAACGCGATGGCTTGGGCCGCGCGATCACCCGGGCGACCCTGTTTGGGAAGGGAGAGGGGGAGGGGCCGGCACGCTTCGTTCGTGCCGTTTCGGAAGCGGACGAGCTGGCTTTCGGAAGGAATCTCGCCATGACCGATACAAACGCTCTCGACCTTCTTCGGGAGGCGCTCGACCTGCTCAACGATGCGCCGCGCTTCTCGCTGCGTCGTGATCGCAGGCGCGACAGTTATGGCCTGGCGGGCCGCATCGATGCCTTCCTCGTCCAGCAGACCGGTAAGATCGCGCCGGACAACATTGTTGCGGCTGCTACGGAGCGTTGGCGCCCGGAACCGGAAATCCGCGTCGCGGACAGGGCGACGATGCAAGCGGACTCGGACGGGCTGTGGATCAGCGCGTGGCTGCTGATTGGCGGGCTCGTCCCGCCGATCGACCGGTCCGCCTATCTGAGCGCGCTCGGCACGCTGTCGCCATTCGCGCGCGAGGTCTTCCTCCTCCACAGGCAAGACGGACTTACCCTGCCCGCCGTGGCAAAGCGGCTCGGGCTGCCCATCGCGGAGACGGAGGCGCTCTACCGGACGGCGCTGGTCGAGCTCCATCGCCTGATCTTCCCGCAGGCGTGACCGCCGATCGTTGCGCCGGCGGCTTTCCCCGTGCAAGGACGAGCCGGTGTGGGACATATGATCCACCCTCCATTCCCCAGCGAGGCTCGATGCACACTGATCTGTCCCACATTCCGGCAGCGAAGCAGCGGGAACTGGGGCGGGTCGTGCAGTGCATCTTCGAGGAATTCGGCGACGAGATCGTGCTTGCCCAGGGGAAGCGCAAGGCCGGCCGGATCCTGAAAATTCTGCTCTACGGGTCTTATGCGCGTGGCGACTGGGTCGACGAGCCGCATACGTCGAAGGGCTATCAGTCCGATTTCGACCTTCTGATCATCGTCAACCAGAAGGAGCTGACCGACTCCGAGGTCTGGCTGAACGCCGAGGAGCGGATGATCCGCGAAACCACCGTTACGCGGACGCTTCGGACGCCGGTCAATTTTATCGTGCATTCCCTGCAGGAGGTGAATGACGCGCTCGCCCAGGGCCGCTTCTTCTTCATGGACGTCGTGCGCGACGCCGTGGCGCTCTACCAATCGGGCCCGACGGAGCTGCAGGCACCGAGACCGAAGGAGCCGGAGGACGCGCTCGCGCTCGCCGAGGAATATTTCGAGGACTGGTTCCCGACGGCGATGTCGCGATACAAAGGGGCGCGCTTCCATCTCGCGGAAGGACACCCGAAGGATGCCGCCTTCGACCTGCACCAGACGGTCGAGCGGCTCTACCATACCGTGCTGCTCGTCCAGACCTTCTATACGCCGCACCGGCACAACATTGCGTTGCTCCGCTCGCTCGCGGACCCGATCGACCGCCGTCTGGTGGACGTCTGGCCGCGGACCACGCGGAGCGACCGGGCTCATTTCACGAAGCTGCGCGATGCCTACGTCAAGGCGCGCTACTCGAAACATTACCGGATCAGCCTGGAGGAGTTGAACTGGTTGTGCGAGCGAGTTGAGGAGCTCGGGACTGTCGTTCACGAAGTCTGTGCGGAGCGCATTGCCGAGCTGAAAAAGCTCGCGGGCAGGGGATGAGAGGTCGGCACCCGCCCGCCTATTGACAGTCGGCTAAGCAGCGGCGAGTCTTTGCCGATGCACCAAGGCTGTCCGGCGGGACGGCCCGCCATCGCGAGGAACCCCGGTTCCCGTCTGGTAACACCGAATGGAGTCCGGGTGGGCCGAGGGGTCCGCCTTGTCGCCGCTCGCCGAGCTCTCAAACACGATGACGCTTGCCTGCTGCCGGACCGCCACGCGTGGCCTCTGCCCACCGCATGGCTGACCGCGAATGTGAAGATCAAGAAGCGGGATTGCCTTCGCAAGCGGAGCGACGGTTACTGGATCGGTTGTTCCGGACCGAGCGGCCCCGTCTCCTTCGGTACGTGCGCCGGCGCGTCGGAGGCTACGAGGACGCTCACGATCTCGTGCAGGACGCCTTCGAGCGGCTGGCGACGGCGAATCCGTCCATGCTTAGCGGGGCGCCGGAAGCATATCTTCGACGCATCGTTCACAACATTCTCTACGACTGGTTTCGGAGCAAGCACGTCAAACGAGCGGCCTTGCACGTTCCTGCCGATGAAGCACCGGAAGTTAGCGTTGCACCAGAGCAGGATTGGGGATTACGAGCGGAGGAAACGACCAAGCGCTATATTGCTGCTCTGGATCTTCTCCCGCCCCGCACACGCGAGATCTTTCTGCTCAATCGGGTGGACGGGCTCAGCTACAAGGAGGTCGCGGTCCGCATGGGTTTGTCGGTGAAAGCGATTGAATACCATATGACGAAGGCCTTGGCCGGCCTGCATCGCACGCTGTACGACGAATGAGCGACGATATGCCTCCTGTCGATCCCATCCGTCCTCCGACCCAATTGGAGGAAGAGGCCGCGCTCTGGTGCCAGCGCATGCGTGGCCCCGATGCAGGATCATACCACGAGGAATACGAGAAATGGCTGAAGCTTGGCGCCTATCATCGCCAAGCCTACCAGCAGATGTGCCGGATATACGAAGACGCAGAGCGACTGAAGAGCGTACCGCTCCCCCGGCGGACCGATCTCTGGAAGTCGCCGCCTATCCCGCGACGTTGGTCGCGCCCTATCTTTTATGTGCCGGCCGTCGCGGCCGCGCTTATCGTCGGTGCCATGGCGGTGAGAATCGACCAACGGGTTCTGGGAAAGCATCTCGACGCGCCGAATACCGCCGCTCGCCCGCGCGAAGGCGAGTTTGCGCTCGAATTCAGGACCAAGGTCGGAGAAATCCGGACCTTCCGCCTCACGGACGGCTCGAAGGTCACGCTCGATACCGACAGCCTGCTTCGCACGGCCTTCAACGGTTCGACACGCGAACTCGCGCTCGCCAGAGGGCGCGCGCGCTTCGATGTCGCTCATGAGAACCGACCGTTCGTCGTCGATGCGGGCGGGGGCACGGTCACGGCGCACGGCACGCTGTTCGATGTCGACGTCTCGAGCGGACGCGGTGTGCGCGTCCGGTTGCTGCGCGGCGCGATCGACGTGCGGCTTCCGTCCACGGTGACACCCGGGCGGGTTGTGCCGCTTGCCGTCGGGCAGAGCATCGCCTTTCAGACCGAGCAGGCTGAACCCTCGCCTCAACCACCCGCATCGTCCCCGGAATGGCCGTCCGGGCTTGCTGCCTATGACGGAGCTCCGCTTTCCGCGGTCATCGGGGAGGTCAACCGCTACAGTGCATTGAAGATCGTTTTGGCGGACCCGAAGCTTGGGCTGCTACCCGTTCACGGAACCTTGAAGATCAGCGACGCTCGGGTTGCGGCGGCGGGGCTCGCGGGCGAGCTCGGCCTTGATCTGACGATCGCACCGGACCGAATCATCCTTTCCGGGAAATAATTTCAGGAACCTTAGGGGGCGGCCGGCTCGATCAGTGAGATCTTGATGACCTCGGCGAACCGAGGCCGATCAAGGGGGACCGTCCATGCGCTTCGTTCGCGCCCGGATGGCAAGCAGTGCGCTTGCCATGTCGATTGTCTACGCTTCCACCACCTGTGCGGCACCACCGCCTTCGCCGAGCACGCGCTACGACATTCCCTCTGAGCCGATGAGCGCCGCTCTGCTCGACGCCGGCCGCATTTCGGGGAAGCAGATCCTGTTTCCAGGCGAGCAAATGACCGGCCGGATGAGCCCGGCTCTTCACGGGGATCTTCCGGTCGAACAGGCCCTCGCCAAGCTGCTACAGGGCACTCCCTTCACCATCGAGAGCACGCCGGACGCGATCTTCATCCGGGGGCGATCGGAGGCGGCAAGCGCTTCGACGGGCGATGCCGCCTCTGCCTCGCAGATCATTGTGACGGGCACGCGCATCACCGGCGCGGCTGTGGCGTCTTCCAAGATCACAGTCACTGCCGCCGATATCGAGCGCGGTGGATTCACCGACCTCGGGCAAGCTCTTCGGGCTGTGCCGCAGAATTTTAGCGGGGGCCAGAATCCGGGCGTATCCACAGGCGCGGTGGCGGGGGGTATTGCCAACCAGAATATCACCGGCGGCTCGAGCGTGAACCTGCGGGGGCTCGGGCCGGACGCAACGCTGACCCTCTTCAACGGCAATCGTCTGGCTTATGGGGGCTTCTCGCAAGGCGTCGACGTATCCGCCATTCCCGTCGATGCGCTCGCCCGCGTCGACATCGTACCCGATGGCGCTTCGGCGATCTACGGATCCGACGCGGTCGCGGGTGTCGTCAATGTGGTCCTTCGCCAGGACCTCGACGGCGGGATACTCGGCTCCACCATAGGCGGCGCAACCGAGGGAGGTGATTTTTCGCAATCTTATTCTGCGGTCGCCGGCGCACACTGGGACGGCGGTCGCGTGCTTGCGACATACAACTACCGGCAGAATAGCGCGATCCAGGCCGGACAGCGATCCTACACGGCATATCTCGATGCGCCCTTCCAGTTGTTGCCGGAAAGCCGCGACCATTCGGCGATCATCGAGGTCGCTCAGCGGGTGCTTCCGGGCGTCGAATTCTCAGACGATACGCTCTTCAACCGGCGCATGTTCTCGAGCGCGCAGTCGGCATATGGCGAGCTGCTGACCACGCGGACCGCAGACTGGGGGATCACGACGGCTCCCTCGCTGCGGATCACCGCCGGAGCTGGATGGACCTTCCACTTCAATGGCGTCTATTCCGACGAGCACACGAAGCCAAAGGAAGACGATTTCTACCAGGGAATATCGGTCTTCTCGTCGTCCACCTGCTACTGCAATCGTCTCTATTCGGGTGAGGCCTTCGTGGAGGGCGCGCCCGTGCACCTCCCTGCAGGGTCGGCCCGGATCGTTATCGGCGGAGGTTTTCGCACGACCCGGCTTGCCGATCGTGATCTTCTGACGGCCGAGACGGTCGAAGGAGGCAATCAGAAGGACGGGTTCGGCTATGCCGAGCTGTTCGTGCCCATCATCGCGCCCAGTCAGCAGATCGGGTTGGTTCACGCACTTTCGGTGACCGCCGCCGGCCGCTACGACCATTATAACCGCTTTGGCGGCGTCGGCACGCCGAAGCTCGGCGTGATCTACAGTCCGCTCAATGGGTTGGACCTCAAGTTCAGTTGGGGACAGTCGTTCAAGGCCCCGACGCTATTGCAGCAGTTCCAGACGCGAAGCGCCAGTCTCATCCCGGCCAATTCGCTCGTCGGTTCCACGGCTTCGGAGGATGCGACGGCGCTTTATACGGAAGGCGGCAGCGCGAACCTCAAGCCCGAGCGCGCCACGACGTCCAGCTGGACGATCGAATATCACTCCCCGGCCCGCAAGCATCTGGATGCAAGCCTGACCTACTTCAGGGTCAGTTACCGCGACCGCGTGCTGGAGCCGATCGGCCGATACGTCAACGCGCTGAACCCGTCATATAGCGACTATGTCGTCGTCGATCCATCCGCGGCGCAGGCTGCCGCCGCGATCGCGGCGTCGTCGACCGGTCTCCAGAACTTTGCCGGCATGCCGTACGATCCGGCAGACGTCGCCTACCTGATAGACAATCACTACACCAACATCGCCAGGCAGAAGATCCAGGGCATCGATCTGTCGATTTCTGATCGCGAGCCGGTAGGCAGGGGTGCGCTGGTTCTGACCTTCGACGGCAGCTGGCTCGACAGCCGGCAGAAGAACGGCTCGACCAGCACCGACTTCGACCTCTCCGGGACGGTCTGGAACCCTCCTCGGTTCCGATATCGCGCCGGTGTCGGTTGGGATGGCCCGCGGTTGGAGGCCTTCGCGTTCCTGAATTATCTGTCCGGCATCTCCGATACGCGTTTCGACCCTCCGCACGGCGGTGCCTCAATGGCGACCGTCGATCTGAGCGTGAACTACACGTTCGCCGGACAGGGCTCGGCCCTGAACGGGACGAAGATCGGGCTCAGTATCCAGAACCTGCTCGATGAGAAGCCGCCATATCTGACGCCTGCGGCCTATTCCGAGCCCTACGATTCCACGAACTATTCTGCCGTGGGGCGCTTCATCTCATTCTCCATTTCGAAGAAGATCTGAGGCGGTCAGATGGGCCATCGTAACATCCGGGCCGTCCCGCGATCCTTTTTGGGAGCGGTTGCGCTGCTAACGCTGCTTGGCACTGTCAAGGCCGATCTTGTCGCCGAACCGGACCGGCCGGTCTTGACGGGCATCGCGGCGGCGCCGGAAATCTTTCCGCCCGATAGTCCGTCCGAGCGGACTTGCGGCCACCTCGTTCCCGGACCGGTCAATTCGGGGCGGACGGCCACGGTGCGCGATCTTGTCGGGCTGCGCGACTTTGGCCCGTTGGGCCTCGGTTCGGAGGGAACGCCGGGGTTCGACATAAGCCCGGATGGACATCGGCTGGCCGTGCAGGTTCGACAGGCCGATGCCGCAACCAACGCATATTGCCAGGCGGTCCTATCATACGATCTTCAAGACCCGGTCGCGGCACCGAAGCTTGTGTCGGCAGGCGGTGACTTCGTCCGGCAAACAAGCTCGATCGACGGCCTTTCGGGTTTCGCGTCCGGCGTGCCGGTGCCGCTTACTCCGAAATGGTCGCCCGACGGGCGCCGGATTGCGTTCCTGCGGCGACAGGGTGGCCGGACACGACTTGTCGTTGCGGGCGACAACGGATCGTCACAGGAGATATCCGGTGACGCGCCGGGAGACGTCGTCGACTTCTCATGGAACGCATCCGGCAGAAGCCTGTACTTCGACCAGTCGGATGCCCTCCAAGCTGCGCGCGCTCAGATCCGCGACGAGGCAACGCTTGGCTACCGTTATGATGATCGGTTCTGGATGCTCGCGTCGACGGAGCCTTATCCGCGGGGAAGCTTCGAGCCGACGCATTATCGGGTGGACATCTCACCTGCCGGCGTTGTCGGTCGCCCTCAGCGCACCGATCGACAGCGAGACTCCGAGGACCCAGGCACATTTCAAAGGGTGACGGTGTCGGTTTCGACGGACCCCGAACCCAAATTTGCCTATCTCTCGCGGCTGCACGTGCGTGTGGATGGGCGCGAGCTCGCCTGTCCCGGTGACCTTTGCATAAACGTGAGCGCGGGGTGGTATAGTCCGGATCGACGCCAGATCGTTTTCCTGCGGCGCGAAGGCTGGGCACTCGGCGATACCGCCATCTATGCCTGGGACGAAGGCGCCGAACGTCCGACAAGGCTACTCAAAACGGAGGACGGGCTTTCCGGATGCATTCTCGCGACCGATGAACTTGTCTGCGGAAGGGAGCGGTCTGCGGCACCGCGCGACATCGTAGCGATCGGCCTCCGGAAAGGGTCGTTTCGGCAGCTCGTCGATCTGAATCCGGAATGGGATGGATTGCGCCTGGGGAGCGTGACCCGTCTGCATTGGCGCAATCGCCTGGGACTGGAGGCGATGGGAGACCTGGTCATGCCGCCGGTCACGCGGACCGGCGGTTATCCTCTCGTCGTCGTTCAATATGATACGCGTGGTTTCCTGCGGGGCGGGACGGGCGACGAATATCCGATCCAGGCGATCGCTGCTGCCGGATTTGCCGTTCTCAGCCTAAGCCGGCCCATGGACCTGAACACGAGCCTCGCAAGGTCCGGGAAGGCGTTCAACCAAGGCGCGCTCATGCGTGATTGGGCTGATCGCGCAAGTGTGCATGATTCTCTTCTTCAGGGTATCGCTGCGGTGCGCGCTCGCATCCCCATTGATCCCGACCATATCGCGATTACTGGTCTGAGCGATGGAGCTTCCACCGCCTCGTATGCGCTCATCCACTCCGACATTTTCAGTTTGGCGTTGCTAAGCACCTGCTGCGAAGATCCGCAGATCACGACCACCGAGATCGGTCCGGCCTATTCGGAAATGCAGGCGGAGTATCAATATGCCCTTCCATGGGAAGAAAACCGGTCGAGCTGGGAAAAGATCAGCCTTGCGATGAACGCCGGCCACATATGCGCTCGCATATTCGTTCAAGCTGCCGACCGGGAAGCGCGCATGTCGCTCGCGAGTTTTGCCGCCTTGCGGGAACATCATGTGCCGATCGAAATGTATATCTACCCCGACGAATATCATATTAAATGGCAACCCTCTCACAGGGCGATGATCTATGCGCGTAATCTCGAGACGCTCCGCGACTGGGTCTCGCGGCCGCGGCCAAGCTGCCCGGCTTCCGCCAGAAGCGATCAGGTCCATGCTGCTATCCAGGCTTCGAAGTCGCACAGCCGAAGCAATCGACCGCTCTGATCGGAGGTGACGCCGAAGCCAGCCGAGAGATATTCGTCAACATCGCGGGGAGAAATGAGACCTCGGGCCTGAAGCGATCCATCCAGCAATATTTCGCGAATGCGATCCCGATTCTTCTGGTAGATATCGCGGCGCAGGCGCCCGAGCCCTCCCTTTGAAACCCGCCCTGCGACCCGGGAGGGCAGCAACTGCGACACTGCTTCGCGCGCGACCAGCCTATTGCGTCCCTGCCCGACCCAAAGCCATGTCGGAACGCGTAGGCATGTCTCGACCAACGGCTGCGACAATAATGGAAATAGGCCCTTCATCAGGCCCGTGCGTGAAAGACCGTTCGTGTTGAAGCTCGCGGTGTAGAGTGCGTGCACGTGCTCGACTTTCCCGGGCAACACATCCCGTGGCACTGTGTGCCAAGGCGCATTGGTCGTGAAACGCATCGAAGCCGCCTCCCTGGTCATGAAGGACGCATCGGTTCGCCATGACCGCTTCCTCGGGTCCCGCACGGCCTTGCGGATGCTTTTTGTCACGACGTCCCAAACCGGACATTGCGCCGCGCGGGCCACCTCGTATGCGGTCTTCAGAAAGCCGGGTCCGGCCCCGAAACTACGCAAAGCATCAACCGCCGGTGCCGAACTCTGGAGGTGACAGAAGACGGCGTCGCCTCCGCCGCCGTTGATAAAGGCAGAGGCTTTCGCCTTCGTCGCAAACTCCAGCCCCAGGCGATCGATCTCCTGCGCGAATGACCTGGCATACGGGCGTGGGAGGTGAGCCGTCGCGCATCTCGAGACGTCAGCCCTGCCGGCGTCGGGCGTCATTTCCTCAAGGGCCATACCGACATGCGATGCAACGACCCTCGCATAACCGCGCTCATCGCCTTCTGTCTGGGGGGAGTAAAGGTTCAGCGCCAAGGTTTGCCCATCTCGTGCGCCGCAGACCGCCGCGAGAACTGAGGAATCCAGGCCCCCGGACAGATCGATTGCCAGGACGCCGGACGCAGGAATGCGCGCTTTGACGCAACGACGAATTTCGCGGCCGACGCGGTCGACGGCGTCCGGCCTTCCGGCAATGGCCTCGCCAGAAGACGCGAACTCCCAGGGATTCCACATGCGGTCAATGCTTATCCGATGATCTTTCGTCACGCTAAGCCGTTCTCCGCTTCGAATTTCGGTGACCTCCTGCAGACATGTTTCGCTCAGTGGAAGATCATCCCAGATAAGCTGATGGTTGATCGCCCGCCAATTGATCGAGAAACGCTTGTCTGCGATTTCGGATAATAACCGTGGGTTCGAAGAGACGGCTACGCAGCTTTCGTTGATGAATGTATAGGCATTGATCGTCGAGAACGGCGATGCCAAGGCAAAGAAATGTTCGGTATCTTCCTCATATCCGAGCGCCACGAAGCTTCCCCAGAAGTCTCTCGTCAGCTGACCTTTGCGAATGGACCCGAGGAGCTCATGCCGGGCGTCGGGCGCGCCATCATAGGCTGCAGCCGGAACGTGGCGACGATAGATGTCGCCTATGATGACGCCGATCTCGGTTCCAAGAGGATGAACGTCGAGACTGTCGCCGACGGCGATAAGGAGCCGCGAGGAGCGGTGGACCGTCCTCATCCGATAGGCCGTCGCCACGTGGGCGATTCTGGTAAGCTGCGCTGCGGCGTCAGCGCTGCGCACGTTCAGCGCGAGGTAGTCCCCGGTCACTGCACCGACCTGATCGCAGTGAAGAGACCGGTCTGCTCGAGCGTGTCGTTCAGGACGAGATCGCCTTGCTGAAGCCAGCAGTGCGCCTCGAAGGGATGTAGTTTAACTCCAAAGACAAGCGTGGTCGGGTGACCCGCACGAGCGAGGAGCCTGTGCAATGACAAGGACCTCAGGAGACAGGCGTCGCGCCCGATGACGACGCGTTCGATGGTCTCGAATCTCGCGATGATGTCGTTCAGCGGGTGCGCGGCGTTCATAGCTACGGCCCGGACGTTCTCCCCGGATACTGCGCCGAGAACCCGCTCAAACGGTGCGGTCGCCACGGCGAGCTTCGTTGCGGCAATGACGGCGGCGATGCCCAAGACCGTCCCGATCCGCGGACGTTCCACTGTTTCTGCAGGCGCCAGCTCCATCGTTGGTATGACGTGGGACGATGCTGTCTCACCATCGCCAGCGTGCTTCAGCCAGCCGAGGCGAGCAAGGCGCTGTTCGACTGCGGGAGTAAGCCTCGGCTTTGAAGATGTGAGCTGAATGGCGGTTGCCGCGGGCAATGCACAATACCGGTTGTTCCGGATATCAAGGAACACGGCGTGATCGCCGATCGTGCAGAAGGTGACCCAGGATGGCAGCATGGGATCTCTGGCCAGTGAGCTGGCCGGCAAGGTTTCCCCCGCCGGCCAACTTCGATCAGTCCGCGATGATGCCGATCGGCGCGCGATCGAGCGGGCTGTCGGGCTGGACGCTGCCGCCGTGACCATGGGTCTTCTCGGAAGCGGCTCCGAGATCGATCAGATCGTCCTCGCTATCGAACATTTTTACCATCTCACTGCTCCTTTCTCGTCGCCAATCGCGACGTCAGAGCTTCGCGCGTTACTCCGGCCGTAGCAAAGTTATATGGGACCGGATCGGCGGCATATATGTCAGCGCTCAATAGCGCCCGATATTCCGCCTTAAAGAGACTTCATATGACGAATAATCTCCGAAACTATGCGCAGTCGCCGACGATGATAATGAGTTAACGCGCGACGCAGAGAGGCTCGACGAGGGCTCAAAACGATTGAAAGCAACGAATCATATTCGAGCAACGTGTCCGGGATTATCATTGCCTCGGCGAGCCTCGCCCGTTGTAGGCGATCATTGAGCATGCCTACCAATGCCTGGTAGCCAGGAGAGCCTGCTCTCTGTGCGACCGTGCTAAACAGGGCATCTATTGGCGGGTTCAATGCGCTAGGGGTTTCTATTTCGGTCGGCCACGGCGACACCGGACGTGGGCGCCAGGACGTTGCCAATGCTAGAACACGGAAGTTGAGCTCGTAGAGATCGCGCAGACCGTCTTCGTCGATCTCATGGACACCGAACCCGCCGCGATGCAGCAGGTCGACCAGTCCTTCGCCGACGAGCCGCAGAAGAGCTTCGCGAACCGGCGTTGCGCTGCTCGAATAGCGCTCGTCCAGGGATGCGAGATTCAGGCGCCCCCCGCCCAATACGCCGCTCAGAACGTCCTCCTTGAGATCTCGATAGACCCTCTCGCTCATCTGATGATCGAGGGACATGCGCAACGCTCCTCCATTGTCACTTCGGAAGAGTGGAAACGACGTCGGATCAACCAGCCTTCTCAGGATCGAGCCGAAGCACGACCGTCTTCATGCTGGAAGGAGCGAAGTTTACATTCCCCCCGGAGTGGGCCGTGAGGCCTGGACCGGGGATGATCCTCAGCACCGTGCCGCGCATCCGCAACCGGAAAAGGTCCCGTTCAGGGAGCAATCCTCGACCGCTGGCCAAAGCGTGGCTGGAACGTGCAGCCAGCCGAACGCTCGCGGCAGCCATAAGTCGAACAGCGAAGTGTAACGCCGAGGACCCTGCGGCTCACGAGCCTTCGAGACTTCGTCCGATCCTCACGCCTTCCTCAAAGCTTTTCTCGACCAGCAGCATCACAACCGAAAGGGCAGGGGGATCGATCGATCTCGGCAGATCCGCGATCGGCTTGCCGTCGAGATCGACGACACTCATCATGTCACGCTTGCCGCACGCAGAGCCGCATACGCGCGTGCCGCAGCCGAGTTGCTCCAGTTCCGCGTTGTAGCGGTCGAAAAAAGCTTCGCCGCCCTCTCCCATGATGCCCATCTGGACTGCCTCGGATCGATACCAACTTGAGCAAACGGCACTCGCACATACGTCGCTCGCCTCGGAGCTCATGACGCGAATCGCGCCCTCTCACGCCGATACCGACCTCCGGGCAGATGTAGAGCATAATCCGAAATCCGGAATGATGTTTTCCGCGGACGTACGCTCGAACCGGCCGGCACAGGACTGACCGCTGACATGTGGCGACGATCAAAGCTGGAGGGGAGCGGGAAAGGCGCCCACGCGCGCATTGGAAGCGCGTTGTCGAGGAATCTGCCCATGTCCTATGATGTACCCTTCCGCTTTCTCCAGGCGCTCGACCCGAGCGCACTCACTTCTCTCCCCGCGGCGATTCATGCCGTGGACGCCGCGATCACCGACAGCCGAAACGCCGGCAAGGATTTCGAGACCGATCCGGCCGTCCTGCTGCTCATCCGGCATGCCGGCCGTCTCGCAACGGACGAGCGGCAGACGGATCTTCAACTGCGCCGCGCGTGCATCGATCAGATCGCTGAGCTCAAGCGCAGGCCGGCGCTGCTGGTCCTCTCGCAGAAAGGCGTCGCTTACGACGCTTCGGCGAAACACCTGTTCCATGCCGACGGTCGGCGGGCGATGCGCCGCCTGGCGGATGCGCTCGGGCTGCGCGAAGACGCTTACGACATCCGCTCGAACGCCGGCGGTGTCGCCGTCTCGGGTGAGATCACGCTGCACGGCGAAGAGGTCTGGGTCCAGCTCAGCCTCGACTGTCGTGGCGCCGATCTCGAGATCCTCTATCGCCGCGTGAGCGGCCGGCGTGATCATGTGGGCGAGCGTAATCACTGGACATCCGTCCGTGACCTGCTGGCACCAGACCGCTTCGCCCAGCGGCTCAGACGAGAGTTGGCGCTCACCCCTGCGCCGGAGCAGGCGGTCCGCCTGTTCGCCTGATCCGCGGAGGCCGGCATCGGACACCGACTAGGCCGATCGATCGCCATGGTCGGGCTCGGGTCTCCGCTGGGCGAGATTTTCTTCGAGGACCTGCATGAAGGCCACAAAGACATCCGGCTGAACCTTCGTCGGAACGCGGCCGATCACGGCGCCATTGGCGTCGACGACCGCCATCTCCCTGACCGATCCCGGCACGGCGGCGACCCGCGCCCGATTTCCGAGCCGCGCCAAGTCCTCGTTGAAACTCTCGAGAAATGCCGCATGCAAACCATCATCGATCAAGGCAGTCTCCCACGCCGTCGAGGCCTCCGAGAGACCGGCCAACTAATACACTGATTCCGAGCGATCGACCCCAACAAGGCAACCTGGCAACGGTGATTGTCCGCAATCGCGCAAAAGCCGCAGTGCGCATTTGGGACTTCGCCGGGCAATGTCGGGCAGCGCGCACCCGCGCTGCGACTGACGGACGGGCGGGACCACTAGCACGACGAACGCGGCCCGCAGCTACGACGAGGAGGGAAGAGGGAAGTGGGTCCGGTGAGCGCGATCCGCGCAGCCGGAGCCCGGAGATCATTATGCTCGATCGCTTCGCGCCATCGACGCATGCGCGTTCATTGCCTCCGCCGACAGTCGATTCGGCCGTCATGGACGCGGCCGGGCGCAGCGCCTGGTTCATTCTCCTTGTCTGGCCGAACGACAGCACGGCGGCGCATGCAAAGAGCCAGTTCCTCGACACTCTTGGGCATCACCGGCGAAGCGCATGGTGATCCACGCCGTTCCCAGCCGAGCCGAATGGGAGGGGAGGCGGGAATGAGCGCATGCTTCACCTCTCGCAGGAGCCGACGAAATGGCCGCGCCCGCGCCCGATCCAGGACTGAGCTTCATCGACAATTTCCAGGCCGAGATCGACCGGCTTGGTTGCTCCGCCATCGTCGAGCCCGCCGGCAAGGGCATGCCGTCCGCGACGATGGCGTTGCTTGACGGCGACGGCGTCTTCATCACGCTGATGCCCATGTCGGTCACGCCCGAGACCGCGGTGTTCGCCTTCGGCCTCCATCAGCTCGGCCTCCGAACCGGGCGCCGGCTCGGCGAGGAATGCACACGGGAGAAGCTTCGCACGATGATGAGGGCGCCGACGGTCGCGGATTGCTGGCGGTGACGGTCGGCATCGACGTCGATGGCGCGTTCGGCCGGCTCGGCTATGACGATGACTCGGTCCTCGGCCTGACGATCCTATCCACCGCATGCCTAAGCAGACGAACCGAAATCGACCAACGTACGCCATTCCGGCTTTGGATCGAGAGCGACGGCTCACGCCGGAACCGGCCATTCGCAAGTTCGACAGCTGCCGGGCCGATAGGCAATTACGCACTGCTCATCTCGAAGAGATAGGGCGATGATACTTCAGCCTCCGAGTTGATTTGTGCTTTCCAATTTAGCCCGGTCGGTTTTCACTGATTGCGAAGGGCGAGTTAGACGCTTCGATGAATGTCGGTCAGCTGAGTTGAAATAAGATCGGCGACCCGTCGAAGACGAGCGTTCGCCCGCACCTCTTCGTGCAAAACCAGCCAAACGGGCATCGATAGGCCGAGATCGAATGTCACATGCTCCAATTCGGAGTGGCGCTTCGCCAAAAGGATCTGGGCGAAGCCGAGACCAGCACCCGCGAGCAACAGATTCCAATGTGCCATCTGATCGTCGCAGCGGATCGGGAAGCTTTCGCACGTCGCTGTGCGAAAGCCTTCTGGTTTTCACCGACGCGACCGCAATCTTCGCCCGGACGGGTGGCAGCTGCGTACTCTGCGCCGCGCTGTTCCGGGTCCCCGACCTCTCGATGCCGTACTATCTCGCTGGCCGCAATGTCGGGTCGATGATCTACAATGCGGCCCATTGGTACGGCCTGCCATTCGCCTGCCTCGCGTTAGGTGTTCTGTTCGGTTCGACGCTCGCCATCGAGATCGGCCTGATCTGGAGCGCCCATGTCGGTCTCGACCGGACGGCGGGCTACGGCCTGAAATATGCGAGTGGCTTCGGCCATACGCATCTCGGCCCCAAAGGGAATGCTCGCAAGGCAGTCGAGATGACCCCCGCGACGATCTGATCCGGTCGAAAAACGCACACCCGATGTCGAATTCTGCGGACTGATCCAGCGCCCGACCTTCACCTACTTCAGGTCGGGCCAAGGAGGATCGGCGGACCATCGGCCACCCTCCGCCACACAGCACTCAACGCTGAGCCATGACAGGTCGCTCCAAGCCGGCCGTTCGAGGCTTCCGCGCGAGCACGATCAACTTCGGCGCCCTGCGAGAATGGGGCGCTTTGGAAAAGGAAAGCATCATGTCGAGACTGGCAGGCAAGGTCGCCGTTATCAGCGGCGGGACCAGCGGAATCGGGTTGGCGATCGCCCAGCGGTTCGTGGCGGAAGGCGCCGAGATCTTCATCTTCGGCCGTCGCCAGGATGCTCTTGACGAGGCGGTCAAAAGCATCGGCCACAACGTCACCGCCATTCGGGCCGACGCGGCCAATCTCGCCGACCTCGACCGAGTGGCCGACGTCGTCCGGAAAACGACAGGCAAAGTCGACGTCGTCGTCGCCAATGCCGGTTTCACCGAGCAGGTTGCGCTCGTCGATATCACCGAGGAGCACTACGACCGCACCTTCGACCTGATGGCCAAGGGCCCGCTGTTCCTCGTGCAGAAGATGCTGCCGATGATGGGCGCGGGCGGCTCGATCATCCTCGTCGCCTCGGCCGCCCACTATATGGGCCTGCCGAACCATTCGACCTATTCGGCCGCCAAGGCCGCGGTGCGCTCGTTCGTCCGCACTTGGGCCGCCGAGTTCAAGGACAATGGCATCCGCGCCAACCTCCTGAGCCCCGGACCGATCCCGACGCCGATCATGGACGCACAGGCCAACTCGCCCGAGGAGTTGGAGGCGCTGCACAAGCACTATGCCTCCTACGTTCCCATGCTGCGCCTGGGTCGCCCTGAAGAGCAGGCCGCGGCCGCCGTCTTCCTCGCCTCCGACGAAAGCTCCTTCATGACGGGCTCCGACATGCTCGTCGATGGCGGCATCAGCAACATCTGACGATCGACAAGGACCAGACCGATGAGCCAGTGTCTTGAACTGGATCGGTGCGGCGTCACCGAGGAGCGCGCGGCTTGGTCCGCAGTCCTCTCCCTTTCGCTCGGCGTGTTTGGGCTCGTCACTGCCGAGCTACTGCCCGCCAGTCTGCTGACGCCGATGGCGTCGGGTCTCGGCATCTCCGAGGCCCTCGCCGGGCAGGCGGTGAGCGCCACCGCGATCGTCGGGTTCTTCGCCGCATTGCTGTGCGGCACCGCGACGCGCGGCATGGATCGCCGGCATGTGCTGATGGGCTTCTCCGGAATGCTCATCGCGTCGAACCTGCTGGTCGCGATCGCGCCGAACCTCATCCTGCTGATGCTCGCCCGCGCACTCCTCGGTGTCGCGCTGGGCGGCTTCTGGAGCATGGCGACCGCCACCGCCATCCGCCTTGTGCCGCCGGCGATGATCTCGCGCGCGCTGTCGCTGATGTTCAGCGGGCTCTCGGCAGCCGCTGTCGTTGCCATTCCGCTCGGCAGCTCCCTCGGCGCTCTGTTCGGCTGGCGCTACGTCTTTGTGCTGGCCGCCGGCCTGGGCGTGGCGACCTTGCTGTTCCAAATGACGACGCTCCCGCGCCTGCCGCATGTCGCAAGCACGAGGCCCGGAGTGCTGCTCCACGTGCTCCAGCGTCGCGGCGTCGCGTTCGGGGTGTTTTCCATCCTGGCGGTATTCAGCGCCCATTTCGGCCTGTTCACCTATGTACGGCCGTTTCTCGAGGGTGCGACGGGCGCTGGCGCCAATGCCGTCGCCGCTACGCTTCTGAGCTTCGGTGTCGCCAATTTCGGCGGCACGCTCCTCGCCGGACCCATGATCGGACGCAACTTGCGCCTAACCCTTGGTGCGATGCCCCTTGTGATCGGCCTTGTGATCCTCGGATTGGCCGAGTTTCACGCTGGTATCGGTGCCATGGTCGTGCTCGTCGGCATCTGGGGGCTCGCCTATGGGGCCGTCCCGGTCGCCTGGTCTACATGGATGGCGACTGTCGTCCCTGACGAGACCGAGAGCGGCGGCGGCATCATGGTGGCAGCGGTCCAGCTCGCCATCACGCTCGGCGCGGCCGGCGGCGGAGTGATCGACGCGAGCACGGGTGTGGCCGGCGTGTTTGTCATTGGCGGTGGTCTGATGCTCGCCGCGGCGGGCCTGGTCTTCAGCTTCGTCCGCGTGACCCCGTCGCATCCCCAGACGCCAAGCCGTCGGCGGTCGCGACCATCAGCAGCGGAAGGGGAGCAGGCTGAGATGAGCGTTGATACCGGTGCGTCGGCGCGTAGGGCGCCCGACACCAGCCGATAGCGTCGAGCTGCGGCATTTGCGATACGCGCCACGGTCGGCTGCATTGCAGAGCTTCGCCAAGGCTGCTTCGCGTCTCGGGATCCAGCAGGCGACGCTGGGCCGCCGCATCGCCTATCTGGAGCGCCGGTTCGGCAACGCCCTGTTCCGTTGATCGCCACGCGGTGTCGTGCCGACTGAGGCCGACCATGTGTTCCTGCAGTCGGCGCAACGTGTCCTCGACGAGATGGAAGGCCTTTACGAGAACACGCGCGCCGATACGCTTGGCAATGCTGGGACGCTTTCCCTCGGATTTCTTACGTCGCTGTGGGCCGGAAACCTCCGCTCGTCGTTCATCGCGAACGAACTCGTTTAGGCAATGAGTTCGTTCCGTTTCGAGCAGCATGGCAGTGTCGGCAAGTTGATCCTTCTCGGCGACGCGGACAGCGCGCCGGGCACCGATTTCCCGTCGTCGCTGCGCGCCGCCGTCCATGAGGCACAGGCCAGCGACACCGCCCGTTCGGCTTCTGGCTTTGAATTGTCTTTCGTTGCGCGGGCAATTCGAGCTGCTGGATCTGCTTCACTGCTCGCCAAGCCGCGGCGCGAGCCCAGGCTCCCGAGCTCGAGCCACCCGCCGCTCTGGCGGCGCGGCCCTGCGCCTTCGGCGGGAGGGAAGCGGGAAGTCTAGGGGCGACCGAAATGGACGGTCCTCCAGACAAGGACGAAGCCGATGTTCACCTATGACGATGCCGGCATGACCGAGCTTGCCGCGATCCGCGAAGCCGAACTGCGAGACGCGGAGACGCACTGCGGCGACAGCTTCGAAGCCAATTGGGCGGGCAGCGCCTCGGCATCCGTGATGCGCGATTACGCCGCCGGCCGCGTGCGCGAGATCCGGGCATCCGGCTGCCGCCGCGCGGATATGCGATGAGCGCGCGCTCGAGCCGTGCCGAGGCGCGCAACCCGCTCCTCAGCCTACCGAGCTCTCACGCCCTGAGGGCGCTCGACGAGCGTCTGCGGTTCATCCTGCGCGCACTTCTTCTCGAATCGCGCGAGGACGCCCGCGCCCGCGCAGCAGACAGCTGGCGCCGGTGAGGCGCGGCATGGCGGATAAGCTGTCCGGCTACGATCGGCAGTCGGAACAGGAGTTCCCGGCCTGACCGCGACATAAGTCGGATCCGCCCCCGCGCGACGCTGATTAGCCGCTCCCTTCTCGAAATCCGTGCGCACTGTCGGTGCGGCGGCGAGCCGCCCGACGAGAGGGGAGGGGAAGGGAGCACACGGAGCCAGCAGGGGATCGAGCGCCCGATGCTTCCAGACCTGGGCTTGCCAAACCACGAGGAGACCGCCCTTGAACATGCCACAGCCGAGCCGCATCGCCACGCTACCGCTCTCCAGGATCCGCCAGGGCTACAATCCGCGGCGATATTTCGACCGGACGAAGCATGACGAGCTCGTCGCTTCATTTCGCCTGCGCGGCATGCTCCAGCCGATGCTGCTGCGTCCGGCGGATGACAGGGGCGACGCCTATATCATCGTCGCCGGTGGGCGCCGTTACCGAGCCGCGCTGGAGGCCTTTGGCGCCGACGGCGAAGTTCCCGTCATCGTCCGGGATATGACGGACCATGAGGCGCTCGAGGCCGCGATCGACGAGAACGACGTGCGCGACGACGCCTCCGAGACCGAGCAGGCGGACGCCGCCGTCCGTGCCCTCGCGGCGTGCCACGGCGATCGCGCGGAGGCTGGACGACGGCTCGGCTGGTCGCGAGCGAAGCTTGATCGCCGTCTGGCGCTCGCCGAACTTTCCGACACGGTCAAGACCGCGCTCGATGAGCGGCGGATCAAGGTCGGGCATGCCGAGCTGCTCGCGGCGGTGCCACGTGACAAGCAGGATAAGGCCCTGGAGACCATCCTCGACTCCACCCTCGACGTCGCCAAGACGCGCGATCTCCTCATGCGCGTCACGCAGGATCTCACCAACGCCGCCTTCGACAAGAGCGAGTGCCTCACCTGTCCGTTCAACTCGGCTGCGCAGCGGACCCTCTTCGAGGTTCATATCGACGACGGGCATTGCACCAACCCCGGATGCTTCCAGCTGAAAGTCGAGGCCGCCGATCGGGCTCGCGACGAGGAGCGGGAACGGCTCGCCGAGGCGGAACGCGCCGCGACGCCTCCTGCGGATGATGCCGCGGACGAGCAGGCCGATGCAGGCGAGGATGGCGAGCCGTCCCCTGGACCCGGGACCGCATCCATCGGCGGGGAACGACCTGCGGTGCGGCCCACCGGCGCGCAGGCAGGCCATGTCGCCGCAAAGCTCGCAGGCGCTGCCTCCAACGGCCACAAGCCGCGCGTCACCGTCGAATCGATCGCGGGGCGGACCACAGACCTGCGTGAGGCGACGTGGCGGACCGCGCTTGCCCGCGCGTTGGCGGGTCACGCGGCGCATGCCCAGACGGCGATCCTCGTTGCCGCGATGACCGGCACGCTCTCGCAAATTAAATCCGAGACCCTGAGGGGGCGCGCTGGACTACTGATCGATCGGGCATTCCCCGATCTCGTCTATGCCGCAAAGATCGCCGCGATCCGCGCGCTGAACGAGCCCCAGGCGGCGACCATCCTCTCCGCGATCGGAGCCGCGTACGCCCGCGATGTCACTACCTTCGGGCATGTCGCCGACCTCGCAAGGGCGTTCTCCATCGACCTGCGCGACACCTGGCAGGTCGATCAGTCGTTCCTCGAGCGGTTCACTAAGGACGAGCTCAGGTTCATCGCGCAGGAATGCGGCTTGGTGGCGCATCTGGGCGAGAAGGCATTCGCCAAACTCCTCGGCTCCAAGAAGACCGAGCTCATCGCCGGCATGCTGACGGCGACGGGGTTCGATTGGGCCGGGCGGCTACCGAGCGCCATGACCCTCGACGGCCGATATGGCCCGCCCTTGGTCATCCTCTCGGAGCCGGCCGCAGCGCCGCCCCACGACATCGCTGCCTGAATCCTCCAGCATCTGCACAAGGACCGATTGCCATGCTGATCGCAAGCCTCCTCCCGCTCCTGTCCCGATACTCGCTCACGCTCGACCTTGTCGCGGGGCCGGATGAGACCGTCACGCTCACCGTCATTCCCCGCAAGCCCGAAGGCTCGAGCCACAAGGCGGAAGCAGGCGAGACCCGCCCCATCTCGATCACGGCGACCGCACGGGAGATCGATACCGAGCTCGCCCGTGGTACGGACGGCGCGCTCGGCCAGCTCATCGCGTCGCGCAAGACGCTTGCCGACCAGATCTCCGAGCAGCGGCAGGCGGCCGAGGACGCCAAGGCCGCCGCCGCCGAAGCCGCCAAGGCGAAGGCTGCGGCCACTCCCCCGAAGGCGCCTGCCACGACCTCCGTCAAGGTTCCGGCCCCCAGCAGTCCGCCTGCGGACGCCAGCGCCGGCGAGCCCGCCAGTCTGTGGTGACAGCCGCCGACCATTCTCCCCAAGACCAACTGCCGAGGAGTCTTCCATGCAGATCCAACAACTCGCCAGGACGTTTCGATACGACGGCATCGACCTGCCCGTTCCGCCCCACCTCGCCGAGGACCCGCAAAGCCTGCGCGCCTATCACGCCACGCTCTATCCGGCGATCCTCAACGCCGAGACGGTCGATGCCGGCGTATCGGGAGGCGCCCACGTCACCGAATACCGCCGCGCGGTCGGCACCAAGGGCTGACCGTGGCCATCACAAGCACGGCCATTCCGCCTGTCCTGCGCAAGACGCTCCTCGAATGGATCGAGTTCGACGATGGCGACCAAAGCGATAGCACGCGACCCGTCTGCAGTAGCCGCGTCCAGGACCTGCATGCGCGGATCGCGCTCGAAACGAACTCCGGCAGGGTCGCAGCGGCCGAGCCGCTCGCGCCGCCCTGCGGCCTCTGCCTGCCGCCGCTCGGCTGACCTCGCAGGATGCGCGGTCGCTCTATCGGGCGCCATCCCCTCCCTGTTCGACGATCCGCTTGCGGCCCACCATCGCCTGATCGGCCGCTGGGTTGCAGCGCAGGGCACGTCGGCGGATACGCTCACCCGGACACAGGCGCGTCGCCACATCGAACGCGTCTTCGACGCCGCCGTGCTCGAGGTCCTCGCACCGATCGACCTGGTCGATCTCCGGGCGGTCGTGCTGCACGGGCCGGACGGGGATCCGCCGGCGATCGCCCTCATCTGCGACAGCATGGGCCAGCTGGATCTTGGGTGGATCGAGACCGGCGACGCGCCGATCGCCTGGCGCGCCGCTGCATACCGGGCGATCGAGACGGTGCTCGGCCGTGTCCTGCCGGTCTTTGGCTATCAGGATCTCTTCGACGAGATCTCCCACTATTACTGGGAGGGCGGGACCGACGACGAGGCCGCACGGGAGAGCCTGCTCCAATATCATGACGCGGACGAAGCCGATTTCGACGAGCTCACGTTGCCGTCCACGATGAACGCGCGCCGACCGGGTTGGATGATCGCATCGAACGCGGGACGACCGACCAGCCTTCCGTCGCAATTGCGCCGGTCTTTGAGAGGGCTACAAAAAGCGCATAAGGCGCTGAGCGCCGTCCGCCATGAGCGCGATGCCTGGGCGTTCAATTCCCAGATCATCTACGACTATCTTCCCGGGATCGAGGAATGCTCGTCCCTGCCACCGCTGACGCTCGTGCCGTTCGAGCATTTCGCACGCGAGCTCGACGACGTCGCCCGTCACGGCATGGAGCTCGGCTTTATGGATGTCGCGGGCATCTGCGCTTTGGATGACGTGGAGCGCATCGACGACTGGTTCTCATCACTCCGCCTGGGCGCGCAATTCCTTCTCGCAGTCCAGGACCTGATCCGGCTCGACCCCGCAACATTGTGAGGTTCCCCATGTCCGACCACCAAACCCAGTTCGAAGCCAGCGGCGGCGGCTTGGTCCTGACCAATGCGATCCTGCTCTATCGCAACCAGGCAGCTCGGAACGGTCAGTCCTATGGTGCGGCGCACGAAGAGGCCGCCGCCTTCGCCAGCATCCACGCCATCGAGCAGGACGGCGAAGGTGCTCCCACCATCGCCGCAGGCGTGCCGCTTTCGCGCGCGCATCTGCGCCGATGGACCGAGGCGCTCGGGCGCACGACACGGCCCGAGCTCCTGCCCGGCAACATCCTCGTCGCGCATCCCGAGATGCTCGCCTGGTGGGTGCCCGAGCAGGTTCGCACGGCCTATTTCGCACTCTCGGCACCCCCCGCCGATCTGCGGATTCTGTCCGCGCGAACGAGCGTCCGCGTCCCTTACCCCGCGCATCTGCTCGTTGCGAGGCGGTCGGGCCTCGGCGTCTACGCCCTTCCGGTGAGCCGCCGGCCCGATGCTGGGACGCGGCTGCTCCACTCGCCCATCCTCAATGTGTTCGTCGATGGGCAGCTGTGCTGGGGCAATATCGCGCGGCCCCGCTCGCTTGCCATCGCATCGATCCCGGAGTTCGAGCGCGCGGTCTTCGATTCCTGGTCGACGCACCCCAATCCGGGACAGGAACTGACCGTCACCGGCAAGACCGGCCTCATCCGGCTCTGGGACGAGCTTGCCGCGCGCGAAGCAGCGCGTTTTCCCGCGAAGCGGCTCAAGCCCTTTGGCGCAGCCGGTCGCCGACGCCCTGTTCGACCCGCGCGACCGACAGCGGCATGCATGATGACGGTCGGCGAGCTCCTCGCGTTCGGAGCAGGGCGATGACCAGGCTCGCCGACGATCCGACAGCGTCCGCGATACTGGAGGCAATTCCCTGCTTTCCGGTTCCGCCCCAAGGCCGCTCACCCGCCCTCGACGCTCTTCGGTCCGCCAGAGCCGGTCACGGCCTGGCCGTCGGGCATGATGGCGTCCTGCTGATCCTGCGTCGACCGTGGCTGGCGGTCGACGTCCCCGTCACGACGCCCATCGCCGCATATCTTCCTTATGGAAGCGCGGGAGGCCCTAGGGCAGAGCTTCGTTGCGGGCTGGTTCCAGCCGGGCATCGCGCGATCATCCTCGACCACTTCCGCGCGGCGCTTCCCAACGAGGCGGCGGCATTCATCTTCTGGAACGAGGCGACTACTGCATTCGCCATTCACTTTCCGGACATCGATGAGGCTACGCCCTCCAGGCTCGTCTATCGGGTTCCCGCCCTGCCGCCCGACTGGCATCTCGTCTGCGACGTCCACAGCCACGGGGTGGGCCCGGCCTATTTTAGCGCCACCGACGATGTCGACGACGCGCATGCGACGAAGATCTCGATCGTGATCGGCCGTCTCGACCGCCCCGATGGTCCGATGATGGCGTCACGCCTGTGCGCCGGCGGCATGTTCCTGCCGCTACCCCTCAGCCCCTTCTCGGAAGACTATCATGCAGACTGACATCAGGGACCGCCACTTCCTGCCCGCCGCATTCGATACACGCATGGTCAATGTCCTGCTCGTCGGCTGCGGTGGAAACGGCGGGCAGATGCTGATGGGATTGGCCTCGCTCGACACGGCGCTGCGAGGCATCTCGTCCAGATCGCTTCACGTCACCGTCGTGGACGACGACATTGTGACCGAACCGAATATCGGCCGCCAGCCCTTCTATCGCTGCGACATCGGCAATTCGAAGGCGCGCACACTCACGGAACGGATCAATCTCGCGCATGGCCTCGCCTGGACGGCGATCCACGGCCGTGCGCCGCGAGCGATCGGCATCGACGGCATCGACATCGTCATCACCTGCGTCGACACCGCATCTGCGCGCCGCGCAGTCGGCGCGGCCATCGCGGAAGCCACGACGCCCCCGGCCTATTGGCTGGACCTCGGTAATCGCGCGCGCGACGGGCAATTCCTGATCGGGTGCCCGAGATGGGGTAGTGACAAGAATTCACGTCTGCCGACCATTCTCGAAGCCTTTCCCGAACTCGCCGACGACAGCCTCCCCGATGACGATGCCCCGTCCTGCTCGATCGCCGAGGCGCTCGAACGCCAGTCCTTGTTCGTCAACCGGGTCCTGGCGAGCCACGCACTCGCGACACTCTTCGATCTCCTCGGGCGAGGTTCGATCGGCCACGCCGGCGCTTTCATCAATCTCGCCAGCGGCCAGTCCGTGCCGATCCCGCTGCCGCGTGTTGGACGTTGATCGCCGCGGCACGAGGGAATCCAGGACGCGCCTCAACCTAGCCTCTCCGATCGATCGCAGATGAGGTGGAGGAGAGGGGGGAAGAGAAGGGCGATCGTCTCGATCCGGAGATGTCTTCATACCCACCACAGAATGCCGGTCGCTCGGCCCCGTGCCGGCGGAGGAGCGCTGCGCCCAACTCGGCGTCGCCTTCCGTTACCATCAGACGGCCAGGCTCGAAGCATTGTGTCATCGGGCCGCGCTGATCGCCCGCTATGGTCGGCGCTCCACCGGCTTCGCGATGCGCGCGCTTGATGACCAGCACGACATCGGCAGCGATATCGATCTCGTCGCCGTTGTCGATCCGTCCAAAGAAGTGCACCGATCGCGGCATCTCCGGCCGGACATTGTCGAAAATCCGGCTCGGCGAGCGTGGCGTTGGCGGCGCCGTCGATCAACTCGTCCGGCTCGGAGCGCCGGCGCCCGGACCCGAACGGCTCGAAAACTGGCTCGCCCGCCTGGTACGAGAGCGGATCCTGCTGCGGCGACACCATCCAGGGCTCTACACCTATTGGTTCGAGATCAGCCGTGAAGCCCGCCGCCCCGGCAGGCCTCTGCCTCGGCTCGCCTATCCGCTCGTCCTCTACGAACCCCACCCGGAGCTGCCTCCATGAGGGCGCTGTCCAGGAGAACTGATCCACCGGCTGAGATCGAGACGTCAGCAGTCTGGAGGAGCGGGGGGGGCGGGGAGCGGGGGGACATCTGGTCCCACACTCAAACGAAAGACCTGACATGACAGACCGTCCGACATCTGCTCGGCTTTACAGCCAGACCGAGTCCGACGCCCGAGGCAATTTCGTCTATGAGGGCGATCTCCATCGACCCGGACTTACCCTGCCGGGGCTGACATCGGAGATTGAGCGTCATCTCGAAGGCATGGTGGCGGGCGGGCGCTTCTCTGTTCGGGGTGAGAGCTTCGCAGGTGGGCGGAAGGTCATCGTCGACGTGCTCGACGTTCCCGCGGACCTCTCGCTTGAGGAGGCCCGTCATCGCTTCGAGACCATGCTGCGCGATCAGGTCGAGCGCTTCGGCTTCACCCGATCGAACATCCTGCAGGACTATATGACTTGCTCCTTCTACAGCGATGTACGGATTAGCAGGTCCTATTGGGCGGTGCTGGCATCGCGAAACGGCAGCGCCAATCCCGTTGCGTCCACGATGCCGCTTGCGGCATTCAAACGGGCTGTCCGTCCCGGCGACCAACTCCGGCTGGTCGCGGCTCCCGCTGGCCATCGCTCTCTCGGAACGGTCCGGTCAATCGTAGCGGTGCGATCGGCCGATCTCGTGCTTGAAGGGCCATCCTATCTGACCTTGCCGGGGGCGCGCGCCTTCGCATGTGACGGGACGCATGTCCGCATCGCGATCGGCAATGAACGCCGCCCTGACGATCATCTGCTGTACGAATGGATTCGACAGGCGGCCTAGACGTCGAGCGGCGGCCCCATCATCCAATCGATCGCCGCGAATAGGATGGCCGATATTCCAGGCCGCAGGCGGAGGAGAACGGTTCGTTGACACAACCCGTTCCGGGACCGATGTCCCTCACCTCGAGACCGGTGGCGGAAGGAGGTACATATGGCTACGCAGACCAAGCAGGCGCAGACACGTGCACCGCTACAGGCCCGTCCGCGCCCCGATGCCGACGCATCGAAGAGTGGCGAAGAATTCCTGGCCCATCCCCCAGACACCAGAATATCTTGGTCGCTGAGCCGCGCTGGCTGACGCTCGACGAGGTTCTGGAAATTCAGAAGCGTCAGATCTCCACGCATGGAGGAACTGCTGCGCCGCTGGCGTTCGCTCGGCGATCAGGCGAGCGCGGTCCCGGGCCGGGCCGCCACCCGGGTCAATCGCCCGCGACGCCCGGCACCGGGCCTCGGCGCGCACCGGTCTCGGTCACGGCACGATACATGCTTGCCCGGCCATGGAGTATTTCGGCCAGCCAGACGAGATCGCAGACCGCCTCGCTCACCGGCCGTTCCGAGAGGATCCAGTAGATCCGCCGCTGATAGTCGTCGCCGTCGGCGACCAGGATCGCCTCGATCGCCGCGGCGCCCGCGCTGTCGGCCGGCGCCACGCCGAGCCGGTCGTCGGTCTCGAGCAGGCGAAACGCCTCGAGCAGTTCGTGCGCGCTGAACAGAGCATCGTCGAGACCCTGCCGGACCGACACCGCCGCCAACGCGCGACGGTCCGGCGAGAGCGTCCGATCGTCAAGCGCATCGCGCAGCGGCAGGTTGAAGTCATAGCCCGCCAGCATTTCAGATATCATCGACATGGCGGCCTCCCTTCATCTGCGTGCCTCGCCATTAGAACATAAATAGAACAACCCTGGCAACCAATTTGCGGGTCATCAATGGACGACGAGGTCGCTCTTCTCGATCACCAGCGGACCCTCCTCGGCATGGCCCGCGAAGTGCTTCGCCTGGAGATGCGCCTCGATCGTCGGGCGGAGCAGGTCGATAATGTTTGCGACCATGACCTGCCCGAAGTCGCGATCGGCATCAAAGCCCGCGCGCTCGATCAACATCTCGAAGGCCTCCAGCGTGATGCCGGCGCGGATTTCGGCGCCGTCCACCGTCACCCGCCCGAACATGACGCCGTCCTCGAACTGCAGCGGCTCGCCGTCGAAGCGCAGCATGCCGCCTCCGTCAGCCTTCGGTCTCGGCCGAGCCGGCGGCGGGCGAACCCTTTCGCCTGCCGGTCTTGCGCCCGAGGCCGATCTGCTTGGCCAGCGACCGGCGGGTCTCGGCATAGTTCGGCGCGACCATCGGATAGTCGCGCGGCAGTTTCCACTTCGCGCGATACGCCTCCGGCGACATGTCGTAGTTGGTGCGCAGATAGCGCTTGAGCATCTTCAGCTTGGCGCCGTCTTCGAGGCACACCAGATAGTCCGGCCTGATCGATGCCCGGACCGGGACCGCCGGCTCCGGCGCCGGCACGTCCTTGGCTGCTGGCTCCGCCGTTCTGGCGAGCGCCTCGTGGACGCTCCGGATCAGCGCCGGCACCTCTGCCGTCGTAACCGGGTTGTGCGACAGGTGCGCCGATACGATGTCCGCAGTGATCTCGATGAGGCTGGTGTCGGTCACGGTCTTTCGTCCCCTGGTTGTCAGATGGTCGTTGGTTCGGCTCGACGCTCGCGCGACGCGCCCGGGCCGGCCGCAGATAGTGGTAACGCCCGGCATTGTGAACCGCGGCGCGCGCGAAGCGCATCATAACCACCTCGAAGGGCTTGGCCGTAGCTGCTATGGTCGGCTGGCCCGTAGCATAAGCGCGTCGAGTTCCGGTTTTTGCTCTCGTCCACGGAGTGACCAACCATGTCGGCGACCTTCGATCCCTGGCCACCGCTCAGCGACTACGAGCTCCCGCGCGCCTGGGTCGCGCCGGCGCTGGGCTTCTGCCGCTCGTTCAACACCCTCCTCGACAAGGTCTTCTATGATGTCGAGGCCTTCGAGCGCGCGACCGGGCAGCCGGGGCGCGCATCCTTTCCCGAGAACCGTGCTTCAACGCACGTCAGCGGCATCGATCTTTCGGCCGACACCAATCCCGAGGGCTCACTGCTGGTGGTCGGCCGAGACGAGCCGCCCGGGATCCTGCACTTCCGCAGCGTCGACGATTTCCTCGCGTCTACCGATGCCACGGCGGACGCCACGCGCATCGTCACGATCACCGGCGTCGGCAGCTCGGCGCTCGGCAGCGCGGCCCTCGCCTGGGACGTCGCACGCGCCTTCGGCGAGCCGGTCCTCGCGATCGTGCCCGGCTATGGCGTTGCCGATGCGCTGCTCCAGGGTCTCGGTGGTTGGTTCGGTTACGGCCTCCACGACGCATTGAAGACCAAGACGATGCTTCAGAAGACGCTCGCCGCAGCCACTCCGGCGGTCGCCTCGGTCGGCCGGCGCCTGTCGGCGCCCTACGAGCCCAAGGTCGCCGGAGCCCCGATCTTCGAGCACGGCAGCGGATCGGCCGACGTGCTCCACGCGTTGCTCGGCAAACGGACCTTCAAGGCGCTGGTCGGCCATAGCAAGGGCGCGCTCGCTATCGGTAATGCGCTCGGCTCGTTCGACGAGGAGCGCATACGCGGCCTGCTGGTGATCACGTTCGGCTGCCCGATCGCGACCGCGGTCCCGACGGTGCGTTATGCGCAGTTCCTCGGGTTGCTTGATGCGCTGGGCATCCTCAACAGCTGGTGTCACAGCCCGAGCACGTGGATCGAGAGCGTCCACACCACCAACAGCCTGGCGCCGCTTAATATGCCGGTGGTCGATCTCTGCCGGCGGTACGCGCCGCTCGCCGCCTGATCGCTCAGTCGTTGCCGGCATCCATCGGGTTGGCCTCATCGATGAGCGACTGGATCGCAGCGATCGGCGTGTCGTCGATCAGACGGATCAACGCCCCGCACTGGCACCCGGCGGCCTTCTGCAGGCGCAGCTGGCTATAGGGCACGTTGATGATCGCCCCGCACCGCGGACAGTCGACCTGGGTCAGGATATTGTCGAGATCAGTCCCCATCCATCCAGCATAGACCTCCCTGGCGAGTCGGGCGAGCCCGCGATGCGCTGCCGCCGGAGGTTAGCGGCCAACGGAAGGGCCCCTTTCCAAACAGGAAGCAATTGTCGGACAGGCCATGAGGCGGGTGCCCGGCGCTTTTGCCGTCGAGGCGATCGAAGCGCATTCCGATGGGTCGAAAAGGGGCGTCGGGTCTGGCGCATGGGCCAACGGCAATGCCCATACCCGTCCCTGCCCGTCGTCAACGCACCGCTTAAACCGTAGGGATATGGCTCCAGTCCTTGGTGCACTGCGGCAAACGCAATTCAGCTCTTACCCGAAACGCGATATGAGAACCGCGACTCGATCGGGGAATTGGTGATGGCTTTTCTGGGCATCGCGAACGAACGTGAGCGGCGATTGGCGCAAGAGGAAGCCGCGTCCGCCATCGAACGCTATGGGGACCGCGCGGCGACCGTCCTGTCGATGAAGGCGCAACAAACCCAATCGGCGCAGCGCCGTGTCGTATATAAGCTTGCCCGTAAGATCGTAATGGGGCCCGCATAGCGACGAACGACATACAAGAGGGATCATGGAACCGATTTGCCGCATCGTCCGGCATCGCCACGACGCGCGGGAACATGAGGATGGCGGCTTCAACCGGCGAACACCCAACCAACGGCGCGACGCGTCTATTCTGCGTGATATGTCTTCGAAGCGATGGGGCGCCTGCCGCCCCTTCAATCGTGAAAAACGCCGGTATGCGACCCCTAAACCCGGCTTGATCGTCTCCCTGATGACGCGCGATAGCCGCGCCCCTTGCCCCCCGGATGCTTTCGTGTCGGGGCGTTTCGTCCTTTCTGCCGATTGCGTGCTCGCAATAGTCGGGATCGGCATCGCGGCATTTGCATGGTCGGCGGGGTGAGGTCGCAGCCCGGCGGCAGTCCTTGCGCGGCGATGGACGAATGAGGAGGCAGGCGCTCGCAAAGCCCAGGCTCGCCGGTCGGAGGGCAGGGGACGCAAGCTGCGGACCTACGCCGGTAGCGACTGGGGCAACGGCGCTCTCAGTATCGCCGCCCCGCGCGCATTTCAGCTCCGCCGCATCGAGGTCTCAATGCTGTCGCATCCTTACGATCTCGCTCGCTTTCCAGCGACAAGCAGCGCAACACACAGTTGCACGAGGCGACGGAGAGAGCGGTGCTTGCTGCCGATGGCGCGACATGGAACGGACGAAAGACGCCGAAGCGCAGTTGCGAAAAATCACGGCGGAGGCATTGCCCGTCCCCGGACTCGGTCGCCAGCTCGGCCTTAGCCAGATTAGAGTAGCCCAAAAAGGTGCGTGCCGGAGCGCTGCCGCCGATCTTCGGTCCGCAATGACACCGGAACCGCCGATCGACAGAGCCCAATCATCATTTTATCCGAGGAGCCGTGTATGAACAATGAAGACGAGATCGAAAGCGAATACTCGGTGACCGCGATGCTCGAAGAGGCCGCCCACCGCCTTACTCTGGGTCATCAGGTCTTCGTCTATGTCGAAGGGCTGGAGCCCATCCCCTGCATGAGCGTCACCAACAATCACGCTCACACGACCGTCGATATCGTCACGCCGACCGGAGACCGCGTTCGAGCGCCGGTCTTGCGCGTCGTCGCCGTCAGGTTTCGTGAAAAGGCCAATTAGCCGACATGTTCTCCGGTGAGGCTCGGCTGCTATCCGTTTCGGACCCGAATCGGGATTGCGGCCTCCGCCGAATTCGTCAGCCTGGCGGGAAGCAGGAGTGCGAATGGATGAAGATGCGTTGTTTGCTGTGCTCGCCGCGCTGGGTGGACTATTGAGCGCAAGTGCATCCCGCACCGCGCAAGAATGGGCGGAGACTCTGGGCGGCGTCACCGACGTGACTGAGGCGGGCGAGGAATACGCGAACCGCGCGGCCTATATCGCAGGATGGTCGCATATGGTGCGGGCGGCGGCGCGAGGTCCCGGGAAATCCCATCAGCATTGGGGACGCGATGGCCCTGCGCCCGCTCGCAGTCACTCGGGCGTTTTCGGTCTCGCCAACTGCACCCCAATGTGCGCTTGGCATCGCAGCCGCATCGAGCCTGCATTGGACGCCCCGAGCCCTTCCTCCGCTTCGTCATCCGCGCCGACGGGCGTACCATGCACGTCGCCGGCGTCGTCCATCTCGCCGCCGCCGAACTGGCTGCGATGAAGATCGAACAGACCTAGCCGCCGTCGTTGCGGCACCATATTGTTCGAATATTCGTCATCGCCGGACGTCTCCGGCCATCATGCGCGCAGGAACCTGACCCCATGTGCAACCGCAACAGCCAAGACCCCCTCGTCGACCGGCTCTTCAGGCAGGATAAGCTGTGCCTCGTCGGCGTCGCGCGCGAGCCCGACGAGCTCTCGCCCGGCAAGGTCATCGTGACCTGGCCGGACGACAGGGAGCGTCCCGCCGTCATCGTCGATCTCGCCGACCTCTTCGACAATATCCCGGACTTCAAGATCACAGACGCGGACTATCGGCCGATCATCATCTCCGAGAGCAGCCGGCAGCTCAGTGCCGACACGGTCGTCGCCCTCTCAAGGATGGTCAGCGCCACCACCGAACCCGAGAAGGTCAAGATCGCCCTTCAGGCAGCGGATGCAAGGACACTGAGCGTGAAGCTTGCCGGCGCGAAACGGTGCGACCTCGACGTCGGCAAGTTCGAGCCGGCGTTCCGGGGCGCGAAGCCGACCCGGCAGTGGACCGATTACTACGAGACCGGCTGTATCTGCTATCTGGTCACCCGCACCGTGACTGCGACCCATGTCCAGCTCAAGGCAACGAGCGCGTTCAAGGCCGGTGGGCAGGCGGAGCTCGCCCAGATCGGCTCGGCCGCCGTCAAGTTCGCGCTGCGCGACAGCTCCACGATCGCGATGGACCGGACCCAGGGCGCGATGGTCATCGGGTTCCAGGGCCTGCGGATCAACTGGCTGGACGATCGCACCGCGCTTACCGGCATCAAGACCCCGCCCAAGATCCTGGGAAGCGAGGGTGCCGAGCTCGATTGGATCGACCCCGAGCAGATCGCGCCGGGCGACTCGATTTTCCTCTATCCCGTCGAAGGCTGAGAGGCGCGCTTGAAGATCGGCGCGACCCGAAGCGCCGCCGTCAGCCGGTCGGCCTGAGCTCGATCGTGTCGATCAGCAGGCCGGGCACCACGAAGGAGACGTTCGTCGGCTTGGAGGCCTGATCAGCCGGTATCTGCAAGGTGAAATTGTTCGCCAGCATCACGGCGGCGTCCGACTTCTCGAGATCGGCATCCGGGGTCACGTCACTGGCCTTGAGCCCGCCATCGGCATAGACCCGCATGGCCTTGCGGCGGTGCGGTTTTGCGGCGCCCTGGGGCAGCTCGAGCTGGCGGCCCGGTCCAAAATCCAGGGATCGCGAAACAACGAACTTGCCCGTCACGACGACGGCGCCGGCGTCGGCACCGGCATGGGTCGAATAGCTCAGCCAGCTGAAATAACGCTGCCCCTCGGCCTGCAGGATCTCGACGACGGCATGCAGCACCTCCTCCGATGGCAGGTTGTGCTGGTCCTGGATGACGCGGAAGCGCTCTCCTGTATGCTCGAATGACCGCGCGACCTCGCACGCGGCCGTCCACGCCGCTTCCCGATCGTCCGAGAAGAGCATGTCGAGAAGGTCGTGCTCGACATCTTGCCGCGCGAGGCGGCGACGGGTCTCCTCCAGGCTCATCGAAGCATTCCCTGTGACGGACGACGCTTCACCAAACGTTCGAAGAGCGTGACCGGCTGCGCGAATCGCCTTCGCCAACGCTTCTGGCGGCTGCTTGCCAGCGTCGGCCAGCGCGAGTCGAGCCCGCCGGAGCTCGCCCTCCTGGGACGAGAGAAGTTTCTGCCTTCCACTGCGGAAGGCTAGCACCTCGCCGCCCTCCGGGCGATGAACGGAGTTGTTTGACGGACGGTTAACCTGTCCCGGTCTGGGCGGGGACGCCCAAAGCGCCTGCGCTCTCCTTTGCGCGGTCTCACGCTCGGCCTGCTGTGTTCGCGCCTGCGCCTTCTGATGCAGGCGCCGCGCCTTCGTGATGTTGCCACCACCCGATTTGAAGCTCCTGTTGTTCCCATATCGGGGAGGCGGGCCGAAGTCGTGCTGGATGACCTGGACGAGCTCGTGGACCGCCCTGATCATGCCCCAGACCTCATGCGTGTCCCGAAGCACCGAAACCTGATGGAGCTTGCCCAGCCGCAAACCGCGCAGCGTCGCTTCCTTCTGCTCGCGATGGTTCTTGTTGGCGGCGCTCCCGATCTGCCTGATCCAGATGCGCGGGACAGGCGGGCCTTCGAATGCCGTGCGTTGAGCGAAATGCTCGACCACATATTGGCTCGCCATGCCTAGCGCCTCAAGCTCTGGTGCGTGCAACCTTCGAACACATACAGATACCCCATCGGATGCCGCGTCTCGCGGTAGAGCCGATGCTGCGCTTTGCGGACCGCCTCGAACAGATTGTGGTCCGCCTTTGCGGCCTCGTCGTAAAGCGCATGCGCGAACGCGGTTCCGAACTCTTCGGTGATGACCCCATTGGTCGAGCAGACGGCAGGCGCTCGCCGGTGACGCAAGACGCCCGCGAAGCTGTTGTCGTCGGCATGCCTGCCCTTGCTCGACGAACAGATGTTGAGGACGACGGGAGCTCGAACCGGGATATCGTTCTTCAGATCCTGCGCGGAGGCAGATGCGCCGGCGGACAGGCGCATGCGTGGCGAGCCGGCCCCGTCCTCGCCCTCATTATGCGCGTTGAAGTGGAAGAGGCTGCGCGACTCCGCCAGCCATTCCTGCATCAGGTCTCGATCGGACGGGCTGAGCGGCCCGGCACCGAGTGGATCGAGGATGTCGATATCGGACCGGCTCACCAACTGCTCGAGCGCGCTCAGCGCCTGGCGAGAACCCTTGTCGCAACGGCCGACCGCACAATCCAGCATGTCGTCCTCGGCATAGCCCGCGAGGATGTCACCGGTAGCGCGCCCGCGCGGCGCCTCCTGTTCCTTCTTCGGCAAGCGCAACAGCTTGATGCCCTTGCGCGTCCCCGCGATCATCACGAGCTCTCCCAGCCACCGGCCGTCCGCGGTCCGCAGCAACGCCCAAGGAAAGCGCAGGTCGCTCATGGATGAGGGCATGATGACCGAGCCGACGCCATGCTCCTGGAGTTCCGTGACGAAGTCGTCGAAGCCGGCCATCACCGCGAGCGCAAGCTGTCTCCCGGCCGAAGCGATTTTATCCAGCTCGGTCTCGGGCACGGCCCGCCCGGTCATCTCTGCATTCCGCACGATCGGCCAAAGCTCGCCCAGGGCAATGTCGAACAGCGCCCTGGCCTCCCGGATGTCGTCAAAACTGCCGCCGGCAAACTCGAAATCGAACTCGTCGTTGACGGTACATTCGAACATATCGATGCCCTTGTTCCCCGCGATGGGCGCGAGGAGGGCCGAGCCGGCCGGAAAGTCGGTGTGGGAACGTCTTATCATGTCGGCAGCCCCGTTTGTTCGAGGTTTTGCCGAGTGCCCCGGCGGCCGTCAAGGGGCACAGGATATTGCTCCAAAACGGTCCTTTTTCGGTCCGCTCACAATATTGGCAGAATCTGTTCGACTTCCTGGTCATTGACGATGATCGAAATGCGCAGACGATCTCGCACACTCTTGGGGATCGGGACTGCGAAATCGGACGCTATTCCAGCGACCAGCTTGGCGAAGCCTGGTTCGGAGTCGCCGGACGTGGTGCGAAGCCCGACAAGGAAGCGCCGGCGCGGGCCCCCCTCCTCGACGCCCGGCAGACCGAACAGATGGCGATGCTCGTCATCGATCAGCACCCGCGCGAGGAGCCGGTCCGGCTCGTCCGGGAGCCGCCGCAAGATTACCCTCGGGGCATAGGATTCGGATCGCGTGCCGGCGAGCACCGCCGCCAGATCAAACGGCGCGATCTCAATCGAGCCCGCGGGCCGGAGAAGCGCATCGGCCCGCCGATGGCCCGGGATCCGCATTTCCGGCCCGTCGAGCGAGACGGCGAGGCAGCGGAAGGCGCGGAACGCGAGCCGTCTCGGCATGGCCGCGGTCGGCACGGCCATGTCGGCCACCGGCGCCTGCAGGCCCGGCAGCTCAGGTGCAAGATAGCGCGCGAAGATCGTCCCGGCACGGCTGCGATCCCGCCTGCAGGCATGAGCGAGAGATGCGAAATGCGCGCGCGAGAATGCCGCACTCGCCCGGCTATAGGACGCAAGCGAGATGTCGCCGAGCGTCGCCGGGAATGCCGTCCGGCGCCCGGCGATGTCGAGCAGTGCGCGCGCCTTCAGGCGATGGAGCAGGGCACTGAGCGCCGGTGACGCATCCTCGTCCAACTCCGACAGGATCTCGTCGACCGTCGAGCGGAACAGGTGGGGATTGCTGCCCTGGTCGACACTCTGGAGTTGGCCCAACATCTGGCCGAGCGGACCCTCGCCGGCATGGCCATCCGTGACGGCCCGGGCATTCCCCCACAAGCGGATCAGGATCGCCTCGATCGCAACCGCCTGCTGCGCATCCGACGGGCCGCGCCGCAGCATCCGCTCGACCGCTGCCGCGATGGTGCCGCCACCCGAAACGGACAGGGGCTCGGCCGCATTGACGAACAGGCGAAGCGCGGCGCCACTGGCCAGCGCCAGCACATCACCGAACCGCAGGAGCGGCTCGCCGGTGTCGCCGGACACGAGAAACGCCGATCGCTGAGCGCCGCCGAGGCCTCCCAGACATTCCGCCACCGCCTCGGTTGCGCTCTCGTCCGAGGCCAGCAGCCACAATCTGCTCCGGCACGGCAATGCTGCTTCCGAAGTGACTTCGTGCAGTTCGTCCGGCACCAACAATGACAAGGGCTGCGTGGCCAAGCCCATCTCCCCGATCAGCATCTAAAACGATAGCCCAGGCACAACAATATGCAAGCATATTCGGCCTTCCAGCGTGACCATCGACTGGCTATGACGCGCGCTGCATTTTCGCTCTTGGCTGGCGCATCTTTGGCAAAATGTCACTAGATTTACCATTTGTTGATGATAATGGGGAAGTAATGGTGGATGACGCTGCCTGAACCCTGTGAATAGCCTGTGGATAAACATCCTCCACTCGGCGTGAGGAAGCGCTTCTCCCGAACTCGCGCCGGGACCACCCGATTTGGCCACGGCCTGCGCCTTATGCCCGGGGGTTCGACCTATCGGCTCGAAGCGCATCCGGCCGATGGCGGCACCCGGCATGGCCTGCGGGCGCCGTGCACCGCGTCGGCGCGTCCGACCAGAGCGGCGACGCGCACGGCTTCGCGTCCGGCTTGCTCGACGGTCTCGGTGTCTGCCCAGCCGTTGAGGCCGGTCTTTGCAAAACCGGGCGACACGGCGTCGACCGGAATCCGTCCGCCGCGAGCCCGCTCGCCATGGCGAGGGTGATCGCGCTGCGCGCCGTCTTGGACGCGGGAGAGACGGGACCGAATATGTTCCGATAGGCGAAGCCCCGATCGGCCTTGCGGGTCAGGGACCCGACGCCGCTCGAAACGCTGACGATATGCGCGCCCGGCGTTTCGCGCAGCCACGGCAGCAGGGCCTGGTACACCCCCAGCGGGCCGAAGATGTTTGTCTCCGGACACAGCGCATCTCGTCGAGCGAGACATTGCCGGGTCGCGTCATGCGCGCATGACCCTTGATCGACTGTCCGACCTGCCGGCCGGTGTTCAAGATCGCCGCATTCTGGACGAGCAGATCGAGCCGGCCGGAGGCCTCGCGGATCTGCGCTCCGCTCACGAGGCGCCCAGCGCCTGGCGCGGCGCCGCTTGCGCGCTGGTGGCCGCCCATTCCCGCAGTCGCTTCGCCCGGCGCTCGGATCGCGTTGCGCATGGGCGCGGCTTGGTCCTACCCGTCGTCGTGGAGCGGGTCCTTGCCACTCGGCGCGGCTTCGCCGTCTCGGGCGCCTGCCTCCGCTCGGCCGGGTCGTGGCATGGTCACGCCGTCTACGACCAGGAACGCCTTGGACGCACTCACCATGCCTTCGGCAAAGAGCGCGCGCAGATGATCGGTGTCCATGCCGTCGACGCCTTCGACGCGCCCACCAAGCTTTTCGAGCAGTTGCTCGCGCGTCATGTCCCTGAACCCGTCCATCAGGAAGTCGAACAGCTGCGCCGGCGTGTCGGCGCGCTGGGGTGGGCGGACGATCCTGCCGAAATAGGCGTCCGGATGCGCCTTGTAGTCGGCGATCTGACGATCGCTCATCGGCTCGCGCAGCAGATAGGCCGCGGTGCCGGTGCTGACCCCGATCACCACCTCCTTGTCCCGTTCGATGACCGTCGCATAATCGACCGTCCCGATCAGGTCCTCGCCATCGGGGCCGGCTTTCTCCATGCGGTAGCTCTCGCCGATCGTCACCGGCGGCGGCTCACCGTGCAGCGTGACGGAGGGCAGCGATCCGTCGAAGGTCGCCGGGAACGACAAGAGCCGCCCGAAACTCTCCGCGACGCTGAATGCGTCGCCGTGCCGGCGATCGGCGAGATAGCGCTCCGACAGGCGATAGGCGCCCGGGCGGTTGAACTCGGGCATACCGAGGCCGAACGGCAGCGCCATCAGCTGCGCTGGTGCCGCCAGATCCTTATGATAGTTCGCATTGGTGATGAAGACATAGGCCTTCTCGCCCGCTTTCAGCTCCTTCTGCTCGTAGCTGAGCAGGCGCCTGGTCGCGGCCGGCACGAAGGGCGGCAGATTGGCGTCGCTCGTGTCCGGCGTCATCTGCGCATTGAGATCGAGGAAGATCATGCGCTCGTCGGCCGCGGGTTTCGCCAGTGCCGCGTTCAGCTGCCTGACCATGCTCGACAGCGGATTGGACGACGTCGTCCCGTCCGCTCGCGTGCGTCCGAGCTCACCGGCGACGCCGCGCATCTTGGCCTCGACCCAGTAACGCCTGGCCGTGGTGGGCGAGACCGCCGCGAACTCGCAATGCTTGTTCTCCGTGTCGCCCTCGTCCTCCAGCGTAAGGGTGAAACCCGCAAGAATGAACGCGCTCGCCACGATCAGCTCGTAATAGGCGCCCTGGAAATTGCCCGGATCCTTGAGCCGCGCGAGCAGCCGCTGCTGCAGCTCGACATTATGCTCCAGCAGATAGAGACCATAAGCGACGGTGAAATAGCAGGCGATGACGCCCGTCACCGCCATCTGGCTCGGCTGGCCGGGCGTGATCGCCTCGCGCTGCAGATGGCACAGCGCGTCGTACCACTGCATGACGGTGTGGCGCTCGGCCAGGGGCTTGGCGATCTCGGCATTGCCCCAGTCGCGCCCGAGCTTCTTCTTCAGATAGTCGCCCAGGAAGTCGGGGAAGGTCTTCCAGGTCGACGACCAGTGCAGCTGGTTGCCCACCGCGACGACCTGCTGGTCGCGAATCCTCGCCGACAGGATCGGCTTGCCGAGACCCTGCTGCGCCTGGCGGACGCGATCGCGCGCGTCGAGGACATTGTGGATATGCGCCATGCCTGTCCCGTCCGGCGGATAATGCGTGCCCGCGCAGCCATGGCAATGCTTGAACTTGGTGCCGCTGCCGCAGGGGCATGGCTTGTTTCGACCGACCTTCATGGGCAACGACCGCGTCTCGGACCTCGATGCTGGCAGAGCCACGATCATGCCTGCTCCTGTTGCCGGAGCCAAGTCCGCGGCCGGAACGGAAGGAGAGGGCGGCTGCCCGCTGGCGCGGTCACCGGGCTCTATCTCCGCGCCGGCTGCGCCTCTGCTCCGACCGAGCCCCGTTCACGGGTCTCGGCGCCTGGCGGCGTGACGATCCCTGCCGCGCGGGCGCGCGGGCGCCCGTCAGCCTTCGGCTAAGGTATCGCACGCAGGCGCGTGCGATGCGGACAGTCCGCGAGGCTGATCCCATCGCCCCCTTCGCCGCCTCTCAGGCTCCCTGGCGTGACGCACCGATTTTCATCGCCAAGGAGTTGCGTCGGGCAAAGCTGCGCTAGGCGGAACGGAGCCGGCGGCGCCTGTTCGTCTTGCGACGAAGCGCCGGCCCCGTTCCGCCAAGCTTCGCTAGAGCCCTCCCGTGCCTCTTGGCGACAAGAAATCGGCACGTCCCTGGGGGCCTGCGAGGGCGGCTCCGGGTGCGATGGGATCAACCCCGCGGCCGCTCCCTTTTCCTGTTGATGAGGAATTGCCGGCTTGGCCGGCAATGCGTCTTCGCCTTTGTCGGCACGCGCGCCAGGCGCGTGCCCGGCTTCGCTCGGGCTCACCAGGTACGATGAAATTCCGTCAAGAAATCAATGACATATCCAACCAAGAGGAGAGATAGTAAAAGGAAGTTGTCGGACGGGGAAAGCCTCTAGTCCGATAGGCCGGACGGTCCGGCAGATAGTCAAATGGAAGGATACAGTCATGAATATCGGTGAGTTCAAGAGCGTCGACGGCCAGCTTCTCGGCTTCATTTCCACCGCTGAACTGAACCTGACCCGTCTGGGCCTGCGTCCCGTTCAGTCGAACAACCCCAACGCCCCCAAGTTCGAAGTCGTCACCCTCAATGCGGGTCGGCGCTGGGTGCAGATCGGAGCCGTCTGGGAAGCCAAGTCCAACAAGACGGGCGAGTTCTTCCTGCAAGGCTCGATCGATGATCCGAGCTTCTCCGCCCCGCTGTCCATCGCCTGCTTTGGCAATGACGATGACGGCTACCGGGTCGCTTGGACGCGCAACCGTCGCCGGCAGAACGGTTTCGGCCAGTCCGACGGCACGGACGCGATGGGGCGCGCGGGCGAGCCGGCCGGCGAGGGCATGGGCGAGGGCGACGGCTTCGAGGGCAACGCCACCGAGGACGGCAAGCTGGCGGACGGCGCGCAAGGCGGGACAGAGCCGGCACGCCGCAGCCGCAAGACCCCGGTGCAGGAGCCCGAGGTTCCGGCCTTCTCCTGATCCTCATGAACGGGCGGGGGGAAGCGCGCCAACGCTCCCCCCGTCCCTAGCCGCCAGCCAGCCAGTCAGGATTTGCCATCATGAGCAGCAATGCAGCAGCTAACCGGACCTATAGCCGCTTCGCCGATCTGGGCGAAGTCTACGCGCAAATGACCGCCACGCCCGAGTTTCAGGCCGCGTTCGGTGACGTGGGGGCGCTGTCCATCGTCGAGGGAAACCCGGACCCCCAGGAACTCGACATGCCGGACCCGATGCAGGCGCAGGCCGATTGCGCCGCTATTCTTGCAACCCTCTTCGACCTGCTCACCGATACGCGGCTGGAGCCGTGCGCCCAGCCGATCGCATGGGGGATCGTCAACAGCTTCCACCATGAGGCGCAGAAACTCGCCCGCGTCGAGGACGGCTTGGCGCTGGAATTGCGCGGCTGGCTGCGCGCCGAGACGATCGGCGAAGTGTCCGCCTCGCGTATCGAGGACTTGCAGTTGAAATGCCGGACCGTGCAGGAGCAGGCCCGCGCGATCGAGACGATGCGCGACCACGCCGCCGAGGTCTATCGCGCCTATTCGGGCTTTCCATGGTCCGCCGCGCGCGGTTCCAAAGTGTCCAAGACCACCACGGCCAGCCAGATCGCGGCCGCCGATTTCCTGCGCGAACGCGCCTTGGAGGCACGCGAGCGCACCATGCCGGCCGGTCCGATCGTCGTCTTTTCGGGCGGTCAGGAATGGCACGACTGGCGGATGATCTGGGGACGCCTCGACGAGATCAAGGCGCGCGTCCCCCATATGACGCTCTGCACCACCGCGCAGCGCAAGGGCGCCGATGCCATCGCGGCAGCGTGGGCGGCCGAGGCTGGCGTGCCGTTGGTCGCCTTCACGCCCGACAGCCGCCTGGGCCGCCGCGCCGGATTCCTGCGCAACGAGAAACTGGCGAGCCTGCGACCCGTCGAGGCGATCGTCTGTCAGGGATCGGGCCTGCAAGCCAATCTGCTGGACGTGCTCAAACGCGCGAGCGTGCCGACCCACGCTTTCAAGACGACCAGCCAGCGCCCCGATGTCGAGGGACTGGACGCGATCCGGGCCGCCAAGCGCGTGCGCCGGACGGGCCACCACGCCGAGGCCGCGCCCGAGCCGCGCTATGACGATGGAGGAGCAGGCGAGATCAGCATGAGCGCCTGACCCGACCGGACGGGACCGGCAGCACCGCCAAGAGCCGACGCGGGAGCAACCTCCCGCGACGGTTCCTAGCGTCTGTGGCGTGGGCGGGGGAAACCCTACGGTTTCCCCCGCGCCAGACGATCAGGCGGGACGGCACGAGCGGCCCGGCGGGCCGCCGCCGTCCCGCCCGATCGTCTTCCCCCTTCCGGTAAGGCGCTGCCGCGTGCGCGCGGCGAGGTACCGCGTGCCATCGATCTAGGAAAACCGGTCACCACCGAGGATCAACGACAAAGTCGATACGCAGGCCCGACTACCCGCCAACCATTCGCGCCTTCGAGGTTCGGCGACTTTCCTGTGCGCGGTCGCGGCTTCTGCTATGGGATGACTCATCGCGAAAGGGACATTTCGATGGCT
>Ga0207695_10000916_pt1 | contig 52837 bp, 59 predicted proteins | sample KBSC54metaG_FD_184354 | JGI IMG/M metagenome (GOLD analysis project Ga0207695, IMG submission 184354) | Corn rhizosphere microbial communities from Kellogg Biological Station, Michigan, USA - KBS C5-4 metaG (SPAdes) (version 2) | ecosystem: Host-associated > Plants > Roots > Rhizosphere > Soil...
TTTACTACAACTGGGAACGGCCACACCAGGGCATTGCCGGAAAAAAACCTATAGATATGGTACCCTTAAACAACAAAAATAACAACTGATTCTGTTACCGAATTACCTAACCATTACAGCAATGACGTGGTGAATTCCCGTCCGTTCTTTACCTGTGTAACTATTTCAGGAACGCCGTAGAACGGTTTGTTCACTAAAATCTAATCGTCATGACTTGATGGTGATTTGCCGTCCTGATTCATAGTAAAGTGTGTTACACTACTAAAGAACGAACGGGATACATATTAGCTCTTATCGACAGGTTTTAAACGATACAACCAAATACCAACACAGTTAAAAAACAAATACAAAAGTATTTCTTCTTTATTCACGAGAGTCAGTTGGTCAAGATCATCGTATGTAATTACTATTGCCATTACCGGTAACCATCCTAAAAAAAAGAGACCCATGACAGTAATAATTTGAGAATAGAAGCGTGCCATTTTAGCCTGATTATAAACCATACACAAACGCAAAAGGGTATAGCAAAGGCAAGTGAAAATGTTATAGCTTTTATGCTTCGCTAAAAAACATCTTCAAAAAAGTAATTTTGATGTGGATGAGACATATAGGCATCAGCTACCCAGGTGGAAATAAGCGCTAAAAGTGTACCTGTTAACCATACCTTTAAACTGTAAATAAGAGCTGCTTTGTTCATTATGTTGGTTTAGCTAATATACAATAGTTTGTTATTATGGGCCATGTTCCGCTGATAGTTACATAGTAAACGGAAGGACAAGTAACCACCATAAATAACGATGAATAAAGGCCATTCCAATTATTGCTAAAAAAAATTATATTTATCCAACTTTATCATAAACGTATGTACAAAACCGTCTCGGGTATTTTGAGGGTTTTCCTGGCTATAACAGCCGGAGTATCATTTTATAACAATTGCAATAAACTTCAAACCTTTCAAAGCTTTCCTACCATGTCTTATGGTGCTAAGGTGGGAACAATAGCTCTTTTAGTGCTTATGGCCAATTTTGTGGTTTACATGGCAGTTAATGGCATACGTGAAATAAAAAACAAACGAATAATGCTTACAGCAATGTATTACATCATTTGTTTAACGTACCTGCTGATTGCTATAATAATAATTCCTTCATCTCATATCGACCCTCAAATTTCTTACTTATCAATTACTACCATTATAACCATAATTTCGGTGTTGTTGGCTGTTTACTATCTTATAGCTGATTTTATTGCATTGTTTATTAAGCGAAAAACGAAATTACAATCATAAAAATCCTTCGTTGTAGCATATGGTGTTCCATGAATAGTTACACAGGGAAAGAACAGACAAGCTAATAAATCGTCAAGTCGGCTACTTTGCATATTTATTACCTATCAAAAGAGATTGCTTCGTTGCTGTGCTCACACCGCCCTGCCCGCGCCTCGCAATAACGTGGTGGGTATATCAAAATAAACTGGTCTGATCTAAATCAATAAACTTTTCTTTCTCCTTTTCCTTCTTCTTATCCACCCATTTATTCAATTCGGGGTTGCCTTTGAAGTGCATATCGGTAAAATGTTGCCAGTGCTTGCTGCCGCCGAAGGTTTCGCGGTAGAGGATGGTGAGGTGGTTAACCTCAAATTCATCATCCCAGTGGCGGCTTTTGAATTTGAGCCATAGCTTTTTGGCTTGATGATCGGGAACCTGTCGCGCTATGGTGATGTGGGGTACGGCTTTCTTTTCTTCCAGGCATTTGCGCAGGCGTTTAAACCAGTCTTCCATTGCCGGGGTTGATTTGATGGCGGCGTAGATGGTTGTGTAATCGGTTGGTAAGAAATGGGCAAAGCCGTTGAGTTGCAATACAAAGGGTTCAATAAGCGATACTTCTTTGCCTATCTGCTCAAATTGCGGCTCGGTGAAATAGGGTTTTTGGCGGTGAAGCCTTTTCAGGCTGATATGTGCCTTGCTGTGCAGCCCTTCAAAATCGCCGATTAATCGCTCACTGGCCAGCTTGAACTTTTTTACCTGCGCGGCAATTTCGGCAGGCGGCGATAAGATGAACATGTAATCACGGTAGCTTTCCATAGCGTTTAATGGGAGTTGCTAACGGGTGAGGGCTTTTTATCGCCAAAGGCAATGCGCTTAAACGGTCGGTAAACGGCGTTGGGGCTGTTCACATCTTTTTGGTAGATGTTTAACTCCTCGCTGTAAAAGGCTTCTTCATAACTCAATTTGCTAAAGTGCGGCCACAATATATCGAATTGCTCAACCGGGATATTTTTGGCGACGGTAATGTGCGGTACGGTTTGCTTATGGAGGTTAAGCTTGCGGTCGATACGGGTGAACCAATCCTTAGTGTGGTTATCGGTTATCACGTTGACATATATCGACCTAAATCGCGGGCCATGAGAGAAAAAGGCGAAATCCTTAATGTACAGCTTGCGTGGCTCGATATCATCAAATACCTTGCTGATAGCATTAAAATAATTACCCATACCAAATGAAAGTTGCAGGGGCTTACCCGACTCATCGCGCAAGATGCCAAATGAGATATGTGCCTGCGAGTAAAGCCCCTTAAACTTGCCGATATGCTTTTCGCACGATTTTTTATACAGTCTGATATGATTTTCTATCCTTTCAGGGACGGACAACATAAGCAGGTAATCGGTGGTGTATTTCATGATGTTATAAATCATATTTATAATCAACCCTAATTCTTCCCTCTTTCCGCCGCAGGCGAAGAGAGGGTGGTCGAGCGAAGCAACGACCGGGTGAGTTTTAACAAAGCGACATTGCCGCCATGCAAAGCGCTTTTACTCACCCCGACTACGCTACGCTGGTCGACCCTCTCTTCGCTGCGCGGAAAGAGGGGGAAGAATCACTTCGGGGGTGTAAAATTGCTAAAATAATTAGTGAATTACCAAATCTTTTTTCAATATTTGTGCATGGCTTCTAAACGGTATATCGTACATATCGACCTTGATTCCTTCTTCGTGTCGGTTGAGCGGTTATTTGACCCATCGCTCATCGGCAAGCCGGTTATTATAGGCGGCTCGGCAGAGCGTGGGGTAGTGGCCTCATGCAGTTACGAAACGCGCAAGTTTGGGGTGCATTCGGCTATGCCAACTAAAGAAGCTTTGAGGTTGTGTCCCGATGCGATTGTGATACACGGCAGTCACGGGCGATACTCGGAGGCATCGGCACAGGTAACTAAAATTATTGATGAGATGGTGCCGCTGTATCAGAAGTCGTCAGTAGATGAGTTTTACATCGACCTAAGCGGTACCGAGCGCTTTTTCGACCCTTATAAACTGGCCTCGCAAGTGCGCCAACGTGTAATGAAGGAAACCAAATTGCCTATCTCATTCGGCATGGCATCGGGCAAAACCGTAGCTAAAATGGCGACGAATAAGGCCAAGCCTAACGGTCAGCTTTTTGTACCACATGGCAGCGAGATGCAGTTTTTAGCGCCTCTACCTATTAGCGCCATCCCCGGTTTGGGCGAAAGTACCTGCAATAAACTGTACCAATATGGCCTTGAAAAAATCGGCGACCTGCAACGGGTGGAGCTTCGCTTTTTAGAAACGGTATTCGGCAAGGCGGGCATCTGGATATGGGAAAAGGCGAGGGGCATTGATCACAGCGAGATCACACCGCATTCTGAACGTAAATCCATATCGACCGAGCATACATTCGACACCAATGTATCCGACCCCCGCACACTTGAAACCGTTATCACCTCTATGACCGAGGAGTTGGCGGGTAAACTACGCCGGGAAAATAAGCTGGCATCATGCCTGGCTATCAAAATACGCTACGGCAATTTTGAAACCCATACCCAACAGCAAAAGATACCGTTAACAGCGGCAGAGCATATCCTTATCCCCGGTATAAAAAACCTGCTGAAAAACGCATGGAACAAGCACCGCGAGATAAGGTTAATAGGGGTAAGGCTTAGTCAACTGGCTACCGGCAGTTACCAGATAAACCTTTTTGAAGATAACGAGGAACGCATCCGACTTTACCAGGCCATGGATAAGATAAACTTTAAGTTTGGCGATAAGACCGTTTGCAGGGCTGTAGGGATGGAGATAGGGGTAAGGAATTTTAATCCGTTTTTGAAGGATTAGATTTTCCGCATATAGTTACACAGGGAAAGGACGGACAAGGTATTTACAATTCCCGTTTCATCAACCAATCCTCTTCCTGGTCGTCGCCAAAATGGAATGTATGCCTGCCAAATATTTTAAACCCATTGCGTTCATATAGTCGCATGGCATCAAGGTTCTTTTCCCACACACCCAGCCATACATATTTCATTTGCTTTTCAATTGCGGTGGTAACAGCAAAATCAATTAAACGTGAACCAATTCGCTTGTTTTGATGATTTTTTAATATATAAAGCCGTTCAATCTCCATGCCTTCCGGCTCACGCAATTCGGTTTGCGCTGTATTAAAATTTAGCTTTAAATAACCGGATGGCTCATTATTGGTAATGGCAAAATAAAATTGGGAGTCGGGATTATTGAACTCGCATAATAATGTTTCATATGCAAATGCTTTAAAAGCGTAAGCATCATAAACAATTGGGTCGCACAAATCATAAAAGGCATCGCGGAAGGTTTTACCAGCGATGTCCATAAGTATTTCAATATCGGCAGAGCTAACTTTTTGAATGGAAAACATGCTTAAATTTATTCAAATTGCCCCTGTAAGCGCTCTAACTTTTCAATTATCAAATTCAGCTTTTCTTCTTCGTTTTTAAATATGCGCTTTTTATAATAGAAGGTGAGGAACAATATCCATACAACCGTGAGGCCGTAAACCAATATCTTATAATACATACTCGCGCTTTTCAGCACTTCGACAAAGTAAAGCGATAATCCAAGGCTAATCAGCAATACGTACAGGTAATAAAACCAGCCGACAACTTTGGCCCGGTTCTTTTGGTAGTCTTTCAGATCCTGCAAATAGCCAGTGGGATTTTGGGTGGCATCGTGTTTGTTGAGGATGCGGTAATTACGGATAATCATAACCGCATATAATAGCATGGTAACCAACATAATACATATGCCCACATAAGTTAACCACGACTGGAACACGAAAAAGAAAAGTATAAGGAAGGTAAGTGCCAGTACGGCAACCATAAAAACAATGCCCCAATATAATTGGCTGGTAATGCTCCTTATCCCTTTTTTAACCTGCTTCAGCACCTCGTCAACCGAAAGCTGATCCTGTTTTGGCTGTCCCTGCCAAACAGACATGATGTGATCAAAGTCTTTCATATTGATTATATAATTCTGTCAGTTTCTGTTTAATACGATGAATTTTCACTCTTAGGTTGCCCTCTGATATGCCTGATACTTCGGCTATCTCGGGGTATGGTACTTCGTCGAGCACCAGTGTAATTATAATTCTTTCTGATTCTTCCAACTTCGATATACACTTATAAAGCAGCGCTACCTGCTCATTTTTCTCTGAAAATTCTTCTTTGGTTACTTCGCTTATCTGCTCTGTAAGCTCCTCTTTTCCCTGTCGTTTTTCTGATCGTAAATATGTTAAACAGGTATTAACGGCAATCCGGTATATCCAGGTTGACATGAGCGCCTGGTTACGGAATTTATCCAAATTTTGCCAAACTTTTAAAAAGGTTTCCTGTAATAAATCATTCGCAGCATCATCATCCCCCGTATAGCCATAGCACAAGTGAAATATCTTTTTTGAATTAGCTTCAAATATTTTTTTAAATGCCGCTTCTTTAGTATCCACTTAACAGTTAATTTACCAGTTAGATTGTTTGGCGCAAGATATGTTACAAAAAGTATTTATACTAATATAACCATGGAAATTTGGCTTCGGCTGCTAAATGCATGTTGTTGTATTCTTCGGTGTAATCGCTTTGTAGGTCTTCGTGCAGCTTACCAATCAGCGTACGTACTTTAAGCATTTGGCGCGAAAGTATCATGCGTAATGGCTTGTATGATACCTTTCTATCAGTATAATGGATGTAATTATTGCAGAAGTTGAGCAGCAGATCAATCTCTACTTCTTTTGAGCCGGTGAATTTGGTGTATTTACCCAACAGCCTTAATATTTTACGCATACTTTTGGCGGCATCGTAACTACGTACCGGCAGCTGACTGAACATGAAGCCAGCCTCGGCTTTTACCTTCTCGATATAAGCCTGCTCATTATCAGCCTCGAATAATAGATAAGCCAGTAATTCCTTATTCTCTTTTTTATAGCGGGCAAGGCGCAGGCACAGCTCTGCTATTTGCACAGATGACAAATGCTGTATCTCTTTTTTAATATCCTGTAAACCGTAGGTTGGTACGCTCATAGTTATATATTTCAGCAAAATAACTAAATTTAGTAGCTTTGCGCCTACTTTTACAACATGCAGAAAAGTAAATTAACGCTATATATTTTCGTCGCCCTAATTTTAGGGGTTATAGCGGGGTACATTTACAATGTGCAGGTTATTGATGGTATCAACAGCAAAATTAGTACCGCCGATGCAGCTATTCAAAGCATCAGCACTAAACTTATCAATTTAAAAGATACCACCGGCGCTGATTATAAACTACTCAAGGCCCAAAAAGTTGCACAGGTACACATCAGCAATATAAATAATAGCTTGCGCGATGACAAACTGGAAGGCTTCAGCCTGTTAAGCGATATATTTTTAAGGTTGATAAAAATGATAGTGGCACCACTGGTGTTTACCACACTGGTTGTTGGTGTTGCCAAATTGGGCGATATTAAAGCTGTTGGGCGCATAGGTGGCAAAACCCTGCTTTGGTTTTTAAGCGCCACATTGGTTTCGTTATTGTTGGGTATGCTGATGGTTAACTTTTTTGAACCGGGTGTAGCCATGCACTTGCCACTGCCTGATAGCCATTTAGGCAGCGAGATAAAAGCGACAGGCTTATCGTTCAGAGAATTTACTAACCACGTTTTCCCGCGCAGCTTTTTTGAAGCCATGGCCAATAACGAGATATTGCAGATAGTGGTTTTCGCTATATTCTTCGGCGTAGCCACAGCATCAATAGGCAGGCAGGGCGAAATAGTTGTTAAAGCCATGGATGCCATAGCCCATGTGATATTAAAGATAACCGGTTATGTGATGATGCTGGCCCCATTGGCAGTATTTGGCGCAATAACCGCTATTGTAGCTAAACAGGGATTAGGCATTCTTTCAACCTATACCATATTTATCAGTGAGTTTTATTTTTCACTTATTATACTTTGGTTGATCATCGCGTTAGCAGGCTTTTTTGTTTTGAAGAAAAGGGTATTTGTGCTTGTTAACCGTATAAAGGATGCCATGCTGATAGCCTTCGGCACATCAACCAGTGAAGCGGCTTATCCTAAAGTATTGGTAGAGTTGGAGCGTTTCGGTTGCAGCAATAAAATAGTAAGTTTTGTATTGCCGTTGGGCTATTCTTTCAACCTTGATGGCTCCATGATGTATATGACCTTTGCCTCGGTGTTTTTGGCACAAGCCTATAATATTCATTTATCATTATCACACGAGCTAACCATGCTGCTCATATTAATGCTTACCAGTAAGGGTGTAGCAGGCGTGCCACGCGCCTCAATTGCGGTAATAGCGGGTACCATATCCATGTTTAATATTCCCGAAGCGGGCCTGGCACTTTTATTAGGCATCGACCCGTTATTAGATATGGGGCGCTCGGCCACCAATGTTTTAGGTAACGCCATGGCTACGGCGGTAGTAAGCAAGTGGGAAGGAGAACTTGATAAACCAATTATTGAATTAATGAATTATTGAGTTATTGATTTTTAGAAAATGGAAAATTTAGACAGAATAGATTTTGCTGAGGCATTAAAAAAACGGACTAAAAAATTTGTTATAGATAACATTAAGTTATACAAAACTTTGCCCAAAACCGAAGAAGCCAAAATAATTGGCAGGCAATTGCTTCGTTCATCATCATCTGTTGGCGCTAACTACAGGGCAGCCTGTAGGGCGCGGTCAAAAGCGGAATTTCACGCTAAGTTATCCACTGTAGTAGAGGAATCAGATGAATCGGTATTTTGGATGGAAATATCAGTTGAGGCAGAAATTGTAAAGCCTGTAGAAATTTCTTCTCTACTCACTGAAGGAAACGAAATATTAAAAATTGTATCAGCTTCATGAAAAACAGTATCTCAAAATAAGAATTAGTGACGGTAAATCAATAATTCAATAATTCATTAACTCAATAATTAAATAACTCCCCAGTGAATCAAAAACTTAAAATAACATTCGTCATCCTATGTATTGCAGTACCATTTTTATTGTATTGCGTGTATTATTATTCTATGATGATAGGGAACGCACCATACAGGTTCAGCGATTTTCAGTCTATCGTATTTGAATATGGCAACGGTGACAGCCTGGTAAATAAATGGAATTCGGCAACAAAGGATTACCAGTATGTAAATGCGCACGATTCATTAGTAAAAATGAAAATACATGTGCGTAACGATGATCTGTTATACCTGCACCGCAAAGCTGCAGAACTGGGGTTTTGGAACTTCCCGAACGTTGAGCAGGGTGATTCCACAAAAGCCGGTGGCAAAAAAACGCCACATTATCTTATTGTGTTTAATTATAAGCATAAAAGTAAGAAGGTGCTATTTGATGAAGCTTTCGATGGTGACCCTAAACTGAAAGATGCAAACGAAGAAATGATAAAGCTGATAGAGGGCATTTTAAATACCGAAGAAGCGCGGGAGAAAAAATAAAATACGCTGTTGCTAATTATAGAATAAACCCCTATATTTGCACCTCGAATTTTAAAACAATAATTAATTAACAAACAATGTACGCAATAGTAAATATAGCCGGACAGCAATTCAAAGTTGCAAAAGACCAGCAGATCTTTGTACACAGGTTACAAGGCGATGAAGGCGCTAGTATTGAATTTGACAATGTATTGTTAGCAGAAAACGAAGGCAAATTCAAATTAGGTACTGATTTGAAAAGCGCTAAGGTATCGGCTAAGATCGTGTCTCATTTAAAGGGTGATAAAGTGATCATCTTCAAAAAGAAAAGAAGAAAAGGTTACAAAAAGAAAAATGGCCACCGCCAGCAATTCACCAAGATAGAGATCACAGGAATTACTTTATAAGTTTAGGATTTTAACCAGGATTGTTTGGCAGTCCTAATAAAAGATATAAGAAATGGCACACAAAAAAGGGGCCGGTAGTTCACGGAACGGCCGCGAGTCGCATAGCAAACGTTTAGGTATCAAGATTTTCGGTGGTCAGCCGGCAATCGCAGGCAACATCATCGTTCGCCAGCGCGGTACCCAGCACAACCCGGGTTTAAATGTAGGTATTGGTAAAGATCATACTTTATTTGCACTGGCTGAAGGCGTTGTAGTTTTCCGTAAGAAAGCAGATAACCGTTCATACGTATCAGTAGTTCCTGCTGAAGCTAAACCTGTTGCTGAAGTAGCAGCACCTGCTCCAAAGGCAAAAGCTGAACCAAAAGCAAAACCAGCGGCAGCGCCTGCACCGGTAGCTGAAGCAGCGCCTGCTGTTGAGGCTGCACCAGTTGCAGAGGCAACTGCTGAAGAAGCTGCTCCAAAAAAGAAAGCAGCTCCAAAGAAAAAAGCTGCTGATACTGAAGAAGAAGCACCTGCCGCTGAGTAATCAGTACGGTTTGAAAATATTAAAGCCCTGTTCTGAAAAGAGCAGGGCTTTTTACTTTCTACTGGGCCGGTCTCCTATCGCTATTGTTACAATGCGAGTATTTTATCGGCTGAAACCAAATGTTATAAGCTAAAAAATTCAAACAGCGAACCAAAGTAAGCATCGTTCCAGCCTTCAACCATATCCTCATAATCGCTGTCGGGTATGTTGGTGTGCCTTAACTCCGCCGAGGTGCCGTTTTTATCGGGGTGCAGTTTTATGGTGACTATCGATTCAGCTTCCTGCCCGTCAAAGTACCATTGCTGTACAATCTTCTTGCCCTCTTCAAATTCCTGGTTCTTTCCTACAATGCTGCCACCCCACATCGAAAATTCCGAGCCGGGCTCAGTTGTCATTTCAGCGGGTTCGCCTGTCCATAACTCAATGGTAAGCGGGTTGGTTAGCGCCGTGTATATTTCTTCGGGCGTTGCCGGCAGCAGGTAATATTTTTTATAATCTTTCACCGGGCAAAGCTAACCAAATTACGCTACCGTACCGATAGGTAGCACCGTTTTTCCGTAAACCTCGTTCAATAAAACTGCCATGCCGGTGTATATGGCCGATAAGCCGCAAATAATACCCTCGTAGCCTGCTATGGTGCCCAGGCCTTTATTGCCTGTACCGTCTTTTAAAGCGAGCAGGATAAACAGGATGGTTAATGATCCGAACACAAATTGCAATGCCCTGTTTAATTTCAACGTGCCAAAAAACATCAGGAAGGTAAATAGTCCCCAAATCGCCAGGTAAGCGCTCATGGAGCAATCTGATGGTTTAGACAGCCAGCCCATTGACGGCATCACGATCAGCCCGACCAGCGACAGCCAGAAAAAGCCGTACGAAGTAAAGGCGGTTAAGCCAAACGTATTATTCTTTTTCGATTCGATTATACCGGCTATTACCTGTGCAAGGCCGCCATAAAAAATGCCCATGGCCAATATCATAGGGCTTACTTCAATGAAACCGGCATTTGCAAAATTTAGTAATACGGTTGTCATACCAAAGGCGCAAAGGCCCAGCGGTGCGGGGTTGGCGATGTTATCTTTTACGGTAACTGGTGCCGGTGTGGTTGGGATCATGATTTAAAGGTTTTTTAATTGGATTTATACTGCAATTTATCGTTTTAAATCTATTTAGCAAATTTTTTTACAAACTGATGAGTATCTTTAACGTTAAACATTTACTATGCAAAAACTGGTATTAATGCGCCACGGCGAAAGCATTTGGAATTTAGAAAACCGGTTCACCGGCTGGACGGATGTCGACCTGGCTCCTAAAGGCATTGAACAGGCTAAACAAGCGGGGGTGCTTTTAAAAAAGCATGGTTATAATTTTGATGAAGCCTTTACCTCATACCTTAAGCGATCGATAAAGACCCTGGATATTGTGTTGGAAGAACTGGACCATTTATGGATACCAGTGCAAAAATCGTGGCGGTTGAATGAGCGTTTTTATGGGGCCTTACAGGGTTTAAACAAAGCTGACACGATAGCTAAATATGGGGCAGAACAGGTAGAAAAATGGCGCCGAAGCCCAAATGAACATCCTCCTGCAGTGACAAAAGAAGACGAGCGCTATCCAGCCCATGACCTTCGATATAAAGAACTTACAGAGCGCGAGCTTCCGTTAACTGAGAACTTGAGCGAAACAATGGATAGGGTACTGCCGTATTGGAATGAAATAATAGTACCATCTATCCGCAAAAATCAAAAAGTGTTCATCTGCGCGCACCATAACAGCTTACGCGCGCTGATAAAATATATCGATAACCTTAGTGACGAAGAAGTGATAAAGCTGGAAATACCAACCGCTGTGCCTTGGGTATATGAGCTGGATGAGGGATTGAACAGGATAAGGCACTATTATTTAGAATGATTACTGTAAGCCGGTATTGCCTTTAAAGCTTCAATTAATCAACCGAAGCTTTAAAGGCTATTTCATTATTTTATAAAAAAGTCAACTTCACCGTTCGATGAACTGGGGTTTATTACCTGGAAGGCTAAATGCCCTGTTGGGGTTTTAGTTAGTGGGTCTCTCACTATCCAGTTAAGATCGGGTGGATGGGTGCCTTTTGTAGTAATACAATTAATGCCGGTCATTTTTACAACCGGGTCTGGCGGGAAAGCAAGATAGGTATTTGTATAGGCTTCCTGGTCTTGCACTAATTCTGTTGCAAGCGTTTTGCGTGTAAAAGTTACATCAGCAGCAGGATAACCAATGAATGATTCTTTATAAGTAAAAGAATTCGCAGTAAACGAAACTAATTCAATAACGCCTGTGAGGTGTGTTCCCGGTGTAACGGGTACGAATGTGCCATGATGATAAGTTGGCCCTTGCCCATCAAGGTCGTCATTAAAATACCAGTTGGCTATTGTCCAGCTGCCATTTTCCCATTGAAGTACTGGTTGTAGCGCGCCGCCATCTAAGCCATTCCACCAAAAAATAGTTGAATCACGGGGTGGGATCGACGGGACTATCCAGCTTGTTGAAAATGATTTTATAGTATCTTCCGGCGGCACATCGGCAGAAGTATAACTTGCCCCATCATTGTAAGTTTCGTCCAACGGTTTGGGTGGTGCCGGCTTTACCACTTTGCTTTTTGTGCAGCTAAAAACAATAATGGCAACAAAAAGGAATGCAAAAAGTAGATTTAAATTTCTCATAGGTGATCAGATATTGTGTTTAATTGGTCGGCGAAAGTAACCGGATAATTAAACAAAAGCTATTATGATCACCGCGCAAACGTTTGATTTAGTGCGATATATGATCTTGCCGAGTTTGGGTGATAAATGTTTTACCCTCTTTGTGCACCTCGCAGGGGGCGGCAAGCGGTTTAGCGCAGTCGGAGTGAATTGAACCACTGACAGGTAACCGCCACATCCCGCTTACCTTCAAGGGCTTAGGGGGCATACGGCTTCATTCTTCCGCAACTACAAGCGCAATTATTATCGGCAGCCCCTAACAGCTTTAAAAAATGCTTGTAAAAACCAATGCGGTCGTTCATACTTTGCATGTTATCGCCTTTGTTGCATTCTACTTCACCATTAATAATGTTGGTGGTCATACCAAAGCCGGGGATGCGTCCTTTGGCCCTGTCATCGGTATTAGGCTGCCATTTACCGGTCATTACATCGTGTGCCGAAGGCTTGTCACCTTGTGGCGTCATCCAAAAATAAATAGCTGTTTTAAACGCTACAACAGGGTCGGTTTGCACCAGGTCGGGATTATTGAGCAATATTTTTTTATCGCCGAAGATACAATCCGAAGCATAGCCGTAATTACCGTTATAGCTTAACTGCATCGGGCCGCGGCCATAATATTTTTTCCCTTTAACGGCAGGATATTCATCATTATCTGATATATAAGTTAGCGATGTATTCAACTCATGGGTGAACATCAGGCCGTCATTATATTGCCCATCCTGTCCGTGCCGGGTTTCATGCGCTATTTGTGCAAAGAAGGCCGCGAGCTCTTTTTTATTGGTTTGAATATCTTTCCCGGTGCAAAAATTGCCATAATCAATGGTATAAGACAAACTGGTTTTAGGATTTGCATCGTTCCAGCCCTCATCCTGTCTTACTGTACTTGTTTTTCCGGTAGCTTTGTCGGTACGGATAAACTGGTAAACCTGGCCCTTACGCTGACTAATCTTTATGTTTATGTAGCCTAACTGCTTTATCGCTGTTATAAAAGAGTTGTAACTGTAAAACTTATCATGCATAGGAAACAACATGTTAAATTGCTGCTCGCTTATCAGTTTTTGCGCCTGGGCTACATTATTGGCTTTTGAGGTGGTATGCGGATATTTGAAGCCTACTAAAAATGTAGCTGATAACAATAGTATGGATGCGATTGTTAATTTTATAGTTTTCATTATTTATATGGCAGATACAATTTTTATAATATCTAAATTATTAAACAGGTTAAAATTAAATATATTTTAAATGTACTTTTAAATTCCAACAGTATAATTAATGAAGATATATACAAAAACAGGCGATAAGGGCTTTACATCATTAATTGGCGGCACCCGCGTACCTAAGCATCATTTGCGTATCGAGAGTTATGGAACGGTTGATGAGCTGAATTCATATATCGGCCTGATACGCGATCAGGATATTAGTTTGCACGCTAAGGATGTATTAAAACACATACAAGACAGGCTATTTACTATAGGGGCTTCACTGGCTGCTGATCCTGAAAAGTCAAAAATGATCATTCCTGATCTGCACCTGGCTGATATTGAACTGCTGGAAAAAGAAATGGACGCAATGGACGGACAATTGCCACAATTAAAACATTTTATTTTGCCCGGTGGTGATAATGCCATTTCATTTTGCCATATTGCCCGCTGTGTTTGCCGCCGTGCCGAACGCATTGTTGTGCATTTGGCCGAAGAAAGCATAGTTGACGAAAAAGTGAGTGTTTATCTGAACAGGTTGAGTGATTACCTATTCACTTTGGCACGGAAAATTGGGGATGAGCATAAAATCCCCGAAAATAAATGGATACCAAGAAATTAATATTTTTCACAAAAAAATATTAATAATCAATTTAAAAATATTATACTTTTGCGAAAAAGTAATTTAGTGTAATTATTATAAAAATAAGATATGTACTGGACACTTGAACTAGCATCGCACCTTGAAGATGCACCCTGGCCTGCAACAAAAGATGAATTAATTGATTATGCCATACGTTCCGGCGCACCTGTTGAAGTTATAGAAAACTTGCAGGCCCTTGAAGACGACGGCGAACCTTACGAAAACATTGAAGAAATTTGGCCGGATTACCCGACCAAAGACGACTTCTTTTTTAATGAAGACGAATATTAGTTAAGATATTTTGAATGAAAAAGACCCTGCAAAACAGGGTTTTTTTTATAAGCCCAATTTTTGGAATGGTTTTAGTATATACATAAAACAGATCATCTATTAATCAACTAAAACTTTACAAAAATGAGAGGTTTATTGTACATTATTGCTGTTATCCTTATAATAGGATGGGCTTTAGGGGTATTTTTTTATTCGGCAACCGGGTTAATACACGTATTACTGGTAATTGCTATTATAGCGTTACTTTTAGGGTTGATCCGCAGGGCCTGACATACACAGATATTGTTTGGATAAGATTTAAGCCATTTGCCTTAGGCAAATGGCTTTTTGCATTATATTTTTTCAACTACAACAGCGGTACCATAAGCTAATACTTCGGTAATGCCCTGCATTATTTCGTTAGCATCATAACGCATATTAATAATAGCATTTGCACCAACGGTTTGGGCATGTTGCGCCATAAGCTGGAAGGCTTCCTCGCGCGAATTTTCGCATAGTTCGACATAAATGGGTAACCTTCCGCCAAAAAGTGACTGAAAGCCGCCTGCAATATTGCCCAGCGCGCTGCGGCTGCGTACGGTTATGCCGCGCACTACGCCTAAATGTTTAACAATTTTATAACCTTCTAAACCTGTACTTGTGGTAATTAATGAAGCTTCCATAATTTGATAAATTTTTATCCGTTTTAATTTATGTTTAAACAAATATAGCTTTATAATAAAGCCGATTTTATAAGCTTAATTTTTTTTAATTTGATAACTTTAAAGCTGGATTGTTACTATTAACTTAATGTTTATTTTAATGCGAAAAATACTTTTCCTTTTTTTCCTGTTGATCTTTATTACTCCATGTACCCGCGTTTTTGCACAGGAAAATTCATACCAAAAGAACTGCCAAATAGCTATTGAGAACTATACAAAGCTGATAAAAAAGGGCGGTACAAAAACCTTTTTGGCCGACTTGTACACCAAACGCGCCACAAATTATGTTGGCTTGAAGAAATATGATGAGGCGATAAAGGATGACCAGATGGCCATCAGCCTCGACCCGCAAAATGGTTATAATTATTGGGACATTGGCACAATATATAGTCGGAAGGGTGATTTTGCGCAGGCCCTGAACAGTTACCACAAAGCTATTTCGATATTGAAAAATAAACCGGGGATTACCGAAATGGAAATAATATACTGTAATGCCGCGCAGGCTGAATTTATGTTAAAAAAATATCCGGAAGCATTAGCTGACGATTCATTATCTATTGCATCTAACAAGCAATACAGCAGAGCTTATGACCTGGCGGGTGATATACACATGGTAACCCAGGATTTTGCAGGCGCTGAAACTGACTATACCAACGCCATGGTAAATTTAAAAAATGCCGACGATCAGCAGATTTCGATATTGTTTACCAAACGCGGGGATGCGAGAAGGAGCTCTAAAAAATTGAAAGACGCGATAAATGATTATACACTTGCAATTAAAGCTTTTGCGGCAAATGGTATAGCGTATTGGAACAGAGCTGCTACCTATCACCTAAACAGTGATTATGAACTGGCCACCGCCGATTATACCAAAGCCATGGAATTTTACAAAGGCAATAATGAAAATTTATCAAAGCTGTATGATGACCGGGCCATTAATGAATTGGGGCAGAATTTAAATGTACAGGCTATTGCCGATGATTCGACAGCTATTGCTATGGACCCAAACAATAGGATAGCTTATTTTAACCTTGCCAACGCCTATACACAAAATGCTGATTACCAAAAAGGCATAGATGTATTCAATAAACTTAAAGCTTTTTACCCCAAACAAAATAATTTATTGGCTTTGCTATATTTTAACATTGCTAACAACGAATACTTTTTGAACCAGTTTGATAAAGTAGTTAATGATTGCACTAAAGCCATTGAGCTTGACCCAACTTATTCCTCATCGTACTATTACAGGGCTAAGGTGTACCTGAAAAAGAAAGATGAAAAGCAATTAGCTATAAATGATTTTAATAAAGTAATACAACTGGATACTACGAAAAAAACTATCGATTATATTTTCTCTTTATTTTACGTTGGCAGGGGCGATGAAGCAGTTGCCATTTTACAGGATGAGGTACTCAATACAACCGATAATGCCCTGGTTTTGGGCGATTATTATAACCTGGCTTGTTTATATTCGTTAATGAATAAGCCCGAAGAGGCAAACATTTATCTTAAAAAGGCTATTGATGGCGGTTATGCAAAGAAATATGCAATTGCCGACGAAGACCTTGATAATATTCGGAATACTGACGATTATAAAAGCACAATAGGTGACAGCAAAAGCCAATAGCCTAATATTAATATAAAAATGCCCCGGTAATTGCCGGGGCATTTTTATATTACTTAATTACCTAACCGGTGGCGGAGGTGTAGTTGGCGGTGTTGGGCTTGGATTAGGTGATGGGTTCGGTGCCGGTGTAGGCGGAACCGGGGTTGGTGTCGGCGTCGGAGTTGGACTCGGCGTTGGCACTGGTGTAGGGGTAGGTGCCGGAGTTGGCATCGGCGGCATTGGTGCCGGTGTGCGGGTCGTATCCTTCTTATTCCTTTTCTTTTTAGTTGGCACTGTATCACGTACGGCATAAATGTTTTTATGCGAAGTTGGTACAGTGGACTCATGGTTACCGTTTGCTGCGGCATATTCAAAAGCACATGATACTATTAAAGCAGCCGCTATTACTTTTATCTTTTTCATAGTGTTGTTTTTTGGTTAATATACACTTAGTTGCAATAACCGTTCCTAAATATCAAATAGGTTAATTTTTTTTCGCTAAAATGTGGTTTAAAAGCATATAGGCCTAATTAAAAGATCAGGTACAAATATTCGCCCGGCTTTTGCTTGTGCTGATATTGTATGTTATACAGAACGTTGAATAAGTAATAGAAAAGAAGGATTACTTATTCATAAATTCGGCTAAAACACTATGAAAATGATGGGTACCCTGTTCGCGGGTAACGGAATAGCGGCCATGTTTGTAAAACCTTGAGCGTATGCCGCGCTGTACGTTTTCAACAATTTCTTCGTCTTCCATTTCAACCTTATCCAAGCCTGCACCGGCGCCATTATCCATTTTTGAGGCATCCCATACAAATGAGTAAAAGCAAACCCGGCTTTCACCAACCGACACCGGTTCAACTACATTCACGGATAGCCCCCAGGGATAAAAGTTGAACATCATGTTAGGGAATACCCAAAAATAGTAGGCCGCAACGCTTTTGCCATAATCGGGCGAGGAGGCGGGGAGATCAAAGCAATCATCTTTATGCTTACCCAACCCTAATTGCAGACTTGAATACGGAAAGAATAATTCGGTAGCATATTCTCCATAATCTATCACTGCGTTAAGCCCGGCGTGTACAAAAGGAATATGAAAGCCTTCCAGATAATTCTCGCAATACAGCGCCCAATGTGCTTTTACATTAAAAACTTTTGATAATTCAGGCTGAAATTTAAAATCATTTAGCGGCATCCAATTAACGCGCTCCATCATATCGCGCAGGAAAAGCTCATGTGAGTATTTTGAATTTAATGAAGTAAAAAGCCAATTGCCCCATTTAAACAAAGGCAAACTGTGGAGATTATCATCAGCAGTGGGGAAGTTCTCCACTTCCTTAAACTCAGGCATGGTAGCAAATTTTCCATCCAGCCCAAACATGCGGCCATGGTAACGGCAGCGCAGGTTATTGAGCTTACAGGCTTTATCAACCACTAAATTGCCACGATGCGTGCATACGTTTGATAACAGGTTAACCGAACCTGTTTTGTCTTTAGTTATAAGCAGCGGCTCATCAAGATAACCAGGCAGTAAAGTAAGAGGCTGCACATCACCAGTGTCATCCACCAATTCTTCGCTTCCTATAAATTGCCAGGTATCAGCGAATATCTTTTCTTTACATAGCTCAAAAACTTCGGTACTGGTATAAATATCAGTATTGATAGTTTTTGCTTTCGCGATGTTTGGATCAACATGGAAATTGGGCATGGGGCAGTTATTTGGAGGTTGTAAATTAGGGAATCGCGTTTAAATTACCTAATTACCCATAGTTGGGGCTACAAAAATAATTATAGCTGCAAGCAGCACTACGGCAATTCCGGCCGCAACTTCTACACCAACCAATATGTGGTGACCTGCAGTACGGCGACGTTTGTTTTGTTTATACGCATAATAGCGGAATGCCTGTACGTAAGCCGAATCGGTTAAAAGTGCTGTGTCTTTTACATTTGTTTTAGTCGGCTTAAAATAATCGGATATCGATGAGAATTGAGCTTGTCGGTTCGCCTTCCAAAGGCTGTCGCTTAGCCTGAAGTTTTTGGCCTCGCGCCTTGCTGCCATGGTTATGGTATCAGTCGGGCTAAGGCCCAGGGCAGTGGTGACACCTAAAATCAATAGCATTACACAAAGGATAAAATTTTTAAACATTGACTAAACGTTGGATAGTTTTATATTATGCAGGGGGAATTGCTAAGATAATAATAGCAGCATAAAATTGCTAAAACCTGATTGTCAAATTTTAAAAAAGGCAGTTCATCAAGTAATCACCAGCGTTCACGTAAAATACTATATCATCTATAATACTTTGCCTTACTTGGTAGCATAATTCGAAACCATTAAGATAAAGAATATGAAAAATCACTTCGATCATGACCATCATCACCATGCAGCTCCCGAAGCTAATGACGATGGCATTAACCGCCGGGGCTTTTTAGGATGTATGGCCTGGGCTGGTACCGGCGTTTTGTGGATGATGTCAGGCGGCACTCTTAAGTCATACGGCATGAGCCAGTTGATTGATAAAGCCAGCGGCAAACTGAAGGACGGGCTAATCCTCCCTAAGTCGGATTTCAGCTTTGTGCAGATAAGCGACAGCCATATCGGCTTTAACAAGGCGGCAAATCCTGATGTGGTGAGCACGCTACAGGCAGCTATCGATAAGATCAATAATATGCCGGCGGCACCATCTTTCGTACTGCATACAGGCGACCTTTCACACCTGGCGCAGGCAGATGAGTTTGACACGCTGGAACAATCGTTAAAAAGCGTAAAAACCGACCAGATATTTTATGTACCCGGCGAGCATGATGTAACTGATAATGGTAAACTATACCTCGAACGCTATGGCAAAGGTACTTTAGGCGATGGCTGGTATAGCTTTGACAAGAACGGTGTACACTTTATTGGCCTGGTAAACGTAACTAACCATGTTGACGGTGGCCTGGGCTATATTGGCGCTGAGCAGCTGAAATGGCTGGAAAACGACCTGAAGCCATTAAGCAGCAGCACACCGATAGTTGTATTTGCACATATACCGCTTTGGGCCATATACCCGCAATGGGGCTGGGGCACACAGGACAGCGAGATAGCATTATCATACTTAAAGCGCTTTGGCTCGGTATCGGTTTTAAACGGACACATCCACCAAAATATACAAAAGGTGGAGGGGAACATCACTTTTCATACGGCCTGCTCAACAGCGTTCCCGCAGCCTGCACCGGGATCGGCGCCCGCGCCGGGGCCAATGAAAGTACCTGCCGAAAAACTACGCAGTATGTTAGGATTAACCAGCGTAAACTATTGGGAACATAACCATACTCTGGCTATAACTGACATGCCTTTAATAGCGGCGGGCGTAACAACTAAATAATTGGTAAATAAGGGGGTACATGGGGCCGGTGTAATGCCGGCCCCTGTATTTTTAATTGATCTGGAAGATGAAGAAAATAACATTTTTTATAATAGCTGTTTTTATAAATACGCTTGCATTAGCGCAATACAAACCCGCCGAACAGGGCTCAACATTACAATTCACCATCCAAAACCTGGGCTTTGATGTACATGGTTCATTCAGCGGTTTTAAGGGGAATATAAATTTCGACGCGCAAAACCCTGCTGCCGCCAGTTTTGATGTTACTATCGATGCCGCTACAGTTAACACTGATAATAGCCTGCGCGACAGTCATTTAAAAGACGATGGCTATTTTGACGTAAAGAATTACCCAACCATACATTTTGTATCATCAAAAGTTACTACCGCGGGTAAAGCGGGCGTTTACAATATGACAGGTAAGCTTACCATTAAAAATAAAATGGCTGATATTTCATTCCCGTTCACGGCCACTCCCTCGGCTGACGGTTATCTGCTCAAAGGATCATTCAGAATAAACCGGAAGGATTACGGGGTGGGCGGTACGAGTACTATATCAAACCAGTTGGAAGTGTTTCTGAATGTGCTGGCTAAAAAAGGTTAAACCTACATCAACCATGAAAATAAATAAAAAGTTTATAGTGATAGGTTCCTTTGCCGCATTGGTAACGGTGTGTACCGCGGCAACCGTTAAAACGAATGAGCCGTTATATACTAACCTGAAGGTGCTGCCGAAGAACATTAGTTCAAGGGACCTGCAGCGTATAATGGCCGATGACTTCGAAGATGGGCTGGGCATAAGCTGCGGGTTTTGCCATGCCGATGCAAAGGATGGCCATGGGCTTGATTTTGCGAGCGATGCCAAGCCCGAAAAACTGATAGCCCGCCAAATGATGAGCATGACCATAGGAATAAATAAAAAGTATTTTAAGTTAAAACACCCGGTGATCGGCAACCAGGCGCTTATTATCAGCTGTAATACCTGCCATAAAGGCCAACCATTCCCTGATGGTATGGATATGAAATAAGGCATTGCCGGAAATTGTTAGTTTTGTTAACTTAATTGATAAATAATCAATAGTTTAAATAGATATTTTGAAAATAAAAAGCCCGATATATCACCTTGCTTTTTGGGTGCTTACTTATCTTTTTTGGGTGTTCATTATCGGTGATCACACCCTTAAACTCTCCCATGCTATTACCGTTGAATTTTGCCTGTTGATATTCATAGCAGGCAACTATTACTTTAATACGCAGTTTACCATCCCGTACCTGCTGAATAAGAAAAGGTATTTTTATTTCGGGCTTTGCTTTATAGGCGGTGTATTACTGGGGGCTGTACTGCGGGTGCCGGTATCATACATGGTGAGCCGCGATTTGTTTAAAACGGATATAAGTAAGTTTAATTATGTGAATGTGTTTTGGGATTCACTTATAAATATATTGTTTTGGGTGGTGTTGATAGTGGGTGCGAAACTGGCGATAGAAAAGATAAGGTCGCAACGATATATTGAGCAGATAGAGAATGAGAAGGCGATAAACGAACTCAATTTTTTAAGGGCGCAGTTCAATCCACATTTTTTATTCAATTCTATAAATTCGATATACGCGCATATTGATAAGTCGAACAAACAAGCGCGTAACATGCTGCTGGTATTTTCGGATATGCTTAGGTACCAACTGTATGAGTGCAATGTGGAGCACATAGCGCTTGATAAAGAAATAAGTTATATAAAAAACTATATCACCCTGCAAAAGAGCAGGCTGGACGACCGGATACAGGTTTATTTTTGTGTGGATGAACTCAACTCCAATATCCAGATAGCGCCGCTTATACTGATCACTTTTATCGAGAACGCGTTTAAGCATATCGGTTTTGACGAGAACAAGGAGAACCACATAAGCATGAAACTGCACCACGATGAATGGGGCCTGGTATTTACTATCAGCAATACAAAGGATAATAATGTAAGCCGTTTGGAGGGTGCATCCGGATTAGGCATAGCTAACGCCAAAAGGCGACTTGAATTACTTTACCCCGGCAAGCATACGCTGCAAATAGATGACCAGGAAAATAATTATTCGGTATCGTTAACTTTATTTGATATATGACCATTAACTGCCTGATAATTGATGATGAACCAATGGCCCGCAAACTATTGCAGGAATATATTGAAGAAACAGATTTTTTGGAATTGGTGGGCACAGCCGAAAACCCGGTAAAGGCCATGAGCCTGATAAAGGAACTGGATGTTGACCTGATCTTCCTTGATGTGAATATGCCTAAGATGAACGGCATGGAATTTATGCGTTCCTCGGCAAATCTACCAATGGTAATTATGACCACGGCTTACGGGCAATACGCTTTGGAAGGCTTTGAAATGGCGGTTATTGATTATTTGGTGAAGCCATTTTCGCTGGAGCGGTTTTTAAAGGCTGCGCAAAAGGCCCTCGACCTAAAAATATTGAAAAATAAAGCCACGCCCGCGAATACAACAACCGATCATTTTTATGTGAAGTGTAACGGGAAGGTAACAAGGGTTAATTACAATGAATTGCTGTATATAGAGGGTATGTCAAACTATATCATGCTGTACACTACTACCGGGAAACTGGTAGTTTATTTAACCATAAAGGGCATACTGGAAAAACTACCTCCGAACAATTTTATACAGGTACATAAAAGTGCTGTTGTGAATGTAGATAAAATAAGCTCGATAGATGGTAATATGCTTTATATTGGTGAACATAAGGTTTCTATTGGCGCTAACTTTAGCGATGATGTGATGAAGAAAATATTGGGTGATAGGTTTTTGAAAAGATAATGATAAGCGGTCAATTTTATTTCAGAATCGGCTATAACGGTATCAAGTCTTCCATATACATAGTAGCATCCACATTAGTTAATGTTACTGTACTACCCGTACCACTTAGCGGATATAAGGTACACGAAAAAGCGACCTTTATCTTCAAAGCTTCATTATTTACTAATATAGCAGGTATGCGTGTTACAGAAACTACTTTTAAACTGCCAGCCTGTGCACCTACACTGGAGTATGGATTCCCCTGGCTATCAGTATAATATACTATTACCGATTTTGAGCCTTTATTATAAAAAGGCGTACTGGCGAAATTCCATGACCCGGTAGTAACAAAGCCATTGAAGTATGCGGTCTTATCATCCTCATAACTTAAATATAAAGTGCGGAAATCAATACCTATTAATGGCTGGTAACCTTTTGCTGCATAAATCTGTGCCGTTAAGCTTCCTGTAAATACACCTTGATTATTGGAGCCCTGACTGGCTGTGGCTGTTATCCAGTTTGTATTATCATCAGTTACTTCCCAATCTATTAAGGAATTGTTTAAAGTACCTTTTATATAATATTGATTAGTAGGGCTTTTATCTGGGTTCTTATCTTTTTTGCAAGCAGAAAAAAAGAATAGGGTGATAATAGAAAGGAATATAAGATTCAGGTTTTTCATTAAACGAAGATATAAAATAAAGTTTATTCAATAAGACACCATAACAATCCACAATACCCCAACTTTTCAACAATCAGGCTAAACACCGGGCAATCCATTAACTTTACCAACCTATTAAAAAGGAGTAAAGCGTTTGGCAAAAGAAGCGACCAAGGAAACACCCTTAATGCAGCAATACAACGTGATAAAGGCGAAGTACCCGGGTGCTTTGCTGTTATTCCGTGTGGGTGATTTTTATGAAACTTTTGGCGAGGATGCTATAAAAGCTGCCGGGATATTAGGTATTGTGCTTACCCGGCGTGCCAACGGTGCGGCTACGCATATTGAACTGGCGGGCTTCCCGCATCATTCGCTCGAAACTTATTTGCCAAAATTGGTGAGGGCCGGTCAGCGCGTTGCCATCTGCGATCAGTTGGAGGACCCGAAAACCACCAAGACCATTGTAAAACGCGGCGTTACTGAACTGGTTACGCCCGGTGTTGCCATAAGCGATAATATTTTACAGCAAAAGAGCAATAATTACCTGGCATCGTTATACTTTGAGAAGAACAGCATCGGTATAGCGCTGATAGATATTTCGACAGGGGAGTTTTTAACCGCGCAGGGCAGCAGCGATTACATTGATAAGCTATTGCAAAGTTATACACCCAGCGAGGTGATCTACCCCAAAAGCCGCAACGCTGATTTTAAAGACAATTATGGCGACAGGTTCTATACCTATATGCTGGACGACTGGCCTTACAGCGGCGATTATGCGAACGAAACACTGCTGAAGCATTTCGGCGTAAAATCATTAAAGGGGTTTGGTATCGATAAGCTGGGCTTGGGAATTGTTGCGGCAGGTGTGGCATTGCATTACCTGAATGAAACCGAGCACAGGAATTTACAGCATATCTCGGCAATTTCGCGTATTGAGGAGGACAGGTTTTTGTGGATCGACAGGTTTAGCATCCGAAACCTGGAACTGGTGGGTTCAACTAATGATAACGCGCTCACTTTAGTTGATGTTTTAGACCACACCTGCTCGCCTATGGGGGCACGTTTACTGCGCAGGTGGATAGTTATGCCTTTGAAGGAAATAAAGCCAATAAATGACAGGTTAGGTGTTGTGGAGTACCTGATAGCAGAGGAGGAGCTGAGAGAAACCCTGCAGCAATACATCAGGCAGATAGGCGACCTGGAGAGGCTGATATCCAAAATAGGTTTGCAAAAGGCCAATCCGCGCGAGGTTTGTCAGCTTAAAAAAGCTTTGAAAGCTATTGAGGAGATAAAGTCGCTTTGTGAGCATTCCATCAGCTTGCCATTAAAAGCGGTCGGTGAACAGCTAAACCCCTGTGCCACCATCAGTGAAAAGATAGAACGTGAACTTCATCCTGAACCTCCCGTAATGCTGGTTAAAGGCGGCGTAATGAACGAGGGCATTAACGAAGAACTTGACCGATTACGTAAAATAGCGTTTGGCGGTAAAGGTTATTTGTTGGAGATACAAAAGCGCGAGGCAGAAATAACAGGTATACCATCGCTCAAAGTATCATTTAATAATGTATTTGGGTATTACCTGGAAGTAACTCATAGTCATAGGGATAAAGTCCCGGCTGATTGGATCCGTAAGCAAACTTTGGTAAATGCTGAACGTTACATCACCCCTGAATTAAAGGAATATGAAGAACAGATATTAGGCGCGGAAGAAAAGATTTTAGCGCTGGAAACCAGGTTGTACAACGACTTGCTGTATTCGTTAGCCGAATACATAAAACCTATACAACTCAACGCGCAATTGGTGGCACGTTTGGATGTGCTGCTGAACTTTGCCACCATATCCATCAAAAACTATTATGTAAAGCCGAATATAAACGAGAGCCGGCTCATAGATATAAAAGGCGGCCGCCACCCGGTTATTGAAAAGAACCTGCCATTGGGTGAAAGCTATATCACTAATGATGTGTACCTGGATTCAGAAAGCCAACAGATCATCATCATTACCGGGCCAAATATGGCAGGTAAATCAGCTTTGCTGAGGCAGACCGGGCTTATTGTACTAATGGCTCAGATGGGTTGTTTTGTACCGGCGAAGTCAGCTTCTATAGGTTTGGTGGATAAGATATTTACACGGGTGGGTGCATCGGATAACGTTTCATCGGGCGAATCAACCTTTATGGTGGAGATGAATGAAACGGCTAGTATTTTGAACAATATATCCGACCGTAGCCTGATATTACTGGATGAAATAGGCCGCGGCACATCAACCTATGACGGTATTTCTATTGCCTGGGCCATTGCCGAATATTTACACAATCACCCAACAGCAAAAGCAAAAACCTTATTCGCCACGCATTACCATGAGTTGAATGAACTGAGCAATTCATTTAACCGTATCAAAAACTTCAACGTTTCGGTAAAAGAGGTGGGCCACCAGATCATATTCCTGCGTAAACTGGTTCCCGGTGGCAGCGAGCATAGCTTTGGCATACATGTAGCCAAATTGGCGGGTATGCCGCAAAAAGTATTGAGCCGGGCTAACGAGATATTAAAAAAACTGGAAAACGAACGCACCGGCGGCGAGCACATCAAGGAAAGCATCCGCAAAGTGCAAAAACAGGCCGTACAAATGCAGATGTTCAGTATTGATGACCCGGTGCTGGTTAAAATTCGTGACACGCTAAATAACCTCGACGTAAATACACTAACCCCCGTTGAGGCATTGATGAAACTTGACGAGATACAAAGGGTGATAAAAGGGTAAAATATCCTGAAGTTTTTGTGTACTGTCTCATTTTAGCAAATGAGACAATTTGAGACACCCCATTTATCACCTTTTCAAAAAGCCTCAAAACACGTCAAAATAAACGTTTTTTAGCCAAAATATACCCGAAAATCACATTTTTAGGTCTCAAAAACATGCCAAAAACACTGTTTTTGGGCTCAAAATCATTCAAAAAAACACAAATTTGCCCGCTTTTTTGCAGTTTTTTACCCCTAAAAAGCTCATTTTTTGGCATTTATTGACTCATTGTGTCTCAATTTGAGACAGCAATTTGTCAATAAAAGCTGTCTGTGCCGGGTTTATTTTTTGCTTTGCGATGTTTGGTTCAAACCATGCCGCTCGGTCAATTTCAGGTATGGTAATTTGCCTGCCCGAACGCGGTGGCCATTCAATTTCACAGGTGTTACTTATAATGGTTTCATGGTCAATATCGCCCTCAACGGCCCAGGCATGAACAATTTTGCCACTTTTTTGGCGTATGGTGCCCAATTCAATAAAATCGCCTGCCACAAGCTGACCGGTTTCCTCTTCAAACTCCCGCTTTGCTGCTGTTAACGCTTCTTCATCATTCCAAAATTCACCTTTTGGTATCGACCAGCTGCCATCATCCTTATTTTTAAAGAATGGGCCGCCTGGATGCACCAGGAAAACTTGCAACAAACCATCAATTTTTCGGTATAATAAAATGCCTGCGCTTTGTTTGCCCCCCGACCCCCTAAAGGGGGAGTTTTTGATTTGCATATTGTTTGTCATATTATTCATGAATAAACAAAATTAAAGGCAATTAGTTAGCTTTGCGTGTCAAAAAACTCCCTCTTTAGGGGATGAGCGGCAAATATGTTTACAGGAATAATAGAAACATTAGGAAAGGTTACCGATCTGCGTCACGACAGCGGTAACCTGCACATTACCGTTGAATCAGCAATAGCTTTGGAATTGAAAATCGACCAATCTGTTGCACACAACGGCGTTTGCCTAACCGTGGTAGCGCTTGAAGATGGTAAACACACCGTAACAGCTATTGAGGAAACACTTAATAAAACTAATATCGGCATTTTAAAAGTTGGCGATCTGGTTAACCTTGAACGTTGCATGCAAATGAATGCCCGGCTGGATGGCCACATTGTACAGGGCCACGTCGACCAAACAGCTACTTGTAGCGCTTTTAATGAACTCGACGGCAGTTGGGAATACACTTTTCAATATGATGCCGCCATAGGTAACATCACCGTGGAGAAAGGATCTATATGCGTAAACGGTATCAGCCTAACGGTAGTAAACTCTTATGCCAACACCTTTTCTGTAGCTATAATACCCTATACTTTCGAGCATACTAACCTGCAAAATGTACGCGAAGGTTCTATCGTAAACCTGGAGTTCGACATCATCGGTAAATATGTTGCGCGGTTGATGAACCGTTAAATTTCCAAACAATTTGTCTATAGCAGGGTTGTAATATCATAACCAAAAACACAACACTATGGATAACTTAAAGAAATTTGCGCTGATGGAAAAGATAGTGCATGAATTGGAAGATCTGAAAAACAGCCAGCAGGCCATCATACAAAAACTAACTAAAATTGAGGTTGATAATATCGACCTGGGCGATAAACGCCTCGAAAAAGACCTGCCCGATATGCACCAGCGCGTATCAGACAATCTGGATACCATTGCGGGTATATTGGAAGACTTTGCGGGCCAAACCGACAAGTTTAGCGACAGCAACAACATCCAGGCGCTAAAGGAACAGGAAGCTATAAACAATTCTTAGGACTATATGCTATTTTCCTTTAATCGGATATGGCTAACAATATTAAATTGAAGGAAATTTAAAGGAAATTAATTCTTCATCCTCTTTCCGCCACAGACGAAGAGAGGGTCGACGAGCGTAGCAAGTCGGGGATGAGTAAACGGGGCGCGATAGAGGTCCTGGCCACATTACAAACATCATCAAAACAAAAAATCCCCGGCAACGGGGATTTTTATTTGACACTATTGCTCACTATTTTAAACTTTCAAAAAGTTTCGGCTTTGAAAACGTGGGAAAGGGCTAAAAATCGTCAGATCGCTTATTCATAGTTTTTGCCAGCAGGTCAATTTTGCTTACAAATAACTGGTCCATGGCTTTAAGCACACGCTTATTAACTGCTACGCCTAATATGCCACCGCCTTTGTCTTTGTCTAATTCAAATAAAGTATGCGGAACGTTTTTGTCATCGCTGTTTTTAAACGTTACAATAATATTGTCGAATGTATAGCGGTAACGCCCTTTTTTCAACTCCAGCTTTACGCTATATTTTATGTCCATGGGCTCGTTACCTATACCGGTTTGGGTTTTATAGGTTGATGGTTCATCAATATCAAGGGTAAGTATGCCGCCTGTTTTATCGTCGCTGGTTATCTTGTAATTAACCAAAGCCATTTTGGTGATGAACAATTTAGCGTCCTTATACAGGTCATTCACAGTAAATGAAGTATCCACCTGTACTACACCACCATAGTACACGTATTTGTCCTCTATTTTATACCCATAAATGCTGGAATTTTGCACATCAGGCGAGGATGGCTGGTTTTGCGCCTTGGCCATGAACGGTAATAGGAACACCGTGGCAATTAATAATTTTTTCATGATGATCTGGTAAGTAATATTGCATTAAAATTTGGCAATAATACGCTAATTACCAGTTGTTTATAAATGTATCGACAGTAAGTCACAGCCAGCCGATGATACCGTGTTTATAACCGATGAAATTTTACTTTCCCTCGGCTTTACCGGCGTTTTTATTATACTTTTCAAGTGCTTTGTCATATTTCTTTTTATCAAAATACTTCATTGCAGCAGGGTCGTCGGCTATCAGTTTTTTAAGATTACCGGGGCTGAAATGTACAATAGGGCCATCGCCTTTGTATACCGGTTATAGTTGAATAAGAGAAGTAATTACCTTGCTCACTTAAAAAGGAATAGGCGCTTATATTAGCTGATATAACTTTAAACAGCCAGCAGGTATCGGTTGGCATTCCATTAAAAGTGGCAGTATGGCCGTGGGCATCATACCCTGAACGTGATATATTCAGGGTTTCGCCGGGGAATATTTTTCGTTCCCTGTGCACCATGTCTGATTTTGAGAAACTTTTATCAACAAGCAATAAATAAGTTTTATGTAACGAGGTATCACTATAAATTTTCGACTTCACTATTATTTTGGTACTATCTTTCAATATAACCTCGTAATCGTGTATTTAATTAGGGATGTCGCCGTTATTCAGCCACATCATCGCATTCATTTGCATCTGCATTTGCTGTTGCGCAAACTGGCTGCTCATTTGTTGCCGTACAGCAGCCATACCGGGGTATTGGGCCTGTGAAACTTTAGCTGAAAATATCAATAATATTATTAAAAAGGTGGTAAGGGGTTTTGTAATGAATTGCATGTAATAAGGCTGTTTATTTGCTAAACATATAGCAAGAAAATATCATCTGCAAATTGAGGTAGATTTTCCGCCGTCATTCTCAACCTGCGCTCGTTTGTCAACTTTCAACTTGCGCTCGTTTGCAACGAGTGCTTAACGCGTCTTATTCAATATCTCTACCTATGCTGGTTTAAGAGTTGCGCAGCGCTCTTAAATCCCACATGAAAACAAAGACTCCGCCTGGCTTGTGAAACTAAATCTAAAACAGTCGTAGAAGATTCTTCGTTCCTGCCTATCACAAATTTATTTTGGCTAAAGCCTTTTTCTTGTTTTTCTATTCCGTCCCATAAATGGGACGGCAATATTTTACTCTTTTGATTGCCGTTGGCTTCAGCCAACGGATAATAGAAAAACAAAAAATAGGCTTTAGCCAAATGCTGGCAGCAGTCCATTTTTATTTAAAAAATTGTCATTTCACCTTTAGAGTTGCTCCCAATTTTATATCAACTTGCGCTCGTTTACAACTAGTGCTTAACCTGATCTGGCGATTGCATCGCATCTTACTCAATACTTTTCCCCTTCATCGCCGTATTAATAGCATGGTCCATCAACCGTTCAGCAAACGGGCGGGTATATTCATTCAGCTCGTCAATGGCCTTATGTATGCCATCCTTATCGCCCCCGCTAAGGGCCGATTTTAACGCAGTGATATATTTAGCAGTATCAGCAGCTTCCTCAACACTCACAAAACTGCCATTCTTTTGCATAAAGCTTTCAACGGTGCGCACCATCGATTCCCCCTCAACGCGGGCCTCTATCAGCATACGGGCGCTCACATCATCTTTGGCGTGGGTAATACTGTCAAGCAGCATTTGTTCCACCTGTTCATCGGTAATGCCATAAGTAGGTTTTACCTCCACCTCCTGTTTCACGCCCGAGCGCAGTTCAATGGCCTGGATCTTTAAGATACCATCAGCGTTCAACAAAAAATTTATATCAACTTTGGGGAAGCCCGCTGGCATGGAAGGGATGCCTTTTAGGTCAAACTCCGCCAGTTTACGGTTCTCGCTGATCAGGTCGCGCTCACCCTGGTAAACGGCTATCTTCATATTCACCTGCCCGTCTATCGAGGTAGTATATTGACGCCCCGCTTTGGTCGGTATTTTTGAATTTCGTGGGATGATCACATCCATCAAGCCACCCATAGTTTCAATTCCTAATGAAAGCGGCGTAACATCCAGCAACAAAATATCGCTGCGGTTACCGGCCAAAATATCGGCCTGTATTGCTGCACCCAAAGCTACTACTTCATCAGGGTTAACTTCATCATGCACGGGCCGACCAAAAAATTCCGCCACCATTTTCTTAACCAATGCTGTACGTGTCGAGCCGCCAACCATTACCACTTCATCAATCTGTGCGGTTGTTAAACCGGCATCCTTCAAGGCATTCTGGCAGGCAGTTATGGTTTGCTGTACTTTAGGCAGTATTAGGGACTCAAACGTATTACGGTCTATCGTGCACCATATATCGCCAATTTTATCATTCACCAGGCTTTGATATGCAAATGCCTTTTTAGCTTCCTCAGCCTTTAAACGCAATTGCTGCGCAAGCTCATTATTATTAATGATGGTGGCCCGGTCGAGCTGATTTTTTTCTATCCAGTAATCAACAATCGCACGGTCAAAATCATCGCCGCCTAAAAAAGTATCGCCATTGGTTGACAATACTTCAAAAATGCCGTTTTGTATTTGTAAAATAGATACATCAAACGTACCGCCGCCCAGGTCATAAACCGCAATGGTTTTAGTTTCATCAGGATTAAGGCCGATACCATAAGCCAAACTCGCGGCAGTAGGCTCGTTCACAATGCGCAGCACATCAAGCCCGGCCAGTTTGCCTGCATCGCGTGTAGCCTGCCGTTGCGAATCATTAAAATAAGCGGGTACCGTAATAACCGCGCGGTTTACCGGCGTTTTCAGCGCGTGTTCCGCACGTGCTTTTAGCTCTTTCAATATCAACCCGGATAGCTCGATAGGCGTATAAAATTTATCGCCCACTTTAATTTTTACCAGGCTCTCGGTATTGTCGTCAATAACCTTGTAGCTAAAAAAGTCCTTGTAATTTTCAATATCCTTGTATGAACGACCTAACAAACGTTTAACTGAAAATATGGTGTTATGTGGGTCGGTGGTTAAATATTCTTTGGCTTCGTTGCCCACAGTAATATCGCCTGCATCTGAAAAATGCACTATCGATGGCACCAAAACACCCTTGCCGGTATCATTAATTACCTGCGGTTGTTTATCGGGGTTGATGAACGCCACCAGCGAATTGGTAGTGCCCAGGTCAATGCCTACAATAATTTCTTCTTTTTGTATTGAACCCGTTGCCAGGTTAATAGATACTTTAGCCATAGTACTGTGTTAACAAGCCGCAAATGTAGGTAGTTTTAGGTTATGGTGTGTCATAGGGATTTCGAATTTGTCTAACTCGAATTAGTCAATTTTATGAATTAAAGAATTTGACTATATATTCTACTAATTCTTTAATTCCAAAAATTCGAGTTCAGACAAATTCTCCTTACTTTCACATCCACATGCATACCCCTCTGAAACACATTCTATTACTGCTATTACTAACCGCCACTGTCGCCTTAACCCAGGCACAACAATTCGGTGGCAACCCGCCGTATATAAAATGGGATCAGATCAATACACCAGCCGCCAAAGTAATTTTTCCGCTGGGGATGGATTCCGCAGGGCGCACGGTAGCCAACATTGTAACACAGATGAACGTTGTTATACAACCAACCATCGGTTTTAAACAACGACAGGTAAGCATACTGTTGCAAAACCAAACCACAGTAGCCAATGCCTATGTGGGCCTTGCACCGTTCCGCAGCGAATTTTATTTAACGCCCGAACAAAATAGCTTCGAGATCGGTAGCCTTCCATGGCCCGAGCAATTAGCTATACATGAGTTTAGGCATGTTCAGCAGTATAATAATTTTGATGTGGGCCTATCGCATGTATTGCGTGTGCTTTTTGGTGAGGGGGGACAAGCATTAGGCAATGAGCTATCCATCCCCAACTGGTTTTTTGAGGGTGATGCCGTTTTTAACGAAACACACGTAAGTCAGCAGGGCAGGGGCCGCTTACCCTGGTTCTTCAACGGCTTCCGTGCGCTTTGGGCCGATGGCAGAGATTATAGCTACATGAAAATTCGTAATGGTTCATATGTAGATTATACGCCCGATTGGTACCCGATTGGCTACATGTTAGTAAGCTACGGAAGGGAAAAATATGGCGATGATTTTTGGAAGAATGTAACCCATGATGCCGCGGCTTACAAAGGTGGATTCTATCCGTTTGAAAGGGCGATTAAAAAGTATTCAGGGATTAGTTTTAATCAGTTTAGAAAGGACGGGTTAGAATATTTCAAGGATCAGTTTGCTGATGACAAAATAGGCGATGTAAAGTTTGAAATTCCGCGCCATTTTGTTGCTGATAGGGAATATCCTACTTTTATAAATGACAGTACCCTCATTTACATGAAAAGTACCTACAACCATAACCCGGCATTCATCATAAAAACAGGCGATAAAGAACGGAAAATAAGCACCCGTAGCTATTCATTAGATAACTATTTTAATTACCACGATGGCAAAATAGTCTATGCCTCGTATCGTCCCGACCTGCGCTGGACTTACCGTGATTATAGCGAATTAATGGTATTAGACGTAAAAACAGGCAAAGAGCACCGCATCACCAGCAAAGCAAAATACTTTGCGCCGTCATTTAGTACTGATGGGAAAACTATTGTTACTGTTGAAGAAAGTCCTTCAGGTAATTGCACCATTCATTTACTGGATGCAGAAAACGGTAAATTAAAAGCTGTAGTGCCTAATAAGGAAAAGCTATTTTTTACTTACCCTAAATTTTATAATAATGAAGAATTAGTTTCCGCAGTAAGAAATGTCAAAGGCAAAATGTCGCTGGCGCTTATCAATATAAAAACCGGGGATGTAAAATACTTACTGCCATTTTCTTATCAACCTATAGTTTTCCCTTCGGTGTACAAGGATACGGTATATTTCAGTGCAACTACTGGCATTAACGATCGCTTATTCGCCTTAAAAGTCGGTAGCAATAAACTATATGAATTAAACGGCGACTCCCTGCATAATTTTATAGGCAATTACGAAATGGCGACATCGGCCAATAATTTGGCGTGGGTAAGTTTCACCGCTTACGGTTACAAGATACACCATGCCGAAAAAAGCCATATCCAATGGAATGAAATTACTGCTGCCCAACTTCAAACCGGCTTGCCCAACTTCAACATCACCGCCCTAACCCGCGATTCATCAACAAACCTGCTGGCGAAGGTTGAAGATAAACAACTGCCGGTTACCAAATATAATAAAGCCTATCACCTGTTCAATTTCCACAGCCTGATACCAAGTATTAATGATCCTAATTATACCCTGTCATTATCCGGCGAGAATGTATTAAACACCTTCCAGTCCGACCTGTCCGTTACCTACAACCGCGATGAAGGCTACAAGCAATTTGGTTTTGATGCCATTTACGGGGCATTGTTCCCGGTTATCTATGGGGGGGCAAATTATACGCTCGACAGGCGCGGTTATTACCACGGCGGCAATATTTACTGGAACGAAACCAACGTGCATGGCGGCCTGCAATTACCACTAAATTTTTCTGAAGGTAAGCATTTTACCTACCTCACCATCGGCAGCGACCTTAATTACAGCGACACCCATTTCCAGACCGCCTACCGCGATATGTTCGATGACAGGGCTTACACTTACGTTGACAGCTATATATCATTCAGCAACAGTAACCAGCAGGCGCGGCAAAACATTTACCCAAGCCTGGGCCAAATCATTACATTGAATTATAAAGATGCCATCTCAGGCCCCACATCGTCGCAATTTTTGGCAGAGGGTTCATTCTATTTGCCGGGATTATTCACCAACCACAGCCTAGTACTAACCGCCGCGCACCAGCAAAAGGGCAATGCCAACAGTGTGATAGATTTTTCAAATGATTTCCCATTCTCACGCGGCTATTCTGCCGAAAACCTGTATAGATTGAATGGGATAGATGCCAACTATCATTTACCCGTGGCATATCCCGACGCAGGCGTAGCCAACATTATTTATTTTCTGCGGATAAGGGCAAACGCCTTCTACGACTACACCCACGCCACCGACTTCTTCACCGATGGCAATAAATTTAAGGCTGATTTTAAATCGACAGGATTAGAAATATACTTCGACACCAAATGGTTCAACCAGGATTCCATCACCTTCGGTTTCCGCTACAGCAGGCTATTAAATGATGATCTCTTCGGCGGCACCGGCCGTAATAGGTTTGAATTGATCGTTCCCGTAAGCATTTTTTAATTAGTGATTTACTGAATTATTGAATGACTGATTATTTTTCTAATTCAATAATTCACTAATTCAATCTTTTTTCCCGCCGAATACCGAGAAACTTACGTAGCGTTTAGGATGTGCTTTAATATCGATAAACAAGTTATTCAAATTAGCAGAGGCATCATTTAAATTTTTGTACATTTTATCATCATTCATTAACAGTCCTAACGAACCTTGCCCGCTGTTTATTTTTGCTATTGTTGCCTGTAGATCGGCCATAGCCTTATTAGCATTATCTAACGTTTGTTTAAGATTGGCAGCGGCAACGTCATTGCTTACTTTTTCAAAATTGGTGGTAATGCTGGTTAAATGCGAAGTGCTCTCCTTCAAATTTCCCGAAGCAGCATCAGCATTGGCTAAAATACCGTTGATATGGTCGGTTTGCCCGGCTACTAGTGCATCGATCTTTTTTGTTGTGCCTTCAAGTGTTTGTAATGAGTTTGCTATGCTGGTAAAACTACGGTCAACATTATGCTGAAAATCCGGGTTCAATATTTTGTTTACGGATGCAAGCGATGAATCGAGCTTTGAGATCAGGTGCTCGGCTTTTAATTGTATAGGCTGCAGGCTTTCGGCCAGGCTGCCTTGTATATCGGCGCTTAATGTATCACCATCCTGGGCGGGCTCTTTACTTTCGCCGTATTCAAATTTTATAGCTTTTCCACCTAAAAGGTCGGTGCTTATCAGTTGGGCGTGTGTGCTGCGGGTCACCGTATATTGGTGGTCTATTTTAAATTCAACCACTGTACGGCCATCAGGGCGTAACACCATTTTTGATACGTGGCCTATTTGGAAACCGTTTACCAGTACAGGTTTTGATACCGAAAGCCCGTCAACACTTTTATAAACAGCATAAAATTTATTCGAACGCGAAAAAACGTCAGCGCCGCTAAGGTAGCTGTACATCAATATCAATACAGTAATTGTGATAGTAGTTAAAACACCGATCTTGGTCTCGTTTGATATTTTCATTTAGTGTGATATAAGTAAATGCCGGTGTAAATTTAATTTAATTATGGTGCAATAACTAATTTCCAGCCCGGGCTATATTATTGCGATACACTTTCAACTTCCGTTTTATAATTTGATAATGCCCTTACTATCGAAGCGACAATTTCATCCTGCCCGCTTTCGGAGTTTAAATAGGCCTCATCATCGGGGTTGTTAATGTACCCCATTTCAACAAGCACTGCAGGCATAGCGCTATGGCAAAGTACCAATATACCTTGTTCCCTTATGCCATCGCTGGGCCTGCCATCATGGTTAACAAACTCACCGTTGATTAGTTGCGCTAAATGAATACTTTGTTTACGATATTTTCTTTCGTATTCATTCATTAATATCATTTCTGCAGGGTCATTCGGGTCAGGAGCAGTGTTCATATCCGAATCGCTGTCACCTTCTATCAGGTTTTCTTTAATGGCCTTCTGTTCTTCTTTAGTACGCCATGTGCCGTATACAAGAAGCAATACACCCTTTCCCGACCTGTCGGGAACAGCCTCGGTATGGAAAATGGGCCTACCATGTTTGTGGCCTACTTCTACGCGCCTATACCTGTTGGGCAAGGAGTTGCAATGCAGTGAAATGAACAGGTCGCCTTTGTTTTCATTAGCAATGTCAGCGCGTTTTTGCCAATTTACGTCATCATCCGTAGTACGCGTTAATACAACTTTTACGCCATCCAAATCTTTTTCTATCGCTTTTTGCAATTTAAGCGCTACGGCCAGCGTTACATTTCTTTCGTAAGAATAGGAGCCGGACGCACCGGGGGAAAAGTGACCTTCGCCTGAGTGCTTATTGCCGTGCCCGGGATCAACAATTATAGTCCTTATTCTGTAAGGATTACTATTGGTAAGGGTATCTTTTTTTACTATAGTTAAAGGGGATGAAAATAGTGAAAAGGAGGTTAGTAATAACGTTAAACTGCAAATCGATCTTTTCAATATTTTATTTTTCATTATGTTTGAGCGCTGTTAATTTTTTTCTGCAAAAATACTATTCATAATCTATTTTGAAATTCGCAAGGCTATTTTTTCTGCTGGAAATTGTTTTAATAGTAAATGCTATGGCTGCAACCGGGAGGGGCAGAAATAATTACTACAAACCAATTATTGACACTATTATAAAGCTTGATTCCACAAGAGACAAGAAACTTCTTAAAATTAACCAATCTAACGCTAAAAGTGATAGTAAAAGTGTAAAATCAAAGGCCGATACTGCAAAAAAAAATAAAGAAGGCCTTGAATCCGAACTAAAATTCAGTGACGATGATTCGACAATTGTTGATAAGGTGCATAATATTCTGTACCTCTATGGCAGGGCACGTGTTAAATATCAGGATGTGGAAATGGACGCCGATTATATCCGGGTCGATCAGAAAAAACATTTAATATTTGCCAGCGGCAGTATTGACCCCGTAACCCACCGCTACATAGGCAGGCCGATATCAAAGCAAGGAAAAGATAAACCGGTTGAATCAGACTCGCTGCTTTTTGATTATAATACAAAAAAAGGCAAAATATATAACCCTGCATCGCAGCAGGACGGCAATTATATATCGGGGGGCCAGGTAAAAAAATTGAACGAAACTGAAGCTGCCTATCGTAACGTACTTTTCAGTACATGCGATAAGCCATTCCCCGAAACTGATTTTGGTATAGTTATAACCAAAGGCATTGGCGAAAAGAACCGCATTATTTCAGGGCCTGCCTATCTTGAAATTGAAGGTGTACCATTACCGTTGGCCATACCTTTTGGCTTCTTTCCAAAGCCCGATTCGCGTACATCAGGGGTTATATTGCCAACCTTCGGCGAAGATCAAAAGCTTGGTTTTTATATACGCGACCTGGGCTACTATATCGCTTTAAATGATTATATCGACCTTACTACACAAGGTACCTTATATTCAAAAGGATCGTATGACCTCAATACTTCTGCACGTTATTTAAACAGGTATTTATACTCGGGCAGCCTTTCGTTAAGTTATGGCTCACATAATTACGGGCTGGAAGGCGACCCTCCGGCAAAGGATTTCAACATCACATGGTCGCATACTAAAAATAGTAATGCAAGCCCGGGCAGTACGTTTAGCGCATCGGTAAATGCGGGTACATCAAGCTATTATCAAAACAACCCGGCTTCAACCAATTATAACCTGCAATCATTAACGCAAAATAACCTTAGTTCAAGTATATCATATAGCAAACAATGGTTAGGCACGCCATTTAACCTTAACGTTAGCCTTGCCCACAGTCAGGACCTGACCGCAAAAACCGTTACATTAGACCTGCCCACCATATCATTTAACATGTCGACACTTAGCCCATTTGATTCAAAGGATAGGGTGGGTGAGCAAAAATGGTATCAAAAAATCACAGTTGGGTATAGCTTACAGGCAACAAACCACATCAACGCAGTGCCCGAGGATGAATTATTTAAAGGAAGCACACTTTTTAAACGTATGCAAAACGGCCTGGAACACCAGATACCTATTGGCTTTAACCAAACGCTTTTAAAATATTTCCAGTTTAGCGCGTCGGCAAATTATACAGAGTGGTGGTATTTCCAAACAATAAGGGAACGTTATGACCGGAATAGTTTAATAAACCCTGATGTACCCGTTATAGACACCTTAAATGGCTTTAAACGAGCAGGTTCATACAATGTAAATGCTGGTTTTTCTACAAAGGTTTATGGAACTGCGAGCTTTAAAAAGGGCAGTTTGCAGGCTATCAGAACGGTCATAACCCCGTCTATATCATTCGCATACCGACCTGATTTTTCCGACCCAAGCTTTGGTTACTACAAAACCATTGTAAGTAATGCAATTATACCTTACCCGGCAACCAGTACAATGTATTCCATATTTCAAAACGGTGTGTATGGCGGCCCTTCATCGGGAAGATCGGCTGGTTTGAATTTGAGTTTGGATAATAGTATTGAAGCGAAAGTAAGGCCCAAAAGTACCGATACATCACAAACAGCTAAACACATAAAAATATTGGATGGGCTTACCGCATCCACATTTTACAATTTTGCAGCCGATTCATTTAAATTATCACAGATCGCCTTTTCGGGGCACACGGCTATTTTGCATCAAAAGGTAAATATTAGTTTTAGCGGAAACCTGAACCCGTATGTTACAAATGTTCTTGATACCATAGCAAATGGAACGTTGGTAAAATATCCGCACATGATTGACAGGTATACCTGGCAAAACGGAAAGTTCCCTACGCTTACCACCTTTTCGCTTTCAATGAGTGGCAGCTTAAATTCAACCTCATTCGCACCAAAACCAGTCACACCGCCGGTAGGTGGCTCACTGCAAAACATGAACCCGCAGCAGGCCCAAAAACTAGCCATGATAAACAGCGACCCCGGCGCATATATTGATTTTAATATACCGTGGAACATTACCTTTAATTACAGTTTTAGTTACAGCAATAATATAACCAGTACAAGTACCACCAACACTATTATGCTAAGCGGTGATGTGAGCCTTACGCAAAAGTGGAAGGTGCAATATTCAACTAACTACGATTTAAAAGCACGGCAACTGGGGAGTGCCACGTCCTTCTCCATATACCGCGACCTGCACTGTTGGGACCTGTCGTTCCAATGGCTGCCATTCGGGTATTATAAATCATATAATGTTACTTTACGGGTAAAATCAACTATTTTGCAGGACTTGAAATTAAGTAAGAAAAGTGATTACACCAGTAATTCGTATTTTGCCCAATAAACAATGTTAGCAGAGATAATTACCATAGGCGATGAGATACTCATTGGCCAGATAGTTGATACAAATTCGGCCTGGATAGCAAGGCATCTGAATGATATAGGCATACAGATAAAGCAAATATCATCAGTATCTGATGATCGTGAACATATCTTAACAGCTCTTTCCGAAGCTAAGAACCGTGCCGATATTATTTTAATAACCGGCGGCCTTGGCCCCACAAAGGATGACATTACCAAAAAAACGCTTGCTGAATATTTTGGTGTTGGGCTGATAGAAAATAAAGAGGCGCTGGCCAATGTGGAAAAAATATTTTTACGTCTGCGCGGCACTTTAGCCAATATGCTCGATATTAATAAACAGCAGGCTATGGTACCTGAAAATTGCGAGGTGATACTAAATAAAAATGGTACCGCGCCGGGTATGTGGTTCAATGTTGACGGGAAGATATACATGTCGATGCCCGGTGTGCCATTTGAAATGATGTATATGATGGAGGAAGGCGTGATCCCGAAATTAAAAGCAAGTTTAAAACTGCCTGTAATTATTCATAAAACCATTTTAACCGTTGGCGAAGGCGAATCATACCTGGCTAATAAGATAGCTGATATTGAGGATGAATTGCCACCATATATCAAACTGGCTTATCTGCCTAAACTGGGGCAGGTAAGGTTACGATTAAGCGGATATGGCGATAACGAGGCTCTATTAAAAGAAGAAATAGATGGCTTTGCCGAACGGATAACCGAACGCGCGGGCAATAACGTGGTGGCGCAGGAAGATATACCGCTTGAAAAGGTGGTATTGGATATGATGGCTGAAAAAGGCTTAAAACTGGCTGTTGCCGAGAGCTGTACCGGGGGCTATATTTCGCATATACTTACACAGCATCCGGGTTCATCCAAAGTATTTCTGGGCGGTGGTATCACTTATTCCAACGAGCTAAAAGAAGATTTATTGGCCGTTAAGCCTCAAACTATTGAACACTATGGTGCTGTTAGCGAACAAACAGCTACTGAAATGGCTGAGGGTGCATTGAATAATTTTAATGCCGACTATTCCATTGCAGTTACAGGTATTGCCGGGCCTGATGGCGGCACGCCCGATAAACCAGTTGGTACCGTTTGGATAGGTGTTGCAAAACGTGGAAAAACAATGGTAAAGAAATTCACATTTGGCAGCAAACGCATCCAAAACATTGAAAGGAGTGCAGTAGGGGCACTTTTTATGTTAATTACTTTACTGCACGAAAACAAAAACTAACATTTCATTTATTTAATTTTGACCGGAGAAACTTTAATTGTGTATGGCCAAATATCAGCTATTACTGCCAAAAATGGGGGAAAGTGTTGCGGAAGCAACTATAATCAAATGGTTAAAGAAACCAGGCGACCATATAGAGGCCGACGAATCAGTAATGGACATTGCGACCGACAAAGTTGACTCAGAAGTCCCCTCGCCGGTATCAGGCAAATTACTTGAGCAGCTTTGTAGGGAAGATGATGTGGTACAGGTAGGCTCGGTTATAGCTATAATTGAAACCGGAGGAGGAGAGGAAGAAGCAACAACCGATGTTCCCGTTGTAGAAAGTCCGGCTATTGCAGAACCAACACCCGAAGCAAAGCCTGAGCTGGCACTTTCTGCGCCAGAACCAAAGGCAGAAGAACCTGCACCCGCCGCTAACACAGAAACTATACCCGGCATTGAACAATTACCTGCAACTGACACAGCGCCAACCAATATTCAAACTAATGATAGTGTAAGATTTTACTCGCCGTTGGTGCGGAGCATTGCCGCGCAGGAAGGTATTGGTTCGGCAGAGCTTGATAAAATATCAGGCACAGGCGCTGAAGGCAGGCTTACAAAGGATGACCTTTTATATTATATCAGGGTTAAATCGGGCGAGGTAGCACCAGAGCCTGCAAAACAACTGGAACCTGCTAAACAGGAACAGCCTGTTGCTGCAGCAGCGCCAGCACCTGAGCCAGAATATAAGGCACCTGTTGAGCCGAAACCGCAACCGGCACCGGAACCTAAAGCCGCTGCACCTGAGCCGAAATCAACCTCAGTATCGGGTGGTGACGAGATCATCGAAATGGACCGTATGCGCAGGCTTATTGCCGACCACATGGTTTACAGCAAGCAAACATCGCCGCATGTTACCTCGTTTGTTGAGGCTGATGTAACTGCGCTGGTGAAATGGCGTGAACGCGTTAAAGATAAATTCGAAAAACGCGAAGGTGAAAAAATAACCTTTACCCCAATATTTATTGAAGCTGTAGTAAAGGCTATAAAAGATCTCCCTTTAATAAATGTATCTGTTAATGGTACGCAGATCATTAAAAAGAAGGACATAAATATCAGTATGGCTACCGCATTGCCAAGCGGCAACCTGATAGTCCCCGTAATTAAAAAAGCCGATGAACTGAACCTGCTGGGTATAACCAAATCCGTAAATGACCTGGCTAACCGCGCACGTACTGGTAAGCTATTACCTGATGATGTAAAGGATGGAACATTTACTATAACCAATGTAGGCTCATTTGGTAATGTGATGGGTACACCAATTATCAATCAGCCACAGGTGGCAATTTTGGCTGTAGGCGCTATTAAAAAGAAGCCAGCTGTTATTGAAACTAAGCTGGGCGATATGATAGGTATACGCCACATGATGTTCCTGTCGCTTTCGTATGACCACCGTGTAGTTGACGGCGCATTAGGTGGCTCATTTGTAAGAAAAGTTGCCGATTACCTGGAGAACTGGGATTTGAACAGGGAAATATAAGTAAGTGATTAGGAACTGGAGGTTAGAGATTAGTTCTTTTACCTTTACAAGAAACACCAATTAGAAAAGGCTCCAAAATGGAGCCTTTTCTTTTATGATCAAAGTCTTATTAAAAAGCTTCAGCGGTTGCTTCAACCTCGGGGGCTAAACTAACGTTTGTAAGCTGATCAGCAAAAGCAACGAATGCTTTGCTGTTTGCTATACGGTGCTGGTTATCTATCAGGTTTTGAAGATTGATCTTGCCGATAACAAATTTGTAGCTATCAGAATGGTAACGCTCATGTATGTGCTTAAAATCCAGCGCTTCTACTAAATCCTCATCGTCATAACGTAAATAAACATTCAGCTCAATATTATTAGTAAAGTGCAGGTCTTTTTTCTCTTTCGCTTTTTTGTATTCGTACTGATAGTTATAACGAAGGGCAGCAATATCCGACAATACGGCTGAACCGGTAGGGTGGCCGCCGGCACCTTTTCCGAAGAAGAACTGCTGGTCGGCGAAAGCTGCCTGTACAATTACCCCGTTGTATTCGTATTCCACATTATATAAAAATTCGTTCTCATTCACGAATTTTGGCAGCACGAACAGGGTTACATGGCGGTCGTCCAACTCTTTGGCTACGGGTACCAGTTTTATTTTTAGTTTCTTTTCACGGGCATATTGCAGGTCGCTTGCTGAAAGGTTTTGAATACCGATGTTCAGCACATCTTCTGGCTTAACAATTACCCCGTAAGCATGTGATGCGGCAATAACAAGTTTGTATTTAGCATCAAAACCGCCTACGTCGCTGGTTGGGTCGGTTTCAGCAAAGCCCAAATCCTGTGCTTGTTTTAAGGCAGCATCATAATCCAAATTCTCCAAAAAACCTTTTGAAAGTACGAAATTCGATGATCCGTTGAAAATACCGCTTATAGAATGCAGTAATTCATTATCATAATATTCTTCCAAATTACGGATGATGGGTATACTGCCGCAAACTGCGCCTTCATAAAGTAACGAGGTGCCATGTTTTTGTTGCAGTTCGATCAGTTCATTCAGGTAAGTAGCAATCATTTTTTTACTGGCCGATACTACATTTTTACCCGAACTCAATGCTTTTGAAACAATTTCAAAGGCAGCTTCGGTATCATTTATCAGCTCAACAATGGTGTTTATCTCCGGGTTGTCCAGTATTTCATCCCTGTCTGTAGTAAATAGTTCTGCCGGGAGTGTACGCTTCTTCTCGGGATTTTTAATGGCTATCTTTTTAATTTCAAGGTTAAGGTGTTTGGTCCGGATAATATCATACAAACCCTGGCCCACAACGCCAAACCCAAATAAACCTATGTTTAGTTTCTTGCTCATTACGCTATTCTTTGTAGTTCAATAATTTTTCCTTTTACATCTGTTTTGAAAAAGGATGTGATAATATTTGTTAGTGCTTCTGTTTCAATTAAAAATCCGTCGTGCCCGTAAAATGAATCAAATTCGGCAAAGGCCGCCTTTGGAATATGCCTGAACAGGTATTGCTGCTCCTCAACCGGGAAAAGCAAATCGGATTTTATGCCAATAACCAAAGTTTTGGCTTTTATCAGGCTGAGCGCTTTTTCAACTCCTTTGCGGTCACGTCCCACGTTGTGCGAATCCATTGCCTTAGTTAAATACCAATAACTATAGGCATTGAACCTGTTTACCAGTTTTTGGCCCTGGTAGTTTTGGTATGAGGAGGCACGATGATCATCGCTGATATTATCGTTATCATCTTGCTGGCTAACGGTATAAGTTTTATAGCCGCGATAGGAGAGAAGGGCTATACTGCGCGCGGCCTTCAGGCCTTTTTTACCACCATCGGGGCTGTTGGCATAAAAAGTACGGTCGGCAGTTATAGTTAAACGCTGTGACTCATTAAATGCAATTCCCCAAGGCGAATGGCGTGCGTTGGTCGCTATCAGAATTAAATTTTTTATACGATTTGGTTCGATAATAGCCCATTCAGCAGCTTGTTGGCCACCTAATGAACCGCCCAGTAATATTTCTATCTGGTCGATCTTTAAATGTTTAGCCAGTAATTGATGCGCTTTTACAATATCCCTTACATTATATTGCGGGAAAGCTAAATAATAAGGCTGCCCGGTTATCGGGTTAATACTTAAAGGATTACTTGTACCATAAGGCGAACCCAAAATATTAGCGCAAACTATAAAATAATCACCAGGGTTGAAGAAATCATTCTCGCCGAATAAACCTTTCCACCAGTCGAAAACATCGGAATTTGCGGTCAGCGCGTGGCATACCCAAACCACATTATCTTTATTAGCATTTAAACGTCCATAGGTATGGTAGCCTATTTCCAGGTTCTGTATTTTTTGCCCTGATTCAAGTTCGAACGGCTCGGTATGTTGAAATATTTGTGTGCTCATGTTACTTTTTGTTATTAAGGGTGCAGCTGCTTTTTAACAACTGCAACCCGTAACAACGACTATTATTCACTAAAAAAACTATTAAACTAATTCTTGTTCGCGCTGCTTTATGTAGGCAAATGCCTGTTCAAAGTCGGCTTTAATATCATCAATATGTTCAATGCCAACCGATACACGTAACAAACCGGGTGTTACGCCTGCCGATAACTGTTCTGAATCGGAAAGTTGTTGGTGGGTTGTGGCTGATGGTTGTATAATTAAAGTTTTAGCATCACCTACGTTGGCTAAGTGGCTCACTAATTCGAGGCTATTGATAACGCGTGCAGCATTTTCTTTATCGCCTTTTATTTCGAATGACAATACCGCGCCATAGCCATTCTTTAGGTATTTTTTTGCCAAAGAATGATAAGGCGATGATGGAAGGCCTGGATAATTCACTTTAGCTACCTGCGGATGCTGTTCCAGCCATTTGGCCAGTTCAAGGGCATTATCAACATGGCGTTGTACGCGTAATGATAAGGTTTCTAACCCCTGTATCAATAACCACGAATTAAATGGCGCTTGTGATGCGCCAAAGTCGCGCAAGCCTTCAACACGGGCGCGCACTATATACTGTATATTTCCAAACTGGCTGTTAACGCCAAATACATCCGAGAATACCAGGCCGTGATAGCCTTCAGATGGCTCGGTAAATTGCGGGAACTTGCCGTTGCCCCAGTTGTAGTTACCACCATCGACAATTACACCGCCTATGGAAGTACCATGGCCGCCGATCCATTTAGTTGCCGATTCCACAACTACGCTTGCACCATGTTCCAGCGGGCGGAATAAATAGCCACCTGCGCCAAAGGTATTATCAACTATTAATGGCAGGTCGTGCTTTTTGGCAACGGCCGCGATCTTATCAAAATCAGGAATGTTAAAGCCGGGGTTACCAATAGTTTCTAAATAGATAGCTTTAGTATTATCGTCAATAAGCGCTTCAATTGATTCAGCGTGGTCGTCTTTTGCAAAGCGGGCCTCTATGCCCAGGCGTTTAAACGAAACTTTAAATTGGTTATAAGTGCCGCCGTACAGGAAAGGAGAGGTTACAAAATTATCCCCAGCCTGTAAAATATTATTTAAGGCGATGAACTGCGCGGCTAATCCCGATGCTGTTGCCAGCGCGGCTACGCCGCCTTCCAGTATCGCGATGCGTTTTTCGAACACATCGGTAGTAGGGTTCATGATGCGTGTGTAGATATTACCGAATTCCTTCAGCGCGAAAAGATTTGCGCCATGCTGGGCGTCGATAAAAACATAAGAGCTGGTTTGATATAATGGCACGGCACGTGAACCGGTTGCCGAATCGGCGCGCTGGCCTGCGTGCAGTTGCAGTGTTTCGAATTTTAAATTTCTGTCTGACATGGTATTATAAATTTTTTCTGGTAATTGTTAAGTAGATCGGGTTACTGTTAGTTCGCGAAAGGATAATATTATCCCCGGAGGTTAACACGCGTTATTTTCAGGAAATCAGAAAAGAATGACGTGTTCTGTTTCAACAACAGCAGCAACACATACAAATACAGCCAACGGCTAAATTATTTGTAGCAAAAGAAAGGCCTCGTGAGGCGTTGGGATTGGATGATGGGATGTTTTTTAAACTTTTCATGGTTGTTAATTTATATCCCCCGGGATATTTACCGGGCCAGGAATTGGCACCTTCTTAAAACTTTAAGGGTTGCCAGCGGGTCATTGAGCCTGATCTCTCGCCGCTTCTTTATAAACCAAAACCTTTTTTGAAGAGGTATTTGATCCTGAATATTTAGTATCGCTACCAAATATTGTTGCAAATATAACGTGATAAATTTTATTAAAGCAAATTTTATTTTATTTAGATTGTTAAACAGGTGTAAAATGAGGGAGATAAGAGTGGATTTGTTGGAGACAACAACAAAGGCGGAGATACATTACCCCAGCGCCTGCTGCATATCCGCAATCAAATCATCAATATGCTCTAAACCCACCGAGATACGTAACAGGTTAAACGGTGTTTTGGTATCTGGCCCTTCAATAGAGGCACGATGCTCGATCAAACTTTCAACGCCCCCCAGACTGGTGGCCTGCGCAAATAGTTTCAGGCTGTTGATAACACGACGTGCTTCAACTTCGCCGCCTTTTATGCAAACGGAAAGCATGCCGCCAAAGCTATTCATTTGCTGTTTGGCTGTTTCATGTTGCGGGTGAGATGGCAGGCCGGGATACATTACCTGTTCAACTTTTGGGTGCTTCTCTAAATACTCAGCCAAAAGCTGCGCGTTTTTTACATGGCCGGCGACCCGGTATGGCAGCGTTTTTATGCTGCGGGTTAAGTAGTAGCAATCCATAGGCGAGGGGATAGCGCCGCCAAGTTCCTGCACGGCACGGATGCTTTGCCACCAGTTATCATTTTTAGCACAAACCAACACACCGCCCATTAAGTCACTATGTCCACCAAAGTATTTTGTACTGGAATGCATCACCATATCGGCACCCAATTTAATAGGCTGCTGGCATATCGGCGTGGCGAAAGTATTGTCGCAGGCTACTTTAATATTGTGTGCACTGGCAATGCTAACCACTTTCTTAATATCGGTTATTTTTAACAGCGGGTTCGATGGCGTTTCAACCCAAATTAAACCGGTATTGGTTTTAATATGCTGTTGTAAAACATCGCTATCGTTTATAGCAATAAAATCAAATTCTAAAATACCGGCAAATAGCGTTTTTACCTGGTTACGCAGGCCATGATACATATCATCGGGTAAAATAACATGAGTACCAGGCTTTAACGACTGAAAAACGGCCATGCCCGCCGCATTGCCCGATGAAAAAGCCGCCGCATCGGCCCCGCCTTCCAACTGTGCCAATACATTTTCGAGCGAAGTACGGTTAGGGTTTGAAGCACGGCTGTATATGTAGCCGCCGGGGTAGCTGCCATCTTCAACACGCAAAAAAGTGGTTGACATTACGATGGGCTGAACAACTGCCCCCGATAATTCATCGCTTTTATTGCCCGCGTGGATGGCTATGGTTTCGAGTTTCATTTGGCAAACTTAAAGTTTTTGAGGATTAATGTTAATTGTATTTACAAAAGATGAAGGTGTAGAGACGCAACACTTGTGTCTTAGATCATTAACCCTGTTAGTGACGCAAGTGTTGCGTTCTATGGTGCTTGATGTTTTGTTAACTATTAATTATGTTTGTATAAATACAATACCCCCATGAAAGTAGGAAAGATACCCGTTGCAGCAATTGTTTTATTAGTTATAGGCATTACAGGCTATATAATGAGGCATTTTTATGCGAGCCAATATGCCGCGAATTCGTCGTTTATTGATGGCGCTTTCTTTGGTGCTACGCTGGTATACCTGCTTTACTATGTAAATATTTATTACAACGCCTGGGCCAATAACCGTAAAGCAGCTAAAAATAATCCGGCGCAATAAGTTTAGGCGGATATTGGTGTCTCTACACAGATATTACATCATCATTACATTAACAATTCGTATTTTTGGCGCAAAGATTCATGATGGAAGCTGAGCGTAATTTAACTTTATTATTACAGGACCCCGACTTACCTGCTGACTTAAAGCATATTGCAGAAAAAGTACTCCAAGGCGAACGCATAACCTTTGACGAGGGGGTGCTATTGTTTGAAAAGGGAGAACTCGGCTATCTTGGCGTGTTGGCCAACTATATCCGTGAGAAACGCCATGGCAATAAAACTTATTTTAACCGTAATTTTCATATCGAGCCTACCAACCTATGTGTTTACGACTGTAAATTCTGCTCCTATTCAAGGCTGATAAAACAGCGCTCGGAAGGGTGGGAGTACACCATGGACGAGATGCTGGACATTGTAAAAAAATATGATAATGAGCCGGTTACTGAAGTACATATTGTTGGTGGTGTGTTGCCGCAATACGATGTGCCTTTTTATTCGGAATTGTTCACCCGCATAAAGCAACACCGTCCCGATCTACATGTAAAGGCGCTTACTCCGGTTGAATACCATTACATATTCAAAAAAGCCAAAATTGATTATGCCACAGGGATGAAGCTGATGAAGGAAGCCGGCTTGGAATCAATACCAGGCGGCGGCGCAGAAATATTTCATCCTGAAGTACGCGACTTGATATCTAAAGATAAATGTACCGCCGACCAATGGCTGGCCATACACGAGGAATGGCATAAATTAGGTATGCGTTCAAATGCTACTATGTTGTACGGGCATATTGAAAAATTCCACCACCGGGTTGACCATATGGACAGGCTAAGGAATTTACAGGATAAAACAGGCGGTTTCCAAACTTTTATCCCGTTAAAGTTCCGCAATAAAGATAACCAGATGTCGGATGTGCCGGAATCAACTGTAGTTGAGGATTTAAGGAATTATGCGATTTCGCGTATTTACCTTGATAATTTCGATCATATAAAAGCTTATTGGGCCATGATCAGCCGTACAACGGCACAGTTGTCGCTTAATTTTGGTGTGGATGATATTGATGGCACGCTTGATGATACCACCAAAATATACACCATGGCCGGCAGCGAGGAACAGCGCCCCGGCATGAGCACCAAACAACTGGTGGAGCTGATAAAGCATGTAGGCCGCCACCCGATAGAACGCGATACTTTGTATAACGTAATTACCGATTACAATGAATTCGAGTTTCCTGAAGAAGCAAAACCGCAGTTTTATAAGTTGCCGGTGATTAATTAGTTAATTGGTTCACTGGTTCATTAGTTCATTGGTGGATGGGAGATCATATTGGCACAAAATTATGTTTATAATATACAATAGATAAGTTTGCGGTTTTTACTAATGAACCAGTGAACTAATAAACAAATGAACCAAATACAAAAAACACTATACATTGTACGCCACGGGCAAACCGACTTGAATAAGCAGGGCATTGTACAGGGGCGTGGGATGGACACTGATCTGAACGAGGAAGGCCGAAAACAGGCGAAGCTGTTTTTCAATGCCTATAAAAATGTGCCTTTTGATAAAATATACATATCAGAACTAAAACGCACCCAGCAAAGCATACAGCCGTTTATTGATCTTGGCATACCCTATGAAAAGTTAAGCGGTTTGGACGAACTGGCGTGGGGTATATATGAAGGCAAAGCCCGTACACCTGACACTGATGCCGGTTTTATAAAACTGGTACGCGACTGGGTCGATGGAAAACTTGACAGCAAAATTAAAGGCGGCGAAAGCCCAAACGAGGTCATGGCAAGGCAAAAAGTGGCAATTGAGACTATTTTGAGTCAACCTGATGAGAAAACTGTGTTGATATGTATGCATGGTCGCGCCATGCGACTGCTGATGTGCTTGTTAATGGATAAACCACTTACCGAAATGGAAAGCTTCCCGCATCAAAACCTGGTATTATATAAAGTAACTTACGACGGCGCGAAATTCGAAATAGTTGAATTTAACAACGCCCAACATTTAAAAAACTGTGAATAAACTACGCATATCTGCTGTTAGCTATACTAACACCAAACCTTTTATATACGGCATACAGCATACCGACTTTATTAATAAAATAGAACTAAGCCTGGATAACCCCACCGATTGCGCTCAAAAGCTAATAGATAATGTGGTAGATATCGGTCTTATACCTGTTGCTGCTACCTTGAACTTGTCATATTGGGAAATAGTAGCCGATTATTGCATTGGTGCTGTAGGCGCGGTTAACTCAGTTTTTATATTTAGTAATTGCGATATTAAAGATGTAAATTATTTACAGCTTGACCCACAATCGCGCTCATCGAATAACCTGGCGAGGGTATTATTGAAGAACTATTGGAAAATAAATCCTGAGTTAATTGTTGACGCCGCTGATTACGCTACTTCAACCGCCTCCCAAACCGCCTTCGTACAAATTGGCGACCGCACCTTCGGTAAAAAAGAAAAATATAAATATGCATATGATCTGGCCGAAGAATGGCAAAAATTCACCGGGCTGCCCTTCTGTTTTGCCGCGTGGATAGCCAACAAACCCATCCCGCAGGAATTTATTTTCGAGTTTAACAAAGCCCTTAAATATGGCCTCGACCACCGTGCCGAGCTGTTCAAAGAGCTGCCAAAACGCGATGATTTTGACGTAGAAGACTACCTGATGCACAAAATTGATTTCGAACTTACCGAAAGTAAAAAAGAAGCCCTGTTTCTCTTTTTATCGTACCTGAAAAAACTCGACCACGTTGGCATACCCGAACAACACTAAAACGCCACCGCAACATACCCCAATTGATATTCAGCAGTTTATAAAAACAAACTTACGCCCTTTGGAACAAAATATATCCTCCCGTAGAGACGCAATACTTTGCGTCTCTTTACGTCCATTTTCCACTTCCAAAAAATCTTCACCCCCATTAAACTAAATGTTAAAAAATTAATCAAACAGGGATAACTGGTACTTGTTTGTTTACTTAGGCATGAAGGATTTCTACTACATTTTGGGTGTTGATGCTAATTGTTCTTCAATCGAAATAAAAGAAGCGTACCGCAAACTGTCAAAAAAATTCCATCCCGACCTTAACCAGAACGACAAATACTTCGAAGGCCGTTTCCGCGAAATACATGAAGCTTATATCATTTTAAATGACCCCACGCAACGGGCCATGTACGACAAGAACCTGAAAAAGTTCAAAGCCCCGTCTTCATCCGGCAACGCATCTTCACAACAACAGCAGCAGCGCGCCCATAAGCCTCCGCCCGGCAGTTACTACCAGGCAAGGCCCGCCACAAGTTCTGGCTACAAGGTTAATCCGCGCCGGAGTATTGATGTTTTGTTTACCGTTATACTGATAGGTATCACCATTATTTTTGGCGATTATGTTTATAAAGCCTTAACCGCGCCTGTAAAAACCAAGCCGTACACTGCCCCTGTTACCAGCGTGGTTTCCAATGCTGCACCGCCGGTAAAGCGCCATCATCATAAACATAATTTAAAACCCGTACCTGTCACCGCACACGCAAAAGTAAGCCCTGCAGTAACGATTGTTAAACCATTGGTTGAGCCTGTTAAAACACCCGCAACACCTGCTATTGCCGCACCGCAACCCATTGTTGCAAAAGCGCCCCCAACCGCGCCAAACTACCTGTACAAATCGGCTATACATGCTAACTTAACAGGTATTGTAAACTTACGCGAAACTCCAAAATTCAGTTCGGCTGTTGTTAAGGAAATTCCGGATGATTCGGAAGTCGAAGTGCTGGAAAAAGGTGATGCTTATTATAAAGTTAGATTTAACGGGGTTGAAGGTTTTGTGCCTAAATGGGCGGTGGTGGTGAAGTGATTGTAAATAGTATTTGTCATCCTTCGCTCGCGCTCAGGATCTTCTAAACTGATAGGATGCCAACATGAAAAGCGCACAAGATGCTTTGCTGCTAATTCTATAAAGTATGTCATTTCCTTTAGATTAGCTTCAACAAAATAAACGGGTTATTATTATTGTTGAAGCTTTCTTTTTGCTTCTTTTTCTTTGTTAATAACCTCGAATTTTGTGGATAAAGTTAACAGCGGTAAAGGCGCATTAT
>Ga0207695_10000917_pt1 | contig 52754 bp, 41 predicted proteins | sample KBSC54metaG_FD_184354 | JGI IMG/M metagenome (GOLD analysis project Ga0207695, IMG submission 184354) | Corn rhizosphere microbial communities from Kellogg Biological Station, Michigan, USA - KBS C5-4 metaG (SPAdes) (version 2) | ecosystem: Host-associated > Plants > Roots > Rhizosphere > Soil...
TCCTGGTATTCAGCCCGGATAACTTTAGCGTAGATTGTCTTTGTCCAGCCGTTCCCGTCGCCGGGCAGTATGGCTGTAAATACGCAATTTTACCGAAGGTTTTTTCAAAATATTCCATCAACGCAATGGATCTATAATATTGAGCTTCTGGGCGGCATTGAGATTTATGCTTTTTATGCGAACAAAATAGATACCGGCGGAGATCCCACTTACCGGGAAAGTAAAATAATTATTGCCGCGCTGAACGTTCAGCATGGAAGATAGTATCCTACGTCCCATAATATTGAACAGGGACAGGCTCACCTGTTGCGCCGAAGGGGCCGAGATCATTACTGACAGAGTACGTGAACCGCTCATCCAGGCATTGAGACAATCGCCGGGGAAGGTCACGGTCAATGCGCCGGGTACATAGCTGAATGTATAATTATTCGATACCGCTCCGGATGGCAGCAGCTCATAACGGCCGGGGTCGGGCACCGGCTTGGCAGCAAGTGCTGTAACGATCGGCTTGACCGTCAACACTGAAGAATCCTGCCCGTACACAAAACCATCATAGCGAACGTGGAATGGCGGCAATGAATCGCTGTAGACGATCGACGTATCTGTGGCTGTGATCGTAAGCGGAGCTTTGTTGACGGTGAGCGTATCGGTGGCCGTGGCGGGGGCATAATTTGCGGTGCCGGCCTGAGAGGCAATGATATGGCCGGTACCTGTGCCGGTGATATGTATCTTCCCCGCGATGATCGTGGCTATCGTCGTATCGCTGCTGGTGTAGGTCACCGGTAATCCGGAGCTGGCTACTGCGCCGCCATCGAAATCCGGATCGCCATAGGTCTTTGTAAAGTTGGCAAAAGAGATCGTCTGCGGAGCAACGCCGGCCGGCAGGACCGGCAGATACATCGCTGCGTGGGGATACAGCCCGATGGAGGGGAGTCTGGTATAAACGCTGTCGGTCAGGCTGAAGCTGAATGCAGCGCCGTCCCTCGTCGTGGTGCCAAGGAGCAGCGTATCGCCCACCAGCAGGGGCCCGGCCTGTGGATCGCCCTCAGCGAAGGACCCTGAGGCATTGATGTTAAAATAATGCAATATGGTATATTGCCTGTTCACAGGGTCGAAGCGGAAGATGACACCGCCATCGCCATAGATGCCGCCATCCTCCTGCGTCCCATATATCTTTTTGTCTTTGGAAACGGTGATCCCCCAGCAAAAGATGCCATCCGGACAATTGGGGCTCTGGCACTGGAAATCATAAAGGTCCGTGTAGGTCCTGGTACGAGGATCATAAGAATAAATATTAAAGACGGAAACATTATAAAGGACGCTGTCTATCACAACAGGCGACAGATCAGGATATTGAGCCGTGTTATTGGGAAAATCATGCAGGTCCGTGAATGTCCCTGTCGCCAGATCGATCTCCGCCAGCATCCCCTGGTTGTTCAACCCGCCATTGTAGGTATTGAAATATACCTTTCCATTCAGGAAGGTAGGTGCTGCATAGGGGCCTGTATACCAACCCAGACCGCGATCAGGCAGATCATACACGTCTGTCACGGTGCCAGTGGACGGATCGAATGAATACAGTGTTCCCGTATTATTGACCCCGCCGCCGGTGGTCAATCCATAAAACTTATGTTGGTACAAAGTGAAATTGTTAGACGGATAAAATCCTTTCCCTGCCGAGTCCGTAAAATCAAAGAGTTTTTGATAAACCTGCGTAACCGTATCATAAGAGTATATTATACCCGTGCCTTTAGTGCCCCCGGTTCGCACGACACCATACAACTTGCTGCTGGTGTCGCTGATGACAGCGCCGCCGGATTCGTATCCATCGCCGGGGCCAGCAAAACTATGTAACACTTCCATTTGGCTGCCGTCGGAGTAAATGCTGTACAGCAACCCATGCCCGTTTGCGCCTCCCAGGCCAGCCGTACCATATACTTTTACCTGGGCCTGGACTGCTGTGGCGCCGGCTACCAGCCATACCAGGAGAAATGTGCGTGACATAAAAAAAGATAACCGTGGCATATACAGTCAATTAATTGATTCGAATGGTTTTGGTCAGGTGAAGATTCTTTCCGGTTACACGGATGTAATAGATGCCGGACCGCAGGCCACCCACGGAAACATCAAAATAGTTAAATCCTTTCTGGAGGGAAAGCATAGTACTCAACGCTTTTTGTCCACTCCTGCTAAAGATGGTCAGCTCGGCGCGCTGCGCGTCGTCGGATTGGATAGCCACGGTCAATGTACCGGCGCCGCTCATCCAGGCGTTCAGGCAATCGCAGGTGGGTTCAACCACCAGCGCGCCAGGCACATAGGTGATCAGGTAGTTACGGGCCACTGCGCCGGCAGCTTCGATACTGTAGGTGCCTGGTTCGGGTGTCGGCGTCGGGGCCATGCTGGTCACCGTCGGCTGTACAAGCAAGACCGAAAAATCCTGGCCGTAAACAAATCCGGAGTAGGTGACGGTCAAAGGCGGCAACGGCGCTTTATACGGAATGGTAAAACTATTGGCTGTAATGGTCAATGGGGCCTTGCTGACGATGAGCGTGTCGGTCACCGGCATAGCGGCTGCGTAGGTGGAATTACCTGGTTGGGAGGCGGTGATCAGGGCGGTACCTGCGCCGGTGATATGGATCCTGCTGCTGTCGATGACGGCTACGCTCGTATCGCTGCTGGAATAGGTTACAGGCAGCCCGGAACTGGCTACTGCGCCACCATCGAAATCCGGATCGCCATAGGTTTTCACCAGGTTGGCGAAGGTGATGGTCTGTGGCGTGGTACCGTGGGTGGTCGTGTCAGGTATATATAACACTCCGCGCGGGTTCTCGCCGTTGGCGCCCGTGAATTCCACCACTTTCGCGAAGCCGGTGCCATCTAATTTGCCTCTGTAAATGGCGCCTGCCGATACCGAGCCGCCGCCAGTGGTCGTACCCCACCAGCTGCCATCAGGTGCAGGTACCGGCGGACTTACGGGTTCAAAAGCATCGCTGGGGCGGTAAATGTTAATAAATCCCCACCGTTCCTGAAAGGTTTTTGCTACCGGGTCGAACGAAAACAACGTTCCCCCACCTCCGTACTGATCGCCTTGCTGCATCGTGCCATAGAGAATACTGTCCTTTACTGTAAGATCGTTAGGGTAACTGCCATCATAATAAAAGTTGGGGAAATACAGGTCGGTGTATGTTCCGTTGGCTGGGTTGAATGAATAAATACTGCCAAAACTAGTACTGCCAGGACTGCCCGCACCCACTGCGGTGCCATACAAGAGGCTATCGATGATAACCAGACCCGAATGAGGGGTGCTATTGCCGGAAAAGTTATACAGGACCGTACAGGCGCTGGTGGCAGGATCGTATACGGCTATTGTACCGCCGCCACCAGCGCCGCCCAGCGTATTGACAAAGTACAGCTGATTATTATAGACCGTGAGCTTACCATGGGGATGGGCGCCTGTCGCATTTGTCAGATTGCATACATTGGACAGGGTGCCGGTGGAGGGGTCATAGGAAAAGATGGCTCCTTTTCCGGAAGCGCCGCCAAAGGGCGCAAGGCCATAAAATTTATTGTTGAAAAAGATCAGGTCTCCGTCGGGGTGTGCGCCATTCGCTCCTGTAAAGTCCGCCGCCTTCTGATAGGTGTGGGTCCCTGTGTCGTAAGAGAAGATCGTTCCGTTGCCGGAGGTGCCGCCATTCCTCGTAGTCCCGTAGAGTTTCGCGCCCGTCCCCATAACCACGGAGGCATAGGGGTTTGCCCCGTCCGTGCCGCCGGCAAAGGAATACAGCACCTGATAGCTGCTATCCGAATTGACGTTGAACAGAACGCCAAAGCCATTGGCGCCGCCGGCCGCAGTCGTTCCGTACATTTTTACCTGGGCATACGAAACGTGCAGGCAGGACAGCAGCAGGATAAGTAACAAGGGTCGCATAAGTAATTATTATATCGTTAAAGCTTAGTGGGCGCCAGGCAGGTATAACTGCACCGGGCTTGCTGCATTCTGATCGAAATTATGGAGCACGGTATAAACATGGGTGTTGAGATCGTAGCTGAACAAGGTGCCTCTTCCACCCGTGCCGCCAGCGGACGTCACGCCCAGGATCAATCCTGTCGAGGTAATGATGGGGTTGCTGTTAGGGGGAGACTTTCCATCAAAGTCGAACTCATCATCGAACTCATAGACGGTGGATCTGACCTGGGTCGCAGGGTTGTAAGAATAGATCAAGCCATCGTTGTAGTTTGGTCCTCCTTCCTGGACTGTACCGTAGATCGTGCCGTTATAGCTGGCAACACCCTTTGGATACAGGCCAAAGTAATAGATGTAGAAATCACCCTGGTCCCTGTTAGCGGTGGTGACAGGGTTAAACGAATAAAGATTGCCCGCTCCGCTGCCTCCGCCGATGAATGTAGTACCGTACATGAGGTCCCCAACGACTGTAAAATAGGAAGAGGGAAGGGACTGGGGGGCGAAGTCATATATATCCGTACAAATCTTTGTAACAGGATCGAAGCTCATGATCGTGCCGCCGCCATAGGCGCCGCCCGATGAGGCTGCGTAATATAATTTGCCGCTGACGAGGTACATGTTACCATTGGGCCAAATGCCGGAGCTGGAATCCATGTCGTATACGTCTGTCAGCGAGTCGGTGGCCGGATCGAAGCTGTAGATAGCTCCTGCGCCATGTGATCCGCCTGAATGGGCCAGGCCATAGAACTTTCCGTTGACCCAGGTCAGGGCGCCCAGCGGCGAAGATCCGTTAGCGCCTGTAAAATCGGCCAGTTTCTGGTAAGTCTGCGTGGCAGTGTCATAGGAAAAGATGGTACCTGCGTTGCTAACGCCCCCTTGACCCGTCACGCCATATAACTTAGAGTCACCCGCCATCGTCAGGCCGCCAAAGGGATGTGAGCCGTCGGGCTGACCCTGGAAGGTGTAGAGCTGCTGATAATTAGTCCCGTCCAGGTTCACACTATACAGGGTACCTGCATCGGGGCCGCCGCCCTGGGTCGTCATACCATATATCTTAACTTGTGCCTGGAGAACGCTCCCGCCCAGCACGAGCAACATGCAGATGAAGGTGAAAGGTTGCGATAGCATCGCCAAGGGTCTCATAAGCGGTTTGTTTTATTCAACAGGTTAAGGTCTGATGCTCTTACGCATCAAATAGCATGCCTGTGAATAACGACGATGGCTGACCGGGAAAGTTAATGTTTTGATTATATACCGGGGTGATTGGGGTAGAATTTCCACAATAGACCCCCAATGATGATGCCTGGTCATAGTAATTTGTGATATCTTTGAAGTTCTTCGGATGGGGAAATATTGTTCCTCAAATCCATCGATGATGAAAATTCAATACTGTTCCGATCTTCACCTTGAATTTCCGGAAAATCAAAGATTTCTTACACGAAACCCGCTAAAGGTTGTGGGAGATATTCTCATATTGGCGGGCGATATTATTACATTTCATGATTTGGAGAAAGCTCATGGATTCTTCGACTTTGTTGGCGACCAATATTCCACCGTATATTGGGTGCCGGGCAATCATGAATACTATGGGTCCGACATTGCAGATAAGCCCATCCCTCTTTATGAAAAGATACGGGAGAATGTCTTTTTAGTAAATAATCATGTTGTTGATCATGGCGGTGTCACTCTTGTGTTTTCTACTTTATGGAGCCGGGATCAGCCCGCATCATGAGTGGGATATCCAAAGAAGTATTTCTGATTTTTCAGTTATCAGATACAGGGACGAAAAATTTACTGCCCATGATTTTTCCCTTCTTCATGAAGAAAGTCTAAGATTTTTATCGAACGCTCTTTATAAAGGAGAGACGCGTCCGGTTGTTGTAGTTACCCATCATGTTCCGACTTTGATGAACTATCCACGGATTTATAAGCATAGTTTGCTGACTGAAGCGTTTGCGGTTGAGCTATTTGACATTATTATGGAAGCGAAGGCCGATTGCTGGATATATGGGCATCACCATATAAACACACCGGAGTTTAGCATTGGTAAAACAAGAATGCTTACAAATCAACTGGGATATGTGCATCAATACGAGCATCGATCGTTTAGGAGAGATGCGCTGGTAGAGATCTAAATTATATTTCACCAGTTAATAATATGTATAAAAGGTGCTTGTCTGAAACTTTTTCCCCGCATCGCCGCCGTCGGTAAATAGTAAATCACCCAATTTTGACAAGGGGGTATTATCAGCATTGTAAGTATAGGTATAATTGACGGTATAAGCAGTCTGGCCAACCGCTGCTGAAAAGGTTTCCTTTCCTGGGTTGTTTTTCTGTAAACGAAATCCCTGCAACAGGAAAAGATGGTCATGTATACCGTCATGAATAAGACTGAAATCATCTACGTTGATCTTGTCGTCGTACTGATCAAACTGCGTTATTGAGTTATACTCCTCTATGCCGTCATGGGCAGGGCGGCGTTCGGTAATTGTTTTTACGTTACCGTCCGGATGGTAAGTGAACGTCAGTGTACGGTCTACCCAATAACCAACGGTACCCTCCTTCTGATCCCATTCTATTTTAGTGACCAGGTTTCCCTGGTAAGTAAAGAAAACGAGCCTGTACAGGACATTTGACTGATGGATGAACTTGAGCATGACCACTTTGCCTGCATTATCATATACATACCGTAATGTGTCGTGATTGACGAGGATATTGTTTCTCATCTCGCTGATCTTATTGCCATTGTAAATGACATCGTAGATAGTGTACCCGGAGGCAAAATCAGCCTTGGAAACCAAACTATCGCTGTTGTATTCAAAATGGTAATAAGGAGAAGGTAAATGGGGTATTGTAATATCCTTTAGCAGTATTTTCTTCTCCGGGGCTGGCGGAGGATTATGGTGGATAGGATTATGATCTTTTCTGCACGCAATAAACAACAATGTACAAGCAACTACCCACAAAGCCTTATAATATCGCATATTCACTCTTTTGGCTAAAGGTAGTCGCTTGTCATGTGTATTTTTTTCGAAAATGCCCAGTGGAAGGGGCTGGCTTACGAACTGGGTGATCCGTTTTTCCAACGGTAAAAGATGCTGTCAAACCGCCCATATAAGGATTATTATCAATCCCTGGGACTGTGGATGTTTTCCACCATATTGACAACTTCCCGGCTCACCCAGCCTCTTTCGGGAAAACCGGCTGCCCACTCCAGCGGTGTTACGTTTCTTGCTATGTGCCATCCCGGCTCTTCACGCCAATCGAGATACTTTCTCAGGGTTACCCTTACGTGAATATCGGCTCCAAGCTCCAACAGACGGTGGCCCATATAGGCATCCCGCTGCCTGCCGTTGACATATGCATCGCTTACGATGACATTGAACAGCGGTGTATGTCCGCCAAAGCCTTCGCTGTCTACAGTAGCTGCGGCATTTACGTCCGCGCCCTGCGATAATAGCCAGTCGAAGATCTCCCGTTCATCAAAATCAATCGACAGGTGGAGCATGGTGGTTCCGTCAATGGGGGTACCGTGCAGCCCCGACCGGCGGTCATCCGCACAGCCCAGTTCAGGAGGATAAATTTCGCGATAGCTGAATCGCCGGTGGATCAATTCCGGATCATGTTGCAAATGAGTTTTGAGCCGATCCAGATCGCCGCAATGAAAAGCCATCATAGGGGTATCCTCCCACTGATAACCTCTCGTCCTGAACCGTTGCAGAATTGCGTGTTTGCCGGCGGGATTACGACTGTAGGTTTCCAATACCATGGCAAGAGGGGCTAATTTATCGCCTTCCCCGTTGGTCAATGGGACTCCGGCATCATCCAGGAATCCAAAGCCGCGACTATTCAGCGTTTCGCAGGATCCCATGATAACCCCGGGTGTGAATGCGGCGCCCTGTTCATGCAGCCATTGAGCAGTCGCAATATCCCCATGCAACAGTGCACGGTCGAAAGCATGCTGAAAATCTTTTGCACCCAATGCTGCGATGGTTTTGACCATGTCAAGCAGGCCCATGTTGGCGGCATGACTCATGGGCGGACCCCAGTTGCCACTGCGGACAGGTACATGCAATAAGTTGGGATAAGCTGCCAGCAACTGCGTAACTCCTTGGGCATCGTTGGCTCGAATGGCTTTGTCGATGAGCTCAGCCGCGGTATTGCCGGTGATGCGTTCCTTAAGTTGCGTCCACGAAGAGAATCCGTATTCCCGTGCGATGACCAATTGTGCATCGCTCAGCTTTAAGCGCATGGATAAGGTGTCGTCACCGGTGGTACGAAACCTGGGATGCTGGCGTCGGACGCGATCAAGGGCATCCTTTGACTTTTCCTTACACTGCCTGAGCAGTTCACGTGCCTGTTTTTTGGGAACATCGAGATGGGGCTGTGCGGGCAAGCCGCGGGAAACTGTTGACATAACTTTCCTTCTTTAATGATGCCTGTGACCGCATAAAGGCAAGAAGTTAAGTTAAGTAATAATATGTGTTTGTGAACCACACCGGTGGGCTTTGCCCATTTCCGCGGACGGGATGCTTCCGGAAGCAATATGAAGATAGGAAATTTTGACCAATAGGAGGAGGCTAAAAGAAGCAGTTATATGTTTTTAATATATAGTCGGATGGTCTTGCCCGCTATATGTATAGATTAAAATCATGGCGCAACAATTTTTAGTTTTTGTGATGATTATCACCTCTATTCGTTTCCATTCAATAAAAAAAATCGCTGAAATCGTTGTATCTATGCGGTCTCAAGTTCGTATACCCATATTCGATATAGCCTCCAACTAACCTACGAAATAAGCAAAAGCATGAAAAGACAGGTATTCATGGATTATCTTAGAGCTATTGCAACCTTTGCAGTGATCTTATGGCATTGTGTGACGAATGTATATGATCAGTTTGGACCTATTCGGGAATGGCTTCCGGCCAGCTTGACCGTCGGTCTCCTGGTGCGTTGGAGCGTACCCGTTTTTTATATGATCAGCGGTGCTTTACTCCTCCCCCGGGAAGAGGACATGGTTACCTTCTATAAGAAAAGACTTACCCGCATCCTGATCCCGCTTTTAGTCTGGCTGGTCGTGTATGGGAGTTTCAGGTTATATTTTTTTACCATCTATTCAACGCCATACCCGACTTTTGTTGGTATTGCCCTGGTAGAAACGTTTAAACTGTTCTTAGCCAATAAGCTTTCCTATCATTTTTATTTCATAGCTATCATTCTCAATTTGTACGTATTGACCCCAATGCTTTCCCGGATGGTCAGATCGGTCACCCGGCGGCAACTGGAAGTGTTTTTGGGTTTCGGAATTATTGTTTATTCTATCCGGGTTTTTTATAACTCCTTTTTCATAGATGATATTCTAATCAGTTCTAACCTGATCTATTTTATCCTGGGATACTACCTGGTAACGTATCCACCCGGCATAAAAGCAAGACGAATACTTTATACTGCAGCAGCCTGTCTGAGCGTGCTCGCATTTGTCCTTAGCTATTACAGGGAATATGTCAACCACGGGCACTCAGACACCTACTACAAACCGTTCGGCCTGGTTCTATACGTTCTTTCTGCCGCGATCTTTGTCTTTTTCCAGGCAAATATTAAACCTGTGCCGACGGATAAGCCAATAGGTCCTTTCCGCCGGTTTCTATCCTTCGTTTCCACCAACAGCTATGGCTTATTCCTGGCGCATCCTCTTGTAATAAATATCCTACTGTATGGGAATTTCAAGTTTTATTCGCTTACGACGGGTAATCTTACCTTGAAATTTGCGGATGGAAAGACGGCGGGCTTTAACATGAATAATACCGCAGGTGGTTATTTCCTGTGGTTTCTGGTAGGCACGATCCTGCTGATCTTCTTCTATCTGATCAGCCGGCTGAAGCTCACAAAGTATTTTACCTAGCATGCAACCTCCGGGATGATCTTTTGCAGGCAACTGTCCAATGCCTGGTTGCCGGGAGCGCAATCAGGGTGTGCTAACTTTCTTATCGAGCTTTTTCAAATAGCTCTGATAGCAATCGCCAATGGCTTTATCATATCCCGCGCGATCAGAAAAGACTTCCGGGTGATAGCCGTCACCCTCTTTGCGCTTTTTATCCAGATCGAACTGGTTGGCGTGAGCAGCAAACCAGAGATCAAATTGCAGTCGCTTCATCGCATCCAGCGTATAGGCATAATCCTTCTCAACCTGGGGATAGGTAGGCATGCCCGGGAATTTTGTATCGTCAAGAAGCGTTGGGATATTCGCGATGAGTACACGATACGTTCGAGCCTTATCCTTCACATCGAAAAGAAAGCTGCAGGCCCCCTTGGTATGACCCGGATGGTGCAGCACGATGACCTGCATATCACCCAATCTTACGGTATCCCGGTCGTGCAGCAACCTGTCTGCTTTTACCGGCGTGAAAATCAGACCATGGCCACCCATTAAATAGTCCGAATTACCGCCATCCGCCAGCACGGGAGCATCCATTTCCTGGATCATTACCTGGGCGCCCGTCATTTTTTTTATCGCTGCGAATCCGCCGACATGGTCGAAGTGTGCCTGGTTTGTCAGCAAGATCCTGATATCCGAAATTTTGAACCCCAGCTCTTCCACGTGCCGCCGGATCATCGTATCCGATCCAGGAATGCCGGTATTGATCAGAATATGACCATGTGTGGTGGAGATAAGATAGCTGCAAAGATCATAGCTTCCGACGTAGTAGAGGTTGCCGGCAATACGGAACGGCTTGTATTCCTGTACCCAGGACGGCTTAAAGTTGGGTAGTGGAATGAGCTTTTGGGCAGAGGAATGAATGTTGAAGAAAGATAGGACCACTATAAGCAGCAGGGGCGCGAAGCGAAAATTAAATTTTTTCATCAGATGTAGGTCCGGGACAACATCGCCGGATGGTACGAAAATAAAATTAAAAAGTGAGACTGTTCCGGCCAATCTCATAAATAAAGAGTGTTTCCATCCAATTTTTCCGTGTCGAAACCTGTCGCCAGCTCCATCCATATTTTTGGGCATAGCCTTCGATCATTTCCAGGTCGCAGCCATCGCTCAACACCATCAAAACCAGCGAACCGTCATTGGTATAGGCGCCCAGCCCCTTAAAGAACCTGTCAAAATACTCCCCGTTCTTCCCGCAATACCAGGCATGGTCGATCGGCGTAACCGGGTCCTTCTTAAAATAAGGAGGATTTACGGCAATAATATCATAGGCTTTGACGGGGATATTATCGAACAGGTCGGAATGAATGACCTCCAGTGTCACCTTATTCTGAACCTGATTCTTTTTCAGCTGTTCGATCGCTACCGGATTAATATCGGTCGCCGTCACGCTTGCTCCTTTAACTGCAGCAAATATCGACATCAGTCCGTTGCCTGCGCCCAACTCGAGGAACGCCTGCTGATCGAGGGGCTGTCTGGCGATATAACGCAGCAGGAACCGGGTGCTAAAAAAGAAGCCAGGATGAAAAACTTCCGGGGGTATGACCAGCCGGATATTTCCATAACTGTAACTGCGTTCGGAGGAAAGATATTTTGCTAAGAAGGGTTTGTAGAAAAGGGTCACCAGCCGCTTGATGATTCTTTGCATATTTTGGTACAGTACGGGGACTAAGGTAAGGGAAAAGAGGGTTATAGACGTACTCAATCCGCAGTGACCATAAACTGCCTTATATAAACGGCCGATCTGGCTGGATCGTACAAGCGTAATATGTAAACTCCCTGGGCACCGCAGGATCTAACGTCTAACCGTACGACCTGCCAGCTTCTATTGACGTCAACCGACAAATGCTTTATGGTTCGGCTGGTGATATCCTGTATCTGCAAGTCATAACTCCCGTTGTCAAAGTTGGTGAGGGACATATTCAGATAGCCATCCTTCACCGGGCTGGGGTAGATTGAAAAAACTCTCCCCGAACCGGATTTGCCCGCAAGAAGACGTTTTGAACCGGAAGGCTGTCCCAATACATTTCCGTTTGCAAGGTCTGCCGCAGGAATGACCGATCCGACGCCAGAAATTTTGGTTGCATTCAAATTGTTTATATCGACCTTGAAATATGCGTTTGACGGGCTCTCTGTGGCGCAGCTAACGATCAGGGCGCCGTCATCGTCAACGGCTGCACCATTAGATGTGAAGCCAGCCGGGAGACCCGTGATCATTCCCCGGTAAGTTGCTATCCTGGTATGTACATCAATGGAAAAAATATGGTTATAAGCTGTTATGAGCATTAATTCCCCCGTGATCGTACTTACCATATCTCCTCCCGAAGAAGAACAAAGGGTATGCACGGAGACTGTTGTATTTGCAGGGTTGTCTATCAGTTCTCCCAGGTCGGTGATCATTGTATTGTCTCCGGTAGTAAATCGGATCAGGTGATCCCCGTCATTCGACAATGCATAACCGACGCCTCCCGGAGCGATTACCATCCGGGTAATTTGATTAGGGGCATCGAAGGAACCCTTGCTGACGCCGAATTCCTGAACAGTGACATAATTGAAAATGGCCGATTTGCGATCCCCCACGTCGATATAGCGAAGTTGGTTAATCCCGAGCGGCGTATAAAACAGACGGCTATGTATCTCGTCATATGCGGCTGCGGCTACGCTGGTAGCCATAGGTAGCAGAAGAGTATCCTTTTGCAGTACCGGGTCGTTCTTGTGAATTATCCGGCGGCTTATGGTCTCGCTGATCTGGTAGAACTGCCCTTCTTCGTAAACGGATCTGATCATCCGGCCGGTGTGAAGATCGACTAATTTGATGGTCGTCCCATTTAGCGAACCGGGCTGGCTGTAGGTGAAGGCATAGGCCAGATTTTGACCGGCTACAGGAAGCGAAAATAGCAGATAGAATGAAAGGTATAGGGGCAATCGTTTCATAATAAGCTGTTTATTGGTTCATTATAAATTACGAATAAATTTTATGATAAAAAAATAAAAAACCACCGTTGAAAAAGGCAAGATGAAGGCCCGTTGGTTTTCCACGAGTAGTATCAGTTCGCTTCATTACCATGTCGACATTGATCACAATGATCGTTGGATTCCAGTCCTCGAAACGGGAAGCAAAATAGACAGTGTCTACATTGACCAGGACACAGTGGTGGTACAACTCCCTCCAAAACGTTTCCTCCTTTTGTCCGGTTGCTGTGGCAAACTTCCAGGCTATCTTTATAATAGCCTCTTCCAGCTGGATATGTCATGACCGTCAGACTCAGAAAAGAGAATCTGAAGTGCATTCTCATATTTTCCGACCATGCGGTAATGAATTGTATTGAATTGGTATAATGGCGTGTGGGATGGGTTGGGGGAGTTAATAAAAAAGGCCGCATTTCTGCGACCTTTAAAGCGTGGTGTGGGGCGGGATCGAACCGCCGACACAAGGATTTTCAGTCCTTTGCTCTACCGACTGAGCTACCGCACCGCCTGACTCTTCTTCCTTTTGGGAAGGAAGTTTCCCGATTGGGGTAGCAAAAGTAATACTTTCCCAGGAAGTTTCCGAAATTATCAACAGGAAATCCTCAAAAAAGCGGGCGAAACAGGCCTGATATTGGTGAGCCTGGCTTCCAATGTCGTTTTGATAAGTTACCGATCCTATCCCGGGATCGATACCAGCCTGATCAGCCGGCCCGGCGATACAAAATTTTCAAGCCAAAAATGCCCGATTCTTTCTAATTTGGCTCCGGTTAAGTAATAACTATCATATGAGTTTTATCGACAAATCCGCTGAAGAGCTGAAAAAATTCGGGGCCAGAAAAAATGAAGAATATACAAATGCAGCGCCCTTTCCCAATATTCATTTTGACGATTTTTTTATCCCTGAAAAGCTAAAAGAAGTGTTGGCTGAATTTCCGGATCTCTCCAAAAAACCGGATATCAGGTTCAATGATGACAATCAGATCAAACGGGCTTCCAGGGGAGAAGCAAGGTTTGGGGAAAAGACGAAGATCTTCATGCATTATATGAACTCGGAGCCTTTCCTGGAATTTCTGGAAGCGCTCACCGGTATCGAAAACCTGATCCCCGACCCTCACTTTGAGGGAGGAGGATGTCATCAGATCCTGCCGGGCGGCAAACTGGCGATCCATGCGGATTTCAATAAGCACCCTGCGACCAAACTGGACAGAAGACTGAATGTGCTGGTGTATTTGAATGAGGATTGGGAAGAATCCTATGGCGGACATTTCGAACTATGGGATGTGGAAATGAAGGGTTGTGTAAAACGCATATCGCCTCTTTTCAATCGCATGGCGATCTTTTCGACCACCAGCACTTCCTATCATGGACATCCCGATCCGCTGACCTGCCCGGAGGACAGAACGCGTAAATCAATGGCGCTGTATTATTACACGAATGGCCGTCCGGAAGAAGAGAAGGGTGATGCGCATCTTACCCTGTTCAGGGACAGACCACAGGATGCAGGAAGACCCAAATACAAAAAGCCGAAGGGATTGAAAAAGCTCTACCTCAAGCTGACAGGAAAATATTAATGCAATATGCCTATTGATCGGTGAAAGGCGCCGGGCATAGCGCGGCAACCAACAGGATACTGCCTGGATTAGCCGGTCACATGCCGTATTCACTGAGGAATTTGATCCGCATGATCTTCAGCTGCTCCCAGGTGAAATTCCCTTCGGACAGCTCCTGCTGTGCGACCTGCAAGCTGCTGGTCTCGCAGCCTTTGAAATAATCGATGATCTCTTCCTGCTCGTACTCATCCAGCATTTCATCGACGGCATAGTCCAGGTTAAGCTTGGTACCGCTGGCGGCAATGGTCTCCATGTCTTCCAGCAGGGCGTCCAGGCGCAGGTCCTTATTTTTTGCGATGGTTTCCAGGGGGATCTTTTTGTCCACCTGTTGTATGATATATACCTTGTTGACGCTTTTGTTGACAACGCTCTTCATCACAAAATCGTCAGGTTTCTCGATATCATTTTCTTCCGCATATTTAGCTATCAGCTCGATAAAAGGCTTGCCGTAGCGGAGCGCTTTACCCTTGCTGACGCCCTGGCATTTCTCCAGCTCCTGTGTGGTCGTGGGATACAGGGTGGCCATGTCCTGTAAGGAGGTCTCCAGGAAGATGACAAAGGGAGGGAGCTGTTTCTTTTTGGCTTCCTTCTGCCGGAGCTCTTTTAAGAGCTCGAACAGCTTTTCGTCTGTGGAAGCGGTGCCTCCAGCCTGTTCGCCTTCTTCCTCATCATCCGCGTTGGCTTCCTCAAACAGGTTGTTGAGCACGATCTTGAAGGAACGGGGCTTTTTCAGGAAATCCTCGCCTTTCTTCGTGAACTTCAGCACGCCATATTCTTCGATATCTTTTTTTAGCAGGTCTTCCAGCAGCAGCTGCCGTATCAGGGAATTCCAGAAGTGTTCCGGTTCTTCCCTGCCGATGCCGAACTCCGCAATGCCTTCGTGGCGGAACATATGTATCTGCGGCGTCAGCTTGCCTGTCAGGATATTGACGGTATAGCCGGTGGCGAAACGTTCGTCCAGGGCTTTGATCGTCTTCAAAACTTTTACGGCATTGTCCTTTGCCTCTACCCTCTCCTTTGGATGGAGACAGTTGTCACAGCTACCACAATTTTCCGTAGTATATTCCTCACCAAAATAGCTCATGAGCACTTTCCGGCGGCAGACGCCTGTCTCGGCGTAACCGACGGTCTCATTAATGAGCTGTGCGCCCACTTCCCGTTCGCTCAGCGGCTTGTCCTTCATCAGGTGTTCCAGCTTGGCGACGTCCTTATGGGAATAATACAGGATACAATTGCCTTCCAATCCGTCACGGCCGGCACGTCCTGTCTCCTGGTAGTAGTTTTCGATGGATTTGGGAATATTGAAATGAATGACGAATCTGATGTCCGGTTTATCGATGCCCATTCCAAAGGCGATGGTGGCTACGATGACCTGTACGTCCTCGTTTAAAAAGAGGTCCTGTCTTTCCGCCCGAAGCTTGCTGTCGAGACCCGCGTGATAGGCTACAGCCTTGATGCCATTGGCGACCAGCATATCGGCCAGCTCTTCGGTGGTCTTCCTGTTGAGGGTATAGATAATGCCGCTTTTTCCCTTGTGCTGGACAATATAGCGGACAATACTCTTGATGGTCTGATCTTTTTTGATCTTGGGCTGTATCTCGTAATATAAATTCCCCCTGTTAAAGGAAGAGATAAATATTGTTGGGTTGCGCAGTCCCAGGTTCTTTACGATATCGCTTTGTACCTTGGGTGTGGCTGTAGCCGTCAGGGCAATGACGGGTATGTTGGGATTGATCTGGTCCATCATTTCCCGCAGACGGCGGTATTCCGGCCGGAAATCGTGTCCCCATTCCGAGATACAGTGAGCTTCGTCCACGGCGAAGAAAGAGATCTTCAGATCGCTGAAAAACTCCATGTTTTCCTGCTTGGTGAGGGTCTCCGGAGCTACATACAGCATCTTGGTATGACCGTTGAGCAGGTCCTCATGGACTTCGCGGATCTGTTTTTTATTTAAGGTGGAATTCAGAAAATGCGCTACGTTGTCTTTGCTGCTATAGCTGCGTACCAGATCCACCTGATTCTTCATCAGGGCGATGAGCGGGCTGACGATAATTGCCACTCCCTCGCTGATCATGGCGGGCAGCTGATAACAGAGACTTTTTCCGCCGCCGGTAGGCATGATGACGAAAGTGTCCTGCCCGGCAAGCAGACATTGGATGATAGCAGACTGATTGTCTTTAAAGGCGTCGAAGCCGAAATGCTCTTGTAACTGGGCCTGTAGGGAATCTGAAGGATTGGTTTTTTCTTTTACGGATCTGCTACTGACGGCCTTTGTTTTTCTGGTAACGGTTTTTTTAGTTGTGGTTGTTGCCATGCTCGATTGTTTTCCTCCTCACGGTTTACGATAACCAAAATACCCTGAACTGCCGGAAGTAATTATTCACGAGTTAGGATTAACAGGTGAATAAAGGCCAATTATGCCAATGTTGCTCAGAGCCCGGCTTAAGGGGTTGGCGAAGTTACACAAAAAACGGGGTAAGGCATAAGCCATTTCTGTTAAAATTGGACGGGCTATCATAAATATAAGAAAAAATAATATGTATTCACGGTAAAATAATTATCCATATAATTATTTGGCACTCAGATTGTAATGAAATAAAGCCTGGTTTAATTCTATCAATTGGTAGAAGAAAACTCTTATAGGGCAACAGGAGGCCCTGTCGCCGGTAAAAACGGAGGATAATACACGGATATAATGTAGGTTTGCGAAATCTTTTATGAGCAAGGGCATCAATATTCTCGAGACAGGCAGGAATACCATCCGGATGGAAGCAGCATCGGTAGCCGCCCTGGAGGGGCTTTTGGATGCCGCATTTGAAGCGGCGGTGAAGCTCATTTTCACCTGTAAGGGCCGGGTGGTGGTCAGCGGCATCGGGAAGAGTGCCATCATTGCGCAAAAGATCGTGGCCACGTTCAACTCAACGGGCACGCCTTCCATTTTTCTCCACGCTGCCGATGCTATCCATGGCGACCTGGGCATGGTACAACAGGACGACATTGTGCTTATCATCAGCAAAAGCGGGGAAAGCCCGGAAGTCAAAATGCTCCTTAGCTTTATCCGCAATTTCGGCAATCCACTTATCGCAATGGTGGGCAACCTGCAATCCGTACTGGCCAAGCAGGCCAATATTGTGCTAAACACTACAGTGGACCAGGAAGCTTGTTTGAATAATCTCGCGCCTACCAGCAGCACGACCACACAAATGGTAATGGGAGATGCCCTGGCTGTAACCCTGATGGAAATGCGAGGGTTTAACAGCGAGGACTTTGCCCGATTCCATCCAGGAGGTACGCTGGGGAAGAAACTATATCTGCGGGTACAGGACCTATATATCCACAATGAGCGTCCTCAGGTTCCCAGTTCGGCCGGTCTCCGGGAGGTGATCATGGAGATTACTTCCAAGCGTCTGGGCGCCACGGCAGTCACCGATGAAAAGGGCAGTCTGCTGGGTATTGTAACGGATGGAGACCTTCGCCGCATGCTGGAAAAAAATATCAATACCGATGGGATGACCGCCCGGGACATTATGACCACCCGTCCCAAGACGGTGGATGCCGAGGCCCTGGCCATCGAGGCGCTGGATCTTATGCGTACTTATGACATCACCCAGCTGGTGGTAACCGGAGCCACCGGCTATATGGGCTTTATCCATTTGCATGACCTTATCCGGGAAGGGATCATTTAAAACGTTTTATGAACAAACATCATTATGTGGTCATTATGGCGGGAGGCATCGGCAGCCGCTTTTGGCCAATGAGCCGTCAGAATTTCCCCAAACAGTTCCTCGACATTTTGAATACTGGGAAAACGCTGATCCAATGGACCTTTGACCGGTTTGCCTCATTTATTCCCGCGGAGAATATCTTCGTGGTGACCTCGAATGAATACAAGGATATCGTGCATGATCAGCTGCCGGAGCTGCCCCTGGAGAATATATTGGGGGAGCCCTCCCGGAAGAATACCGCACCGTGTATCGCCTATATCTCCTTCAAGCTGCAGCAGAAGGACCCCAAGGCCTCTCTCATCGTCGCGCCGGCCGACCATCTGATCATGGATAAGAAAGGGTTCACCAAAGTGTGCCTGGAAGCGCTCAGCTTTGTGGGTAAGCACAACGCCTTTATCACATTGGGGATAAAGCCCACTTATCCCAATACCGGTTATGGCTATATCCAGCACGAACAGCATTCTGTGTCCGACAATGTATATAAGGTAAAGACCTTTACCGAAAAACCCAACCTGGAGCTGGCCAAGACCTTTTTGGCCAGCGGGGATTTCCTGTGGAATGCGGGTATTTTCGTCTGGCAGGTGAAGAATATCATCCAGGCTTTTGAGAAATATCTCCCGGAGATGTATGATGTCTTTGCCGCAGAAAAGGAAAAATTCAACACACCCGGTGAAAAGACGGCCCTGGAACATATCTATCCGTTGTGCACCAATATCTCCATCGACTTTGGTATCATGGAAAAGGCGGATAATGTATATGTCATCCCCTCTTCTTTTGGCTGGAGCGACCTGGGTACCTGGAACAGCGCATACGAAAATCTTGAAAAAGACTACCTGGCGAATGCCGTTGCGGGCGATAACGTGGTGGTGATCGATGCTACCAAGTGCGTGGTAAAGGCTCCCAACGACAAGTTGTTGCTATTGCAGGGCCTCGATGATTTTATCGTCGTGGACACGAAAGATGTGCTGTTGATCTGCAAGCGCGAAAAAGAGCAGGAGATCAAGGAATACGTGGCTGAGCTAAAGCGCAGCAAAGGTGATCAATACCTGTGAGGAAGGTTTTGTATATTCGTTAAATGTCTCCCCACCCTCTCCATAACATCCTTTTCCTGGATATCGAAACGGTGTCCCAATATCGCTCGTTCGAGGACGTACCGGATGAATGGAAAGAGCTATGGCGGCATAAAGCAGAATCCCTGTTAAGGGATAAGCAGCCTGTTACGCCCGAGGAGATCTATGGACGCAGCGCTATCTATGCCGAATTCGGCAAGATCATCTGCATCAGCTGCGGCATCGTCTCGGGATCGCCTACGGATAGAAAGCTGTCGTTGAAGTCCTTTTCCGGGGACGATGAAAGAACGCTGCTGGTGGGATTTGCCGACCTTCTGCGTAAATGGGCCCCGGATCACTCGAAGTATCTGTGCGCCCACAACGGTAAGGACTTTGACTTTCCCTATCTCTGCAGGCGAATGGTCATACATGGTGTGACCATTCCGGCCGTCCTGAATATTTCCGGTAAAAAACCCTGGGAAGTGCAGCATATCGATACCATGGATCTCTGGAAATTCGGGGAGTATAAAAGCTTTGTCTCTCTCAATCTGCTGGCACGCACGCTGGGCATTCCCACTCCAAAGGACGATATCAATGGCAGTCAGGTAGGTGAAGTGTATTGGTCCCAGGGCGATCTGCCCCGTATCGTCACTTATTGCCAGAAGGATGTCATCACCGTAGCGCAGGTCTATCTTCGCATGCACGGCGAGTCCTTTATCCGGGAAGAGAACATAGAATTTAAATAGTAGCATCGTCATGACCTCTCCTTTTATATCCAGCAAGCTGCCCCGGGTGGGGACGACCATCTTCACTGTGATGAGCTCGCTGGCTGCCGAGCTGGGGGCGGTAAACCTGGGGCAGGGATTCCCGGATTTTCCCATGAGCGGGAAGCTGATAGGGCTGGTGGATAAAGCTATGCGCGATGGATTTAACCAATATGCGCATATGCATGGGCTGCAGTCCCTCCGGGAAGTGCTGGCCGGGAAGATCGGGTTTCTCTATGGGACGGCTATCGATCCGGCGACGCAGATCACGATCACTCCGGGAGGCACCTATGCCATTTATACGGCACTTACTACAGTCCTGCAGCCGGGAGATGAGGTGATCGTCTTTGAACCTGCGTATGACAGCTATATCCCAAACATCGAGATCAACGGCGCCATCCCTGTACGGATACCCCTGAGTTTCCCGGATTATCGCATCGACTGGGAGGAGGTGCGCCGCCGGATCACGCCCCGGACGCGGATGATCATGTTCAATTCACCGCATAACCCTACCGGCGCGGTGCTTCGGGAGAATGATATCACCCAGCTGAGAGCTTTGGTAAAGGACAGTGGGATATTCATTCATTCCGACGAAGTATATGAGCATTTGATCTTTGACGGGGTGCCCCACCAGTCTATTTTAAGATACCCCGATCTTCTGCAAAGGAGCTTTGTCTCTTTTTCCTTTGGCAAGGTTTACCACTGTACGGGCTGGAAGCTGGGCTACAGCATCTCCTCTCCCGACCTGATGGCTGAGTTCCGGAAGGTCCACCAGTTCAACTGCTTCAGCTGCCATACACCCTCCCAGGTAGCTTTGGCGGAATTTCTCACGGATAGAAATTCATATCTGGAGCTATCTCCTTTTTTACAAGGGCGGCGGGATTATTTCCAGGACCTGATGCGGGCAACGCGCTTTACCCCTCTTCCTTCTTACGGCAGCTATTTTCAACTGTATAAGTATGACCGGATCAGCGATGAGAGCGATAAAGAGTTTGCCATACGGATCACGAAGGAGTATGGTGTGGCCGTTATTCCGGTGTCGGCATTTTATACAGAAGGTAAGGATGACAAGGTGGTGCGATTCTGTTTTGCAAAAAAAGAGGAAACATTACAACGGGCGGTGGAACGGCTGATCAAAATAAAATAGTCCTATGAGACGGATATTCGGCGCGATAGTTTTTTGTTTGTTTATGGCGGGATGCGGGGGCGGAGAAAGTAAGAAAATTAGAAGTAGTGACACTGTTGAATACACCGGTACAGAAACGGATACGGTAAGCGAAAAGACGGTGGCAGCCCCGAATGACAGCGCCATTGTGAACGGTGAGGATATCAATCGCATGCCCCATTCCATCCACCTGCAGAAAGGAATAGACCTGCAGCTGAATATCCCGGCGGGATATAAGATATGCGTCGCTTTCGAAGGGCTCCGCCGGCTCCGTTTTCTCACAAAAAGCCCGGACGGCAGACTTTTCGCTACGGATATGTTCAATACCAGCGACAACAAGCGAGGCCGCGTGTATGTTTTTGAAAGCTGGGATAGTGCGGCGCATGTTTATCGAGGTATCCGTACCTTTTTGGACGGGCTCCATAACCCCAACCAGGTGGCATTTTATAATGATAAAGGGCAGGATTATATCTATGTTTCAGAGACGGGAAGGCTGAGCAGGTACCCTTATCACACCGGGGATACTGTGCCTTCGGGCCCTGCGGAACAGATCGCTACCTGGCCTGATTATGGACTGGACTATAAATATGGGGGATGGCATCTGACACGCAGCCTGGCCTTTCATAAAGGAAAACTGTATGTCAGCGTCGGCAGCAGCTGCAATGCCTGTATAGAAAAAGAAGATGTTCGTGCCACCATCCAGGAAATGAACCCGGATGGCAGCGACAGACATGTTTTTGCTATGGGTCTGCGCAATTCCGTAGGCATCAGGTGGGTGGATGACCGGCTATGGGGAACCGGTATGGGACGGGACTTGCTGGGGCCGGACAAGCCTGAGGACTTGTTGCAGCAGATCGACCGGGATGTCCACTATGGATGGCCGTATTATTTTCAATATAACAAACAAATTTATCCTGATACGGCCATGCATCGGATGGCAAAGGACGCGGGTGTGCCATTACCGCCCCCGCCCCCGCTGGCTTTCTGCGCCTTCCTGGCGCATTCCGCACCGCTGGGTTTTGACTTTTTCGGCGGTTTCCAGGACACGCTGCTGCGCAACGCTTTTGTAGTGACCTTACATGGATCGACCACCGTCTCCCGGCAGCGGGGCAACAGCCTGGTGAAGATAACGGGAGCCGGTCGCTATACGACCGTCATCGACGGGTTTCTCACGGGCAGAACGGAGGCGGACCGCAAAGGGCGGCCTTGTGATGTGATCATGAATGACACGCAATCCTTTTTCTTCACGGATGATAAGAATGGGGTGTTGTATTATGTTTGGAAAGAATAAATTTAATACGAATTGTTATGGCAAGTATCGACACGGTGGTCTTCGACCTGGGAGGAGTGCTGATCGACTGGAACCCTGAATATCTTTACAGGGAGATCTTTCCGGATGAAGATGAACGGCACTGGTTCCTTTCCCATATCACCACGCTTGACTGGAATGAGGAGCAGGATGCCGGCAGGACGTTGCAGGAGGGAACAGAATACCTTGTACGCAAATTCCCGGAGCATGAAAAGAATATCCGTCTTTACTACGATCGCTGGAAGGAGATGCTTGGCGGTCCGATCCATGAGACGGTGGAGATCTTCCGGCACCTGAAAGAGGTTAGCAAGGTACGGCTGTATGCGCTCACCAACTGGAGCGCCGAGACCTTTCCCATCGCATTGGAGCTGTATGAGTTCCTTCACTGGTTTGACGGCCGGCTGGTGTCGGGCGCGGAAAAGATAAGAAAACCCTCTCCGGGGATCTATCAATTGCTGATAGAGCGGTTTAATATCGATCCTGCAAAAGCTGTTTATGTTGACGATAACCTCAGGAATGTCATTCCTGCCAGGGAGCTGGGTTTTTATGGTATTCATTTTACGAGCCCGGCGCAATTTTTCCAGGAGCTGGCGATGCTGGGGGTCTGGTAGTTATTTTAAGAGCTGGTAGACGATAAAGCTGACGACATAGGCCAGGCCTGTCATATATATGAGCTGAATGGCGGGCCATTTCCAGCTGCGGGTTTCGCGACGAACGACGGCCAGGGTGCTCATACACTGCATCGCCAGCACGTAGAATACCATGAGAGAAAGGCTTGTCGCCAGGGTATATACCGGTGTGCCATCCTGCCGGCGGGCGGATCGCAATCGCTGCTGCAGCGTCTGTGGGTCAGCGTCCTTACCGCCTTCCACACTGTAAAGGGTTGCCATGGTGCCTACGAATACTTCTCTTGCCGCGAAAGAGGTAATAAGGGCAATGCCGATCTTCCAATCATATCCCAGCGGATGAATGATGGGTTCTACTACCTTGCCCAGGATACCGGCGTAAGAGCTTTCCAGGAGGTCTGCCTGTCTGTTCTTGTCCAGCTCCCCGGCCTTATCCGGGTGCTGCCGGACCTGCGCTGCATAGGTCTGTTCGATGGCCTGTCTCTTTCCACCCGGGCCGAAAGTGCTGAGCGCCCATAAGATGAGGCTGATGACAATGATCACCTTTCCCGCGTCCACCACGAAGATCTTTGCCTTGTTGATCATGGTGACCACTACATTATTCCAGCGGGGTGCGCGGTAAATGGGCAGCTCCAGGATGAAAAAGCTTTTTTCCTTTAGTTTGATGAACGCTTTGGCCACATAGGAAACAATCATGGCCATGACGAGCCCCAGTATATACAGTCCCATCATGACAAGCCCCTGGAGATTGAAAATGCCTAACACACGTTGGTTGGGAACGGCCACGGCGATCAGCATGGTATATACGGGCAGCCGGGCGCTGCAGCTCATAAGAGGGGTGACGAGGATGGTGAGCAGGCGTTCCTTTTTATTTTCGATGTTACGGGTGCTCATGATGGCGGGTACGGCGCAGGCAAAACCGCTGATCATCGGCATGACGCTCTTGCCGTTCAATCCTACCTTTCGCATGAGCTTGTCGGTGAGAAAGCTGATACGGGCCATATAGCCTGTGTCTTCCAGGATGGTGATCAACCCAAAAAGGATCATGATCTGGGGTACGAAGACCAGGATGCCGCTGAGACCGGCCAGCAGTCCGTTGATGAGGAGATTGCTCCACCAGGCCTCGGGAAGCAGGTGGCTCAACCCCGCTCCCAGCCGGGAAAAGCTCCAATCGATGGCGTCCATGGGATATTGCGCTATCCAGAATACGCTTTGGAAGAGGAGAAAGAGAACGCCCAAAAGGATAATATAGCCCCACGTACGATCCAGGAATAATTTATCCAGCTTCTCCGTGAACAGGGTCTTTTGCAAGGGATCCGGCTCGGACACCGTATGCTGCATGATATTCTTGATGCGGCTGTAGCGCTGCATGATCTCGTCAGCTTGTATCCTGGTGTGGTTGAAAGCATGGACGCTTTCTATATGCTCGATCTTGTCCTGAAATTCCCGATTGAAGTCAAAGTGCTCGTGGTTGATCAGGTAGTGGATGGCTGTGTAATCGCTGATCTCCTTTCCGTTGAAAAGAGCTTTTACATCCCGTATAGCGCCCACGGCCAGGGCATTGCCTGCGATAAAATCCCTCGGCGGCGCCTGGCGGAGCTGCCGGGCCCTCAGCTCTATGATCTTTTTCAGCTGGGGAATGCCCTTATTCTTACGGGGGTTGACGGAGACGACGGGGATACCCAGCTCGCGCTCCAACCCTTCCACGTCGATGTCAATGCCTTTGGAGGCGGCAAGGTCCATCATCGTGAGCGCTACCACCACAGGTATTTTCAGATCGATGATCTGGCTGCAGAAGAGAAGGTTTCTTTTCAGGTTGGAGGCGTCCACCAGCAGAACCACCATATCGGGATGGATACCAGGGTCCTGGCCTAACAGTACTTTGTAAGTGACCCATTCATCGGCACGCTTGGGATAGAGGCTGTAAGTACCGGGCAGATCGATGATCCGGACGGAGTGACCGGGGGAGAGTTCCGTGGCACCTGTCTTTTTATCGACGGTGACGCCGGGAAAGTTACCCACTTTCTGGTTCAGGCCGGTAAGGGCATTGAAAAGGGAGCTTTTTCCAGAGTTTGGATTGCCCACCAGTGCGATATTCAGCGTATTCTTTTGTTCCACCCGGATAGTTCAGCGTGCAAAGGTAGGTGATATTCGCTGCTTGTGGTTTACGAGATCGGGTGTTTAAGGTTTGGGGGCGATGCTGTGCCGGTCGCTGCTTCTTTCGTACCGATGCCGGAGGCATCTGGCGGGGCTTATGATGCGCCTTCGGCGAAAATGCCTGTGGCATTTTAGGCGGGGCCTATGATTCCCCGTCGGAGCGACGGGGTCATAACGCCTACGGCGTTATTATTAACTTCCCGTTCTCGTAGAGTGGAAGCACGGGTGCTACATCGGGGGTTAGGCAATAGTGGATGTCCTTTTCCAGTCCATAACCTGAAAGCCGTTGATAATGAGAGGCATTTTTTGCCTTCATAAACTCATACAGGTCTTTTTTCGCGTTCAGGTATACGGTTTCCGCGATCTGGGAGGAGTCGCAATTGATATTAAAATTTTTCTTAACCCTATTGATAATGGCGCCGGCAAAAAGCATGTCTTCAATGTTGACCCGGTCTTTCCAGGCGGCGCAGGCCAGCACGACGGGTTGTTCCTGCGTCAGCAGGTAGTCACAGACGGCGCTCAGATTGGGAAAGGAGCCTGTGATGATCTGTCCGGCGCCTCTGTCCAGGGCCATGTGCAATAATTTGGTTCCGTTGGTAGTAGTGAGGACCAGGGTCCTTCCACCGATGAAGTCGGTGGGATATTCAAAGGGAGAATTGCCGTGCTGTAGTCCTTCAGCAATCTGTCCGTCCCGTTCGCCGGCAGTGATACCGTCGATCTGACGTCCTAACTCGATGCATTTGGCGACACTGTCTACGGGTATAACGCATTTAGCGCCGTTATGTAATGCGGTTGCGATGGTTGAAGTGGCCCGGAGGACGTCAATGATCACCACGATGGCGTGGTTGAGATCATAGAGGTGCAGCAATGCAGGTGATAGAGCTGTATATAAACTGGGTCTGGAATTTGTCATAGCGGAATAGTCTGCAAATGTAAGCCTTATAGGACTTTTATTTGTCTAAAATAAACTTCCATTTTTCAGACTCAGCGTATTCCCGGATCATATGGTTACGTAATTCCAGTAGTTTTTTTAGATAGTCGGTGAGGAAAAGACGATTGGCGAGCTTGCCCAGTCCCCCGTAGGGGGATTCGAAATGAAAAAGATCTATGACGAGCGTACCGTTACCGATGCGTTTGAAATGGTGTTCATGCCTGAGGCTTTTGAAGTCGCCTTCCACCATCTCGTCGGTGAAGGACAGGGGGCGATTCATGGCTGTAATACGGCTGCGGAGTATGCGGGTCTTAAAGAAGTGACGGGCCTTCCATGTCACTGTTTCGTCCGGTCCGATAAGGCCGGTGACAGTGCCGGCAATCGCTTCTTCTCCTGTATGCGCCAGGGATTTCCTGTGCAGGTCGATGCTCCGGCAGAGATCGAAGACGCGTTCAGCAGGGGCGGCAACAAACGTTGTCAGATGAATAGTGGGCATGCCCAAATATCCAAGAAAAAATCATTCCAAGCTTGGGTATTTGCCTGAAAAAATGTTTAGCGCCGGTCCTTCTCAGCTGAAAGGAAGCTTTACGACCTTGGCCAGAAGCAGCTTATCCCGTACTTTGATATAGATGGTAGTATCGAGTTTGGAAAAGACCGTGCTGACATAGCCCATGCCAACGGCTTTTCCCAGGGAGGGGGATTGGGTACCTGAGGTCACCTTCCCGATGGGCATGCCGGAAAAGTCTTTTATCTCGTAGTCATGGCGGCAAATGCCTTTGTCGATCATTTCGAAGCCTACCAGCTTCCGGGAGACGCCTTCCGTCTTTTGTTTTTCCAGGATGGGCCGGGCGGTGAAATTCTTGGTAAACTTGGTGATCCAGCCCAGACCTGCTTCCAGGGGAGATGTGGTATCATCGATGTCGTTGCCGTAGAGACAATAGCCCATTTCCAGGCGAAGGGTGTCCCTGGCGCCTAATCCGATGGGTTTTAGGCCCTGTGGTCCGCCGACCTCGAATATTTTATTCCAGATGACGGCTGCCGCGCCATCCTTGTCCTCGAAGTATATTTCGATGCCCCCGGCGCCAGTGTAACCGGTGGCGCTGATGAGTACATTGTCTACTCCGGCGAAGCGACCTTTTTCAAAAGTGTAATATTTCAGGTTGAGAATGTCGATGTCTGTGAGCGCCTGCATGATCTTTGTTGCGTTGGGTCCCTGGATGGCCAGCAGGCAGGTCTTGTCTGAGATGTTATGCATCTCGGCTTTGTGCGTGTTGTGCTTTGAGATCCAGTTCCAGTCCTTTTCGATATTAGCGGCGTTCACCACCAGCATATAGGCTTTATTGGGCTCCAGGCAATATACGATAAGGTCGTCGACGATACCGCCCTGGTCATTGGTGAGCGCGCTGTACTGCGCCATACCGGCAGTCAGTTTTGCTGCGTCATTGGTCGTCACCCGTTGGATCAGATCAAGTGCATTTTCCCCTTTCAGGATGAATTCGCCCATATGGCTTACGTCAAAGATCCCGGCATTGGTACGGACGGCCTGATGCTCGTCATTGATGCCGCTGTAGCTGATGGGCATGTTGTATCCGGCGAATTCGGCCATTTTGGCGCCAAGAGCGATATGAAAGGACGTGAAAGGGGTGGACTTCATACGATGTTATTTATTTTTTTCAATGGACGTATGGAATCCGCGGGGCGGATTTCATGAGATGGTTTTTAGCGCGGCAAAGGTAGGGGATTTGGATTGTAGTTGGAAGTTGCCGGATAGATGGGGTTGGGAGAGTTCCGGGGCTGGGGATCGACCGGACTAAATAAAAGGGCGTCACAGACGCCCGGAAAACAAAAGGCCCCCGGCAAAAGCCGGAAGGCCTGTGTTCCAACTTCAACCAACTATTGAAATAGTGCTGATAGCAGATATAAATGGGTGTCTGTGGTGGCCTTAAGGGCGGCCGTTTTTTTTACCGTGTCGGCTGTAGCCGCCGGGTGAGCGGGTTTGGAAGGCGTATGGTAACGATAGCCGGGGTCTTCGTCTGAATTCTTGTTCTCATCGTTCTTCCTGTCCTCTTTTTTGTCTTCCTTTCTTTCTTCCCTGGTGCCGTCCACTTTCCTTCTGTCCGAGCGGATGAGCCCTTCATTTGTCATGGTATATTCCTCATCCTTGGCCCAGCCATACTGGCTGCCGACGATGATGTCGTCATCCCATTCTCTTATCCAGTCATCGTCGTCCTGGTTCTTGTGCCTGTTCCACCGTATATTCCTATTCCGGATGTCTATATTAAACCAATCGTAATTATCGACGGTATGGCTGACGAGAATGCGTTTGCCCACGGGTATTGAGACGACTACGAGCACCTGCTGGTTACGGAATTTCTGCTCGCGGCTGACAGTGAAACCCTGGGGCAGATAGAGTATGCTGTCCATCTGCTGTACGGGGAACTGGATCTGCTCAGCGAGGTGACGAGCGGCATTGCCGTTTTGCCCGTGACTGAACTTGAAAAGGCGTACGTGATAGCTGGAGTCTTCGCTTTTGGCAAGGTTGACCCGGACTGTATTCAGGATAAAGCTGTCTTCATTGAGGTTGTAAAAAGGGGTGTTCCTGTCCCAGTCCCAATTGAACCAGTCGTCTCCGTCAAAGTATTCGTGTTTACCTTCCACTGCTTTTACGATCAGCTTATTATGAGAGGGGGGCGATAAGGTTAGCTCTTCTTCCACGTGTTGGCGGCTACGGAAGTTATTTACAGCGACCCCTATCAGGGTAAGGGTGCTGAACAGGCCAATGACCCAAAGGGTGATAAAGATATAGCGGAGATAAGGCTGGCGTGAACGAACGCCGGTGATGCGACGGATCAACCAGACCAGGAGGCCAATGACGGGTACCACCAGGAAGAGGAAGAAGCTTGCCCAGGCCAGCATGTTTTGCCAGAATCCAGTGAGGATATAGTTCTTGAGTGTAAGGACCCCATGCCCCCGGAAAAGAAGGCTGATAAGAACCATGACCAGACAGAAGGCGATCAGCCCGGCGATGAACAGGAAAAAGGCTTTAAACAGTACGCCGATGGCATGTCCAATGCCATTGCCTGTCCTGCGGGCGACAGGGGAGACTTCCTCCGCGAAATTCTGGGCGCCTTGTTTTACCTGCTCGCCTGTTTTTTGAAAAGTAGATTTCATTTCATTGCCGAGATTTCCCGCCCGTTTAGCGAAGGTGTCCAGGTCGCTCTTAATGGTATTCTTGATCGATTCGATGTCTACTTTTTCACCACGCATTTCCAATTTTTCTGAAGCGGAGGTCGCCTCAGGGAGGATTATCCATAAGATGATATAGCTAATGAACAGGGTGCCGCCAAAACCACCTGTAATAATACCAGGATTGTCCCAATCCCACCAAAGGTGCCGGAAAATAGAGGCGAGGATGCTTAGGATTATCGGGAGGGAGAAGATGAGCCGGGGGATCCATACCTCGATGTGAAAATAAGCTGCCAGGCCGCTGGCCACGCCGGCGATAACCCGGTCGTCGGGGTTACGGTATAGCCGCTTGCGGGCTGCCGGCGGCAAGGTCCTGGTAGGCAGGACCACCCAAAGGATGATATACAGGAGGAAGCCGGCTCCCCAGCCAAAGGTGATCAGGACAAAGATGATCCGCATGATGGCGGGATCCAAGCCCAGGTAATTGGCCAGGCCACCGCAAACGCCTCCCAGGATCTTCTCGTTTTCGGAACGATAAAGCCGGCGGGGTTCGCTGCTGGTGTGTTGTGAGGATTGTTGTTCCTTGGAGTAGGCTCCTTGCCCGGCACTGGCTGTGGTGGGTTCTTCGTCCCCAAAGTCTTCAGGTCTCCCCATGCTGGCAATGATGGCATTTACGTCAGCATCTGTGATACAGGCGGCACCCTTTTTCAGGGTTTCAGAGAAAAGTTCGGCAAAGCGATTTTCGATATCGCTGATAATTTCATCCCTACCCTCTTCATTAGCAAAATGCCTGCGCAGACTTTCAATGTACTGTTGCAGTATTTCATAGGCGGTTTCCTCGATCGGAACCACCCGGCTATGAAAGTTTATGTTGATAATCTTTTTCATTTGAGTTGTATTTGAAGGTTGAAATTGAAACGACAGGGGTTTTAAGGTCTTCAGCTTTTGTTGGCCAGGGTATGGACGGCATTAGCCAGTTCGTTCCATGTGGCTTCCAGCTCGCTGTAGAAGGCCTCTCCTTTTGGCGTTAAGGAGAAATATTTGCGCGGAGGACCCGAGTTGCTTTCTACCCAACGATAGGTGAGCATATCTGCATTCTTCAGCCGGGTCAGCAAAGGGTAAAGGGTGCCTTCCAATATATTCAGATTGGCGGCCTTCATCTCTTCTACGATATCCGAAGGGTAGGCCTCGCCGCGCCGAATAACCGAGAGAATACAAAACTCCAGGATACCTTTCCGCATCTGGCTCTGGGTGTTCTCAATATTCATACGCTTCGATTTTAGCTTGTACGATGAAATAATTCTCAATGTCAAGTCAAAGGTAAGCACATTTTTAGTACTATGCAACACAAAGTACTGAACTAAGGAAGGTAATTTTTATAAACTACTAATGGAGATTAACTGAAAGCCGCTCCGGGTAAGCGTTTGAAGCTTAGAGTAGTCTGAACAGGGGAAAAAGTGGATTGTAGGAGTGGCGGAAACTGCCGGATGAACGGTACTGAAAAAAGATATTTAAGGGGAAAATGGACCCCTATGTACATGTTTTTTAAGAAAAAACTGCAAAAAAACAGCAGAGATTAAAAATCAATTAAAAACTATAACCAAAAACCACTAGATTCGTAGTACCGTAGATACTATCTGATACCACACATTATCGACCCTGAACACAATGATCAGTAACTTCAAAAGCCTCGCTGCCGAGGAAAAGGTCCTTATCATAACAAAGCTGATACTCTGTTTCTTAGCAGGCGTCTTGTCTGCTTTTTTATTGTTTAAGGTCCTGAACTTATAATTAACCGCATTATTTTTTGAGACCTATTTCCCGTAGACGCTCGTCCAGGTATTCCCCTGCTGTCACGTCAGGATATTGTTTGGGATGAGCAGAGTCGATGCAACCTGGAAGACAGGCGAGGCTCATCGAGCTTTTTGGATGCAGGAAAAAAGGAATGGAAAACCGGCTTGTTCCCCACAGCTTCCGGGGAGGATTCACCACCCGGTGAGTAGTTGACTTCAATTTATTGTTGGTGAGCCGCTGCAGCATATCTCCTACATTTACAACAATTTGCTCTGGCAATGAGGTGACCGGCACCCATTCGTTCTGTTTGGATAGGATCTCCAGACCGTCTGCGGAAGCGCCTATGAGCAGGGTGATCAGATTGATATCCTCATGTTGTTCAGCACGAATAGCAGAGCGCGGTTCGCCGGTGATGGGAGGGTAGTGAATAGCTCTCAGGATAGAATTCCCGTTGTGCACATACTGATCGAAATATTTTCCATCAAGTCCCAGGTACAAAGCGATGGCTTTGAGCAGTTTGCTGCCGGAATCTTCGAAGGAACGGTAAGCTTTAAAAAAAGTGGGCGTGAAATTGATGACCTCCGTCACTGTGACATTGGGGGGGTACTCTGCGGCAATGGGATCGGCATCCACTACGGTCTGTCCAAACTGAAAGAACTCTTTCAGGTCGGCGGCTTTGCTGCCTTTTGCATGTTCTTTGCCAAAAGAAGTATAGCCCCGTTGGCCGGCCAATCCCGGGATCTCGTATTTCTTTTTTACATCCAGTGGAAGGGAGAAAAATTCTTTTGTATTCGCATAAAGCTCGTTGATCATCTCGTCTGTAATACCGTGATTTTTTACTGCTACGAATCCAACGTCTTCATAGGCCTTGCCAAGTGCATCCACAAAGGATGCCTTTTGTTTTGCGTCACCAGAAAATTCAGCGAGATCTACTACCGGAATAGCCATGACAAATGTGTTTGTGTTTAGATGAAGGTTTACGATTAGTGTATGAGTAAAATTAAAACATTTTGGCACATCGCAGACGGGGTTTTCCGCAATGGATGAGTTCCGGGGGGCGTTTTATGCAGTGAGAGTGCAGTGAAAATGTCCGGGCGACGGGGCCCCGGAAATGTAATCCCTACCCGGGCTTCGTTGCCAGGGCCGTCACAGCCGTCTGTTCTGCCTCAGGGAGGTCCATGAGCGCATAACGTTTAACATCGTTGATGAGGGCCTCATCCAGGAGGGAGACCACGTTTTGATAGTCGGATTCGTGGGATGGCTTGATCAGCAGCATCAATTCAGAACGAACCGGAGGTTCGTTGTCCGAAGGACAGATATTAGATGTTTCCGGAAAATGGGTTATATTTTTTCAAGAAACCCATTTTCCGGACATTTTTCTTCCACCTTTGTAGGTGCGATCCATCGCCAGCTGTTTCTGACGAATGATGTCGCCGATGCCGTCATGCTGACGGTAGCTGGTGACGCCATAGCTGCCTTCTTTTAACGATTGGTCCAGCTCGCCGTTGTAATAGAATATCTTATTGTTGTCAAGAGCTATCAGCGTAAGAGCGGCATTATTGCCCAGCTTCATGGGTTCACCATTGGCCGGCATGCGCAAGGTGGCTGCCCTTGGCTTGGTCCAGGAAGTAGACACCATAAAGAAAGTGATGAGGAGAAAGCCAAGGTCCACCATGGGTGTCAGATCTACACGGGTGGACATTTTCATACTGCGGCGCCCTCCCCGTTGACGAACGTGCGGGGCCGCGCTGTTAAGCTCTGCCATAAAATTATTTCTATTGAGAGCCTAAACAGGGGGAATTCCATAAATGCGCCAGCCGACAGGGCTCAATTAAAACTCTGCGTTCTTCGGTGCTCTCGGGAAAGCAATAACATCCCGGATATTCGTCATACCCGTAACAAAAAGCATCATTCGCTCAAAGCCCAATCCGAATCCGGCATGCGGCACCGAGCCAAAACGTCTCGTATCCAGGTACCACCACATTTCTTCTACGGGGATGTGCATATCCTTCATGCGGGTTTCCAGTTTTTCCAGCCGCTCCTCCCTTTGTGAGCCGCCTACGATCTCGCCAATACCCGGAACGAGGATGTCCATGGCGGCGACCGTTTTGCCGTCGTCATTCTGCCGCATATAGAAAGCTTTGATATCCCTGGGATAGCCTGTGACGATGACGGGTTTTTTAAAATGTTTTTCTACCAGGTAGCGTTCATGCTCGCTTTGCATGTCGATGCCCCATTTCACCTCATACTGGAACTTTTTCTTCTTATAGGCAGGTGATTGAAGAAGGATATCGATGGCTTCGGTATAGCTGATGCGCTCGAATTTATTATTCACAACGAATTCCAGCTTTTCTATCAGCCCCATCTCGCTGCGTTCGGCCTGCGGCTTTTGTTTTTCTTCTTCAACCAACCGCTGTGCGAGGAATTCCAGGTCCTCACGGTTGTGCTCCATGACATACTGTATGAGGTACCGGATAAAAGACTCTGCGAGTTCCATATTGTCTTCCAGGTCATAGAAAGCCATTTCAGGCTCGATCATCCAAAACTCGGCCAGGTGGCGGGCTGTATTGGAGTTCTCTGCACGGAAGGTCGGACCAAAAGTGTATATCTCGCTAAGCGCCATGGCGCCGAGCTCGCCTTCCAACTGGCCGCTGACGGTAAGATTGGTTGCGCGTCCAAAGAAGTCTTCGCTGAAGTCGATGCTGCCATCGTCCTTACGGGGAGGATTGTCAAATGGCAGGGTGCTTACACGGAACATTTCTCCTGCCCCTTCAGCATCGGAAGCCGTGACAATAGGTGTGTGCAGGTAAACGAATCCTTTTTCGTTAAAGAATTTATGGATGGCGAACGCCAGGGCATGACGTACGCGGAATACGGCTCCAAAGGTGTTGGTCCTAAAGCGGAGGTGAGCGATCTCCCTGAGATATTCCAGGCTGGGTCTGTTCTTTAACTGCAATGGATATTTTTCGGGGTCGCAATCTCCCAGGATCTCCACCGTGCGTGCTTTTACTTCTACTTTTTGTCCTTTGCCCATAGAAGGGATCAACGTCCCGACAACTTTCAGCGATGCGCCCGGGGTGATCCTTTTTAGCAATGAGTCGTCAAAGGCGCCCAATTCCACCACGATCTGAAGAGTATTGTTGGTGGAGCCGTCATTGAGGGCGATAAACTGGTTGTTACGGAAATTCCTTACCCATCCCATGACCGTAACTTCCTGGTTTTCCGGCTCGGTGGCCAGCAGCTCTTTCACTTTGACTCTTGTATTGAACATATTTGTTTTTGTTAGGGACGGCAAAGATAAAGCAAGCGGGGGGATTGGCGTCTTCTGAATGTTTTGGAAAATCATGTTTGCCGCTTTGCTAAATTTGTTGGGAAAAACCTTGTTTTATGGAAAAGAATTTGATTGAAAGCGAATACAGGGCCTTTGTTACTGAAATAAAGGCGAAGGTCTACCAGTCGCAGCACCAGGCGTTAAGACAGGCAAATACATTTCTCATCAATCTTTATTGGGAGATAGGCAAGAGCATTGTTGAAAAGCAGGAAAGGCCTGGCTGGGGGAAGTCTGTGGTGGAAAAATTAGCAAAGGATCTACAGGAAGAATTTCCAGGTATGGATGGGTATAGCAGCAGAAACCTATGGCGTATGCGCATGTTTTATCAGGAATATAGAATTCTGCCACCGGTGGTGGCAGAAATTAGCTGGAGCCATAACCTTGTCATTATGGAAAAGTGCAAAGATGCCAGGAAGAGACAATTCTATATAGGAATGACTACAAAATATGGATGGACAAAAAATGTACTGATCCATCAAATTGATAATCAAAGTTATGAGCGCTACCTACTTGGCCAAACCAATTTTGACAAAACATTACCAGATAAGTATAAACACCAGGCAAAGCTGGCTGTTAAGGATGAGTACAATCTCGAGTTCCTGGAGTTGACTGAAAAGCACAACGAAAAGGAGCTGGAGCTGGCCATAATGACGAACATACGTCATTTTTTGAACGAAATGGGAGGAGATTTTGCATTTATCGGCAACCAATTCAAGCTGAAAGTAGGGTCGGAGAACTTTTATATAGATCTTTTACTGTTCCATCGGAAACTGAAAGCCCTGGTGGCATTGGAGCTGAAGACAGGTTTTTTCAAGCCGGAGTATACAGGGAAAATGAGCTTTTATCTGACGGTATTAAACGAAAAGGTTAAAACAGAAGATGAAGTATCTTCGATATTTTAATAAAATAACAGATGAGCCGGGACGACTGGCAGTATGTCGGTATTTGTGGATTTATTCGTAAAATAAAACGGTCTGTTGGGGTATAACTAAGAAAAAACTTGATATTTTTGTTTACGAAACCCCTGTAAGACAGGTGGTTTCAAAAATTTTTTTTGATTTTTCCCTTTTTATGCTAAAATTGCAGTGGAATTAAGCTGATCAGTTTCTCTTATCCAATGCTCACAGCTCATCAGTTTTAACTCATTCCGTTCATCAATAATCAAAATTCATTTTTCACATTTTCAATTAGACAGACCAGACTGTTTGAGAATGGTGTTCAACTCTCAAGTTATTTTATGTACGATATTCTCCAATTGAACGACATGCTCGTTCCTGAGCTGCTCGATATTGCTGAGCAATTAAAGATCACAGGCGCTAAAAAGCTGGATAAGCAAGAGCTGGTATACAAAATACTGGACAAGCAAGCTTTAGAGAAAGACAGCAAGCCTGAAGCGGCCGACGACAAACCCAAGCGTAAACGCATTATAAAAACCACGACAGCCAATAGCACTGAAGAAGCCATTGTGGAAAGCGGTCTGGAAGAAAGATCCAAAAAGACAGATGCAAAGAAGGACGCCCGCAAAAAAGAAGAAAAACCTCTTCTGAAAAAAGTAGGGCGCAAAAAAGAAGACGCCGAAGAAGCACCCGTACAGGCGGCTGCGGCACCTGTGGCAAAGCCACAGCCCGTGAAAGTGTCGCCTCCTCCTGTTCCTGAACAACATTTGATAGAAGAAGAGGAAGAAACCGAAGAAGACGAATCTCCCCGCCAGATATTACAGGACGACTCCGAATCCATGCAGGATGTGAATCGCAGCGGCGACTCACAGGCAGGAAAACTTTATCCTCAGCGCAGGAATGAAGTTTTCAATATCGAATTCGACGGTGTGATCCAGGCTGAAGGCGTATTGGAAATGATGCCTGACGGGTATGGATTCCTGCGCAGCAGTGACTATAACTATCTCTCCTCTCCCGACGATATTTATGTAAGTCCTTCCCAAATAAAATTATTCGGATTAAAGACCGGGGATACTGTACACGGTGCTGTCCGTCCTCCCAAGGAAGGTGAAAAATACTTTGCCTTGTTGAAAGTCGAGACGATCAACAGCAAAGGCCCCGAAGAGGTACGTGACCGCGTGCCCTTTGATTACCTGACACCGCTGTTCCCTTTTGAAAAGTTGAATCTTTTCACTATTCCCAGCGACTATTCCACACGTATCATGGACCTCTTTACCCCCATCGGTAAAGGTCAGCGTGGACTGATCGTAGCACAGCCCAAGACAGGTAAGACCATGCTGCTGAAAGCTGTGGCCAACGCCATCGCCGCCAATCACCCGGAATGCTATCTGATGATCGTACTGGTGGATGAGCGCCCTGAGGAAGTGACGGATATGGAGCGTAGCGTAAAAGCTGAAGTGATCGCATCTACCTTCGACGAGCCCGCTGAAAAACATGTAAAGGTTTCCACTATCGCTTTGCAAAAAGCCAAACGCCTGGTAGAATGTGGCCATGATGTGGTGATCCTTTTGGATTCCATCACTCGTCTGGCCCGTGCCCACAATACAGTAGCTCCTGCCTCCGGAAAGGTATTGTCCGGTGGTGTGGAAGCCAACGCCATGCAGAAGCCCAAACAGTTCTTTGGTGCCGCCCGTAAGATCGAGAACGGCGGTTCGCTCACGATCCTGGCTACAGCCCTGATCGACACCGGCTCCAAAATGGATGAAGTGATCTTCGAAGAATTTAAGGGTACAGGTAATATGGAATTGCAGCTGGATCGCCGCCTTGCCAACAGACGGATCTATCCTGCTATCGATCTCGTTTCCAGCTCTACCCGCCGGGATGACCTCCTGCTGGAAAGGGATGTATTGCAAAGGATGAACCTTTTGCGGGTCTACCTGAACGATATGAACGCAGAAGAAGCCATGAATGAGCTCCTGAAGCGCATGCGCGGAACGAAGAGCAACGAAGAGTTCCTGGCCAGCATGAACGGCTGAACGTCAATCAGAGGAGCAAGGCATCGATCTTCTTAGCCAATGCTCTATCCTTGTCTGTAACAACGTCCCCCGCATCGTGGGTGGAAAGCCAGATCTCCACCTTGTTGTAGACATTTGTCCATAAAGGGTGATGGTCCATTTTCTCCGCCGCCAGGGCTACGCGCGTCATAAAGGCGAAGGCCGATGAAAAATCCTTAAACTGGAATTTTCGATAAAGGGCATTGTTTTTTTCTTCCCACATATGAATGATTTTATGGTGTGAATGCAAATTACAGACCGGCAAGGAGCTAAAATATCAGATGCCCTTTATTTCGGATCTTATCCTGCAGCAGCTCTGTCACCAGTTGCACGGCAGGCATGGTCTTTATGCAATTGATCAGGTCGCTCAGCTTCTCATCCGTCACCATATCCCCTTTCAACAGCCATAAAAAGTCCAGGTGCTTGAACTCCGGCAAAAGATACTCCCCGTCGAATTGATTGTTGTAAAGAAAATGCTGGAGGGAATTATTTTCTTCATGGAATTCATAAACGCCAAAGAAATACTTCCGCTGTTTTTTGGTAAGCTGTATCTCAATGTCATGATTGATGCGGAAATCAAACCGCAGCCGGTGATTCAACTGCCAACAGAACTGGTAATCCTTCACGGGCGCCACCACGCCCAGGAGGCGGGCGCCTTCGAAGAACTCCTCCGTCATGTCGTCTATGTTTAACTTCAGCTTCATTTCAGGCGAACGATCAGAATTGTACAGGTGACTGGAGCGTGTCGTTGCCCCGTTTGTATCTCACTATCGTGGTATCTCCTTTCTGGAACTTCGACAAGGCCTCCATATATTTTTCCAACGAGGGAACCGGATAATCACCCAGCTGGACAATGACATCGCCGGCTTTCAGGCCGGCGCGTTGTGCCGGTCTACCCTCGCTGATCCCATCGGCCCTCACGCCATTGCCATTGAAGGTATAGTCGGGCATGATGCCCAGGGTGACTGTAAAGTGCGGATTGTCCATTTGCATTTCTTTTGTTTTTGTGAAGGCAAGTTTGCCTTTTTTATTGAGACCTTCCACTACTTCATACACATACTTCACGACCTGGAGCTCACCTGTATAATTGATCTTGTCGGGGTCATCCGTCGGTTTGTGATAATCTGCATGAAGCCCTGTAAAAAAGAACAGAACAGGAATATCTTTTCTGTAGAATGAAGTATGATCGCTGGGGCCTACCCCGCTGCTGTCATAATGAAAAGTAAAGAATTTTTTGTTCTGTGCATTGTCGCAGGCTTCTGCCCACATAGGAGAGCTGCCGTAGCCTCCGACGTTCAGGGCATGCGTGCTATCTTTCAGCCGGCCCACCATGTCCAGGTTGATCATATAATTTACCCTGGCCAGATCGATGGTAGGATGGTCCACAAAGTATTTTGATCCGTACAAGCCCAGCTCTTCTCCCGAAAAAGCGATAAACAGATAATTGTTCCCTTTCAGGCTTGATGCTTTCAGCAGCCGGGCCAGCTCGATGATGGCCGCTACTCCGCTGGCATTGTCATCGGCTCCGTTGAACACCTGTCTTTCAGGACCCCGGTAGAGCCCGTTACTATCCTCTCCATAACCCAGGTGGTCATAATGAGCCCCGATGACGACAGTGGTGGGAGCCCCGTTGTCCAGGTAGCCGATGACATTGTGACCAGTGCGTTTTTTCTCCTTAAAACTTACTTTTAGCTTGATATCCAGGCTGGCGGACTCGTCTTTGAGGTATTTTCTCCGGGCTTCCCGGGTGATGTAGAGCAAGGGAAAGATTGCAGGTTCAGACCGGTCCTTTGGATCGAAGGCCAGGTTATCGGCTATTTTGGAGGTATTATACAGGATCAGGGCTGTTGCACCCTTTTTGGCGCATTCTTTTGCCTTGGCGCGGATGGCCCCGGGGAGATCAAAATGGGGGTTGTTTTTGTTGGTCTCCAATAAATCCTTAAGGTCCAGGAACCAGGGATCTCCTTTTTCCTGCAAGGCGATGGCCGGGGTGCCGGCGACAGCTCCTACGGCACTAATAGAGAGAGGAAAGAAATCTTTGTTGATAATCAATGAGTTGTTGTCGATCATAAGAGAGGTTTCTCCAGTGATCTGACGTCCTTCATTGACCTCGAAAGCCTGTTTCCAGCCATTATTGTCCCCTTTGGGCTGAAGACCGGACCTGGAAAAACCAATGCTGATATAGTCTCCCGCTGACTGTTCGCCGGGAGTGCCTGTGCGGCGGCCTTCCAGCTTGTCGTCGGCCAGGAAGCGAATGTGGGTTTCCAGGTTGGTAAGGGTGATCTTATCGGCTTTTCTTAGTCTTTGGGCAGAAACGGTCAGAATGGGTAAGAGCAGGGTAAGTATGACAATCTTGATACGAAGGATCATAAAAATCGGTTTAACAAGATGCACCGGATTCCATCCGGTATGGCAAAGGTAGGGGTCAGGGAGGCTTCTGAGTTAACCCAGGATTAATAATTGGGTAAAACTTTTCTACACTCATCTTTTTTCCTTTAGTTTTGCAGATTGCCCTTGCCGGAGAAGGGTATATTGTCAATTTAAAATATGGCATTACCGCACCTTATTAAGTATGTATATACCAATGGGACGGATGAAGTGATCCGTCGGGGAAAAAAAATCCATGCCATTGGCTATGTCGAGCTGGTAGAATACGATGAGCTGTTTGAGTCGGTGACCTTTCGGGTAAAGGACGACAGCTATACGACCTATTATAAGGTATACGTACAGAAGTTCAAGGACGCCAAGACGCTTTCCATTCGTTGTAGCTGTCCGTATAACCTGGGCGATATCTGTCGTCATGAGGCGGCCGCGCTTATCCAGCTGCAGGAGCTGCTGGACAGGAATATGCTGAAGGCGGAAGAAGTGTTATACGATCAACAGCATACGGTGGTCAAGATGAAGTTCATCGACCTGAAGAGCATCCGTCTGCTTTGTAGCCAGGAGACGCTCGGCGAGGCGGAAAAATACCTGCGGACACAAAGAGCCAATATCGAATATGCCAAGGACGAGATCGTAAAGGCATCTGTCGAGCTGGATGGAAAGATCTACCAGGTCGTACTGCGGAAGAATGAAGAACGGAACTTCGACACCAGCAGCGATTACCCGGATACGGCCCATCCGCTGGGCCTGCCCAAGGTCATCGTTTTTCTTCAGCTGCTGCATATGCATGGCGCTCACTATTTTGACAGCATCCGCAACTGGGATAAGGAAAAGAATAAATTATTGGAAGCATATGGCTATTCCCTTTCTGACGATCTGAAAGGAAAGTTTGAGTTTAGCTATAAGGACGGCAAGCCTTTTCTGCGCGTGCTGGATACTTCCATCAAGCGTGTTGCGCCTGTGGCTTCAGGCCGTCCCAAGCCTGCCGAGGCCGAGGTGCCTGCAGCCCTGGTGACGGAAGAAGAAAAGACGATGGGGGTCGCTCAAAGACTGGGGATCGTATTCAACTTCAATCACGGCAGCTTTCCCGGTTTCGCTCTGGATGCGGTGGCAGGAGAAAGCAATGAAGAACAGTCGGCCTATACAGGGAAAGTGGAGAAGATGGACCTTAGCAAGTTCGTCAATACGGACCCTTTTTCTGAATTCGATAAACAACTGATCCCTTCTCTCCGTAAGATGCAGGGACCGGAGATCAGCAAATATCTTAACCGCAATTCCCCTTTCAGCGGTATCTGGGAGAATATCATCCATCATGAAGAGGATGATCTGCCGGAGGAAACAAAAAAGCTGATGGTAGAGTACCTGCATCCCAAGCTAAAGAAGCTGTTTGTGGAAGTAAACGCCAATCCTTTTGTTTTCTTTCTCAACGGGCACAAGCCTTTCAAGACGACCAATCTCCAACCCATCGGGCTTTCAGGCGATACTATCACTCCTTTTTTCAGTGTATCTCCCGAAAAGGATGGCTTCGAGCTGACCTGTTATGTAAAGATCAACGGCCAGCCGGTGGAGCTTTCTCAAAACGAATGTAAGAGCAGCCTTCTTTTCTTCTACAATAATAACCTGTACTGTTGGAACAAACCTGAAGATATTGCCCTGATTGAAAAGTTCTCGGGAAAAGAGAAGTGGCTCGTCGATGCCGGCGAATGGCCCAGGCAGTTGAAGGAATTCATCCTTCCCCTGACACGGGAATATCACGTAGATTTTGACAATACCCTTGTAAAAGAGGTAAAGGACGGCGAGCCCGATAAAAAACTGCTGTTGCAGGAAAAAGGCGATTATCTGGTATTTCAGCCGCTGTTCTCCTACAAGGGATTCGAGACAAGGCCGGGTGGTAAGGACGAGATCATTGTGCCTGATGGCAAGCAAGTGCTCATCGTGCATCGTAACAGGGAGGCCGAAATGCAGTTCTTCCGCAAGCTGGAATCCCTTCACTCCCAGTTCCTTCATCCTGAAAGCTCGCACAGCCTGGCGCTCAAGGGCGCCGACGTATTAAAGAACAACTGGTTCTTTCTCTTCGTGGACGCCATGGAGGAAATGAAAGTACCTGTGTATGGTTTTGAGGCCTTGAAGAACTTCCGGTTCAACACCGCCAAACCACAGACCAAGATACATATCAGCAGCAATACCGACTGGTTTGATGCACGGGTGGACATTGTGTTCGGCGATCAGCGGGTGACCATCGCGGATGTCAAAAAGGCCCTGGCCAACCGTCAGCAATTCGTTCCCCTGGATGACGGCACATTGGGTGTTCTCCCGGAAGAATGGATAAAGAAATATTCGCTGCTGTTCCGCGTAGGGGAAGGTCAGCGTAATCAGCTTCGTCTGTCGAAATATCATATGAGCGTCATCGATGAGCTGTATGACAATCGAAATGAAGAGGAGCTGATCATCCGGCTGGAGGAGAAATATGAGCAGCTGCGGGAATTCAACCGTATCAAGGAGATCCCCGCCCCCGCCCACCTGGAGCCTATCCTCAGGCCGTACCAGGTGCATGGCTTCCATTGGCTGAACTACCTGCAGGAGGTAAACTGGGGAGGTATCCTGGCCGATGACATGGGTCTTGGTAAGACGATACAGGCTTTGTCTTTCCTGCAGCATTTTAAGGATGCCCATGGCCGGCTCAGCGCCCTGGTGGTTTGTCCCACCACGTTGATGTTCAACTGGGAAAATGAAATAAAGAAATTCACTCCCGCCCTGACATATCATATTCACCATGGCGGGGACCGCACCCGCAATAAACAGGCATTGAGCGAATACAATGTCATCATTACCACCTATGGCACATTGCGCAGCGATATCAAGCTCCTGCTGGAGTTGCCTTTTGATTATGCCGTGCTGGATGAATCCCAGGCGATCAAGAACCCCAGCAGCAAGGTGACGAAGGCGGCCTGTCTCCTGCATGCGAAGCATCGTCTGTGTATGAGCGGTACTCCATTGCAGAATAATACTTTCGACATATTCGCCCAAATGAACTTTCTTAACCCGGGCATGCTGGGCAGTATCGAATTTTTCCGGCAGGAATTTGCCGTTCCCATCGATAAGTTTGGCGAGCAGGACAGGAAGGATCATTTGCGGAAACTGCTTTATCCCTTTATCCTCCGGCGGACGAAGGAACAGGTGGCCAAGGATCTTCCTGAAAAGACGGAGACCATCCTTTTCTGCGAGATGGAGGATGAACAACGGAAAGTGTACGATGCTTACCGTAACGATTACCGGGATAAGATCCTTGGTACTATCGAGACGCAAGGTATCCAGCGAAGCCAGCTTACCATCCTGCAGGGTCTGATGAAACTGCGGCAGATATGCGATTCACCGGCGATCCTCAATGAACAGGACCGTTATCCCAACCATTCCATCAAGCTGGATGAGCTGGCGCGCGAGATCACGGAGAACATCGGTGACCACAAGGCCCTTATCTTCTCTCAATTCCTGGGTATGCTGGCCCTGATCCGTGAAAGACTGAAGGAGCTGGATGTCAAGTTTGAATATTTCGACGGCAGCACGTCGGCACAGGAAAGAGAACGGGCGATACAAAGCTTTCAAACGGATGACTCCTGCCGGGTCTTTCTTATATCGCTAAAAGCGGGTGGTGTGGGTCTCAACCTCACGGCCGCGGACTATGTATATATTGTCGACCCGTGGTGGAACCCTGCGGTGGAACAACAGGCCATTGACCGAACCCACCGTATTGGGCAGACCAAGAACATTTTTGCCTATCGTATGATCTGTAAGGATACGATCGAAGATAAGATCCTGCAGCTACAGGAAAAGAAACGCGTTCTCGCCAAAGACCTCATTGCCGACGACGATGGCTTTGTAAAGAGCCTGACAAGGGCGGATGTGGAATATTTGTTTTCTTAGGTATGAGAGTTTATAACTGTTCACCGGTAAAAATTCCATGAAGCCGGGCTGGTTCACCCTGCCGGCACCCTATTTTGCCATTAGTATATCCCCGATTGCGGGGGAAGAAACCCGCTATTATTTTTGAGATCCATGGGAAAACACCTTTAGCTCAAAAAGATAGAATATGGTAAAGTATGTACTCTTTGTTACGATAGCTTTGTGTTTTCATGCAACTTATTCATTTTCACAGGGAAAGATCAGAGGTTCTGTGAAGGGCACTCTCGTGGATACCGTGGGAGGGACGCAGGTGCTCAGTAATGCCACGGTTGCCCTTATGCCCGCCAAAGGGGATTCCACCGATACAGATTTCATTATCACCGACAAGAAAGGAACTTTTGCTTTCAAGGGATTGGATTCAGGAACGTATCACCTGGAGATCTCTTATCAGGGATATGACCCTATCCGCAGGACTATTACTGTTGATGCCACGAAACAGGACTATGATCTGGCTGTGTTATATATGCAGCGCAGCAACGATATGATGCAGGCGGTGGTTGTTCAACGGCCTCCTATCAGCGTCAAAAAGGATACCGTGGAATACAATGCCGGTATGTTCGCTACCAAGCCCAATGCGGTAGCGGAGGATCTGTTGAAAAAGATGCCGGGTATCCAGGTGGATAAGAGCGGAACTGTCACGGCGCAGGGAGAGACGGTGCAACGGGTGCTGGTGAATGGCAAGCGTTTTTTTAGCGACGACCCTAAAATGGCGACGCGCAACCTGCCTCCCGATGTCATCGACAAGATCCAGGTATTCGATGATCTGAGCGACCAGAGCAAGTTCACCGGGTTTGATGACGGCAATCGTGTCAAAACCATCAACATAGTCACGAAGAAAGATAAACGGCAGGGCTATTTCGGGAAGCTTGTTGCCGGTGCGGGAACAAATGAGAACTATGACGAGGTTGTCAATTTACATCGATTTGACGGCGAGCAGCAGATATCCCTGATGGGACAGGCCAATGATGTCAATAAGCAGAATTTCTCCCAGGCGGATATTTTTGGTTCCGGCGGTGGACGTCGTGGCGGGGGCGGAGGATTTGGCGGCGGCGGCGGTGGTGGTGGTAACAGCGGCGGCAGCAGCAGCGGCATCACCACTGTCTGGGCTGGTGGGGCTAACTATCGGAATGCGCTGAACCCGAAGACCGACCTGACGGCAAGCTATTTTTACAATCAGCAGCATGTCTCTGTCGCCCAGCAGGACAGCATCATCAAACCGACGAACCAGGATACCACTCAAACCAGTGCAGGAAACAACTATAGCCTTTCGAGAAGCGAGAATCACCGGATCTTCGCCAACCTGGAAGAGCGGTGGGACAGCAGCAATTCCCTTGTATTCCGGCCGAACGTGACCTTCCAGCATAGTACCCCTTCGGGATCCTCTTCCAGCTATTCGGTGGATAATTTTGGGAATAGTATAAACCGATCGGTCTCTTATAACAATAGCTATACGCAGGGATTTAATATCAACGGCACGAACCTCCAGGTACGGCACAAGTTTAAAAAGCCTTTCCGGACCATCTCGCTGGACATGAATATAACGTCCAATATCAACAACGGCACCGGGTTTAACAACGCCATCAATAACTTGTACAAGCTGGGCAGGACAGATACCCTAAATCAGTATTACACCAATTCTTATCATGGTACGACCCTGAGTCCTACGATTTCATATACGGAACCCATCGCCAAGGACCAGATCCTGGAGTTCAATTATAACCACTCGTATACCAACAACAGGACCCTAAACAATACTTTTGATTTTTCCCAGGCGACGAACGGCTACACAAGGTTTGACAGCCTGTTCAGCAATTCCTATAAGTTCGTGTCCAATTCGGACAGGGTTACCCTGAACTACCGGATACAGAATCCCAAGTATAATTTTTCCGCCGGATCGGGCATACAGTTCACCAATTACAATAGTCAGAACCTGACGAAAGGCATTACGGTGGCGCGCAATTATGTAAACCTCACGCCTACCGTGAATTTCCAGTATCTGTGGTCCCGGACCTCTCATCTCCGGGTGTTCTATTCCGGCAGGACGGGTCAGCCTACGGCTTCGCAGCTGCAACCCCTGACCACAACGGGAGACCAGATCAGCTATACGGTGGGGAACCCGGACCTGAGACCCCAGTTTACCCATAGCCTACGGGTGCTGTATGCCAATTTCCAGCCGGCCAATCAGCGGGTGCTCTTTGCTACGGTCAACGCCAGCACAACTGTCAACGATATCCAGACCCTTTTCTGGTATAATGCGAAGGGAGGACAGACAACCACTTATGTCAACCTGAACGGCACGTGGAATGTTTCCGGCTATTTCAATTACGGTTTCCCCCTGAAGAAGCCCAAGTCGAACCTGAACTTTATCACCAACGTAAATTATTCGCAAAGCCAGTCGTTATGGGCGCAGGACTCCCTGGCGGCGTTGTCCCGGAACTATCAGCATCTTTTTGTTCACAATACTACCATGACGGAAACGGTGAGCTGGACGACGAATATCAAAAAGAATTTCGACATGAACTTCAGCTCCGCCACCACCTACAATATCGCGAGAAGACAGTCGGCCCTTACTGCGAAGACGCCGGGCGGGCAGAACAACAATAACCTGAATTATTTTACGGAGGTGCTTTCGGCGGAGATCACCGCTTATACCAACAACGGCTGGCTGATAGCCACCACTTTCGACTATACGTATACCAACAACCAGGCCAGCGGATATAATGCCAGTGTGCCCTTGCTGAATCCCAGCATCGCGAAGCAGCTGTTCAAAAAGAAGAACGGTGAGCTACGGCTGACGGTATTCGATCTGCTGAACCAGAATGTGTCTGTGACGAAGTCGGTGAATGCCCAGGGACAGATCACGTACAACCGGACCAATGTGCTGACACGTTATGCGATGCTGACCTTTACCTACAATCTCAACAATTTTGCCGGGGCCAATCAGCGGCGGATGCCGGGATTCTTCCCTGGCCGTCGTGGTATGGGAGGATTTCGGGATGGCGGAGGAGGTGGGTTCCATGGAGGGCCGCTGGAGTAAATTTGCCCATAAAAAAACCGCCATCCGGCGGTCTTTTTTTTTAGTATCATTATTTTCTGCGCAAGTGGTGATCCGTATGGGTCACCGGCGACTGGCCTACGAGAATAACGGACAATATAGTACCCAGGAAACGGGAAATTTTAGAAGAGGGCCTGTATATGTCCTTGTAAATCTTGTGTTACGTGTGTCGAAAGACATGTGGTCCTTATTCATTGACATTGGGTTTAAGATGCTGGTTTAAGTAGTTTGATCAGAGTTATGATAATATATAACGTAAATCTACAAATTTATTGTACAACTTATCCACAATAGTTTGTTAAGCCACGTAAATTTCCTATTGCGAGGCGAGGGGAATAATTGTACTTTGCCGGCAAATCCTTTCTATGAGAAACAGTATTCTCACGATTGCGACGCTGTTGCTTTCGGGTGAACTCTCGGCGCAGGGGGTTTTTTCCAATAAGACCCAATCCGTACTTGAAAAAGTCATCCAGGATTATCCCAACCATTTTCATAACATCAAGGGGGAGCTGATCAACCAGGCTCTTCAGACGGCTGAATACAGGTCCACCTTACAATTACCCGGCAGTCCTTCCTGTATGGTAGTGCTCACCGGAGCCGGAGCTATAGCCAGTGAAGGTTATAGCTGGACCTGCACCGTCCTGGACACAGAAAGCTTCGATAAAGCGCGTGAGCGTTTTCATGATGTCTATGGACAGCTGAGTAACAGCATCATTACCCTGGGAGCGCAAAAGACCTTTATTCTAAACGGGCAATATGAGGACCCTGCCGTGGATAAGAAATCCACCCGGGTGGTCTTTTCCCTTCTGCCTGGCGTAGGCGACATGAAGAAGCTGCGGGTAGAGCTTTTATTGCAGCATGAGGATAAAGGGTATAAGATATTGCTATCTGTGAATGATCATGACGCCATGCTGGAGGCTGTGACGGTGAATTAGGGACCCTTTTTAACCTTCATTAACCTTAAATCAAAGCTGGTTAACCCGCCGGGTTGGCCCGTACGGGTATTTTCGTTGTCTATATGGCAACCAAATACTTCTGTTCGGCCTTACTCTGTATCGTATCGCTGCAAGCCCTCGCTCAGACCGACGGCCACGTCCATGGTAAATTGATGGATACGGCGGTACACCTGCCTGTACCAGATGCCACTGTAACGGTGCTGAATATCCGTGACTCTTCCCTGGCGGGCTTTGGCCGGAGCATGGCTTCCGGCATTTTCCTGGTATCCAGGCTCAGGAACGGGACATACAGGTTATTGATATCCCATGTCGGTTACAAACCTGCCAGCCGGAATTTTGTCGTCTCAGACCTGGTGAAGGACATCGATCTGGGAGAGATCGAGCTTTTGGATAACAGCCATGTGCTGGACTCCGTTACGGTAAAACAGGAGGTGCCGCCTGTCGTTATCCGGCATGACACCATCGAATTCAATGCAGCGTCTTTCCGCACCAGGCCCGAGGCGGTGGTGGAAGACCTGTTGAAGAAGCTGCCCGGCGTGCAGGTGGACAAGGATGGCAATATCAAGGCGGGTGGTCAGCAGGTAAAGAAAATGCTGGTGGATGGGAAGGAATTTTTTGGGAATGATCCCAAGATCGCCTCAAAGAATCTTCCGGCAGATGCGGTAGACAAGGTGCAGGTATTTGACAAAAAATCGGATCAAAGCGAGTTTACAGGGTTCGACGATGGCAATAGCCAGCGGACGATCAACCTTACCATCAGGAAAGATAAGAAGCATGGCGTATTTGGAAAGCTGACGGGCGGTGGGGGGGACGGCAGGTATGAGGCGAAGCTCAATCTCAATCAATTCCGGGACAATCGCCAGCTGTCGGTCCTGGGTATGTGGAACAATACGAATAAACAGGGCTTTTCCTTCCAGGATGTGTTGGGTTTTAACAACGGCGGCGGCATGGGAGGTGGTCCCGGGGGTGGCCGGATATCACTGGAAGGCAACCAGGCCGTGCCCATACAGGACCTGGCGCAAAATAACCAGGCCATAACGACTACCAGGGCGGGAGGGGTTAATTTTAACGACACCTGGAAAGGGGCGATGGAAGTTGGCGGCAGCTATTTCTACAACCGGGCGGATGACCATATCCGGCAGAAAGATGCAAAGCAGTACCTTTCGCCGGAGAATTCCTTTAACCAGGATCATATGGGCGCCACTGACAGGACCAATGAGAACCAGCGGATCAATATCTTTTCCGATACCCGTCTGGACAGCCTCAACTCTCTGAAATTTACCGGCTCTTTTACCTACCAGCGCAGTAACAGCCGTAACTCCGGCATTGACAGCAGCCGCTCACGGGACAATAACGAGCTGCTGAATACGGCCGCTTCCCACTCTTTGGCGCATACCAGTGGATATACCTGGAGCAATAATGCATTGTTCCGTCACCGGAGTGCTACCAAAGGCAGAACCTTTTCGGCCAATCTATCCTTCGGATTGAACGATAATGATGGCGGCGGGACGTTGTATTCGATCAATCATTTTTATAACGCAGGGACAGCGGATACTTTAAACCAGGCGTATAACCAGTCTGGCAACGGGAATAGCTATGGCACGGTGCTCAGCTATACCGAACCTTTGTCCAAAAGGTCGTTGCTGGAGGCGAATTACAATTTTTACCAAAGTCACTCTTTTGCGGGCAAGCAGACCTTTGATGCGGATGTCAATGGAAAGTTCACTGTGCCCAACCAGCAACAGACCAACGATCTACGTAATACTTATACCTATCACCGGGAAGGGCTGGCGTTCCGTCACCAGTCGATGGGCCTCAGCTTTACGGCCGGCTTCATGCTGCAGCAGGCGTCTTCGGTCAATGTGTTTGGATACATCAGCAAGGACAGCCTGCTGCGGCAAACCTTCCATAATCTGCTGCCGAATGGTCTTATCCAATATGAGATCAATAAGTACCGGAACCTGCGTCTGCAGTATATGACCTATACCAATCAGCCTTCTCTCACGCAGCTGCAGCCTGTGCCGGACAATTCCGACCCGTTGAATATCAAGGCGGGCAATCCTGGTCTTCATCAGGAGTATTATCATTCAATGCGGATGAACTATGTGGCTTTCGATCCTTTCAGACGCACCAGCTTTTTTGCCATGGTGAATTACAACGGCATACGGCACCGGATCGTAAATGACGATGAGCTTGACAGCACAGGGGTACGGACATCCCGGCCTGTGAACCTGGATGGGCTTTACCAGGTGAGTGGATTTGTATCCTGGGACTTTCCTTTACGGGCGATCAGGAGTATGGTAAATTTGAAAAGCGATCTGCAATACGACCATAATGCCAGCCTGGTCAACGGCGCCCGGAACAATGGCAATACCTGGACTGCCAGCCAGGGGGCCGACCTGCAATTCTCCTGCAAAGAGCTGCTGGATATCAGTGGAGGGGGAAAAGTGGAATATAATGACGCACGTTATTCCCTGCAGCCGGGGCAAAACCAGCATTACTGGACGGAGACGTATACAATTGATGCTAACTGGTATCCGACACGGGTGTTGAGTTTTGCGAGTGATCTCAACTATATTCATCGCAGCGGTCTGCCCGCGGGCTATAACAGCAGCCCGCTCGTCTGGAATGCGGGGATAGCTGCGCAGGTATTCAGGAATAAGAAGGGTATGTTCCGGCTGCAGGTGTTCGATATCCTCCGGCAGAATACGGGATTTACCCGTAATACCAGTCAAAATTATATCGACGATGTATCTTACAAGGTGTTGAACAGGTATTGGCTCCTGAGCTTTACATACAGCATCAGCCGGTTTGCCGGGAAGGCGGTGAAGGGTGGGATGGACCGGCGAGGGCCGGATATCAAGATCGTTAGGTAGGGTAGCCTTATGGTGTGATCCCTATCGCGATGGGGTCAGTCATCGTTGGAGCCGTACTTCCATCGTCTCTCCGTCCACCGGTCCGGACGTGTGCTCATGAATGATCTTCCAGGTCCCCTCTTTTTTCCGGGCGACCCAGGTCAGGCGATTTTGCAGGTAGCGCAGTTCCTCCCCTTTCTCCGATATGGCGGCGAACCGGGCGAAAGCCGTGGCAACGGCCATGCCGTCAGTCTCCTGGATCCGAATGTCGTCGAAGGTGACGACTACCTGCTCGGTAGTGCTCAGGGATGAGAACCAGTCCCGCGCCATTTTCCGCCAGGGGGTAAGGCCATCGTAGGTCCACGCCCACATATCGAAGACGCGAATGTTGTCGTCGAATATAGAAATGAATGTGTCGAGATCCTTGCGAAGGACGGCGGATTTATACGTCTCGAAGAGGGACTGTATTTCTTTCATGGCGCTGGTTCTTTTTGACAGTGAGAGAACAGACATTGGTACTATTCAACGGAAAAAATGACATTTTGTTCGGTCCGGCAGGTATTGGTACAGGTGTTGATGATGGCTTTTCGTTAAAGCTATTCCATATGGCACCCAATTCGTATACTATAGCTTTTACCTATCTCCTGGAAGACGGCAAATTCAAGGTAAACCTGATTGCCGACGTAGAAGCTATCGAACCCTACACATTGTACAGCGTTAAAAATCTCAGAACCACCCGGTCAAATGAACGCCCTGTTCTTCCGGATGTGCAGCTGAAGAAACACAAAGGTCGTTGGGTCCATCGGGACAGCGAAAAGGAGTCCGAATTGAGCAGGGCCATCGGGGCTGCGATCGAAACGTCCAATGGGCATGAACGTCCTTCCGGGTCTTTATCAGAGATGCACCCTTAATACTCCATCAATCTCTGTACATATCCATCCAGCCTTGATCTGGCTAAAAAGTTCTTTTCCAGCTCAATATTGAAAGGAACCGGTGTATCCAGGGAGGCACACCGCAGTACCGGCGCATCCAGGGACGAGAAGCAATGCTCTCCGATCCAGGCGGCGACCTCTGCGCCTACACCTCCTGTAAGGGTATCCTCATGCAGTACCAGCACTTTTCCTGTCGCGGATACTGCGGCACGGATGGCGTCGTGATCCATCGGCAACAGTGTGCGGAGGTCCAGTATCTCAAAAGATATGTCCGGATGTTTTTCTGCATATTCGGTCGCCCAATGGACGCCTGCGCCATAGGTAATGATGGTAAGGTCCTCTCCCTGTCGCACCCGGCGGGCTTTACCGATCGGGGTCTCGTAAGATCCGTCCGGCACCATCCCGCTGATGCTGCGATATAGCGCCTTATGCTCGAAATACAGGACGGGATTGGGATCGTTGATAGCGGCGATCAGCAGGCCCTTGGCATCTTCCGGAGTAGCCGGATATACGACTTTCAATCCGGGTGTATGTACAAACCAGGCCTCGTTGCTTTGGGAATGGAATGGTCCTGCCCCTACGCCCGCACCTGTCGGCATCCTGATCACCGTGTCGGCCTTTTGCCCCCAGCGGTAATGGATCTTCGCAAGATTGTTGACGATCTGGTTGAAGCCCGATGTCACAAAATCCGCGAATTGCATTTCCATCACGCTTTTATAGCCTTCCAGGCTTAGCCCTAATGTACAACCGATGATAGCGCTTTCACACAGCGGAGTGTTCCGCACCCTATCCTTTCCGAATTCATCTAAAAACCCCTCCGTGATCTTGAATGCTCCTCCATATTCGGCGATATCCTGTCCCATCAATATCAGCTGGGGATGCTGCTGCATGGACTGCCGCAGCCCGTCTTTGATGGCATCTATCAGCCGCTTCCCGGAAGAAGGGCCTTTGGGAATGGAAGGGGCGGAAGAAGGGCCTTTGGAAATGGAAGGGGTGTCGGTCGATGCAGTGGAAATGGGACTTGCCGGAGTGGCAAGGCGGACTGGGCGGTCCGGTGCCGTGGGAAAATATCGGCGGCCGCGCCGAGTTCATCACCTTCTCGCTCGATGGCACGTCGAAATGGTGGAACCCGATCAGCTGGTTCGAGG